>Ga0208091_1000200_pt1 | contig 13172 bp, 36 predicted proteins | sample LakMenEpi26Oct12_FD_150736 | JGI IMG/M metagenome (GOLD analysis project Ga0208091, IMG submission 150736) | Freshwater microbial communities from Lake Mendota, WI - 26OCT2012 deep hole epilimnion (SPAdes) | ecosystem: Environmental > Aquatic > Freshwater > Lake > Epilimnion/Euphotic zone ...
TAATATATAGAAACAAAAAGCGGGGTAGGCAAGATGAGCTGTAATATCTGTAATATAAACAATAACCTATATCTATATACCAAAGGTACTCTCATTTACTCATTATGTAAATCTTGTCTATATACGCAGAATCAGATAGATGTCTTCAATGAATGGCAAAGAGAGCAATTACGTATAGCCAAAGAGTCTGGAGAAACTCCATATTAATGGCTAAAATATGCTCCATAGCCTAGGTTACCCCCACCCATAAACCCCCCTTAAAATCGATTCTAAGGCTTATTAGAGCTATATTTAGAGCATATCTATGGATTAAATGACTACTAATTCTTGAGTAATATTTACTATATAATTAATTAGATCTATTATGTGTAATTGGACGAGATATACCATAACGCTCCATAATCCTCCACTTTGACCCACATGTAGCATATCGCTACAATTTTGTCAATACATTCTGGGAAATTTGTGCATATGTCGTAAATGTCCGATTTGTCCCACATTCTGGGGCTCTAAATATCTCCCCGTAAACGGGTAAAATGGCCCATATTTTGTGGAAGATTTTGATCAATTTATATCTCATTATGTGAGATATTTATATCATTTTAATAGATTATATATACATTTAATTAGTTTCTATTTCATTTGGATCAAACTTTGAGGGATTTTTTATAGCTTGTCGTAAAAGCGAAATTTGGCCCTTATTTCAAACATGACAAATGGGACATATATATCCAAAAGGTACCATTGGTACAAATTGGACATACTGTCCCAGATGTCTTAGATTAGATTATTTGTTTATATATCTTATAGTTACTGGACCACAAAGGGAGTTGTATTTTTCATCCTCTGCCTGCCGTCTTTCTGATTCCAGCTTCCGCCTTTTTCGCCACATCTCTATGGCTGGGTTCTTTTGATCTACATACCCAGTCTTTGGCTTGCGTTGCTTAGACCCTACGGGTTTCATGGTATTCGAATATGATTAAACTTATTTGATTGTTTGATTCTATCTACAAGTTGGTCTAACTTATAGGCTATGACCAAACCTTCGGATACCTCTTGGTGTCCCGCCTTGTCTTTGTAGACACCTGCGTTCTTTTCGATAATCCATAGAACTACTTCCATTACTCTGTCAATCGTCCAATGTGGCTGTTGACTAAGATAATGACCCAGCGTTGCTGGATTGAACCAATGGTCTTCAACTGAGTTCGCCAGTAGTTCGCCTAACTTGATTTCTTTGGATGTTGCCATGATGTCCGCCTTTTCTATTAACTTTGAATTGTATCAAAAAATGTGGGGAGAGTCAATAACTGCAGGGCCACGGACCCTCCCCAACTCTATTTACTTCTTAGGGGTCTTCTTCTCAGCTGTGAACTGAATCCCCTGGTTCTCGGCATCCTGGATCGCCTTCATCGCTGCGGATGAGAAGCGGCCACGGCGGCCAACAGTAATTCCCTTTGAAGCTAGATATTCTCTCTTTGTTGCCATAGTAATAGATCCTTTCGTGATCATATTCATTATAGAGGATTTACACGAATTTGTAAATACCCCCGTAAGCTGAAAGCTCTGCCCCTAGAATTCCACCAGAATTCCATTAGACATATCAGGCCATTCATCTTCTTTAGAACTATTTAATTGTATGTCTTGATTTGGAGTATCGAACTCTTGATCAAAATTTTCTTCCAGGATTACATCAATTGCCTCAATTGTGTCATCATCTGGTAATTGAAACCATTTAATTGTATCTTGTTGATTTGCAAGCTCCAAAGCTTGATATGCATTATCTGCATTTACTTTAGTATAGTAATCTTCGTACTTCCGACCAAATACCCTAAACTCAGGCATATGCTTCCTCATTTCTGTGCCATGCTGCTACAGTTCGGACAATAAAATCCTGTCCTAGATTATAGCAAAACTTCACAGCATCTGTCAATGACTCTGTCTCATATACTGGACAATCCATTGGTAAATGATCTATTTCATATACCTCATATGTATCTACTCCTCCAGGAGAGCATGAGTACTCAACTTCCAGGATTTCTAATGTAGGTCCGTAATTCATTCTTTATTCCCCTCCGCCTTCTCGATGATTGAACGAATCATATCACGAGCCATCTGTTCTTGTCCATTATTTAACCAAGCTTTGGCTAAATCTAATTTAAAATTAACTAGTTCCTGATCAGTCATCTAGCCACCCGTCATCATCTAGGATTGCAAGTAACTCCTTGTCGATCATCCAATCTATGATTGTCTCTTGAATGACTTCTCCGCCTAGGTCCATATTAAGACCCAACTTATCTGCGTCGTCCCAGAACTTATCCCAGATTTGTTTTAATGTGGTGCCTTCAGTAATGATGTAATCGCTGTCAAGGTCTTGATGATTGTCGTAGATATCTTTGATCACATCAAATGCCCAGGTCCACATTAATGACGGGAAGACTGCTACCTCTCCCAGTAATTTGTTGATCTCCAACATTTGATTAAATGTATCATCCCTACGGGTTGATTCTTGTAAGTCGATTGTCATTTCTTTTTCCTTTCTGCTATGGCAAATGCCAGTTGGTATGTTAATGCATATACGTGTGTTAAAGCGTCTAACTGGCCCTCCCAGTACTTGCGCTCCATAGAATCCATTGCTTCTTCTGTTTCATCCTCATAGGCCTGTGCATAGCCAAATTGTGTTTCAGCCTCTAGCATTAGATTCTTTAGTTCTCCGTGCAGTATGTCTGTGCCGCTTTCTCCAAGGTCTACAAGGTTTTGAAGGCGGGGGTCTAATATATCTGAGTACATCATGACACCATTATATCTTCTACCACTGACAATAAATGCTGGGCGGTCTCAATAGAAGCAATAGTCTGTAGATAACCACCGTCATCCTCAGAGTAATACTTCTCTAGGTCTTGTTCTAAACTAATTAAATGTAGTTTCATATATTCAATTAATTGATTAGTTCTTTGTACGTATACAGATTCCATTAATCAAAATACCCTTCTGCCCATAGGCCCTGGAGAAATTCCTGAGCTTTCCAAAGGTTCCCGTGAAGAAACGGGTCATCATCAGGATTCACAGTAGTTACTGCAGATTGAATAGCATAAATCATGTCATCTAAATCTTTCTCAGAATAACCTAACATCATGCTTCCTCATCCCATTCAATATAATGTTCATCATCAGGTGTTAAATCATAGAACTGATTGAACCTACCTTTTAGATAATTGCTTTCACACATTTCAGCAAATCTAAAATCTGCGTAGAACTGGCCTTCATCTAAATTGGAATTAACCCAATCCTCTACTAGTTGTTCACCAATATAAGAATATTCTGCGTCAATCACCATTTGGTTTTCATTTTCTAAGAAACTCATGCTTCTTTCTTTTCCTTTCCACTAGGGGTTAATAATAACATATGGGTCTGACATTTTGCCATTGCCTCTTCATCTTGCCAAGAGCCTTGGTTACAAGATGAACAGAATTCACCACAGTCATCTTCGCAATAATCTAATGTATCAAAGGACTGGCATGCATAGCAACGATTCTCATAACTAACTATTTCTTTAACCTCACCACGGACAATCTCATATTCCCCACCCCAACCTGTTTCTTCCTCGTATTCTAATGTAAGAAGGGAGTTCGGAACAAGATGAGATAGTTTAGTTAGAATTGTGACGGCAGGAGACCATGCAGTCTCGTATTTATATACAACCCAGTTGTCATCACCTTCTGATTTATATTCAAGTAATTCTGTTTCAGGATATTCGTCATCATCTGCTACGGCAACATCCCATTTGGTTCCCCAATTAGAATTGTTCCATGAATACCAATCCTTTTGGGTTTTAGCAAACTCGATAGATTTGCGGAACCAATCAGGGTCATCTAAATTAATTCCACCTCTGTCAGGTTGTTGTGCATATTCCTCATCAGTAATACCTTCATCTTTATATGAGTGGATATTAAAGAATGCAAAGACAGGATTACTATAAGTAACCTCTTTAAATTTGGTCGGGAACCCATTAGGATTAATATCACCCATACCATGTGTCTCAATAGCCAATGTAAAAGGCTTATTTAATCTATCCTTAATAGAATCAATTTCACCCTTTGGACCTTGTATTGTTAATGTGTTATATACCCAATTTGGCATATATATCTCCTTTCGATATGCCCTAATTATATATCCGACCACTGACATTTGTACATAGGATATGGGTGTGTTTCACACCACATTTGATCCATATTGGATATATTTAATTGTATGTCTCAAATTATAGGATTTTCAGGAAAAATATTTGACATCCGTAAATAGGTTATGTTACCCTCATGTCTTTTTGCGGGCCAAAAATAAAAGATCCCCCAGGAAAGCTACTGAGGGATCTTTAAAATGTAGGGCTGCTAGTCAACCGAAAGGAATTAAGTAAACACTGCATTACTTAGCGACTTGGGATGTCCCTAATAGCCGCACCCTACTACTCAATGAACAGGCCAACCAGGCCTAATTCATATTATAGCATATTTAAACTGTGAGAATTTGCTCCAACGCATACTTCTCACAGAATGCTGTTAGGTCCATGGTGAACAATGCATTGTTGTTCATCCCATTTACCTTGTTGTCCAAGTCATTACGTGGCGCTTCCTCGTGAAGACTGAATGTCTGTTGCTCCCAATCAATGATAGCAATCTTGTGCTCATTGTCGCCAATCTCATTTACGTATAGGCCCCAACCAGTTTCCATATTCCATTGGTCCGCTACTAGTTGACTGATTGCGATACGTGTTGCATATGATGAATCATTCCAACGTGGTCTCGCAGCAATGACAGCGTCCGCTAGTCTACCTAGCATTTGGTACCCTGCCCAATGACCGTATAGTACTACTGTATTCCCGTTTGGCTGTACAAAGCCAAAGTTTGCTCTATCTCCCATGTTATTCCGCCTTTTCTAGTTGTGGGACTTCTTCTACCTTATTCAATTGTATAACTTCGTAGGCCTTCTTGTCAAGGGCCTCTTTGTTTTTATTATAATGATGGCCACAGAAAGCTAGCTCACCATCTATTAATTTAACTAAATACATAGCTTGAGCTGAGCTGCATTGATCACAGCCAATCCACTTATTTAGATCCTCAGAGGTCATAGTCTACCTTTCCGAATTCTAGACGATCAGCAACGTCATCAAGAATCTGTCCATCATCTGATGTTTCTGCCCAGAGGCGGATATTATTAATAATAACCTCTCTAGCAAATTTTACTCCGTCTTCAAATCCATCTTGGTAATCCATTTTATCTCCTTATATATCCAGTAGGTTCGTAGTCAGATGTATAACTTTCCGTCAAATTATACTTGTCTCGAATCTTACTTACTTTCTCAATGCTACCAGTTCCAATGTTGAAAGTCAATGGTGACATTGCCTGTGGGTCCAAGCCAATTATTTGTGCATCCCAATAAGCCCTCTCCATGGAGAGCCTATCAGGAGCAGTCAACTCAAAATACATTAGTTTTCATCCGCTCTATCGACTTCATATGAGTCAATCTCAATGTCGCCAGCGTATGCATCTAGAGTTAGATTGTCTTGCAGATGATAGAACAAATCAAAGTCTTCTGCCTCATTTAATGGAATCTCTACAGTTCCACTGAATGATATGGTTCCAGTAAACTCGATTGTCTTGGTTGGGTTAAAGTCTAGAATTCTTTCTAGTTCAGTAAGAATTTCAGATGCTTCAGTGTTAGGATTGTACCAGCCCTCATCTGTCATAAAAGATTTAATCTCTTCTATAGTTGACTGCAAAGTTTGTGCACGTTCCTGTGAGCGACGGGCTCCGTCAAGAGTCCATTCAATATCTACAACTTTATCAGTTGAGTAAGTTGTCTCGCCATTAAAAATCTTCTTGTATGTAACAAGTAGATTAGGGTTGTATGTATCAGGAGCCATAGATGTGACTGTTGCTCCAAATGTTTCTTCCATGTTATTCCTTTCGTTAGTTGGTTGAATTGTAGCATCGACTACTGACAATAATGTACAGTTTGAGTTGCATGGACATGTGAGACTCATCACACCATTAGGCCAGCCGTAGCCATCCTTAAATGTATATTCAATTAATGCATCACAGTCTCCCGTGCACACCCATGTATACTTATTGTAAGTTGTCATGGCGAGAATTATACAGGTCCCGACTGACATTTGTCCAGGCATTCGGGAAAATATTTTGTGATTCGTAACACAGGTGGCGAGCCTTCAGGTGTGCGGGCCTTTTGCGATCCGTATCGGACTTGAACCGACGGCCTCTACCGTGACAGGGTAGCGCTCTAACCAACTGAGCTAACGGACCAATAATTGGGGGGCTTTCGCCCCCCAACTTATTAAGCGGATTTTACTACTTGAAGAATTTTATTCTTTTGAGCAGTAATTATTGGGTCAAAACCAGAAGCGGCAGCCCACTTAGATTCTGAGTTATTAGCACTACGAGTAGGGCGGAAATAATCTAGGTGTTCGGTTAAAGCATTGAACGCACCCCATTTTGTGCCCTTGATGTTAGTGTTAGTAGGTGAATTAAAATATAGGTCATCAATTAAGACAACTTTATTTTCCCACTTAGTTAAAGCCAATTTAGATTTCTCTTCAGGCTTAGGATAGATTGTGCGAATCAATTCTGAGAATTGCTTATCGGTAATTGATTGCTTGAATAAATCTTGCGCTTCTTTTTCAAAAGCGTCAAAGTATCCAAGAGTAAGACCAAGAGTCTCACGGGCAATTTGAATCTTACCTTCTGCGGTCTGCGTGTGGCGAATCTTGAAAGATTGCTTAGCGTTACGCATTGCAAGGTTAAGAGTATTTTGGCAAACAACACGAACAGGTGTAATTGCTGCTTGAACGGCAACAGACCCGTCATGAGATGTCCAAACAATTAAATATAATTTGGTTTTATCGTTAGCACCTTGTGGGTCTAACACCATTTCACGGGGAACAGTAAGGGAGCCAAAAACTACTTTACCATTCTTTAATGAGCCAGCAGATTCCCAAGCACAGCGAGAATCCCCGTCTAGGATATTGTCAGCGAATGAGAATAAATCTTCATTCTGAACAACTTTATAGCGTGAGCCAACTACTGAAAGAACATCGGTTCCACTATTAAATGGATTAGTTCTAAGAACATATTGAGCACCGCTTGAATCATTCCATTCGGTAGGAATGTGGTCAGCAATAGGAGACAAGCGAACATCCCAATTAGAGAGTTTTGCTTCATCTAGCATTAATTGTGTGCTAACTTCTTCATCTTGTGAGAAGATTCGGTTAGCGAGATTGTGCCATGCAGGAGTTCCACGCAAGGCAAAAGCAACATCGTTGCCATTTGTTTCTAGGTTATGAGCCATGATTTTCCTTTCTAGGTTTAATTGAATCCAAATTATAGCAGACCCAACTGACATTGTAAATAATTAGTTCCAATGTGTCCGATTTGTCTGATGTGATAAAGCTCACAGGATTTCGGGGATATCCACAGATGGTCGTAACCCTGTGGAAAACCCCGCAGGTGTGCGGGCTTTTTATTCGCCTTCGTCCCAGATTTCAGGATCTACTTCTTTTAAATATTCAAGAGCAGCTTCCCGCTCTTGATCATTTCCAGCAACCGTGGCCATTAATGCGCTAAAGTATTTCATTTTTATTTCTCCTATTTTTTAGTTGCGCTAAATCGAATATCTGCTTTATTAAATACACACAATCCGCATGAAACACAGGCGGACCCATTGCTAGAGATTAAAGGAATTTGTTTATTATTCTCAGGACACTTAGCGCCTACTTTACCCGTTAATTCTTTCATTACGTTTTCTGCTAACGCAAAATTCTTAGCAAGGTATGCAAGTCTAATGCCGTGTTGTGCACGTAGATCTTTAGCAATTTCTTTATTCTCATCATCCGTTGAGAAATAAAGAGATAGGTTAGGAATATCCTTAAGAATTTCTGCTGCAGACTTTACTCGTGTATACACCCAGAATTGAATATCGGTATTATTATTAATAACAGTCTTCCACGCATTGGCGTAGGTATCATTAAAGAAATCGCCGTCCCAGTGGATACGGAATAATTTTTCGGCATTCTTCTTATCGCAATCTTTTTTAAAGTCTGCAATCATAGCCTGAATTAAATTAATCATAGTGGATTCATCCGCATTGCGGAGTAATTCCCAATTATGCAAGAGTACCGCTTTTACTCCTTTATAGACTTTTTCAAGCTTACCAGCGTAGCAAACAGTCTCGCAGATAGACGTTGCACCAGGACATGAGAAATCTTTTCCAGCGGGTAATCCGAACGTGTTTGCAATTGCGGGTTGTTTTCCATTTTTTGTGACAAGGTTAGCCACCTTTCTATCGTTTGAACGTTTTAACATAGGGGTGATTATATCAACAGGGACCGACATTATAGGTCCCCCATTTCCGCATCCGCCATGCGTGACATCATGCGCCACATGTCTTGCTTAATCATATCATCGGACCCGTATAAAGACCCATCGCAATCATTCATTTCATGACCGCAGCAAGGAAAATCTTCGCAAGTATTCATTAGTTGACCTTTCGTTTGAGTTAAGAGAATATTATCATAGGTCACTGACATTTTATACAAACACGCCGAAGAATTTGGGGTGTTTTAGATCACAGTCTTAACGACACGCCCGACCCCGCAGTATTGCGGGCAGACAAATCGGACAAAAGGGAAATGGGGCGGGATCTACCCGCCCCAAGCTTTTTAGGTTAGCCCAATTTCATACTTAGTTAATTGTTTAGGTCTTCCTTCATTTACAATTTCCATTGGTAAATAAAGAGCAGTTGTTTTCTTTTTCTTTAGAGTGTCAAACACATAAGCACGAACATTACCAAAAAATCTACGGCGATTAGAAAAAACTAATTCAGTTAGGTAGTCTTTATCAACGCCCTGCTCTGAATAAATTGTAAGGTCATTAGCCTTATTCTCATCATAGATTTCTACACGAAAACGATTTCTCATTTTTTTCCTTTGTTAGTAGGGATTAGAATTATAGCATTGGGGGCTAGATTTTGTCTAGCCCCCTGCCATTATTACAAGTATCTTGCGATAGCGTTGTAGGTGCTTGCGCTAACTGTTTCCTCGTCGGTCATTTTAAGGATACGGATAGCATTTTCCATCTCATCTTTCATCTCACGATAAGTGTGCTGATGTAGTTGCTCGTAGTCCTTAGTTGGCTCGGCAGGAAAGTCTTTCTCATCAACGATTAAATCAAAATCAACATTGAGAGTTCTGTTCCATTGACGATAGTTGGTGCGTAGGTTTTCTGCTTTAGCAAAATTAGCAATAGCCCACTTGCCAATTTCTTTACGCCATTTTTCCATAGCCTTCTGATACTTTGCTTCGTTTTCATCTTGCTTTGTGTAATCAGCCTCTAGTTTGGCTAATCTTGTTTCTAAGGCTTTGATAACCTTAGTAGTTGCGATTTTTACCTGTATCGCTTTTCCTCTTGCCATTTGTATGTTTCCTTTCGTTCGGTTGTTGGAGTATTGTATCAGTTGCCACCGACACAAAATTGTGGAGTAGTTTTTAGACTTACTCAGGTCTTTTTCCCTAGTGGGAATTATTTAGCAGGTGCGCTTGTCCAGCGTTCTGCGCCATTTACATCAAGCAGAATACGATTTGTTCCGCTAGGGTGATTATCAACCGCCTTGATAATTCCTGTGATACCGCTCTGAGTTGTTGTGTAGGTTTGTCCTACTTCTAGCGTTGTTGCCATTTGTTTTTCCTTTCGTTAGGTGATTTATTATACTACACGCCACCGACATTTTGTGCCAGGTGGCGGTGTGAGTTGCCTCACAATTCTGATTCAGGTAGCCAAGCATCTAAGTGGTGTGCTTCTACAATAGCCCAAGCAGGTGCGGAAGCTTCGCCTCTATAAGATACTCCTTCAGGCATTTTGATCTCACGATTATAGTCCTCATCATAGAACGCATCAATAGCATCTATACAAGGTTGTACCATAGAGAGCGGAGGCTTTGGGTAATGATTACCCTGTAAGTGGTATCCGATTTGTGTTTCTAGTGGCAGGTCAATTTGTGACGCCAATTCATACGCTAAATTACTTCCCATTATTATCCTCCTCTAGGATAGTTTCGGCTAGGTTGTCCATTTCGTCCATTGTAGCAAGAAGGTCTGACATTTGTTGTTCGGTTAGCAATACCTTAGTAACCCCATCGGCTACCTTGCTAGATAGGGCGGCAGAATACATAAATAGATACTTAGCAAAAGTTTCATCTGATAACTCATTACGGCGTGTGTGTAATTCACCCGCTAATCCCATAATTTCATCGTGGAAAATACTATTCTTAGTTACATCTAAGATTTCAATAGCAGTAGATAGCATTAGTTATCCCCCCAAGATACTTTGGCATAAGAGTTATTTGCGTTTATTTTTTCTAGTGCCCCTACTTCATCAAGAGCGCCAATAAATACACCAGCAAGTAATTTCTGTATTTCTGTTTCAGAATAAGTTACAAGGGCGTTGATAACATAATCGGGAGTATTGTCTTTATCAAACTCCACATTTACATTTATTGTGTGTGTTAGTAGCATTTTTAACCTTTCGTGTTGGATAGTCGCAATTATAGCGTAAGCAACCGACAATTTCCGCAACACGCTCAGGATTTCGGGGTGTTTTATATCACACCCGTAACGACACGCCCGACTCCGCAGATCTGCGGGCTTTTCAGCTAATTGTCAAGTTTATTTTTATGTTTTATTTTGCGTGTATATTTTTTCTTATTGCGAACAGGTTGCGCCGCATTACTACGGCGCAATTCCTGAATGCGTTTTACTTTATCTTGAAGAGAAGTTAGGAACATGATAACCGCTTGCTTCATGAAATTTTGTTACATCAAATCGCTCATTATCTTTAGCAAACATTTCAGCAAAATCATTTACTACTTTAGAAAAAACAGCAGGGTGAATTTTGTTGCTCTGATACTTTAGAATTTCAGCAGTAGCGATATAATCTTTTCTAGTCATCATTTCATTACCACCAATCCGTTACGATAAAAGTTTTTAGTATACATTTTTCCAGTAGGCAATTCTAAATTATAGGTTGCCAATTCATTAGCAAAACCGTGGTCTTTACATCTAGCAAAAGACTCAAAGGCTTGTAAGGCGTCAGCGAATTGGTGTGTGAATTCCAATTGTCCGTCATAGTAAGTAAAAAGTTTATACATTATTCATTCACCCAATCTACTGTTAATTCATCAGCAACATCTGCCACACATTCGCAAGGCTCGACATCATAATTTTTTTCATCTCCCCAGAATACAAATCCTGCGCCACCACATTCATCACATTCCGCAGAAATAATTTCTAGGTATTGTTTTACTTTAGCCATTTAGTTTTCCTTTCGTGTTTTGTTATTAGTTGAATTATAGCCTAAGCCACCGACAATTTCGGGGAACGACACGCCCTAGAGCGCACCTTCCTGAAATAATCCGATTTCTAAATCCAGCAATTCTTGCGGGGTGGCTTCGGATAAATCTACCCAGCCAGCACCCTCATTATCTAATCTAAAAATTTCTACATAACCCATTATTATTCACCTACCTTTACCGCTATTGTTCGGTAAGTGTATTTACCAAAATCTGATTTTACTTGAACCAAATAACTTTCGGTATTTTCTCCATACCAAATTCCACGATTATCTTTTTCTGCGGAGATAATTTCTCCACGCAAAGTTTTTGAGTTATAAGTTTTTCCAATTAGGAGATTTTCTATTGTGTATAAGTTAGCCATTGTGACTACTTCCTTTCTTTTTGTTATGCCGTAATTTTACCAAAGCCCACTGACATTTTTCAAATTACCCGCCAGTAATTCCAAATAATGAGACGGCGTGTCGTGTGATTAATCTCACAAGATCCAGGGAGTTTCGGGAATCCTCTTAAATCGGACATAAGGTACAAATTGCCCCCGCAGCTTTTGCGGGCCAATCCGCTTTTGTCAAGCCGACACGCCGACTATTCTTTGTGAGCTTGCTCACATACGCATTTAGTATATGCGCCAGCGTTTAACCTGCCACATTTAGGGCAGGTATAAAATCCGCTAGGGTTAGGCATTAGTCATACTTTCTCATTAGTTTAATTGAGTAGATAATAGCGGGGATCCCAATAAGTAGATATAGGGGAAGGTTAGCATATACACCCAAGAAATCTGAGTTTATATATAAAAACTCTGAGGTTATTTCTATTTCCATTTTTTATTCGTTCCAATCTAGTGTAAGTTCATCATCATCAACATCATCAAAGTAGTAAGGGTCATCGCTTACGGCTTGTTCCCATGCTAGGTTTTCCTCTAATCCGATATAAGCATCGCTTACATCTGCTTGGATAGTATCCCACTTGGTCATCATTACTTAACCTCTACTTTCATTACATTAGCAGCAAACTTAACTTTCTTAGCGATTTCGCTATCGTTAAGTGTAGCGATTACCTTATCAATATCTTTTATATCTGTAGCGGTATTGCCTACAGATAGTAGGCGAGAGCCTTGCCAAATTGAGTATTCGATAGTCATTAGTTATTCTCCTCTAGGTTAAAAGTTTCGGTTAGTGTTTTGTTAGCCTGTGTTAGGGCTGCGATTGCTTGTTGTAGGCTTGCGTTGCGTTGCTCCTCTACACGAGCCTTATATTCATCTAGGTTCATTTACTTTCCTTTCGTTTTGTTAATAAGATAAATCTAGCAGATAGCCCTGACAATATCAAGGCGACACACCCCCTAAGCGGTGTGATTGTGGACACACTCTGATTCTATCTCGTGTCCAAACTCCTCTACTAATTCCTCGTAGATTTCGTCCATATAGTCTAAGTAGTCGTTCATATTTATTTCCTTTCGTTATATATATAACTCTAGCAGACGGGACTGACAATATCAACAACCAACACGGGACAAATAGGACATACCCCCCAGTAGGTCATGTGATTTACATTACAAAGTTAAATATATGGGCGCACTAATCGGACATATAGGACATTTTAAAACTGTGTATCATACAAATTAAAAATATATTAACATTTTCATAGATCTAAAATACTAGTCGACTAGAAATATTTTCATAAAGCTATTGACCTAGCAATTTTTCCCATGTTATACTTAAGGCTGGTTTGTGGGGGGCTTACACTAGGAACTCAGTTATACTA
>Ga0208091_1000204_pt1 | contig 13001 bp, 16 predicted proteins | sample LakMenEpi26Oct12_FD_150736 | JGI IMG/M metagenome (GOLD analysis project Ga0208091, IMG submission 150736) | Freshwater microbial communities from Lake Mendota, WI - 26OCT2012 deep hole epilimnion (SPAdes) | ecosystem: Environmental > Aquatic > Freshwater > Lake > Epilimnion/Euphotic zone ...
AACGGTTGGCACGTCCGTGTAGCTGAGTGCTCGCGCTGATGTGCCGATGCTCTGCGAGCCGCTGACGTTGACCGCGCTGGGATCAGCGGTTGCCAACATCCCGAATCGAACTTCTGTTCCGGAAAGAGTCATGGCGTAGGCTTGCCCGATGCGTGGCGAAAGTCAAATTTGATCAAGTGAATTCCAGCGTAGCTGTCGTTGATCCTGACCATCCACCACCATCTATTGTGTTTTTAAGGGCAATGTATTCCGCAAAAGCATCCGAGAATAACGCAGATTCATTTTCCCAAGTATCCTCCCACGGCAGCCTATAAATAGGCTGATTTATCACAGCACCAGGATAAAAGATGTCAATAGCTATCGAGTTTTCGTCATTATCCCCATCCCTACCACCCGAAGATGGATGTCCTCCAGACAGTCGGAAATCGGGGAACCAAGATCCGTATAGATCTGAAAATGGAAATGTGCCACCTTCAACCCATTCATCTTCGATTGTCGGTCTAGTGTATTCTGTGAATGTTTCACTTCCTATTTTAACAGTATCGTATATGGGTTCTATTATCTGATGGCAACGCCAAAAAGAATTGGGATTGTGGATAAGACGAAATTCATAATCATTTGTGATGTTATCCTCAATGATTATGGGAAATTTATCATGGAATACTCGATTCCACGGTGGTAATAGTGAATAATCCACTTCATAATTAAATTTTGTGGTAAAAAGCAACTCTGCTGTTCCCGGTTGCAATCTTTTATCTTCTTCACCGATCTCGATACCTGTGAGTCGAATAGATGATAATGTGTGTGGGTAATCATTAACATAATGATCCACAAAAAGTTTTTTTGCATCCTTTACTGACGCAAAATTATTGGCGTAAACACTTGATAGTAAGCTCATAATAACCTGACTGCATATTTTGAATCTTGACCACCTCCGACAACTACCGATATCGGTCCGTAAGTATATTGCGCAGTTTCAGCCGGGTCGAGGCTCACTGCTCCATCTGAAATCGTAACCCTGGCAATCGTGAGATGGTAATTTGTAGTCGTATCCTCTGGAACGGTAGTCAAAATCCATTCGACGGTTGAGCTGGTAATGGCTCCGGTCGTCGAGTCAATAATGACTTTTGCGAAAAGATACCAAACTCCATCTGCTGGGTCTTCTTCTTCTATCGAAGCTATGCTTACCAATCCAAGCAAGCCAGGTGTTGATTTCAGCAAATCAGGAGTAGCACTTACTTGAAAAGGGTAGGGTTTGACTCCCTTTCCCTTTGCGACCTTCCCCTCGATCTTCCGATCTCTTAGCTCAGTCAATGCTCGGTTGACCCCGCGCGCCCAGCCTATCAGCCCGCCGACCGTGTGCGGCCTTGCTGGGATCGTCACGTTGCCTTTTAACCAGAAGTTCATGCGCCGTAGAGGAATTGATTTTTTGCGTTGTCTGGGATCAGCCGGAAGTCGAGGGTCTTGATGAACCTATCCTCGCCGGATTGTGTTTGATTTGCCGATGCCAGCATGTAGCACCAGTCGCTAGATGGCTTCTGCGGGTTGCCTGGCGGGTTTGCCACGATCTTGTTCAGGGAGTTGAGCTGCGCAGCCGTAAAGGGTTTCGATCCTTCGGTGTGATAACTGTATGTCCATCCAGCTCGATCCCAAGTTGATTCGCCTTCTGCGATGATCTTTAGGAACATCAATCCGTCTTCAGACGTGACCTGATCTGCCGCTGGCCGGATTGAATACTCGCCATCAACGGTGTTTAAGGCTAATGCAAATTCTCCAGGCGTGAATGGGTCTTGTATGTAAGACCATTCGCCGCTCAATAGGTTTCCTAGAGATGTTTTTTCAGCCGCAGATAACGGCTCCCACTTGGGATGGGAGGAAAGAGCATCGGGATTGAGCTGCCCAGACAGCGTGCTTGTCGCCACGGTCAGCTCATCGCCGCTGGAATCGTTGCCAGAGTATTGGTATCCGGTGAACGTGCATTTGATGAGCGTGAAGCCGTCGCCCCGGTCGGTCGGATCGGTCTTCTTAAGTTTGAGGCTGCGATAGATCGACGGCACTTCGGGGAATATGCTGTCCCATCTTGCACCGCGCTGAAATGCGTTTGTGGTCGAAAGGTCAGCGGTGCGGATTAGCACGTCTTGCTGCGCCTCGATGCCTCCGTTTTCCGTTGAAGTAATGGAGAATCCGGCTTGCGGAACCAGCTTGATTGCCGAGCTTAAAAATTGATTGAGTGCCATGGCTTAGGGTTGGTAGGAGAGTTTTTGATTAACCGCTTGAAGCTCGCGGACTGCATCGGAAAGGATATTTACAACGCGCTCGCCGTTCATCATGGTTGCCGGTTCGTTTGGCTGGGCGTATCGGAATCCCTCAGCACCAGGAACCATGCGTGGGACTGCTTTACTTGGTAGCTCGATTGCATCCTTGTATTGAGTGCGGATTTTTTCGATAAGTTCGCTGCCCATGCTTTCACGGAGGTATTGACGATCTTGTTCCTGTTTTTTCGCATCCTCCTGATTGACTTCTCCGGTAATGAAGTTTCTCCGCGTGTTCATGAACCCACCAAGCTGCTGCCATGCTTCGGAAAAAGCTATTTTCAAGCCTCCGCCGATAGCATCACCTATGATACTGCCAATCATCACAAAGCGGGTAATATCGCCGTTTACTGCGTCGGATATGCTCATTCCCAGTAAGTTGCCCATTTCAGTAGCTTTGCCTTCGAGTTTGGGGATTCCTTCACCCATCGCATCAAGCGCGACTCTTAGGCCGTCATTGAATCCGGTTCCGAATGCGATTTTCACGCCGAGGATTGCATCCTTAGTCTTGGCAATTTTTCCGCTTGTGGTTTCCGCTCCTTTTTGGATCGCTCCAAAAAATAATCCGCCTTCCGATGTTGCTTCTTTAAATGCTTGCTTAACCTCCAATGCGGAAATTGCGCCGTCCTCCATGCGCTTCTTGAGTTGCACCATTGACTCTCCTGTCTTTTTGGATATTTGCTGCAACGGGTTAAATCCGGCATTCACAAATTGTAGAACTTCCTGCCCCATCAGTCGTCCCGCTGCGGTGGTTTGCGCGAATGCCAAGGCTAGGCTTCCGAATCTATCAGAGTTGCCCATTGAAACATCAGCAAGGTTTTTCAGGGTCGGCATAACGTCCTTTGCTTGCAACCCAAAAGCCATAAGGGTTTTCCCGGCTTTGGCATAATCCTCAATCGAAAGAGGTGACTTTGCCGCCTCTTTCCTAAAATCATCAAGCATGCCTTTTGTTACGCTTGCCGATTTGGTCAGCACCTCAAATTGCATGGTCAAATCCTCTATGGATGCTGCTGCTTCGGATGATCCTTTTACGAATGAAACAAGCCCCGCCGTCAACGCACCAGCTCCAAGCAATGCTGTCAACGCCGCGAACGGCGAAAGCAGACTCTTGCCTACCTTCATCGCCACGCCACCAAGTGACTTAAAAGCAGATTGCACGCGAGCCAGCCCGCGCTCGACGGCGGCTCCCGCGAATTTGAGGGTAAATGTGGTGCTGATGGCCATGGTCGTTTAGAAGTTGAATTTGGGTTTTGGTCGTTTCGCTATCGCGTTGAGCTTCTCGATGATTTCAGATTTCGCCTTTCCGCGCTGCTCGATTGATTCGATCTCGCGCCCGGCTTCGATCCATGCGCAGGACATGAGCTGGTTCACCAGCTCGGCTGGCAGTTCGTAAAGTAGTTGATCGCGGGTGAGGTTGCATTTGCCGAGGGTGTAGATGATTACCGCTTCCGCGCACGGGTCGCAAGCTTGCGGCTTTTGGCTGCCTGCGCCGGGGCTTTTTTTGGGACTGTCATGCTGGCGAAGTAGGATTCGATCTCCTTGCTTGCGTGCGTCCAGAGTGCCACCAGAGAGCGGCTTGTTGACTCCATGAGGAAAGTTGTCACGCGAGCCTTTGCTGCCGCCCCCTTGATGCCCTGGAGCGTCTTGGGATCGGTGGTGAACGCGAAGCAGATTTCGGCGAGCGCGTAATCGTCCACGTTGCCCTTCTGCGTCATCACCGGGTTCTTGCGCTCGGTGAGCCAGTGGATGTGACCGTATGCGCAGGGGTGCGCTTTGTGTCCGGCGATGGTCTGCGGTTGTGCGTATGCTGGTTTCGATTTCATAAGTAGGAAAGAAGTTGAAGCTGTTTTGATTTCGGCAGGTTCCCGTCGAGCATGACGATGGATGCGCCGGCGTTGACGAATGTTTTGGGGATTGAGTTTTTCGCCCAGTCAACTGCCGCCCAGCGGTTGACGATGTAGCAGATGACATACGTCAACGGCGATTCGGGCAGCTCGTGCTCTAAGGCTGAGACGCGGTTTACATCCTTGCGGATGCTGTCCCGCGAAACGCCAAGGAACGCAGCGCCCTTTTCGATCCAGTCTGCTTGCGACTTTGCACCGCGGGCATATTTTGAGAAATCCATGACCGTGCCGAATGGATGTGACGGAAATTCCCGCTTGAACTCGTCGGGATTCTTCCACGCCTTGCTGATCTCCCTCGTATCATACTTGCCGCATTCCGAAACGGAATTGAGGCGAAACGAAAGGTAGTCATGCCCATCATCCGATTGGATAACCTCGGCAGGCTCAGGGAAGCAAGGTGCTATGCCGATGCTCATGCACGCGGCGAAAAAGTTGATGTCACCCGTGCGATGGGTCGAAAGTTGCGGTGTCATATTTCATGGGGTTGGAATCTTTAGGTGAGCGAAACAGGAGCGTTCGTTACAACTTCGGGATGGAAGATCGCGGAAATGTCGCCAGTCTCGAAATCACTGTTTGTGCGCTTTAGGGAGGCTGCGTAAACGACCACGCCAGCGTTAGCGACGGCAGTTCCAAAGATGCCCTTGGTGTTCAGGCCGAGCGTATCGTTGCTGCTATTCAGGACGGTCAGCACCGATGCGATGGCTGGGGTCATGCCTGCTGTCTTCGTGGTGACAACGCCGGACATTTTGATGTCAGTCCTCGGATCGGCGAGCGTGAAACCTACGGTCGATCCGATGTGGTTTTTTACGTCCACTTTGTCAGACTGATAATCGTAAGTGATTTCGCCAAGGAAAAGACCAGTAGCGGAGGTTTCATCGACGGTTCCGAAACGAGTGAGGGAAAAGTTGCGCGCGGCCATGTGCAAAGAATCCCGCGAATCGTGGCGAAAGTCAAATTTCGCAGGCAATCGCGGTTGCCTTCCAAGTCGTGACTCGATACCCGCCTTCTTCCGAGGTGATCGGTGCGTCGATCAATAGCTGAAAAACGCGGATGCCGAGCTGCGAATCCATCCACGATTCCGCGTCTGCGGATTGCACCTGCAATGCTAGGCTGTTGCGGAGGATGTCATGCTCGGCCTTGGTCGTTGCGACCTGCGCTGTGTCGCCTGGGGTCGTCACCAGCTTCGTCTCCCACTCGATTGTAAAGGCGCCGCTATCCATCACGCCGCCAGAATCAAATCGGCTGACAGAATCACCCTCGATGTAAATGCCGGGGTAAGCCTTGTCATCTTCGGTGTCGCGCATCGCAACGGGCAGGGTTGTCCCGCGTTGAATCCATCTTTTCCATGCGTCGAGTAATTTGTCGGTGTTCATTTTGATTTGTCTTTCTTGAGTCTAGCTTTGATAGCGGATTTATACCACTTCATGGTTTTCAATGCACCATGCAAAATTGCATTTTTAGCGTCGGATTTTTTTAGGACGTAATCGGTGGAAACGTGCGCGACGTTGTTTGTAATTTTTCCAACTGGCGACCAGACCGATCTGGCGATAGTTGCCGATCCTTCGGATTTAAACTTGTGCGCGTAGTTGGCGATGTTTTTCCCGATGGTGATCCGTGACCCCATCTTTGATTTTGCGCCGATGGCAATACCCGCCCCGATCCATCCCCCCTTGGCCTTACCGATTCGCCTCATTCTTGCTGCCGCCGCCGTCCTGCGATGCTCGTATGTGCAAGCTCCTTTAAGGTCTGGGGCGAGCCTTGGAACGCGGGCTTTTCTTGTCGTTCTGTTAAGGTCAATAAAATCGTTTACCTTTTTTGCGCTCGTTAGGTTTTGATCGGGAGTGAACTTGACCATTCTGCCGTTTATCTTCATTTCGGTCAGTTTCTTTTTCTTGAGCTTGCGAATAGCGTCTTGCGGAAAGATCACATATACTGCGCGGTTGATGTCTTTCCAAATTGCCGTTTCTTGCTTTTTCTTGGCATCTTTTTTCGTTCCCCAAGCTTGAGTTGATTGGATTAGGTCGCGGCAAGTTGCCACGCCCCATCTAGCAATCATGTCGTGGTTCGATTCACCAAACGACTTTGCCATCTTTTTCAGATCAGCTTCAATGTCCCTTGTTTTTACCTCGGCGCGAATCACGCCAAAGGTTATCGGGACGGGCGGCGAAAGTCAAAGCTAGCCCTGCCAACGGTCAAGATCAGGGAAGAGCCTCTTGATCTTGATGAAGTTGTTCGGGCGGTAAAACTCATCCTTGTGGCGCAGGCAGATGCCTTCGCCGCCGCGTGCCACGATGTCGGTTTCCATCTCGTCAAGCTCAGCATGATCGTCTATCGGGGCGTGGCTGATGACGGTGCAATGAGCAGGGAGGGTGAGCTTTTCGAGAGCCTTGATCCGGTCGATTGTCGTAACACGGAGAACGGCCATATCGAAGATCATAAAGCGAATGCCAGCCCAATCGCTGCCCTTGCGCTGCATCGCGGATTGAAGCTCGGCAAACGTGCCGTTGCCCATCCACAGCTCGCCGTCGAGGCGGACGGCTGGCATGCCTGCCTTGAACCATGCGGGCGGATTGAGGATGTTCCCGTGGCGGGTGATGAACTCCGATCCCGTCCAGATTGCCCGCACGCCGTCCAGCTTTTCGCTGGCGAGGTAGTCGGTGATCTTGTCGGGGATTTCGTTCACGGGGAAAACTTATCGGCATTGCCTACCCGTGTAAAGAGTTTTTTACGCCGATTTGTTGGTTGAAATCAGCCCGATTGATACGAATGATGCGCCCTTGCTGATCGAGGAAATGCGCCACGTCTCGCTGCGTCCGACTGCCTTGTTGCCGAGGTAGGATGTGGTCGCTGCCGGGTAAGCTGCTGCAAAGGTGGAAGCCAGCACCACGAAGTCCATCATGCCGTCGCGCTCGAAACCGCCCTCTTCGTAGTCCCGCGAGTTGCGGGCTTCGTTGTAGGTTCCGGCGATTGCCGTGCCGCCGTTGATCACCAGCGTCTCAGTGCCGATGACGGCTTGTGCAATCGGTGCAACGGCTGCGATGAAATCACTCAGAATGGACATGGCTGAGGATTGCTGGAAATGGGGCGAAAGTCAAAACCCTACCGAACAGGCTCCGGCGCTGCGGTGGTCGCTGCGTCGTGGCGGTAGAAGTGCAGGATTTTCGGGATGTGTAACCCGGTCTTGATCCGCTGCCGGGCTTGCAAGCACCATATTTTGTCTTCACCGTAGTTCGACTCGCCGAACAGGCACTCATCCACCCGTTCGCGCTTCCAGGCGCAGACATGCCACGGTGCGCGAAGGGTGATGCCACCAGGCTTGAAAGCCTCGTCTTGGTTGTTGATGCCGAACTCAACGACGCTTTGCTGGCCGTTGTAGGTGGCACCTTGGAGGAACGTAATCACGTCCGCACCGCTGGCGGCGGCGGTCAGCAGCTCCTCGACGTAGGAGTCCGCGATGTCGTCATCATCGTCCACGAACGCGATGTATTGCCCCCGCGCGATGTCGAGCAGTGCCTGCCGCTTCGCGCCGATGCTGCGTGTGCGGTTGTCACTCAGGATCAGGTGCTCGACGGCTTGACCGCCGATCTGCTCCTCGATCCTCCACTGGAGGCTTTGCAGTTGTCTCTCGCGTCCCGGTATCGTCGGGGTCAGTATGCTGAGTGTCGGTTTCATGTGTTTTTTTCTTAAAAATGTTGTCCCAGTTTTCCCGCCCTTGCTTGCTGAGGGCTTTTGATTGGATCGGCTCGCCGGTGATGTCGTTGTAGGCGCTCATGGTTTCAGTCGTTGATATGTTGCCAGCCCGGCGGCGTAGTTTTCGGGCGCGTTGCTGCGGGCATAGGTTTCATCCATCTCGCCCTTCCCGAACGCCGGGTGCATGTGCTCGATCACGATGTCTTTTGCGTCGATCACCACGCCGTCGGCATAGGCACGATCAGTGAAGTGGTTGTCGCTGAACATGCTGAAAAACTCAGGGTGAAAGAGGTATCCTTGATCTGCGTATCGGGCACGGGTGAGGATCGCCATGCAGAGCAGGTCGTCGGTGCGGTGCCCGTCACTGATAGCAAGGACGGCGGGCTTGCTGGCGTCTCCGATAGCAGCGAGGATCGCCGTGTCCCATCCTCTGAACGGCTTCCAGTCGTCGGAGAGTTGCAGTAGGACATCACCACGGCTGGCGGCTGCGGCTGCATTCCACGCGGCGACTGGGCCGCCATCACCGGCGAGAAATGCGGTAGGGAATCTGACAAAGACCTCGGCGGTTTCGTCGTTGTAGTCGGCAGCGAAAAGATGCTCGACGCGCTCCGGGTGGTCGGCCATGCGCAGCCACTCCATGCGTGTCCTGACCGCCTGCATGGGGCGGCCACGGGTGGCGTGCAGCAGGCTGATGGTGGTCTTGCCGGAGGTCGCCAGCATGTTATGGCGGCGCGTGTCTGATTCGAGCGCCCGCCCCGCCATGCGGAGGGATTGAAGGAAAAGGTCTTCTCGGAAAAATCCGTAGAACATCTTCCGATGATTCCAACACGGCTTGTCGGGGAATTTGCAGGTCATCATGTGGCGAGCGTAGCTCAATGCCCGTTGCGGCTCGTCGCAGGACATGGAAAGGGCTGTCAGCTCATACAGCGGCTCGGCGCGGCTTGGGTCTTCCGTCCATGCTTGCGTGTAGATCGCGGCTTTGTCGCCGTAATCATCGGCCATGGCGGCGAGGGTCATGTAGGTTTCAAAGCGTTCCGCCAGCCCGCCTTCTGGGTGGTCGAGAAACTCTCTGGCAAGCTCGATAGCGCGTGCGTCTCTGCGCCGAGAATACTCGATCATCAGATAGAACGTGTGCGCGTGGGTGCGGTCTTCGTCCGGGATGCTTTCGAGGATGGTCAGGTTGCGGTCTTTCGAGCATTCCCGATCCGGGCGCGGGATGTGGATGATCCGAGCATCGTTCGACTGGGATTGCTTAGCGGTTTCGCCGGCGACTTGCACAAGGTTTTCGTGGAGCGCGTTTTTCCATGAATAGTTGCCATTATTCCGCCAAGCACGCTCGCGGAAGTTGCCGATTACGCCCTGGTCACTGACGATGTAGGGGATGCTTAGGATGCCGACATCATCCGGCAGCTTAGCAAGCAGGGTGCGGAGGTGCTCCAGCCCTTCGGCGGTGTCGTCCATGTCTGCCCAGACGATCCAGTCCCCAGAGCAAAGCGCGGCGGATGCGTTGCGGGCTGCTGCGAAGTCATCGACGTGCGGCCAGTTGCGGGCGTTGTGATATTCGCTGATGATGCAGCCGCGAGCTTTTGCAATATCAAGCGTCCCATCGGGGTCTTGGGTGCCGATGGCTCGAACCATCACGATCTCGTCAAAGTGCGGCTGAAATACATCCAGAAAACGCTCAACGTCCTTCTCACAATTCCCGGTAATAACCGACAGGCTGATTTTCATATTTCTTGGGAGGGGATACCCCTTGCCCACAAAGCCCCACCCCTTGTGAGGGTGAGGCGATGGGACATGAACACACCAAGAAATTAGTCTGTGCGGGCGATGAGGCCGATTCCGAGGGTGAGCGCGGCGGCCATACCGAAGAGGCACTCAACGCTGGCGAAGTGGCGACCTTTGCCGGGGTTGAAGTGGCGGCGATAGGTGAATCCGAGTCCGGTTTCTGGATCGGTCACGGTTTCGACTGCGAGGTAGCTTTCTCCACCGTCCTGCGGCTGGAGCTGGCGAACTGCAACTGCCATCGCGTCGGAGTGAGCGAGGAAGCCGATGATCGAGAGCGAGGCACCGATGGTGGTGAGGTTGGTCTGATACACATCCATGCCGAGAAGGCGTGGAATGCGAGCTTCGCGGATTCCTTCGCTGCCACCGTATTGGAAGGCTTGCGTGATGTTCGCATCGCTTTCAAGTTGGAAGTGCAGGTCTGGATTCGCAATGAGCGAGACTGCATCCATTGGCACTTGGCGATTGATGAGAGTCTTGCGTGCTGCGCGGATTTGAGCCAGTCCAGTTCCGCCGATGGTGACGGCAGTTGCGGCAGGGCTGCCGAAAGATGCCACGGTGAGTGCGTTGAACACGTTCTGCATACACTTGCGAGCAAGTGCGCGGCCTTGGTTGGCAGCGAAGTTGGCAATGTCAGCAGCACCAGAATTTGAATACTGGATGTCGGTCAGGTCAACGCCGACAACTTGATGTTGATCGAGGTTGACTGTGATCGCGGCGATGGTGCCAGCTTCGGTTTCGTATGGGCTACCACTGTTGTTCGCATAGGCGAAGGTTGTGGAGTCCAGTGCGGAAACGCGAGGGATGATGATAGCGTCACCTTTGCGGCGAGCTTCATTGGAGTAACTGCGGGTGAAGGCAGAGAGAGGAAGAAGTCCAGCGGTGAATGCGCGGAGAACTTCTTGGACGTAGATTTTGTCAACGAATGTAGAGGCCATAGTGGTATTTGATTAAGAGTTGATTTGAGATTGTTCAGCAAGAATTGCCTTGCGGTTTGCTTCGTAAAAACGGGTTGCTTCTTCACCTTTCAGCTCTTTGAAAACCTCAAGGATGGAAAGCGTTTCTTGGTTGGTGACTGATACAGTCCCAAGATCAAGAGGTTCACCGTGACCCATGCTCGCCAGCTTTTGCGCGGCGGCTGTGTCGATCTTCTCGGCGGTGATGATTGCGATCTCTTCCATCTCGGCAATCTTCGCTTCTAGTGCTGGCACTAGATCGGCTTTGATGCGCAGCTCGATGTTTTCAGCGGTAATCTCGGCGGCTTCTTGCAGCGCAAGTTCGGCGGCGTCGAGCTTTGATTGGAACTCGGCAGCTTGTGCGCTGAGGTCAGCTTCAAGAGCAGCGATGCGCTCGATGGACTCTTCGGAAGATGGATTGGTGAGACGATTGAGGAAGCTCATGTGCGAAGATTCAGCTTTTTCTTGGCGAATGTCAACCTGCTCGCCGATGATCTCGTCAACAAAGCCGTTGGCGATGCTTTCCTTTGCGTTCATCCATGTCTCCCGCTTCATCATTGCGCGGATTTCTTCTTTATCCATTCCGGTTTTGTCGGCATAGATTTCCGCGATGTTTTCGCTGATACCGTCCAGCAGGTCGGCAGTCTTGCGGAGCTGCTCTGCGTTTCCATGAGTGCCGCTCGATGCGTCGTGGATCATCATGCGACCATGCTTGACCATCGAAACCTTGTCACAGGCCATGCAAATGACGCTAGCCATGCTGGCGGCCATGCCGGTGATCGTAGCGTTGACAACAACGCCACGGTCGCGCAGAGATTTGATCTCTTGATAGATGGTGTATCCATCGAACACGCTGCCGCCGGGGGAGTTGATTTCGAGTTCGAGAACGTCAACGGCGTTTTCCGCCGTGTTCATAATCTCGCCAAAGTCTGCACCTTCAGCAACGGCCTTCGCTCCGAAGAGTCGCCCGATCTCGTCGATCATGCGCTTGATGCTGTCCTGGGTGACTTGCTCATTGAGCTTCACCTTGCCGCCTTTGTTTTCGATTGTAATCATGGTTGGGATAGGGTTTCGTCTGGTTGCGGTTGCTCGCTGGCTGTCAAAAGGCGGATGCTGCGCGGGTCGATCTCTACGCCGTATTTTGCGTTCTTCTCGCGGATGCTGAGGATGGTTTTCGCGGCCTCTTCGGTGCGCTCGTCGATGCTTTCGTCCAAGTCCATCGACAGCTCACCGAGGATCGAGGTGGCGTTGATCAGTCCCTTGTCGTAGAGTGCCATCTTCTCCTTGAGGCTGCGTCCGTCGTCAATCGTGAGCTTCGGCGGGCGGGTGAATCCCCAGTTGAACCAGTCGGCAGATTGCGGGATGCGGTTGTTTTCCATCGCCCACGCAATCGCTTTGCGCACTCTCCACTTAGCGACTTTCTCAAGGATGGCTTGGCGATCCTCGACGAAGCGGCACGCTTTGCCGATGTCTTCGCGCTGCGCTGTGCCTTGCCCAGATGGTTTCCAGAGCGTTGCTGGCAAGCAGGCGCCGACCAGACATTGCCGCGCCTGCATGTCGTAAAATTCATGCCACGGGTTGCCGGGGCGGAAGTTTTGATGCTGGGTGATCTTCTCACCTGCTCCGGCCTTGGCATACATGATGCGCCCGCCTTGTAGGAATTGCACGGCAAGGTTTCCGCAGTCGCCCGGAACGTATCCAGGCTCTTCCATGTCCGGTCCACCTGTCTCGTTCTCGACGGTGTAGTTGAGGCTCGACATCGAAAGCAGATTCATCCGCTCCCACTCTTCACTCTGCATGATGTCGCGGAGGTTGTTGAGGGAGTGCCAGAAGAGCGGTAGCCCCCGGCGTTGCTCCGGCCAGTAACGGTCAAAAACGTGGAGGATGAATTTCTTCTCGATGAACTGCTTGTGCTTGCCGTCAACGTCGCAAAGCGAATAGGCGACCGGGATTGATGTGCCGGGGAAATACACGATGCCGTCATACAGATCGTAGCCTGCATATTTGCCGGTCTTCTGGATGCCGTCATCCTTTTCACCGCTCGAAATCCGATGAGACGGGATTTGCTGAATCTGCGGGTAGCCGTTTTTCGTCTGCGTCGAATACTCGAAAACCTCGCCGTCGCGGTCGATGCTTACCGAGTCAACGAACATGTCAGATGTAAAGTCCGCGATGTCGCCGTCGATGTTGCAGATGGGATACCACTCATCCTTCAGCCAGAATTTCGCAGCATCGCCGAACTCCTTGTCCTTGCCTTTGTAGGTCGGCAGCCATGCGTTGCCTACCGCGTAAATCCCGATCTGGTTTGATGCGCCCACCATGAGCGGTGAGTTGAGATACAGCGTGCGGCTCGC
>Ga0208091_1000206_pt1 | contig 12934 bp, 20 predicted proteins | sample LakMenEpi26Oct12_FD_150736 | JGI IMG/M metagenome (GOLD analysis project Ga0208091, IMG submission 150736) | Freshwater microbial communities from Lake Mendota, WI - 26OCT2012 deep hole epilimnion (SPAdes) | ecosystem: Environmental > Aquatic > Freshwater > Lake > Epilimnion/Euphotic zone ...
TTCACCTACCTTAACCGCAATTATGCGATAGTGGTCTTTATAAGAATGCGGTGTGCGAATTAAAACACGATACGCTTCTTTATCATTACCAAACCAATGTTCGGTTTTTTCACCGCTAATAATTTCTCCATTAAGAGAATTAGAGCGATATTCTTTACCTTGTAAAAGGTTTTCTATTGTGTATAAGTTAGCCATTGTTAGCCACTTCCTTTCGTTTTGTTATATGCCGATATTATACTCTAACCCACCGACAATTTGCATATTACTTTCCAGTAATTCCATATTTTGAGACGCTCAAGTCGTGTGTCCTTAATCACATTTAGCCTGTGGACGACACGCCCGACACGCCACGACACGCCCGAAAGTTATCCACAGGATTCAGGGTTTTTTTATAGTGTGTCTTAAATCACAAAATGCCCCCACAGCTTTTGTGGGCGCTTCCGCTTTTGTCAAGCCGACACGCCGTTTATTCTTTGTGATCTTGCTCACATACGCATTTAGTATATGCGCCAGCGTTTAACCTGCCACATTTAGGGCAGGTATAAAATCCGCTAGGGTTAGCCATTTACTTATCTCTCCTAAGTAATGCGATAGAATAAATAAAACCAATAGAGCCAACTAGTAGCCATGTTGGGATATCTATACCGACACCATTAGGCCATAGCCCGTTAATGTATAGCGAAAAGTATTCGCTGTCTAATAATAATTCTAAGTTCATTATTCGTATGCCTCCCAATCTAATGTTAATTCATTTTCGATAATTTCATCAAGGCTAACGATATCGCTATCGCTAATCGCCTCAGCGTTAATCTTATTTAACGCTTCTTCTTCATCTAGATAGACATAAGCATCTGCTACATCTGCCTGAATTGTATCCCATTTGGTCATCATTATTTATTTACCTCTACTTCTCTAATGTTGTAAGTAAAACCCTTACCAAGTTTATTTAACTCAGCGATTACCGCTAAGATTTCTTCGGGCTTACTAGCCTTTTGATTTACGGCTAGCAGTTGGCTACCTTGCCATAGTGTATAAGTTATAGTCATTTTCTGTCCTTCTTTCGTTAGGTTTTTCATTAAGGTAAATCTATCATAGTCGCCCGACATTATCAAGCGACACGCTGTCGCCTATTCTGTGACCTTAGTCACAGTAGGGAGAGAGATTAAGTAGCGTAGCAATACCTTACGCTCATAGGTAGTTAATTCGGGGTGATTAGAAACCACGCCACCATTTTGGTATTCCCAAACAATTTTATTAAAAGTTTTTTCGGATAACATTACATCACCCAACTTTCTTGAGTGTATGCTAACCACTCACCAAGGGTCATTAAGCCCTTGTATTCTTTACATTTACCGCAAAACATTTCGCTTGCGTAGTCTGAGCAGAAAACGCAGACAATTAGATTAGCCTCATCGGCTCGGACATTAGAGAGAGTAATCTCTCTGATTAGTGTAGTCATTTTAACTACCTTTCTTAGTAAGACTTTCTTACTTTCTTTATACTATAATCCTAGCAGGGGGGTCTGACATTATGCCTATCACAAATCGGACATGTCGGACAAATTAAAAAAAACTTTGTAAAAACATTATGAGTTACATCACATATGGTCGCACTAATGGGGCATATCGGACATCTCGCAGGGGTGTATCATACAAATTAAAAATATATTAACATTTTATGAAATCTAAAATACTAGTCGACTAAGATTATATAGCTAAGATCCTAAAATCAATAATGCTATAATTTGATTATGGACAATACAATGGATTACCTATCAGATAACGAAGAAGAAGACAAATGGGACAATATGCAAAAAACTTGTTGGAGCGGATACAAGCAGGTAGGCATGAAAGATAAAAATGGTCGACAGGTACCTAACTGTGTTCCTATTAAAAAGTCTTTATTTGGTACAGAAGGACCTCAGACTTTAATTCCTAAAAATAAATAATAAATATCCTTGACCTAGAAATATTTTAAATGCTATCATGATAACCTTGAACAGTTTTCGGAGATAATATCAAGGGGTTAAACTTCAGGTGCATACAATGACGGAAAAGTCATTAAGCAAAGCAGTAACCGATTAATTGCGGGTTTACAACCTAGTGCCAGTTTCGGGGATACTCTTTAATTTTTAAGGGGTGTAGGGGTTCCTATGCTCCAATTCTGGAAAATACACAGAAAACATAAAGCATAGAAGGAAATATATGGAAGAGTGCATAGTAACAAATATTAATACTTTCGATAGCTTAGACTTAGAAGATAATCTAAAAGTTATGAAGAAAATCCAAAAAATGGTAATAAGCAAATACATGTATCGTTATGAAAATAAAGATCCTTTTTATATAAAAGCTTTAGTATCTAGAGAAGATGATTCTAGCGTGGTATTTCCAGAACAGACTGGCAATAAAATTATACCCGTATGTGAAGGTGGATCTATACTTTTTCATGAAAAGATTAAATTTGAAGTTGTAAAGGGAAAATTTTTTGAATATACGTTTTTAGTAGATCCAGGACAGAAATTTGGAGAAGGAAGCAAGTCCTATAAAGTTTTATGCAAAACGGAAGAATTTTATGAAATTGAAGTTATGGCTAATAGTGAAGAGGAAGCTATAGAAACTGCTAATAAGCAAGAGTTATGGTATTGGAATCATCATCAGCCTGGTAAAGATGACAAAGTAAGACCTATAACTTCATTTGTTGTTTGGGACAATTTTAAGGTAACTGAAATTAATGAATAATGGCAAAGCAGATTATATAACCATAGGAGTAATATTTTTGCTTGTAATGTTGGTATATATATTCTAGTTGACTAGGATTATATAGCTATATATAATATAATATTGTATAATGATAGGATGAATACTATTTATAAGAAGATAGTCGCAAGTATGCTTATCTTTTTAGCTGCATACATATTTCTATCCTGCGTATTGGTTTAAATGTACGAAGTTGAAGTTTATAAATTAAAAGGCGGGGGATCTGGAATAATTTCTCCTCTTCCAGTACAGAGAGATTGGATGGATAATCTTCCATTTGATGCAGTATACAGATGTATGCCTATGACATTAGCTAACCAGATGGGATATGGCATATCCTTTCCAGAAGAGATCTCATTTACCTGGGATGGGACATATGACTCAGAAGAAAATCATGGAATTACAGTACATTCTGGAGATACTTGGATACATAAGCATAGAGGTTGGGCCACATTAGCTATATCTACAGGACTTAGATTTAAAACAGATAAGAATACTAGCATGTTGGCCTATCCTATTCCTAATAAGTTCTATGAAGGATTTCAGGTATATACAACGCTTATTTCCACCTCCTTTTTCAAAGGTGCATGGGAAATTACTTTGAGGTTAACCGAACCTAATAAGAAAATAACTATACCTGCATATACACAAATAGCAGCATTTATGCCCTTTTCCGCCGCCGCACTTAATAATAGCAAAATTACCGTTAAATATAATGAAAGAATGTTAGAGGACTTTCCATCTGAAGATCAACATGCATATGTAGATAGTCAAACAGAACTTGGTAAAGGAACTGGTCTTTATCGAAAAGGAATAGATCTAAGTGGCAAAAAATTAGGAGAACATGAAATATCCAAATTCACTCTCTTTTTCGACGATTCACTAGACCGAGAATATAGGAGCTATAATGTATGAGTATAATCAAATAATAATTAACTCTATGCCTAGGAGTGGTTCTACTTGGGCACAATACCTATTAGCAAAAAGTATTAATCGTAGAGAGGGAGACCCTTTAGATTCTGACATAAATTCAATTAATACCAGCCCTATCCCAGACGGCAAGAACTTTGTTATGAGATGCAATAATATAATTGGTTTATATGGATTGTATGCTCCAATAAAACAAATGACTATTATTAGAGATCCAAGAGATATAATTCCTTCAGTTATAACTAAAACATATGGAGGTGCAGGAGATACAGTGTCTGCTGGGGTGGTTATTCCTGCAGAGACACCTAACATTAATATAGATGATCAGATTTACGCACAAATACAGATATACAAGGGGTATGCGTCAGCAGCTCTAGAAAATTTTAAAAATCTTAATGTTTTTACTTTTGATCAGGTAACAAAAGACATAAATTTTTTTACAAAGACAATGCTTGGAGAAGAATTAGCTCTTTCAAATGAAGATTACAGTAAATTTTTAGAAAAAGCAAGAAAAGAAATAAGAGTGCATGCTTTGTCTCACCCAGGATACACTAATGCCGTGCCAGAAAAAAAACCTGGAATTTACGATAAGATTAAGTTTGTATACAAGCTTAAAGAACATTCAGAAGCTTTAGAAAAACATTTTAAAGAACTTGAAGATCTCTATAATGAAGTTACGAATATGTGTAAACAATTTGAAAATGATTTTAAGGCGTCTAAATACTATTAATGGCACTCCTAGACCAAATATGTGTGAAATTGTCTTAAAATGACTCTCAGAGGCTTAAAATGGCTAATCTGCAGGTTTAGGTAAAGTTATTTTCTAAATAATTTTTTAAATTTATACTTGAATAATTTAAATTTTATATACATGTTGTATTCAACGTCCCCTGGCTTGAAATTTGCACCAGTAAAATGATACCAACCGCTTTCAGCAGAGGGGCTGTTAGTAAATTTAGAAAAATATCTTGGGCTCATAAATTAATTATACACCCTATTAAAATATAAACCCAGACAGAGGCGGGTCCGTCTGGGTCTAATGCATTCTAAAAGAACGCAACTGCAAACCATAAGTTTGCATCTATGCAATAGTAAAATATTTTAATTTATAAGTCAATAGGTTTAATTGTAGCTTTTATTTTCTTTAAAGGTCTATATGAAACATGCGATTGCCCACCTGGATTTTTTTTCTTTGTAGTTAAATCAAAATTTGCAAATATGTTTAATAGAATTACTTTCATTTCCAGCATAGCAAACATATCTCCTATGCATTTTCTAGATCCCATTCCAAATGGAAAGTATGATCCTCTTGGAAGGTTAGATTCAAAATCTTTAGTCCACCTTTCTGGCATAAATTTTTCTGGGTTTTCGTATATTTTTGGATTATTGTGGATTGGGTAAGAGCTTAAAACAATATTGGCTCCTTGTGGAAAAAAATGACCATCAATAATAGAATCTTTCTTGCAAAATCTTGGCTGTATCCAAAGAGGAGGAAAAATTCGTAATGTTTCTTTAATTACAGATGAACAAATTTCTGCATTAGATACTAGTTCTATAAAATTATCATTATTTCTTTTTGAAAGGATTTGCTGTGATTCTTTTTTCATAAGATCAAGATATTTAGGATTGTCGTTTATGTTGCATATTGCAAAAGCTAAAGTGTTAGCAGTAGTTTCAAAGCCAGCTAGCAAAAGTGTAAGTATTTCATTGTTTATGTCGGATAAAGATAAATTGTTTTCTGGATCTTGATATGATTTTATAAAAACATTTAAAAGGTCATCTGAATCTACAGGGTTTGCAATTCTTTCATCAATAGTTGTTTTAACAAAATTAAAAAGCTCTATTGAGGATTCTCTAAATTGTTTAAATATTGGTAGGTTGGAATTATCAAATCTGTGCAGTAATGGGGACACGGTTCTTTCGGCATTTGCTACACAAATATCCATGTGTTTTTTTATAAAAGCGGTTTTTTCTTTAAAATCAATACCAAATAAAGATTGACAAACTATTTCTAGAGTTAAGTTGACCATTTCGGTGTGCACTTCTATATATTTATTATTCTTCCACTCAGACATTTTGTTTTCAGATTTAATACACATGATATCAAAATAATCTTTTTGTATTTTTTTATAACTTAAGCTTGGCTGTGCAATACCCCTTCTTTCAGTATGAGTAGGCTCTTCCAAGGTAAGCATTCCTTCGCCACCAAATTTTCTAATTCTGTTCCAAGCTCTACCTTTTGAAAAATTATTTTTTTGAGCCACGGATATTTGGTATGCAGTTTCTGGAGAAAATGCTGCAATAAAAAGTTCGTTATTTACAAAAAAAGAAAAAACTTCTCCATGTTTTTTTGACATTTTTAATAAATTTTTTGCCCTGTTTCCTTGTTTTATATGGTAATTAGATTTAAGTTTTATTACTTTTGGTATTTTTTTTAATAAATTTCTTTTTTCTAAAGTTTTTAAATTCATTGGTTTTAAATAGAACATGTGCTTGGGAAAATAAAAAAATGGAGGAATATTTAACTGATTTTTTTTAGACATCTTCATTGCTATCTACAGAAGTAAAAGAAGGAACGGGTCCAAGCAAAAAACCTTTTTCGTGATAGTCAATCATTTTTTGAACTTCTTCTGGCTTAGCAACTGATTTCGATATTAGCACTAATAAGTCATATATCCTGTGCAACATAATATAATTAACCATTGGAAGGTTATCTTCTAAGTTTTGAGAAGGCTCTTTTTCTTCATTCATTGGGTCTACCTATGTCTAGCCAAAATATTTCTCGACCCATAGAGTCTGTTTCTTTTATTTGACCACCGTCAGTAGGAACTTCTTGATTTAACAAGTTTTTCAATAGACTCATAACGGTTACTCCCAATTGTTGTTTTGTAACTGCAAGAAAGGCAGTATAAATATATTCTATCATTTAAATCTACATTAGGCATAAGAAAGCCTTGATCCATAGGACATTCAAGTCTAGGAACAAGGCCTTCTTCCGATAGGGCTATATATTTAGATACGATTTGTATCTTTTTCAATATGGCTCCTTATTGTTTAGGGAAATCTTTTACAATATCCTGGGCTTTGCCTGTCGAAGCAGACCATGATGACCAGTCTTTGCCGCCCTTAGTCATAAAATACGTTATCTCTGCGTTTGTTACTGGATCAAATAATTCCTTATTTGAAACTAAATTAAATTTCTCTAATCTGTCTACGCCAAGTTCCCCTAGCATATTGATTTGAAAAATTCCGTAAGATTTATCTCCAGTCGATTTGTTGTCGTTTAGAGCAAGCGGTCTCCCGTTTGATTCTATCCTTGCAACAGACCAAGCTGTTTTTAAAGCAGTTCCTTCAAATCCAACAGCCCACAGCAAATCTTTTAAATCTTCTGGGGCAAGCATTTGAGAGTGCTTGTAAGTTTCATTGCTGAACTTATCTAGTATTTCTCTTTTTAGTTGTTTTTCAGTTTTTTGTATTTCTACAGTTAAAGCTTGAGAAGCCGTAGGCCCTGGTTGAACGGAAAATAAAAATAGCACTGCTACTCCTATTGCCATCCAGTTATGGACTACATCACTCAAACGTTCTTTAATTTTCTCCATTGGCATTCCTCCTTTAGAGATAACGAACTATAATAATACCATTATAAACAAGAATAAGTCAATCTAGTCAACTAGTATTTTTTTGTGTAAAGTAATGATTTAGCGTTGACATATAACTATTTAAGTTATTAAACATTCTTTTAGTTGAGTAATAATAATTTTTTAAAAAACTTATAAACACTTCTTTTTATAAATAAAGTTTGATACACTTAGACCTCATCCAAAAATAATCAAACGCTAAGCGAAGAAAAAGGTATATATGTCAAAAATTATTGAAAACCCATATGAAAATTTTATTGCATTGTCTCGTTATGCAAGATGGATCTCAGAAGAAAACCGTCGTGAGACATGGGCAGAAACAGTAGATAGATATTTTGACTACATGATAAAGTATCTTAAAGACAACAATGGCTACGTCCCAGAACCAAATTTATTAAAAGAATTAAAAGAATCTGTTTACAATCGTGATGTAATGCCATCAATGAGATCTGTAATGACAGCAGGACCTGCTTTAGATAGAGACCATGTTGCAGGATATAATTGTTCGTTTATACCAGTAGATTCTCCACGATCATTTGACGAAACAATGTATATACTTATGTGTGGAACGGGAGTAGGGTTTTCCGTTGAGTATAAATACATCAATAAGCTTCCAGCGATTCCAGAATCTTTTGAAAAGTCTACAACAGTAATTATTGTTGAAGATTCTAAGTCTGGTTGGGCAAAAGCGTTTCGTGAATTGCTTGCACTTCTTTGGTCTGGTCAAGTTCCTTCAATTGATGTAAGCAAACTTCGTCCCGCTGGCGCAAGACTTAAGACTATGGGTGGTAGGTCATCAGGACCACAGCCATTAGTTAACTTGTTTGATTTTACAATTGCAAAATTTAAATCTGCAGCAGGTAGATCATTTAAACCAATTGAGGCACATGACATTATGTGTAAGATTGGAGAAATTGTAGTAGTTGGTGGAGTTAGAAGGTCTGCATTAATTTCTCTTTCTAATATTAATGATATTGAAATGGCACAAGCAAAAACTGGTAATTGGTGGGAGCATAATGGACAACGTGCTCTTTCAAATAACTCTGTTGCGTATTCTCGTAAACCAGAGATGGAACAATTTATTGCAGAATGGAAATCCTTATATGATTCAAAATCAGGAGAACGAGGTATATACAATGTGGCCGCAGCTCAAGCCCAGGCAGCCAAGTATGGAAGAAGAGATCCAGATATACACTACGGAACTAACCCTTGTTCAGAAATTATTTTACGTCCTTATCAGTTTTGTAATCTTTCAGAAGTCGTACTACGTGAAAAAGATACAAAAAAAGATATTGAGCGTAAAGTAGAACTAGCAACAATTCTTGGAACATGGCAGTCTACTCTTACTAATTTTAAGTACCTTCGTAAAATTTGGAAAGATAACACAGAAGAGGAAAGATTACTAGGGGTATCTCTGACTGGACAATTTGGTCATCAGTTTATGTCTGGAAAAGAAGACTTGGTGTCTTTAGAAGCATTTTTAATGACTCTTAGAGAAAAAGCTAGAGAGACAAATAAAAAAGAGGCAGGAAATCTTGGAATTCCAGAGTCTGCTGCTATTACATGTGTAAAGCCATCAGGAACAGTATCTCAACTAGTTGGAGTATCTTCAGGAATGCATGCTTGGCATTCTCCGTATTACATTAGAACAGTTCGTGGCTCAAAAGGAGACCCAATATCTACATTTTTAAAAGAAGTTGGAATTCCAGTAGAGGATGACGTTATGAAGCCAAACGACACCTATGTATTTTCGTTTCCAATAAAAGCTCCAGATGGGGCTGTGGTTAGAAAAGATTTGACCGCAATTGAACACTTAAATATTTGGTTAGTTTACCAACGTGCATGGTGTGAGCATAAGCCATCTATCACAGTTTCAGTAAAAGAAGATGAATGGATGGAAGTAGGAGCTTGGGTATATAAAAACTTTGATGAAGTCTCTGGAATATCATTCTTGCCTATGTCCGATCACTCATACAAGCAGGCTCCATACCAAGAAGTTTCTAAATTAGAATATGAAGAACTAGTTTCAAGAATGCCTAAAGAAATTAGATGGGCGGACTTATATTTTTACGAAACAGAAGATGGAACATCTACAAACGCCACGCTTGCGTGCAGCTCAGATGGAAATTGTGAGCTTGTAGACATTTCTTCTTAATAGGTATATAATGTAATTGGGGTAAAACCCAAAATTACTGGGCGCAAGGCCCAGAAATAGGAGGATCTATATGACAAAAGATCTTAAAAAGAATGGACTAGTAGAAATGCAAGAAAAAATTCTAGCAGCTTTGGCAAGTTATGGTCGTCACTTCTTAGGAGCAGCTATTGCTCTTTACATGACTGGAAATACTGACCCAGGAGACTTAATCAAGGGCGGTATTGCGGCTTGTCTACCAGTTATTTTGAAAGCACTTAATCCAAACGAAAGCTCATTTGGATTTACCAAGAAATAAATCTTACTCGATTAGGATAGCTCCTGTGCTAAAATTGGCATAGGAGTTTTCCTATTTAGGAGTACTAGCAAATGGCAGGACAAAAAAATTGGGAAGTGGATCAAAACACAACCCACACGTTTGAAGCAATTTATCAAGATCAAGATGGAAATCCCATAGATCTAACTGGCGCTTCTGCAAAAATGCAAGTCCGTGATTTAAAAGGCGGAACTAAATTAGCTTTTACCCTAACATCGCCATCTGGCGGAATTGTAATAGACCCCACTAACGGTAAGCTAACAATTAAGATGACACCGACACAAACAAGTAAGTTATTTTATCCAAAGTCATCATATGACATAATGGTTACAGATAGCAATTCAAATAAAATAAAACTACTTGAAGGCTTTATATCTCTTAGCAGATCGGTAACCATCTGATGGCAGAGCAAGTATTTATATCAGGAGTAAAAAATCAAGTAGTTGTTAATTCCCCAGGACCACAAGGACCTGCTGGAAGAACAATATTAAATGGCTCTGGAGCACCTTCAAACAATTTGGGTATAACTGGAGATTTCTATTATGATATTGTTACAACAAAATTCTATGGACCAAAACTTAATGATTTGTCTTGGAGCAATGCTCAACAGATAACATTAGTTCAGACTCCAGGAGAATTTGCTTTTTCTAGCTCTTGGTCTTTACAAAATCTTGTTTTATCAGCAGGAGTGTATTCTATAGAAATAACACACAATCTTGGATTTAGCCCAAACGTAACAGTAAAAGCTAGTTCAGGAGATATCTTAGAAACTGAAGTAGATTACAACAGTTTAAATAAAATAACGCTGAGAATGGCTCAACCATTTTCAGGGACAGCATATCTGTCATAAAGGAGAAACAAAATGGCAAGACAATTTGTAGTAAATCTTGATCTAAATAAAAATGAACTTTTAAATGCTAGAGTTCAAAATTTAGCAAGCGCACCATCGTCACCAGTATCAGGACAGATTTATTTTAATACATCAAATAATATTTTATACTTTTTTGATGGAACAGACTGGATCTCAACTTCTGGCTCATTAGAAGTAATTCAAGACGCAATTGGTCAATATGTAGTTGGAGGCCAATCACTAACTGCTACATACGACGATTCATCTGGAACTACAACAATAGACCTAGATAATACCGCTGTTACAGCTGGCACATACGGTTCAATTACCAAGGTACCAACATTTACTGTTGATCAGCAAGGAAGAATAACAGCAGCAAGCGATACCAATTTAGTCATCCCGCTAGATACTCAAACAACAGGAGATTATGTAGCAACTATCGTTGGAACAGCAAACGAAGTTACTGTTTCCCCAAATAGTGGACACACATCCGCAGTAACAATTGGATTGCCAGACAACGTAGAGATTACTGGAAATCTGCAAGTTGGCGGAAACCTAAATGTTATTGGAACTGTTAATTCTGTAAACACAACGCAGATTAATATTGAAGATAACAAGGTAAAACTTAACAGTAATGCAACAGGAGCACCAACTGTAGATGCTGGAATCGTTGTAGAAAGAGGAAGTGCCCCAGACGCAGAAATTCTTTGGGACGAAACCTCAGATCAATGGAAACTTGGTAGCACTGGATCACCTTACCATGCAATTGCAAGAAAATACTCAGAAACAATTGGAGATGGATCTTCAACTGTTTTTCAAGTATCTCATTTCTTAAATACAAGAGACATAGCAGTTACTGTTTATGACATATCAAGTAAAGAAGAAGTTATTGTAGATACAACACACTCAACTTTAGATATAGTTTCAATAGGATTTGCTGTAGCACCTACGGCTAGCCAATATAGAGTTGTTGTAGTAGGCTAAAATGTCTAAAAAGGTTAAATCTTTATTAAACATAGTTTCTCTTGCTTCCGACCCACAGGGAAGCATGGGAGACTTGTTTTTTAATTTAACTGACAGAGCCTTAAAGATACATGATGGAAATGGGTGGGTTTCTTTAACAAGAGATCTATCTTTTTTGCCACACACACATGACTATGATGGTAACGTACATACAGTAGACGTAAACGAATTAGATTTTGAAATAATAAATGAAAATTCAATAATTGAAGAACAAAACCCTGTTATAATTGGGTATGACGGCGGAGTCCCAGACTCTCAGCTAAACATAATAAATAATGCAGTAACAATGGATGGTGGCACAATTGGCAACTAGTTTCCCAACAAGCTTAGACACTTTAACAAACCCGACAAGCACAAGCAGTTTAGCAAGTCCTTCACACGCAGATCAACATATAAATGCCAATGATGCTATCGAAGCACTTGAAGCAAAAGTTGGTATAGATGGATCAACAGACGTAAACTCAATTCAGTACAAAATAGCAGCGGTACAGACAACACTTTCAAGTTTGTCTAATACCACTAACGAAACAGTTTCTCTTTTAGGTCTTGAAGGAAACAACGATTTAACTGTAAGTGATATAGAAAACAAAACAACATTAGATACATTTTCAAAAACAGCTTTCAGGACAGTAAACTATCAGTTACAGCTTTCCAGAGGAAGTCTTTATGAAACATCAGACATTGTAGTTCTTAATGATGGAACTGACATAAACATCTCGCAGTCAAACATTATTTCTAACACAAATATTTCTCTTGCAAATGTTACATTTGAAGAAAATTCAGGTATAATAGGGCTATGCGTAACTCCAACGAGTACAGCAGTTACTGCAAGATATATTAGAACAGCAATAAAAATATAAGCAGTAAAAGGGGATAAAAAATGGCAACAGTAGTAAAAAACTTTAGAATCAAATCAGGTCTTGTAGTTGAAGGCGCAACAGGTACAATCAATGGCCAAAATATACTTACAGAAACAGGCGGAGATGCCTATATCCTTAACCTTGTTGGAGGAGCCACTCTTGTAAAATCCGTAGACGCAGGAACATTTGCAGTAGATGGTGCAGGCAATCTTACAGTAAAGGCTAATACATTTGATGCATATGGATCAGCTTCATCTGCTCAATCAGCAGCAATTTCTGCAGCATCATCAGATGCAACAACTAAGGCATCTGCAGTTCCTAAACCAGCCAGCGGATGATCGTTGTTGTTTTCAAGTGAGCGAACTACCCGCATGTTGCCAGATTTGGAAACATGTGCGCGCACATAACG
>Ga0208091_1000222_pt1 | contig 12318 bp, 15 predicted proteins | sample LakMenEpi26Oct12_FD_150736 | JGI IMG/M metagenome (GOLD analysis project Ga0208091, IMG submission 150736) | Freshwater microbial communities from Lake Mendota, WI - 26OCT2012 deep hole epilimnion (SPAdes) | ecosystem: Environmental > Aquatic > Freshwater > Lake > Epilimnion/Euphotic zone ...
CATCAAGGACTTTTAATATCCTCCTACGTGAAAAACCTGACCAGACAGGCTAGATGATTTTTCATCAAAAAGTAACTCTACTAGATTTGCTATATCGGTTACCGTATATTCCTTCGGAATAACTTGACCCAGCAATAAAGTTTGAAAATAAACTTCTGGCATAAACTTTGTAAATCTAGTTCTTATTGGTCCTGGGGCTATGCAGTTTGGCCTAATTCCAGTACCGCAAACTTGTTTAGCCAAAGACCTTGTATAGGTTTCTAATGCTGCTTTAGATGCTGAATACATAGACTCTGAGTTTAAACTATGTGCTGCCAAACTAGATATATTAATTACAGGAGTATGCTTGTTTGGGTCTACAAGCGCAAGGAATTTAGATATAACATTGTAAGGACCTAAAATGTTAACATTCATCATTTGCTCTACTTGTGGAAAAATTTCTCCATAAGCAGGCGATGGCCAGTATGCTCCAGCACAATTTACAATTCCAGAAATAACAACATTCCTTGATTTTATAGTGTTAAATAAATCTTCTAGCTTTTCTTTATCAACAATGTCTGTTTGAATATACTCAAATGTATCGTTGCTGTCGGAATTCCTAATGTGTCTTCCAACTCCAATAACATCATGCCCTAAAGACACTAGTCTTTTAGCAACTTCGTTTCCTATTCCCCTGACTGCTCCAACTACTAAAACTGTCATTCTGTGCCATCCGAATAGTAGGCCTTAGACCTATTATGGTACCAGTTTGGAAGAGCGTATCTAATTCCAGAAGTTACTGCCGAGACCTCGTGTACATATATATAATTAGAAGGAAAAAACAATAAGCTTCCCGCTTCTGGCTTTAAGGTTACCCCTGCGTGTTCAAATTTAATATTTCCTCCTTCGTAATCGTCGTTTAAATAAAGTAATGCCGATAAAACTCTACTGCTAATTCCGTGGTCTGAGTGTGCTGGCAAGAATCCTGACTCTTTATACTTTAAAAGATGCATTGTTTTTTCTCTTGATTTAATATTTTTTTGAGAGTATGGATAAATAGAAAAATAATCTTGTAATCCTTTTTCTAGTGCTCCAAATAATACATCTGATATTTCTTTTTGCTCGTTATAAAATAAATCATCTTTTGGAATATCTTCAGATTTTGGTATAAACTTTTGCCAGCAAAAAACAGTTTTTTCTTTTCCACCATGGTCGTAGTCCCATGGCTGCCACCCTCTAACATACAAGGACTCATACCCATTAGTCTCGCTTCTTTTTATTTCTAAGTCTTCAATTTTTTTAATTAAAGATGCTGGATCTGGTATTATATTTTTATAGTAAGCCATTCCAAGTGAGAGAATTTCTCTATTCATTACAATACCTCAAAGTCTGGGTCGGCGAAATCTACTTTTGTAGATTGCATATAAAGTGCGGTAAATCTATTTCCTTTAGTTATTTCTTTTACTCCATGTAAGTATTCATATTTGTTTCCTGGAAAAAAAATAGCTGACAAGGACTTAGGCCTATGTTCAAAATTTTGTTTTGGAAAATAGATCTCTCCGCCTTCGTAGTCATCATTTAAATAAATGACGGTGCTATATTCTATAAAAGGCTCTTTTTCAATTGCATCTATGTGAGGACTTCCACTTTGTCCTGGCTGCCACCACGATCCAAAAGCCTTGGTAACAATTACTTTGTCTTTTAAATTAAAAAATTCTTTTTGAATGTGATTTGCTCTTACTGAATATTTTTTTAATATGTCCATCACCCTGTTGTTATATGGAAAAGCAGTACCACCATTTCTGTCTTTATAGTATTCTGGGTATGGATTTATTTTAGACGGAGATTGCATTTCTTCTATTAGAGCAAACGCATCTTGTTCTGATATAAAGTCTTCTACAATCTTTATCATGCTGCTCAATTCATTACCCCTTCTACAACTAACGTAATTTTTGAATCTCTTAATTTCACTTCTTCAAAACCCGAAGAGTTAACCCATTCTATCATATAATTAATTGGTACAGTAATTATTCTTTCATCTTCTTTTGTTAAATTTATACAGATACAGACTCGCCTTTGTCCTCCCACTGACTCCGATAACAGCAATAAATTTCTTTTAATATTTATTATTTTATCAAAAAATATTACCGATCTGCTTTCATTTTTTAGTTTGTTAAACATTTCTAGCGCTTTGTCAGCATCATCTGGGATATCTGAATTAAATATAAATTTGTCTGATGCAAACCCAGATACACACAGTGCCGCAATAGGAGCTGTTGGTCCAGGAATAACTGTTATCTTTAGGTCTGACTCGACTACATCTTTTACTATTTCGAATCCTGGATCATGAATTAATGGCATTCCTTCTTGCACTATAAGCAAAACGTTTTTACCTTCAAAAATATAATTAACTATTTTTTTAATTATATCTTTTTTATTATTTAACTCTGGTAGATAATTAATAATCTCTGCGTTTGTTTTTTTGTTTTTAATATCTAAAAAGTAATCAAAAAATTCTGCGTGCTCCGCAACAATAACGTCTGAGGAATATATGGCTTCTATTGTTCTTTGAGGGGTATCTTTAAAATTTCCTATATTAAATCCCCCAACTATAAGTTTTCCTTTCATTAATTAATTACTCCTTTAGGGTCTAGATATCTTTCTCCGCCGAGCTTGTCTGTTAAAGAGCCAGAAGGGTCGTACGAAACATCATTTCCAGAAAACGGAAGGCTGCATACCTCAAATCCAAACAAACTCTTAATGCTTGCTCCCCATTTACCCAAAAACTCATTATACCCGTGATATATAGAAAAAGGCAAATATTCAATTTTATCTAGCTCAACTGTTTCATTTTTAAAAAAATTTGTTGGAAGGGCAAAAATTTTTATTAAATTAAAATATATTGATAGGTGCTCTTTTTCTCCATAGTACTTTAAATAACCTGGCAATTTGTTATACAAAAAAGATTTAGATTTTGTAAAAATAAAATCTTTGTCTATATATTTTGTTAAAGTTTCTTGAAAAATAGGCTCTCTTTTATATGAAATAATAAACGGATTTTCTAAATATGGGACTATCTCATGATTTCCAGACAGGACACATTCTCTTTCTAAGCTAAGAAATTCTATTTTTTCAATAAGATCCTCGTCCCAATTTTTATTTAGACTTACTCCGTCTCCAATTAACAAAAAGTATTCTTTTTTAAAAAGCCTATACCCTTCTTGTTTATGCAAAATTGGGCTTTTAATACTATCCCATTTTACATATTTATAATAAATTTTTACATTTGGATATATAGATTTAAAGTTTTTCTTTCTATCAATATTGTTTTGATCAATTATATAAAAAAATAAATTGTTTAAACCGCTGGAACTTTCTATATTTTTTTCAACCAAATCGACTAAATCTTTATTTTGAAAAGAATATAAAACTATGCCAATGTCTTTCATTCAAACAGATCCACAAAAATACTATCTATGCCCATTGGTCCATTTGGAACCACAATAACATCATAGGCTATCGTCATTCTTGGTTCATCCTCGTACCAGTTACCTCTACCGTGGGGGTTACCAGTTTCCGATAAAATAGCCCTGTTGTTTTTATTAACATTTTCAAAGATATCTTTATTGTTAATTTTATAATAAGTACTTGAAGGCTCTGCTTTTACGCAATAGAATCCATGTAGCTGCGGAAATCCTGATCCGTCCATGTGGTCGTGAAAAAACGAACTTTCTTTTCTTGGGTCTACAGACCGACCAAGATCCTCTATTTTTTTATCTAAATTAAACCAAGCATGAGTAATAAATTTTGACGAACTATCGTTATACTCATAGTACGCACAAGCTTCTTTTGTCATGTCGGCAATAGCCTCTTTTAACTTTTTTATTTCTGGGTTGTCGAATGTCCAAAGATTATATTTGTCACTATTTTTTGTAGCAATACCATCCAGAATTCCTGGATCTTGAGCTAGGGCTTTATCTAATCCCTCTCCCAGTTCTTTGCTTGCCTGTTCAACTAATTCATTATTTTTTTCTAACAAAAAACTATAAAGATTTTCTAAATTATTATCTAAAGTTCTTTCAAAAAATCTCTGATCTTTTTTTTCTTTCATAATAGCGGTATCCAGTGTTGAGGGCTTGCTTTTGCTTCAATAATAGAATTTAATGGCATTATGTCGTAAGCAATTGTAATTCTGGGACCTTCCCAGTCCCAATTACCCATAGCATGCGGGTGACCCATTTCTGAAACAATCATCCTGTTATCTATATTATGATTTTCAGTTTCTTTTTCAAAAACTTTATAATAAGTAATTGACGGTTCTGCTTTTACGCAGTAGAATCCGTGGAAATATGGAGCATAAGGACCTCCGTGGTCGTGCCAATCTAGTTTTCCAATTTCTGAATAATTTATATTAAACCACCCCTGAACCATATATTTTTGTTTATCAAAATCAATTTCATAATAAGAGCAAGCTTCTTTAATTACGCTGGACAGCTCCTTGTACAAATTGTATATCCCTGGGTGGTAGAATTGAAAAACATTATAGTCTCTCCATTTTATTGTAGATACGCTACCAGATTCTTTCCAGTAGTCCGATTTGCCCACCTCGGTAATTCCTTTCATGCTTAAATTTTCAATTTTAGAATATTGATCTTGTAAAAACAAAGACAACTCTTTTAAGTCGTTGTCCAAAATTCTTTCAAAAAACTTGTGGGGTTTTCCACTAGGCTTATTTTTTCCAGACAATATATATTCCATTTATTCCTCTTTCCTTGTGTAGTTTTTTCTTTTCCATACAAAGTCTTTATAGTATGAATATATTGATATTCTTCTTTTTTCTTCTTTAATCTTTTTTTGCACAATATCTTCTTTAGAATAATCTAATGACATTTCCCAGTTTTCTCTTTTAAATGGAAAAACTTGGAATATGGGAGTTCCTTTTTTAATAGTTCCCATAAAGTTTCTTTTTAAAAAAAATGCTGTAAATACTGGTGCGTTCCAATCGTCAGAGTCTATAATTCCAGAAAGAGTGGTAAAGGGTAGGTCATGCCTATTGTGTGGGTGTGTAATTAAAATAGAATATCCTGGGGGAGTTTCGCAATGCCAAGGTATTTTCCATCCATAATGCATAGGGTGGTGTTCGTGTGGAACTGCAACCTCGACCATATTTCTTTTATCTACCAACATAAAATCGTTTGTATTTTTAATAGAAGGAAACCCTTTTTTATCTAAAGTTACTTCGACATCATCTTCTAAGCAAAACATGTAACCTGCCGATAGGGAATCAAGGAATGGCATGCACAATTTAGTAGAACCAGCACTACCATCAGTGCCTCTATCATTTACTGGAAACAACTTTGACAAATCATTAGATGTTTGAAACCTAGAAAGCTTTCTATACCATTCTGGCAATTTATTTATTGCAGGAGATGGTGGAGCATAGTCTTTTGGCTCAAAATTAAGATTAACCTCTGCTGGGGTAAATTTGATTATTAAATTGTTATTGCTCATTAATAATTTTTTGAATAACCTTTTCTGTAGCTTTTATAGAAATATAAAATAGTGGAGTATTTCTCTCTATTAACCTTATTTGTTTTTCATTAGATAAAAAACAAAAATCTATAAAAGTTGGTTCCTTTATTATATCATTATTATTGGTTTTTTCAAAGACTCCACGGCTCTCTATAATACAGATTACTGGGTCTTTTTGAATATTTTTTATGCTGTATTCTGCATAACAATCAATAATCCAGGGAACATATATTTTAAAAACTCTATCAGAGGCCTGCTTAAAATCATTTTGGTCTAACAATTCCTTAAAGCTTTCAATAGACAAAAACGATGGATAAAACTGCCTGACCATAGCTTTTTCGGATGCATAGAATATACTTGATATTTGTTTATTACTTGTGGGGTGTCCTTGCCATAAAATGTCTGAGTAGTTCTTGTATATTAAATTAATTTCATTTTTAGAAACTACTTCTACTTCTGGCTTAATTCCAAAATTATCTACATATAGGTTTATTGGTTTTAATACATTGTCTTTATATTTTTTTAAAACTTGATCCCAGGTTGCCCAATCGTAAAATACATTGCACTCTTTTAATATATCCTTAAAGCTCATTGAAGACATCTCTAGCCAAGAGTTAGATTCAAATGGTGCCCTTAGTATAGGAAAACTTTTATTTATCGAAATATTTTTTTCGACCACATTTTTTTCCTATAACCATTTCTGAAAACTGATCTGACTGAAAGTTGTTGGGCTCTTATTTGTGTATCAGAATCCTTTTCCTTATTTAGTGAGCTTTCCCAGTCATCTCTTTTAAAAGGAATAACTTGAACAATTGGAGTTCCTTGTTCAATTACTCCCTTAAATCCTTTTTCTACAAAAAAGGACAAGTAGCCATCAGAAACATACTTATCGGTATCTATTAGCCCTGGAATGGCTTGTAGAGGACTCTTTGATCCGTGCATTGGGTTTACAAACAAGCAACTGTACCCAGTCTCTGTTCTAACAACCCACATTGGATGTATTCTTATAACCTGTTTGTGAAAATTATTAGGTATAGGGTATTCCTGAATTTGTTCAGATAAATGATGGGCTAATAAAAATTTTTGAAACTCTCTTGTATCGTTTGGAATATCAATTGTTAATGTGTCTCCAGTGGCATCTATGCTTAGATCCATGGGACAAAGCAAATAGTATCCAAAAGTCATAGAGTCAAAAACTGCTTGACATTTTTTTACTGTTAAGAGCATGTTACCACTGTGAACGGATGTATCGTCATTTAAATAGCTTTTTTGTTTTTTCCACCATTCTGGAAGCAATGAGGATACTGATTGAGGTTGTGGAAATATCTTCTCAAGACCTCTATATTTTGGAAGAAATTCAATTTTCATTAAGCTAACGGTATCCATTTCTGATAGTACTGTCTGTGTAAATTTTGTAGTGTAGCTACAGAAAAATACAAAAACATGCTGTCTTTATTTATTGTATCACAAAAATCTATTATATCTCCTTTATTAAACATAATCAAGGTACCCTCTAAGGTATCTACTTCTTTTTCATTAATTATCATTTTATTTCCATTACTTTTAATTACATATACCCCAGAAAAATTTAATCTTGTTCTGTCTGGGGTTGTAACCAGAAACTCGCTAACAGATTGATCTAATATATTTCCTAATAAATAATAATAATTTTTTTCAAAATTTATGCTATTTATTTGACATTGTTCTTTGACAACTTTAGATATCTCTAGGTATAATTTATATATCTCTTTATGGTACATTCCAAAAAAGTTAAAAGTTCTATAATCAATCAAAGAAATTTTTTTTGTTTTAATTTTTGTTCTGACTCCCCATTTTGCAGAGCCTATCTCTTCATACATGGAGTCAACCATATCTTTATATTGTTTATATAAGAATTCGTTTCTAATGTTTTCTAGTTTTGTTATCATAATTTTTATTTCTCTAAAATTTCATTTGGTGTTTTTTCGTAAGGTCTAAGAGAATGCCAAGTTGCTGGCAAAATAGGATCTTTAAAATGCTCTAGATCTTGCTCTAGAATAATTTCTTTCGATTCTCCCAAAACTATATTTTCATTTTTTTTATTTTTAGATCTTTTAAATTTTAATGCCAAAATTAATTTAGCTGATTGTTTTTGCATATTAGAAGCAGCTTTACTTGCAGAAAGACCCTGTCTAACTCTAACGTTATATTTTGCCCACCAAACAGTGTATCCTAATATGGCTAATGAAATATTTATCTTTTTTCTTCTATAGAAAGGCTGGCAGTAAACTCTGTTTACTACAGCATCTTTACAATTTCTTTCTTTATCGTCTTGTATATTTAAAATATCTATCCATGAAGTAGGGTAGTCATTATTTATAAAATTAGAAAATATTAATGTCCCAGATGGATTTTTATTATTAAGATAAAGGCATTCAATACCCCTGTTTCCATGGATGTCTTGCATTAACGTCCATTGAATCCAGGATCCTTTTATATATTTAGGATATTTTCTAAATACTGGAAAGATAAAACCTTTTGTTGATTTTGCACCAACAAATCCCATATTATAAATATGCTTAATTAAATTAAGCATTTTTATTTACTAGGCCTCTGGTGTAGGGTCGGTGTCTCCTGCTGTAGAGTCTTTCCATTGCTGGTAAAGTACCTCTAGAGATTCAGAAACGCTTTGGTTTGGCTCAGTAATAACGTTAGGTGATGTTATGTCTAGTCTAACTGAGTCGTGGACTAAGGAGTTGTCTGTAAAGAATACGTCATAAGGTTCTGTGTTAATAGTAATAACTAACTCTGGTCCTTCTGAAACTCTTAGCTCAATAATTGGCTGCCAGTCACTAAATGTTGGAGAGTAAATTAAATCGGTTTCTACAATTTCATTTGCTGAGATAAATCTTGCTACTCCGTCTCTTTTAGCTAATACCCAGTGAGTATTTGTATATTTATTTCCGTTAATTACATAAGTGGTCATTGCAATGTTTGCTGAAATAGACACCACTGTTGTTTCAATATCAGTATTAATTTGTGGGGCAGCAGATGACCAAGATTCAATAATTTCTTCTAGTCCTACTCCGTCCATTGGTAAATCATCAATTGCTGCTGAGTACAGAATATCTCCTGCAGAAACGTTGTGAGCTAACACAAGACCTTCAGGAACCTTTGAATGAATTAATGTATCTGCTCCAATTGATTTTCCTGGTGTGAAGCCGAATGGTGTAAAGCCGAAGGGTGTAAAGCCGAAGGGTGTAAAGCCGAACGGGGTGAAGCCGAACGGGGTGAAGCCGAATGGTGCAAAGCTAAATGGTGTTGTTGTAATGCTTCCTGAATAAGGAGAAAATTCTCCACTTCCATTAGCATTTCTAGCCCGTACTCTAAAGTTCCAAACAAAGTTATTGTCTTGGCTTGCAAAATTTACGCTGTTTGTTCCAACTGATACAGTCTTATTTGCGTCTCCGCCTCCACCATTATCTTCTACATAATAATCAATAATTGCTGATCCACCGTCTGCTGGTGTTGACCAGGAAGCAGTATTGTTTTGTGCTCCGTTGTTTGCTGCTGATGGTGTTCCAATTGTAGCAGGAACTGTTGTTGCAGTAATGCTATTAGACGCAGCAGATGCTGGCGAGTTTCCAACTGCATTTGTTGCTATAACTGTAAATGTGTATGCTGTATTTGATTGTAGACCAGTTACAGATAGGGGAGATGATGCTCCTGACGCAGTGTATGATCCTGGAGAGGATGTTACTGTGTAGGATGTGGCTGCAGGTGAGTCTGCTGGTAAAGAAAATGTTACATCAGCCCGTCCATTATTGAATGGACGACCTGAACCTACGTTTGTTGCGCTTACTGACGTTGGTGCCTTTGGCTCCAAAAAGTCATTTGCTGACTGTGATATTTTACCTGCTTTTTTACCTCTTGCCATTTTTTTATCCCCTTTATATTTTAATTATTTTAAATTAAGCTTTAAGATCTCCATAAACGACCCAAGTATTTGCTGCTCTTTTAAATATAGTAGCAGATGACCACTGAGTACGTAATTTTAATCCTGGTGTTGCGTTAACTGTAACAGTTCCGCTAACTCCTGCAATTGATACTTCTCCAGAACCTGTCTGAAGAATATCTAAAGAAGTTCCTATTGGATAGTCTAATGTTGCATCCTCTGGAATTGAAATTACGGCAGCTGATGCTGAGTTTACTTCAATTAAATCGTCTCTGTGTGTAAGAGTTGACAGTGTGTATGATCCTGTTTTTTGTACAATTGGTGTGTATGAATCTACTTTACCAGCTAATGCTGTTGTAATTGATGCTGCGTAGTTTTCATCGTCTCCAAGTGCTGCTGCTAGTTCGTCAAGAGTATTTAGTGCTCCTGGTGCTGCTGCAATTACTGCATTAACTTGTGATGTTGCATCTGCAATTGCTGCTGCTTGTGCTGCAGCTATTGCTGTTGCCTGTGCTGTTGAAACTGGCTTATCGGCATCTGATGTATTTGTAACGTTACCTAATCCAAGAGATGCGGCTGTTACTGCAGCAACCTCTGACTTAAGTGCAAGTAATGAAGTGTCTGAAATACCGTGTACGCTTGTTGTATCTGCGGTGTGGGTATCTAAATTTGTTGCTGCTGTGGTAGCGGCAGCTGTAATTGCTGCTGCTCTAGCAGTTGCTTCTGCTTCAATTGCTGCTGTTCTAGCATTTACTTCTGCTGTAATTGCTGCACCTCTGGCAGTTGCTTCTGCCGTAACTGCGTTAGTAGCATATTCTTGAGTTGCAAGTAATGCTGTGTTTCCAATTCCGTGTACGTTAGTAGTGTCATCGCCATGTGAAGTTATTTCAGTGTTGACATATGTCATTGTTGCCAATGCTGCCATGTCCGCTACTCCGTGAACGTTTGTACTAATAGCAGCATGTGTTGCAATTCCTGCTACTGTCTGTGTTTGTAGATCATCTGCATATTTCTTAGTTGATGCATCGTAATCTGCTGTTGGTGTTGCAAGACCTGTGATTTTGTTATTGCCCATTGCAATAGCGCCAGTCATTGTTCCACCAGCAAGTGCTAATTTAGTTGCAATGCTACTGTTAATTGTAGTTACAAAACTTGCGTCATCATTGATGGCTGCTGCTAACTCGTTAAGAGTATCTAGTACTCCAGGGGCTGCGTCAATTACATTTCCTAATTGATTAATTGGCACCTGTCCTTGTGCATCTAGTGATGCAACTCCGTTGGCAACGCCACGGTCTTCAACTAAAAGATAATCACTAAGTGTATTTGATAAGTCTGAAGGAACAACGTTTGCATAAGCTAGGGCTGTCCAAGCAGTAGAACCTGTTCCAATTTTAGTTTTTCTAGTATCTGTCTCTACGCCCATTTCTCCTGCGGCTAGAGTTGGATTTGCTGCAGTCCATTGTGCTGCAGTACCTCTGCGAATTTGAATTCTTACTGTTGACATTTTATTCCCCTTTTACTGCTTTAGTTATGATATATTATATCATTTTTTTTTGTTATGCTATTGAACCTGAATCAAAAACAAGTTGAAATGAAGAGGTAGAGGGATCTCCACCACTAGCTACACCAGTTGTGCCTGAATTGTCTACTCCGTTGGCCTGAACTGTGTATATAGGTTCTCCATTATAATCGATTGCCAGACCAAGATCCATAAATGAAATTTCTTCAGATAAATCTGGGAGGTCTGTTGCAAGTGCAACGTTAACCCAAGCATTATCTAACTGAATTTGTAATTTATTTGATGCTGTATCGAATCTTAAAGGGGTTGTTCCTAATATGACTGAGGACTGGAATGTGGCAGATCCTGCGACATTGAGTCCGTTCTTTATTCTAAAGTTTTTATCTGTTGTTGCCATTTAAGTTCACATATCCCCTAATTGTTTTTTGGGGAGATTTCAGGCTCTCCCCTGGCCCTTTATTTAATTATTTAATTAATGTTCCAACTACAACAACTTCGGTGTTATTGTTTGCTGGGGTTACACGAATTCTTACATCTGAGCCAGAATAATCTGCAGTTACTGCAGCTAACTCTGTTCCGTTTGAATATGTAATTCCATATTCAGAAACTGCTACGTTGTTAGAAGTATCAAGTGTAACTACTAGGTCTGATACCTGAGTGTGGCTACCATTTTTTGCTTTAACTACAAGTTTAGCGCTTCTGTAATCTTCTGCTGCCCATGAGATAGCAGTTGTTGCTGCAGCGGTTACAATATTTCCAGTTGTTGCTGCAACTTGCTTGGCAACAGAGTTGTAATTAATTGATGTAAATGCTGTAGTTCCGTTTTGCTGTGCTGTATTAGCTGCTGCTGCAGTTGCTTCTGCTGCTGCTTGAGCTGCGTTAGCCTTAGTTGTTGCATCTGCTGCTGCAGTTGCTTCGGCTGCTGCTTGAGCTGCGTTAGCCTTTGTAGTAGCGTCTGCTGCTGCTGTTGCTTCGGCTGCTGCTTGAGCGGCGTTGGCCTTAGTTGTTGCATCTGAAGCGGCAGTTGAAGATGCTGCAGAAATTGCTGAAGTAACATCTGCTGAATTAGCTTTTGTGGCTAATGCTGATGTAAGAGTTGTTGTGTAATTAGCGTCATCATTTATTGCTGCTGCAAGTTCATTTAATGTATTAAGAAGGTCTGGTGCGCCGTCTACTAATGTACTTACTGCTCCTGAAATTGCTGTATTACGATTTGAAACCTCTGTTGATATTGCAGATGAAAGAGCTGCTGCTGCGGTTGCTTCTGCTGCTGCTTGAGCTGCGTTAGCCTTTGTAGTAGCGTCTGCTGCTGCTGTTGCTTCGGCTGCTGCTTGAGCGGCGTTAGCCTTGGTTG
>Ga0208091_1000240_pt1 | contig 11683 bp, 13 predicted proteins | sample LakMenEpi26Oct12_FD_150736 | JGI IMG/M metagenome (GOLD analysis project Ga0208091, IMG submission 150736) | Freshwater microbial communities from Lake Mendota, WI - 26OCT2012 deep hole epilimnion (SPAdes) | ecosystem: Environmental > Aquatic > Freshwater > Lake > Epilimnion/Euphotic zone ...
CTCATAGTGACTTGGTGAAAGATCAGCTTCTTCTTCCCACTTTTTCTTTGACTGATCTGTCTTCCAGATAAATCCTTCTACAGCAATATCTGCGTCTTGTCCAGAATAAGCATTAAATGTTTCTTTGATATAATTTCCATAAGTAAAGTTATGATGACCAGTTGCAATGCAGTGTATGCCGCTATTTGTTTCATAATCTGACTGGTATTGAGTTCTTGTTGAAGATACATGATTATATGCGCTAGTTGTATTTTCTAAATCAATTGACTGCGAAGTCATATACTTCCAAAAATCTGTATCGTCTCTTCTACTTAATGTATAGTGCATTTGAACAAAGTACATAAAGCCATAAAATATTTTTCTACATTCGTACGAATAAGAATCTTTATCAAATTGTGTAGAAAATCCCTTATCTAATGACTTAACTAAAACTCTTAAAAATTCATGAACTGTATAAAGGCCATTGCTTTCTAAAGGCTCAATAAATCCTGCAGAAAGACCTAGAGCTACGACATTCTTTTCCCATAATTTTTTGTGAATTCCAGTTTTAATTTTAATGTCTTTAAACTCTACATTACTAAAGTCACGGTCTGGAGCATATATTGGATCCTTTTTCTCCTTTAAATGCTGTTTAAATTCTTCTAGAGCTTCTTCTGGAGTTGTGAATTTATCTGAATAAACATATCCAGTACCAATTCTTGAATATAATGGGATATTCCAAACCCATCCGTACCCAAGAGCTGTGCAGTTTGTAAAGTTTTCAATCTCTTCTTTTTTATTAACATATGGTATTTGGGTGGCCCATGCACGATTACAAGGGAGTTTATCTGAAGCATCCTCAAATTCGACCCCTAGTGTTTCTTCTAGTAACATAGACTTAAATCCAGTACAGTCAATATATAAATCTGCTTTAAAGTCTGAACCATCTTCCAGGGTAAGTGATGTAATTCCAATATCACCAGTATTAATCTTTGAAACTTCTTTTGTAATATGCTTAACTCCTCTAGGAAGAGCATACCTATCTCTTAGCCAAAGACCGAACTTGGTTGCGTCAAAATGAAACGCTGAAGCGTCATAGAAACTAAAATCATTAAATATTCCGTACTTGTTAGTATTAATTTTATTTTTATTTACTAATGCCATTTGAGAAAAGAATGTATTGCAATAATCTTGAACTGGAGTTTCTGGATACTTAGCTTTTTTCATGTACCAGTCTTTTGCACCATATTGAGAGTCACCAAAATATGCTGTGCCAAACGGATAGTGGAATCCTTTATCGCCCTTTTTATGAAAATCTGTAAACTTAATGCTCATTTTATATGAAGCATCTGTATATTGCATAAAATCTTTATGGTCTATTCCAAGACTTTTTACCCATTGAGTAACCGCCCCCTGTGTACTTTCTCCAACACCAACTGTTGAAATATTAGGGCTTTCAATTAAAGTAATTTCTCTATTTGGGAATGCATGAATAAGTGTGGCTGCAGTCATCCATCCAGAAGATCCGCCACCAACAATTGCAATACTGTTTATTTCGCTCATATTATTCTTTTCTTTAAATACATATATAACTTATATATATATGAATATTTTACCATTTAAAATCAAAAAAGTCTAGCCCTTTTTAGGGCTATTTTTTATTACTTATCTATAGACTATTCGTCTTCTGGTTGAACTGGCTGTACTGTAATTGGAATTATTTCGCCACCATTGGCAATCCAGTCTTGAACTTCCTTTGAATTAACTGGAACTATACATGTTAACCCAAGGCCAATTCTCATAACCTCTTCGTTTTCTATTGATCCATGATACGTTACTGACATATATTCTCCTAAATTTTAACTAGGTAGGCAACTGATCCTACGCCAGGGTTTGTTTTAATACCTAAAACTCTATAAATATTTGCAGTTTGTAGATTAGATCCGCTTGCAACTATTCCGTTTAAGTATAATTTAGTAACATCTCCTCCATAAACAATGTGTGTGGCGGCAGAAAATCCAGTTGTTGTAGAAATTGTTCCAGCAAGCCCATTTAAAGGAATTATATCTAAAGAAGCTGTTCTGTCTAAATTTCTATAAAAACCAGTAGAAAATGTGCTGATGGCTTTAGATGTTCCTGCAGTTGTAGGTGTTGCAAAAGCAAACACGATTCTCTTATCTGTGTTAAAGTCATAGGCTGCAGATGAGTTAAATATTGTTGTAACTTCTTCCTGTGTTAAAGCCTCGTCCCAGAATAATAACTGTTCAATTGGTGCATTCGCAAAAAGACTATTTACTGGATCTTCTCCAACAAAAATCCTATCGAAGCCTTCCCATTCGGTATTTCCCGATACAGAAGATATTGACCCACCACTTTTTGCTGTATATGCTACCAAGGTTCCTGCATTATGAACAAGAGCGAAGAATACTAGATCTCCAGGTGCATAATCTGTTGATGTTATAGATATGTCTGTGTTTGGGTCGGTATCATCTTTGAAAGCATTTACTCTTGTAGCACCCTCTTGATATCTCATTGTTGCATAAGATGAGTTTGTCTTATAAAGAGTAAAAAATGTATGTGTTCCACCTGCAGCTGCGCTGCATTGTGGGCCAATTATTGTCCATCCAGTTACAGTATAGTCTGCACCCCAGTTTGGAACAGAAAATGAACAGTCTCCAGCAACTCTTGTAACTCCATTTGTTGGTGGAGTTGCATATCTTAAGTTTTCAACCTGAATATCATCAATCCAGAATTTTTTACCATAATCTGCTGAGGTTGTGTTCATTACATTTAATGTCATCAAAAACTTAGTAGAGTTGGTTGATGTTGTTACTGTAATAGTATTCCATTGATATGGAACTAGTGTAATAACTGAAGAGCTATCTACTCCTCCAACTTGAGTATTTGAATCATTTTGAAGCTGTAGATCTAATCTAAATTGAAGTGCATATTCTGACCAAATTGCTAACTGTCCAGTTTTATATGTGTCCGCCGATGTTTGAAAATAATTTGCTGAAGGAAATTTAATTGTTGGTGAAGGGTTTGATCCATCAATTGTATACTTTGGGCATCCAACTCCTACTGTTCCAAAATGTGGGTCGTAGTAGGCGGTTAAACCAGTTGTTGTAAATGTTGCATAATCTGCTGTGGCATCAAATGAGTATATCTGATTTGTAGTTCCCTGTTGAATTGATACTCCAAGGCCGTTCTTTACAGGAGCATAAAGAATTTCTCCCGTTTCGGCAGGGGATGTAAACCCGTATCTTTCGAATAAATTATATGTAGATGGCATTTGTTCCTCCGTTTATATTATACACTATTTTTACTTTGCGCCAATTCCGTAAAGAGTTATTTTGGATGCTTCGCTAAACTTAACATCGCTTTCCCAGGAAAAGTCTAGACGGGTAACTGGTTGCTTTACAACATCAGCATTGTAATAATTCCATCCCCATTGTGTTGGATAGCTTAATGATTCCATGTTAAAATGAACGCCATAAGCACCCCTATGATTTGTTTTAAGGGTTGTAGAATAGTTTGGAATTATAATTTCTCCATTACTTGACCAGCTTCTTCCACGATTTAAATGATTATAGCTATACCATCCATAAAGTCTATCTACGTTGTCAGCATTCCATCCTGGAGTACCAGTTGCCTGAGTACCTCCACGAGAATAGTATCTTTGATTTGTATTATCGTTGTTATACCACCAAGTAAATCTATACTGGGAATCGTTGTTAGTGTTATGTGACATATAAGAAAGCTGAACTTTAAGATCCCTATATGTCTGTGGAATGTTTGCAAAAGTAACTGTGCCTGTTCCATCAAGCATTACTGGATTTGACATTCCGCTAAAAGGATTTACTGAAGCAGTATTTGTTGTTTCTGCAAGTAATACATATGAGGAGTTGTTTTGTGTTACAACTGTGCTTGTACCAGCTACTCCTCCAACTACTCTTCTTGTCATTATAGGGTATTTTCCGATCCGAATAGAGAGAATGACATTCTTTCTGAGTCTGATTGAACTATTAGCTTATCTTGTCTTCCTAATGTTACACCAAGTGTTAGTGTCTCAAGAGATTGAGCTGCTAAATTATGGTCAAAAGCAATTATATGCTTATGTGTAAGAGTTTCACCAAACTTTTGAATTGCTACTCTATATGTATTTGCAGTAGATCCAGTATTTGTAATTGTTAATGTAGAGCATACTGCACTTGCACCTGCAAGATCTGGAACCTGGTAAACAGTTTGCCATTCTCCTGTAAACTTTCTTGTTGTTGGAGATTGATATGGTAATGCAGCCCATCCTTCTGCTCTTGTCGTAAAAGGTGGTGTATGAATAGCTATGGGATTTCCGCTTGTTCCGTCAGGAGCTTTATCTGGGATAAGTGCCCGTGGAATTGCTCCTTCTGCAACATATACGTTATCTAAGGAAAGCCTCTGCCATACGCCAGAGTTGTGACTTCCTAGATTAACTCTCATTCTAAATTTATCTGTTGCTTGTGCTGTAAATGTTCTATAATATCTACACCAGCCAGCAGCCCAGGCCTGTCTATTGCCAGCAGCATCTGTTTGAATTTGATTAATACCAGCATGGGTATTGTCTACGTTGTTAAGATGGGTTGCTACCTGACTTGCAAATCCTCCAACTACAATTTGCCAAGAAGCTCCATCCCAAAATTGTAAGCTATTTTGTCCATGTTGTGCGTGGTGATTATGAGAATCAACTGTAGCGTGTGCCCAAAGATTAATTGTGTATGTTTTTCCAGCAGTCAGTGTTCCAGTTCTATCTGGATCTAGAAACCAAGATCTTGCGTGGCCTACGCCTTGTGAGTGTGATCCTCCAGTATTTTCATGTGAAGAAAATCTAACATATCCTGTTCTTCCAGATGCCTGTGCTCCTCCATGAGTAGAGTTGCCCATAGGCCAGTGTTGTTCTGCGTGTGATGTGTTATGGCTTGCTGGATCCCAGACCCAGATACTGTTATTTGCATTTCCAACAGCATTTGTTGCGTTAGCGTTTGGGTTAAATTCTGAAGTATATCTTTCGTGGTTTGGATCTGGATAAAGATTTATATTTTCTTGTGCTGGTGCATTTACACCTTGCGCTTGTCCTAAAATTTTATAGTCTGTTGCCATTTATTATGCTCCTATCAACAAGAACGGATTTGTTCCGCCAGCTGAACTTGTAACTAATGCGACTGCTTGGGTTTTTGCCACATCTATTTCTGTCAGTGCTGTTGTTTTATTTGTATTAATATTTGATACGCCAGTTGTTCCAGCTGTATTTACTAGACCAACCTGTGTGGTTCCCGCTGTATTTACTGCATTTACTTGTGTAGTTCCTGCTGTATTTACTGCTGCTACCTTAGTATCACCGATACTTGTAATAGCATTTGCAGTGTTAATTGCAGTACCATTTAAAATTGTACTATATGCCGATTCTAGCGCCTTTAAGATAAGAATCATATCATTGGCGGAAGTAGTAGAATGCAGTTGATTCATCTTCGCCTGAATTACTGAGTTGAAGTTGGTTAAATCAAATTGTACTGCTGACATATTTATCTCCTAACAAATTTTACCATTTAGAGGCTTATAAGGCTAATGCCATTGCCATGGCTAAAGAGTCTTGTACATAAGCTGTAGTGGCTATTTGTGTTGTATTTGTTCCCGCCGCTGCCGTTGGTGCTGTAGGCACTCCTGTAAGGGCAGGAGAGGCTATAGGAGCCTTATCTGCAAGGGCGGTAGTAACTGTTCCTGCAAAATTAGAATCGTCATTTAAAGCGGCTGCTAGTTCATTTAAAGTATTTAGTGTGGCTGGGGAGGAATCAACTAGATTAGATATTGCTGTAGATACATCTGTGGTTCTTGCTATAGTTGAAGAAATTTGAGTATCTGGAACCTTGCCACTTGAATCAAGGGATGCTACTCCGTCCGCCTGTGCTACATCTCCGATTGGCACATAGTCATCTAATGTGTTATTTAAATTTGATGCTAGGGAATCAATTTGTCCCTGTAGCCCTGTAATAAGAGCATTAATTTCAGTTGGGGTTAATGTGGCATAAGCAAGAGAATTCCAAGGAGTTGATCCTGTTCCAATTTTAATCTTATTATTGGTTGTATCAATTCCAACTTCGCCTGATAAAAGGGTGGGGTTATTAGCAGTCCAATCAGAAGCAATATCTCTTCTTAATTTAATTCTAGTATACACGCTCATGCTTCACCGCCATCCAATGTAGCAATTGCTCCACCTACAGATAGTATTGCACCATCATATGAATGAACATGCTCAAATACCTGTGCTACATCTGTAAATAGTTCCCACAATGTTCCCGTCCAGCGCCAAGTTATACCACCAGTGGTATAGGTTTGGTTAACCGTAGGGTTAAGTGGGAATACTGTTGCCATATTCTAATTATACCTCAATCTATATAAATTTTGAGCTTAGATAACCAAAATATCTGCTTCTTCAGCAGTTAGTGGTTGTCCAGCAATTAACTTAGCTTTTGCAGAAGCCTTAAGTTCTGCTTTTGCTTGTGCTGCAGCTTCTTCTTGTGCTTTACGCTCTTCATATGCTGCCTGTTCGAGAGCTGACTGAGCAATTTCCTCATCAGTTAGTGGAGTAATTATTTCTTCTCCAGTCTCACAGTTTAGTTCTATTTTTACTGGTCTATCTGTCATTTTTTTCTCCTTTGTGAATTAACTATTTTTTATTCCATACAAATAAAATGTTGAACCTTCTATAAAATTGTTTCCAGACAATTCTTTAAATGTTAAACTAGATATTGCTTCTCCAGTTCCTGGTTTAGCTTTACCAAATACAACTATTCCTCCAGGAACTGTTGAACCTAAATATATTCTTTCAGATCTAAATGAGCTATTATAATCTGGAATATAACTCCAATAATTAGAAAAATAACCAGATGTATTACTATTTGCACCAGACACAAAAAGAGCTACTGGATCGGTACTTTGAGATGGCAATGTACTTGTTGTGTCTCCAGGCCTAAAGTAAGCAAACTGTCCAGTATAGTTTGAAGAAGTTGATTGTGAATTATATTGTATTAATGTATTTAAATGATATCCGCCAGAATAATTTGCTCTAGAAGATATATAAATACATAAATCTGTATAAGTACTTGGAATAGATGTAAAAGAAAAGTTACTAATACCGCTTCCAGTAACTGTATATTGATTTATTAATTTAAAAGTTGCAGCCATTTTTATGCCCTCGCTATTCCATAAAGTGTAAGTTTTGTACCACTAGCAAATGACTGGCCATTAGTAGTTAAAACTGATATTGATGTTATAGCACTTGTTGTTGCTAAACCTCCGCATATTAATAAGCTATTGGCTTGATCTCCACTTTGACCTAAAACAACTTTTTGAAGAGTTGTGGCGGAATAATCCATTATATTTACAACAAATGTAGAAAGAAACGATCCATTATTGTCACACAATTCTATCATTGAGGTATTTCCACTTCCAGCAATAGTTCCATCACTTCTCGATATTTGATAAAGATATCCACTGGTGGATCCATTTAATCTTAATCTTAATGTAGTTCCTCCAGTCATAATACAAGATCCTACTAAAACTAAATCTGTATAGCTGCTTGGAAATCCAGAAAATGTATAAATTGTTCCATTTGTTGGACTTGCTGTTGCAATTGGTTCATATGTTGCTCCTGCTGCCATGATTACCCCTTAATTCCGTACAAAGAAACAGTTGTTCCAGCAACTAACGGATAAGCTGCTTTTGCTTGTAATGTTACTGAATTGATTGCTCCAGTTGCTCCATTTCCTAAATTAAAAAATGTAATGTTATTTACTGAATATTGATTATCTGGATAAAATGTTCTAGCTAATCTGCTTAATGCAATTTTTCCTTTTGTAGTACTGGAATAATCTAATATATCTATAACTCCTGCTGCTGGATTAGCTCCACCTATTCCACCGAAATGCAGCTCGTGCCCATATGTTGCATCTTGTCCACCATTTACCGTTCCGCCACCATTAAGCCAATTATTTCCATAGTTACTTATACGACCAGCTCCTCCAGAGTTACCTAAATTAGTTGTAAGATAAATATAATCATCACCACATCCACCAGTCCATCTAACCTGTAAATGTTTAAATCCTTGTGGAATTGATGAAAAAGTAACTGCAGCTTGAGGTGAAGAAAGTCTTGTACTTGCAATTGATTCATAAGCCAAAACACTAGGTTCTGATACTACTATTGAATTAGAAGCAGAACTAGGTAAAGATATTCCATTAGAGTTTGTTGCGGTTGTTGTAAAAGTATATGCAGTTCCAGTTGTTAGTCCAGTAAAAATATATGGAGAAGAAGATGTTGTTTGTGTTGTAGTAGTTGGATTTGAAATAATAGTATATTGTGTTATTGCAGATCCGCCTGTTGCTCCTGCAGTAATTGCAATTGATGCAGTTGTTGCTGTATCTGCAGATGCTACAACTGTTGGTGCCTGTGGCACAGTAGTTGCTGTAACTCCTGCTGATGCAGCAGAAGCTGCAGATGCTCCATATGTTCCAGTTGCAGATACTGTATATGTATATTGAGTACTTGAAGAAAGACCTGTTACTGTAGCTGGAGATGATGTTGTTGTAAATGTTGTTGGAGATGTAGCTGGAGATGGAGTTACAATAAATGAACTTGGTGCACCGCCGCTTGAGTTTGGAGTAAATGCAACAGAAGCCTGTCCGTCGTCATAAGATCTGCCAGAACCCTGATCTGTTGCTACAACAGAAGTCGGAGCAGATGGAGCCTGTGCAATATTAAACCATCCAGCAGAAGTATACTGTTCAAAAGCCTGCTTATCGGTATTGTAATAAAATTCTCCAACAACTGGGAATGCTGGACGATTAGCGGTAACTCCTCTATTTACTCTTACTGTATTCTGAGTTCCATCTACCGTCTTATTTTCTAAAGTTTCTAAATGCTTAGGACCTTGTGGCTGAGTACCAGATAGTCTAACTACCATTATTTCATCCTCCAACCATATGTAGATCCTGTATATATGAATGATACCGTAAATCCATTTATGTCCAGGGCTGCATCTTCTGTAAGTCCGTTTATCTTTTGTCCATTTCTTAAAATTACTACGTCATCATTAAATGCATTATTTGAAGCGTCATATAATTCAATTTCTGCTCCTAATGCTGGATTTGCTGGAAGAGTTAAAGTCAGGTCATTTGTTGTATCTACAAAGTATCTAGTATTAGCCACCATTGTTATATTTGTAGAAACTGCTACTGGGGTAAGTCCTGCTGCAATTGTGGTAGATCCACCAAGAGAGACTGCTGAGCCATTAATTGTAATAGATGAATTTGAAAGCATAGCATTTGTTACTGTACTATTTGGCAATATTACTGTACCAGTAAATGTTGGTGATGCTAGTGGGGCATATGTAGATGCCGCATTTGTTTGAGTTAAATAAGTACTTGCAGCAGTTATAGAATCAAGCTTGTTTCCAAGCGCCGTTGTAATTGTTGATGCGTATGAAGAGTCATCATTAATAGCAGCCGCCAACTCATTTAAAGTGTCTAGGGCTGCTGGAGCTCCGTCAATTAAATTACCTAATTGTGCAATTGGAATTTTACCAGATGAATCTAAGGAGGCTACGCCGTCAGGTTGTCCAACATCTCCGATTGGAACATAATCATCTAAAGTATTTCCTAAGTTGGTGGCAAGAGTATCTATCTGTGTTTGTAAATTTGAAGTAGCGCCAGTTAATCTAGATACATCTGTAGATGTTAAAGATGCTGCTGGTAATGTAGACCATTCTGTTTCGTAATTATTATTTGATGACTTTATTAAATATTGCCCAGTAGTTCCGCCAGATGCTACTCCAGGTCCAGTTGCTCCAGTTGCACCTGTTGCTCCAGTTGCACCTGTTGCGCCAGTTAATCCTATGGGACCAGTTGGACCAGTTAATCCAGTTGGTCCTTGTGGTCCTACGGGTCCAATTGAAACTTCAACCCAATATGTTCCGTCAAAAACATAAAGGTTTGCGTCATCGTTGTCATACCAAAGTTTACCTTCGGTTGCTGTTGCTGGGATTGATGTACTAACTTCTACTGTAGCTCCGCCTGCCGCAGCGCCAAGATCTTGCCAGGTGTTTTGTGTGTAGTATCTTACTTTATTAGAAGCTGTGTTAAAGTAAAGATCACCATTCGTGGCAGATCCTGGATCGCTAGTTAGTCCTACGAGATTTAGCGGGACTTTAAATTTTCTGGACATTTAATTATCCAATAACTACGACTTTATATTCTCCTGCTGAAGGCGCAGTCGCAAATTTAATTGTGACCGCTGAAGTAGAGGTTAACTCTACATCCGTTTCGACTTTGGCGTATGGAGATGCTGTTTCAGATACTTGTACTAAAACATCAGCCGTTCCTAAATTATGGGTGACTGTATAGCTAGTCGCAGATGTAGAAAGTGTTTGAACAAACTTTCTTGAAATAGCATGGTAGTTAGTGCCATCATTGGTTAATTGCCACTGATCGACATTCTCTTTCCATAGTAGTTCTACATCGGCTGAATCTCCACGCTCAACACGGATTCCAGCATCCACCACTGGGGTTCCAGTAGCATTGCTATTGAGGTTTACCTTGTTATCCTCAATATTAATTTGTGTAGTATTTACTGCATTGATTGTACCTGTAACATTCAAGTTACCGCCGACGTTAAGGTTATTAGTAATTGAAACGTCATCTGGGAGTCCGATTGTTACTGCTGCAGATTCTGATCCAGAACCAGATACTGTAATTTCGTTATCTGTTCCAGAAATTGTTGCTACATAATTTCCTGTTGTATCTGTTCCAAGCTCTACTGAGTTTGCTGAAATAGTTGTGGTAATTGTTACGTTACCAAGGTCTGTCATTGTGGCAGAACCAGTTACTTCTCCAGAAAGTGTAATTGTTGGATCGTTTACATCAAAGTCAAGCTTTCCGTTTGTATCATCGTATGATACTGAAATTCCAGACTCTGTGTTAGTTGATACCATTCCGCCAACGATATCTTGTACACGCTCAGCATTTAATGTTACTGCGCCAGTTGTTACTGTAAAGTCTGTTGCGTCAAAGCTTGCGACACCCTTATTAGTAGAAGAAGCATCTTCTCCAGAAATTGTGATTGTGTTATCTGATACGATAACATCAATTCCTTCTCCTCCAGAAACCTGTAGAGATTCTGTTAGTAAAGAAATGCCAGTTGTGGTTGAGGCATCACCATTAATTGTAAGTGTTGTTGCTACATCTGCTTCTCCAGCTGCAGTTAAGCGACCTTGTGCATCTACTGTAAATGTAGGAATCTTGGTTGCTGAACCATATGAAGCTGCGACAACTGTTGTGTTGTCTAAATCAATTGTTGTTAGGCCAGTTGCGTCAACATAAGTTGCTGTTAGACCTGTTCCTCCGATTACGGAAGAGCCAATAATATCCTGGAATAGTTCTGTAGATCCAGACATTGGCATCCATGGACCATCTGGTGATGCTAGTCCATTGTAGTAGTACATCGTGTTATTCGATGTGTCATAGTAAATCTGACCAGTGACTGGACTTGATGGGGCAGAACCTAAGTTCTGGATTCTGGCATTGAGTAACTCATTCTTGTTGAGATCAACGCTTACTAAAAATTTTCTTGCCATTTTCTTTGCTCCTTCTTAGGACAGATATGCTGTCCCTGAGAA
>Ga0208091_1000251_pt1 | contig 11492 bp, 10 predicted proteins | sample LakMenEpi26Oct12_FD_150736 | JGI IMG/M metagenome (GOLD analysis project Ga0208091, IMG submission 150736) | Freshwater microbial communities from Lake Mendota, WI - 26OCT2012 deep hole epilimnion (SPAdes) | ecosystem: Environmental > Aquatic > Freshwater > Lake > Epilimnion/Euphotic zone ...
GAGAGCAATTATCCTTTAACTTTCAGAGGTAAACAACAATTTGTAAGAAGGTTGAATACTGGCAATTCTGCATCCAATTTCTTTCAACAATCTAATAGATGGAGTGTAGACGGGACGGTTTCGCCAGGTCCTCATAGAACGTGGAATTCGAAGGAGTTTATGACGAGTCTAATGGGGGGATTATATACTCTTAAATTTGATGAAGTAGGTAGAAGTGAATTAAGAGTTTGTTTAGGTTTGAGAAAATACATTTGCTCCCAATTCAAACCTAATGTTGCCAAAGCACTTTATGATATGGTTGATGCAAAAAATGTATTAGACATTTCGGCAGGGTGGGGAGATAGGCTGTGTGGATTTATGGCATCTGAAAAAGGAGAACATTATGTCGGCATTGACCCGAGAAAAGAAAATCACCCAATTTATGAACAACAATCAGAATTCTACAAAAAACACAACGGATGGTTTGAAACCGATAAAAAAACTACATTCCATTGCTCACCAGCTGAAGACATGGATTATAGTGAGTACACCAATTATTTTGACATTGTTTTCAGCTCACCCCCATATTTCAATGTTGAACGATATTCTTATGACGATACCCAAAGTTGGGTTCGATACAACAACATTGATGCATGGAATAAATTATTCTTACACAAAACAATCGAAAAGGTTTGGCCGACTATTAGAAAGGGTGGGTATTTAGCAATCAATATTGCCGATGTATATGCATCTTCCAAAGGAGATGGTAAGGGGTATCAAGAGATAACAAATCCTATGAACGATTATATTGCTTCGTTAGGTGGAGAATATGAGGGTTGCTTGGGGATGGAAATGGCAAAGAGACCAGGTTCAGCAGGAGCAGGTGCAATTATAGAAGGGGATGAGGAAAGATACACCGAAGAAGCTCTATTAAAAGCGGAAGAAGCAAAAAATAAAACATTTTGTGAGCCAGTATGGATATGGAAAAAACCATAGTGACTTGTAAATATAAAAAAAATATAGTATATTCGTAAACAATTAAATTTAAAAAAAACATGAACAAAACAAGAATTACAAGATTTATCCAAAAGTATAATTTGGCAGGATTAGTAGAATCTGTAGCATGGAAAGCAGCAGATGGTAAATTGGTTACTCGTTTTATCTCCGATGATAAGACAGTATTAGGTGAAATTCAATTAGATAATTTTACTCAAACAACACCTAATTTAGGTATTTACACAACATCACAATTAACAAAATTGTTATCAGTTGTAGGTGACGATGTTGAATTGGATGTTCAGCAAGTTGAAGGAAAGGCTGTAAGTCTATTTATCAAAAGTGATGATACAAAGGCTCAATTCCAATTAGCGGATTTGGCAGTTATCCCATCAGTTCCGGATTTGAAATCTCTACCAGAATTTGATATTGAAATTGCATTTGATGGTAAATTTATTGACAAATTTATTAAAGCTAAAAACGCATTATCTGATGTAGATACATTTACCGTTCTTACAAAGAATAGTGAATTGAAACTTGTATTAGGTTATTCGAATGTAAATTCAACTTTGATTGAATTTTCTGTTAACAAAGATTATACAGAAGAAGTTAAACCTATTTCATTCTCTGCAAAGTATCTCAAAGAGATTTTCTCTGCAAACAAAGAAGCCAATTCGGTAGTATTAAAAATATCTACTTCAGGTTTAGCGCATGTTGAATTCAAAATTGATGATTTCACTGCAAACTATTACTTGGTAGAAGTACAATTAACCGCATAGAATGGCATTCAATTATAAAAAGAAGTATTTTTACGAAAGAAACGATTGGATTTACTCTCCAGAAATAAATCTTAAATACGAAGATGTATTAAAGATGCCTTTTCCGGAGTTTGGTAAGTGGGTTGATTTCTTTCGTAAAACTGCCATTGAGCAGTGGAACAGAACGGATGCACCACCGAGGATTGGTATGGACGAAGCTGAAATTATTGAAAACTTTTCTAAACTACAAACATACAAAGTTAATGAGTTTAGTAAGGTAGACAAAGATGGTGATGAAGTTATTTTTAACTTTAACAAATTTGCCACTTGTGTAAATCAATTCTTTCCTGCAATGTACAAAACAGGTATCGGTGGTTCTGCATACGATAAACCAAAACCATCAATCTACGATATTTTTGTAGATGATGCGTACTTACCTGATTTCATTAAACAGATGAATCGTTTAACTCGTCAGGATGGTATGTATCGTTTTTCTAAAACTCTACACTTAAATCATCCAGATTTCCACAACTCACATATTCAAACTGGTAAAGAATGGATTGAGAAATGGGCAGCAGGAGATACACAACAAGGACATGGGTTTTGTTTATCACAGGCAGATAGTAAAGTACCATCTCCACCAATTACTGCACAAGAGGTAAAGGATTTGTATAAAGCAGGGATATTGAAGTATGAGAATATTTCATCACTTAAAACTGCGGATTGGGGTGAGAATATTGATAATCTAATTGATATTCCAAAACAACCAATTCAGATTAAAACATATCCGTTTGGTCAAACTATCTTCCCAGAAGCAACTGCGGCATTCCGTATTGGTATGGGAACGCAAGCAGTAGTAAACTTTCCACCATTAACTGCAAAGTATCTGTATCAGAGATTTACAGAACATATCAAAGACCAAAAGGTTATAAACATTTATGACCCATCGGCAGGTTGGGGTGGTAGAATTTTAGGAGCATTATCAGTAGATGATAGAAACATTCACTACATTGGTAATGACCCTAATACTGAAAATCAAATACCTGAAATTGGTAAGACGAGATATGAGTATTTAGCAGAATTCTTTAACAATAAGATTCCAGGTGCAAGTAATCCTTTTTGGGGACATCAAAATACTTATGAAATCTTTACAACAGGTTCGGAGATAATTCATTTAGATGGTAATTTTCAAAAGTATAAGGGTAAGTTAGATTTTGCATTTACATCTCCACCATACTTTGATAGAGAAAGATACTCAAATGATGAAACACAATCATTTAAGAAATTCAATAACTACGATAGTTGGAGAGATGGATTTTTAAGACCTACACTAACAACTGCATTTGAATATCTTCGTAATGATAGATACATTCTTTGGAATATTGCGGATATTAAAGTGGGTAAGGATAAGTTTTTCCCATTGGAGCAGGATTCAATTGATATTCTTACAGAGTTGGGATGTGAATATAAGGGTAAGATTAAAATGACAATGAGTCCTATGACGGGTGTTGATTTGAGTGGAGTGAAAAATAGTATGAAGATAGGTGATATGGTTTACAAATATGAACCAATCTTTATTTTCTACAAACCTTAAAAATAACAAATGTATCAAAACATATTTTACGAAAGAGCACAAAATCTTATCCACCTATGGGATGATAAAAATGGTTATCAAACATTTCCATATCGAAAGTATGCGTATAAGAAAGACCCGTATGGACAACATACATCAATGCATGGTGATAGATTGACTCGTATTTCAAAGTGGGAAAAGGATGAAGCTGAAGATTTATTTGAATCAGATGTACCCGAAACCACTAGAGTATTAGTTGATATATACGATTCCGATATTCCATCAAAAGGAAACAGAACAATGACTTTTGATATAGAAGTTGAAATGGTTAGTGGATTACCTAACACTCAATTTGCACAAAATGAAATTACTGCAATAGCATCACATGATGGTGTTACTAAATTGTACGATGTATTTGTATTAGATAAAGCAAGAAAAGTTAAAAACAATGCAAAACAATTCAGTAAAGATGGTAGAGATGTAAAACTGCATATTTTTGATAATGAGAAAAATCTTCTAATTGCATTTCTTAATTATTATGAAGAAGTTAATCCAACAATCCTAACAGGTTGGAACATTGATTTCTTTGATATTCCATATCTTTACAATCGTATTAAGAACGTATGTGGGGAAGGACATGCAAAACGATTATCTCCAATTGGACAAACCTTTTATTCACCTTACAGACAGAAGTGGAGTTTTGCTGGTGTATCTATTTTGGATTATATTAATCTATATAAGAACTATAACTATGGGTTAGAATCATCCTATACTCTAAATCACATTGCTACTAAAGAATTAGGTAGAGGTAAGGTTGAGTATGAGGGAAGTTTGGATGATTTATTCGAAAACGATTTGGAGAAGTTTATTGAATATAACATTGTCGATGTGGACTTGGTTGTATCAATGGATGAGAAACTTCAATTCATTGAGTTATGTAGAGCGATTTGCCACGCAGGATTCGTTCCGTATGAAGATTATATGTTCTCATCAAAATATTTGGAAGGAGCATGTTTAGCATATCTAAAAACCAAAGGGTTAGTAGCACCAAATAAACCAAAAGATAGGAAAGAGAAGATGCAAGCACTTCGTGATAATAACGAAGAGAAGTTCATCGGAGCTTATGTAAAAGAACCGATTGTTGGTAAGTATGATTGGATTTATGATTTGGATTTAACATCACTATATCCATCAATCATTATGACTCTGAATATCTCACCTGAAACGAAGATTGGTAAAATTCAGAATTGGGATGCAGAACATTGGGTTAGAGGTGGAGATGCTAGTTATACAATTGTAGGTTCTGGAGGAGATAAATACGAATATACGAAACAAGAATTAACCGAAGTTATTAAAGATAGTAATTTAGGGGTAGCAGCAAATGGTGTATTATATAATCAAGATAAACCAGGATTGATTGCAGATATTTTGGATACATGGTTCAAACAAAGGGTTGAATTCCGTAAATTAGAAAAACAATATGGTGAAGCAGGTGATACTGAAAAATATGAATTCTATGCCAAACGCCAGTTAGTACAAAAGATTCTTTTAAACTCAATGTATGGGGTGTTAGGATTACCCGCATTTCGTTTCTATGATATTGATAATGCAGAAGCAGTTACAATAACAGGTCAGACTGTGATTAAGAAAACTGCTGAAATGGCAAATATCAAGTATAATAAGGAATTAGGTACAAAAGTAGATTACAATGTATACATCGATACGGATTCAATTTATATGATGGCAGAGCCATTGGTAAAACATAGATATCCAGAATACAAAGAGTTTGATGAGCAACGAATGGCAAGTGAAGTTAACATAATTGCTGAAGAAACACAAACATTCTTAAATTCATTTTATGATTTATTAGCTGAAAGATTCTTTTGTATTCCAAAAGATAAACACAGATTTGAAATCAAAAAGGAATATATCTCCAAAGCAGGATTTTGGGTAGCAAAGAAACGATACGCACAATGGATGGTATTGAAGAACGGTATCAAATGTGATAAGTTGGATGTAAAAGGTTTGGATGTAGTTCGTTCATCTTTCCCAAAAGCGTTTCAGGAATATATGTCAGGTATGTTGAAAGATATTCTTATGGGTAAAGATAATGAGTATGTTGATACAAAGTTATTAGCATTTAAAGCTAGTATGGTTAATCTACCTGTAAACAAAATAGCAAAAGGTGGAGCCATTAAGGAATTGAGTAAATACGATAACGGAAAATGGAGAAAAGATAGTGGGTTAGCTATTGCAAATTTTGAGAAAGGAACTCCGGCACACGTTAAAGCGGGTATATCGTACAACCGATTATTAAAGTTCTTTGATTGCCCGTTTAAGCATGAACCAATTAGAGATGGTGATAAGGTTAAGTGGGTGTATTTAAGACAAAACCCATTAGGATTAGATACAGTTGCATTTAAAGATTACAATGACCCAAAAGAAATTATGGACTTTGTAGAGCAATATGTAGATAGAGATATGATTTTCAAAGCAGAGTTGGAAAATAAGTTAGATGATTTTTACAAAGCATTGAAATGGGAAAAAGCATCAACTGAAACACAAACTGCAAAAAAGTTTTTTACATTTTAATTATGAAAAGTTTAAATTTTTGGAATCCTAAAACATTTGATATAGCAAGTTACAAATGGTTATTAGAAGAAAGAAAAAATAAAGAAATATTAGGAAATGGGTCCGATACTGGAACTTGTTATTACACATTTAATGAGTTAGGATTTAGAGGTGATTCTCCTAAAAAGAAAGGATTAAAAATAATGTCGGTTGGGTGCTCTCATACTGAAGGGATAGGTGTGCATGATAGACAAACTTGGTCACATTACTTATCTAGAATGATACCAAATGGTGTTGATTTAAATTTAGGTATAAGTGGTAGAAGTAATGATTATATTGCCAGAAGTATTATAACTTGGGTAGATGAGTTAAAACCATCAATCGTATTAATAATGTATACATACCCACATAGAAGAGAATACTATAAGGAAAATGGTGAAGTAGAACCATACCATCCAAATCCTTGGGGATATTTTGATGAAGAAACGGAGGGAAGACTGGCTTGGGCAAATATGGTATCGTTATCCAATAAAAGTGAAGATTTTATAAACTGGTATAAAAATCATTTACTAATAACGAATTTCTTAAAACAAAAAGAAATACCATTTATTTGGAATGGAACATTTGTTGGAACCGATTATACCGATGAAAACAGATTTGATGGAGAGTATCCAAATTTACCAGATGAACATAGACATGCATCTTTCCTTGAAAACGAAACATACGCAAAAAATCTATACAAATATATTAAAGAAAATTTTGAAATTTAAAGAAAATAAATTATATTATCAAAAATAAACTATATAAAATGAAAAAACAATTAGAATTATTCCCAAATGAGGAATTGCAACCACAAGGTAGTATTAGTATTTCAGAACCACAACCAATTGAAGATGTTGAATGGTGTTTTCAATTTTTCAACAATGAACCTGTAGTATTTGCATGGGCAGATGAAAATTCAGAACCATCGCCACTAACATTAATCATTCAACCAATAGAAGGACAAGGATTAAATTTTCAACAAAATGGAATGCAGTTCACAATCTTCCCAAGACCAATTTCAGAAGAATCAAAATTAGAAAGAGAAAAATCTAAAGAAAATAATTAATTTATTATGAGCTTTTTTGAAAACGATATTAGTAAGAGAGAACATAGTTTGTGGGTGGAGAAATACCGCCCACAAACACTTTCCGAATATGTTGGTAATGAAACCGTAAAGGAAACCATTCAACAATATTTGGACAATAATGATATTCCACATTTGTTATTACATGGTAAAGCAGGAACTGGTAAAACCACACTTGCAAAACTTATTGTAAATACAATCAAATGTGATAGTATGATTATCAACGCATCGGATGAGAACAACGTAGATACAGTTCGGAATAAAGTGAAGAACTTTGCATCCTCAATGGGGTTTGCAGGATTTAAGATTATCATTTTGGATGAGTTTGATTATATGACTCCAAACGCACAGGCAATCTTGCGTAACTTAATGGAGACATTCTCCAAACATTGTAGATTTATTCTAACGTGTAATTACCACGAAAAGATTATTGACCCAATCAAAAGTAGATGTCAAACATTCGCAATTACACCTCCTACAAAGAAAGATGTTGCAATTCAGGTTACTAGAATTTTAGATGCGGAAAAGATTAAATACGATGTTAAAAATGTTGCTGATATTATCAGTTCATATTATCCTGATATTCGTAGAATCTTAAATACTTGTCAATTACAATCTGCAAAAGGAGAGTTGAAAGTAGACCATCAAATTATGGTGGAATCTAACTTCCAAACTAAATTGGTAGATTTGTTAAAAGCAAATGATGATAAACGGAATATGTTTATGAATATCAGACAAGCAGTTGCGGACAATCGTTTAAATGATTATTCTGAAATGTATTCTATGTTGTATAGTAGAGTAGATGAATATGCAGCAGGTAATACGGCAAATGTAATCTTAACTATTGCAGAAGGATTATCCAAAGATGCATTGGTAGTAGATAAAGAAATAGTGTTTATGAGTACAATTATTCAAATTTTAAATATTATAAAATAATGGAACAAGGATTACCAAACGGTATCAGTTTAAATGATGCGAGAGATATGGTGTGTGAATGTGGAAATAAAACATTTATGCCAGGATATAGATTTAAAAAATTAAGTAAAATAATGACTGGTAATGCGCAAGATTCAATCATTCCAATTGAAATGTATCTATGTACTCAATGTGGAAAAGCATTGCAGGAATTATTACCTTTGGAATTGAGAGACACACCATCACCAATAGTATAATAATGGCAGGAAAAAAGTTATTTGACCACATTGCTGCAATTACATCGGAGCAAGACCCAAACTACTTTGATAAATTATCGGAGGAAGATATTAAGACATGGAGTAACTTTATGATTAATAGATTCCTTTCGATGAAACCTGAATGGGTAGAATTGATTGCAACTATATTACCTCTGACTCAAACATTAGAACCTAGAGAAATGTATAAGTTGTATATCAGTATTATACCTAAAGGTAAATATTATCTTAAATACATCAAAGGAAAAGGAGAAGAAAAATACGAATCATTTTTAGTTGATTTAATTAAAAAAGATTACGATTGTTCCGAAAGACAATCAATTGATTACATTGAAGTTTTATATGCAACCAGAGAAGGCAGGGAGAATATAAAATATATGTGCGAAAAATATGGTACTGACAAAAAGTTAATAACCAAATTAAAATTAAAAATATAATGCTAAATAAAAAATATTTGGTAGCTAATGGATGTTCCTTTACAGAAGGCCATATTCTTGGTAAAGAAGGAGCGTGGCCTAAATTTTTAGGAGAAAAATTAAATTTAGAAGTTTATAATATAGGTAAAGGTGGTAGTGGTAATGATACTATTACTTGGAGAACTATTGAATTTTGTGAAGTTAAAAAAGATATTGCAAAAGATTCTTTATTTGTCATTCAGTTAACGGAATGTTTAAGATACCAAGTATATTACGATGATATGATACATTCTCCGCAAGAATGGCATGTTACTCCATTATGTTTTGAAAAAGCTATGCCAGCTTATAAAAATGGCAATAATGCTGCAAAATGGATATATAAAAATAGAAAAGAATTGATTTACATTTATAGCAACATAACATTTTCTTTATATAAAACATTACAAAATATAATAACTTTAACATCTTATTTTGAATCAAAGGGATACCCTTATATTATATTTGATGGCATAAATGACCATAAACCATTTAAACATAATGATGAGTATTATTTAAAAGAATCAAATTCTGATAATATAAATGAGCAATTTAAAATAAATACACATTTTAATGATTTTGATTTGTACATTAATAATAGAGATAACGGCTATATTTTAACAGAAGAATTTATAAATAGTGTATTTGATAATCCTTATATTTTTAAAGAAAAATCCACAATGCTTAAATTCTTTTTGGATAGAGGTATGAAAGAATTCAATGATAATGAATATTATTTTAAAGGAAATTCAGGCCATCCAAATTTAGAAGCATGCCATGTGTGGGCTGATATATTGAAAAATAAAGTAGAAGAAGTATTTGGAAAAACGGAATAAATTGTGTATATTGTATTTAAATAACACACTATGGCAAGAGTTTCATTTTCCCAATACAGTATGTGGTCCGCATGTCCATATCAATACAAACTGGCGTATGTAGATGGTTTGAGAGAATCATCATCCAATATACACACCGTTTTTGGTTCCGCGATGCATGAGACTTTGCAAGAATATTTGAGTAGATGTTTGCGTATTTCCAAATCGCAAGCAGATAAGAATATGAATACAAAAGAGTTTCTCAAAGAAAAAATGAGAGAATCCTTTTTAAAAGAATCAAACGAAGGACAGAACCCAATATGTTCCAAAGAGGAACTAGTTGAATTTTTAGAAGATGGGTATCTTATTTTAGATTACTTTCAAAAATCTAAAAACTTCAACAATTTTTTCTCACTAAAAGATGACGAGTTAATTGCAATTGAGCAAGTAATCAATACAAAGATTTCAGAAAATGTTAATTTTATGGGATTTATTGATTTCATTGTTAGAAGTAAATCAACAGGTAGATATCGTATTACCGATTTCAAAACCTCAACTAGAGGATGGACTAAAAGTCAAAAAGCAGACTCGATTAAAAGTACACAATTACTTTTATACAAAAAGTTTTACGCAGAATTACTAAATATATCCGAAGATGTAATTGATGTGGAATTCATAATTCTAAAGCGTAAGGTATCTGAAAATACAGATTATAACATCCCTCGTATCAGTAGACACGTACCTGCAAGTGGTAAACCTTCTATGACCAAATCATGGAAAGGGTTTACTGAATTCGTTAATAGTGTGTTTGACCAGAATGGGGAATATAATGTAGATTCAAACTATCCAAAGCATCCATCAAAGTTATGTGATTGGTGTGAATTTAAAGAAAGAGGAATTTGTGACGGAAAAATATAAAAAACAATAATTATTTATAAAAATAAGTTATGACAAAAAAGAAGATTTTATTATTATCAGATGACCTACGAATGGCGAGTGGTATTGCCAATGTTTCCAAACAATTGGTTATGGGAACAGTAGATAAATATGATTGGGTTCAATTAGGAGCAGCAATCAAACATCCAGAAGCAGGAAAGATTTTAGACTTAAACGATAGTGTTAGGGAACAGACTGGGGTAAAGGATGCAAATGTAAAAATTTACCCATCGGATGGTTATGGTAATGCAAGTATTATCCGTCAATTGTTGATGGTTGAAAAACCTGACGCAATCCTACACTTTACTGACCCTCGTTATTGGATTTGGTTGTATGAAATGGAGCATGAAATTCGTCAATCAGTACCTTTATTCTTCTATCACATTTGGGATGATTTGCCAGACCCTAAATACAATAGAGATTACTACGAAAGTTGTGATTGGATTGGTTGCATTTCAAAGCAAACTTATGGTATTACCCGTAGAGTGTGGGGATGGGATAGAGAGAAATATTGGACACCTCCTGCCGATTGGCAAGTGAGTTATGTACCACATGGTATTAATTCAGATTTATATAAGCCAGTTGAAGTACCTGCTGAATTTAAAAAGGAAATCTTTGGTGAAAAAGAATACGATTTTGTTTTATATTGGAATAACAGAAACATTCGTAGAAAACAACCAATTGATGTAATTCTTGCATTTGATAAGTTTGTGGAGGCATTATCACCAGAACATAGAAGTAAAGTATGTTTACTAATGCATACTCAACCAGTAGAAGAGCATGGCACTGATTTACCAAGAACTATAGCAGAATGTTGTTCATCTGAAACAAATGTAGTATTTGCACCAAACAGATATACAGAAGAACAATTGAACTATCTTTATAATTTGGGAGATGTAACAATTAATGTGGCATCTAATGAAGGATTTGGATTGGCAACTGCTGAATCAGTAATGGCTGGAACTCCAATCATTGTAACGGTAACGGGTGGATTGCAAGACCAATGTGGGTTTAGAGATATTACAACTGGTAAACTACTAACTGCAGAAGATTATGTAAAAATTGGTTCATTACATGATAGGCACAAAAAAGCAGG
>Ga0208091_1000255_pt1 | contig 11353 bp, 12 predicted proteins | sample LakMenEpi26Oct12_FD_150736 | JGI IMG/M metagenome (GOLD analysis project Ga0208091, IMG submission 150736) | Freshwater microbial communities from Lake Mendota, WI - 26OCT2012 deep hole epilimnion (SPAdes) | ecosystem: Environmental > Aquatic > Freshwater > Lake > Epilimnion/Euphotic zone ...
GTTATCTACGAATTGTGGGTCTCTCTTTGCTACACCATTTGTAATAGTTCCAGTGTATCCAAAATCAAAATCAAAATCATCATCCGCAGTTGCGAATGCATATAGATTTCTAGCATTTACAGTTCCACCAAAGAATTCAAATGCATCATCGTTAGCATAGATAGTTTGAACATTATCAATGATTGTTCCACTACCAACACCACCTAATGTTAATGCGTTGATTTCAGAGTTTGGCATTGAAGCAATTCCAGCGTATTCAATTCTTACATATTTTAGAACACCACTATTATCCAAATCGTTTGTCCCACCAAATGGTCTACCAATACCACCTTCAATAGTTGGTTCTGATGTTCTATTGGTTTTTGCTCTACCCAATATTACAATACCACCCCAATCACCTGGAGTTCTTTCACCTACTGGTCTGCCTGATGTAAATACAATTGGTTTTGTTGCAGTTCCTTCCGCAATTATTTGTGCACCTCTTTCGATACACAATGCACCCTTTTCACTTATATCAGAAATGATTGTTGTGCCAGGTTGAATGATAAGTTTAGCACCATCGGTTACATAAACATATCCTTTCAATGTCCACACTTTGTCTGCTGTCAAAGTTGTTGTTGTGTTAATAGTTCCGGTTAATGTTGTTGATGATGGAATGTTAATAGGTGCATCATCTCCACCCAATTCTTTTTGGCAACTGAATAGTCCCAAAATTAAAATAATTCCTAATAGCTTTTTCATAGATTCAAGTTTAATGTTAGTGAAATTGTTTGTTCGTTGTTTGTTTTGATTAAATTTCGGTTTTGTAACTTTTGATAATAGATTGATGATTGGCCAAATACATCACCTATTGCCATTTTGATTTCCCCTTTTTTAAGTTTATGTAAAAGAGTTATATCCAATACATCTCTACTGTTTTCAAAGATATCTGGGTAACCCTGAAATCCTACTGCTGATATTCTATCTCCTACTCTATTGTAAGTTATATTAAATGTGTTTTTATTTTTGTGGATATTAACACCACCATTTAATACATAATTTGATTGCCCTTGTAATTGTCTTTTTATTCCGTTTACTTCCACTTCAGAATTCATCACCGAAGCGTTTGTATATACATCTAACCAACTCATTACTTTTTTACGAAACTCTAATTCAACTCCATAAAGAAGTGCGTTATCAGGGTTTGTATAAGTTAAAAGAAGATTAGATGGAACTGAACCATCTGCTACTATTTGTTCTATCGGTCTAATGAATTGCTTACCAAATACGGATACTGAAATGTTCTCTCCTGCTTTTGGATATAGTTCCCATTTCAAATCCACATTATATATGTCAGATTTTTCCAATTTAGAATTACCCAATATTTGTGCGTTTCTTACAAAATCATAATAAGCAAAATTAGCTACTTCTCTAAATTCAGGTCTTGCCAATGTTTTACTTAATGAAAATCTATACTTTGTTTTTTCTAAATTATATGAAAGGTTTAGTGATGGTAAAAGGTCTAAATACTCTCTATTCACATTTACTTTCTGTCCACTAAAATCTGCTGTATTAACATTGAATAGATTATACTCACCTCTTATGCCTGTATTTAGTTTCCACTTACCCCATTCGTTTTCATACATTGAGTAAAGAGAACCTAAATCAAAATCAGCAGTGTATTTGTCTGTATTGTTTGTTATCTCATCCAACATATCAGTTGAAAGGTATCTGAATATTCTTGCATTAAATCCTCTAATCTTTTTTAGATACCCACCACCAACTTTAATGTTACCAAAAGATTTGTTGATGTTACCATTAAAACTATTCTCATCCATTACACTCCAAAAACGATATGTATCTCTCCATGCAGTAGCATAAGGTTCGTTTACACCTAATGATTTTGTAATTGGGTTTACTCTATAATCAGGTTGTTCTCTGAATATGAAATTATATCCTAAATTGAAATCCCAAGTTTTAATCTTTCCATCAAATTGAGAATTGATAACAACATTGTTTATGTGATTAGATGAATTGGTTAATACATTCTGAACATTATCATAATTTTCACCACTACGGGTTAGATATGTATCATCTGCCTGATAGTTCACCAATGTTTTCCAACTATATCGGTTCTTACCTAAATAAGTTAAGTTCAATAACCCATTTGTGGAAAATCTTTTTGTATATAGGATATCTTTATAATCGTATGCTAATTCAGTTGATGATTGATAATCCTTTCGTTCAATATCATTTAGTATGAATGAGTTTCGGATTGTTGAACTGAATAGAGAATTGAACTTACCTTTTGTATATCCAAAGGATAGTCCACCATTTAGATTTGGAATTGATTGGAAATCTGTTTGGGTTGGGTTATCAATTTGTTTTGTAAATAATCTCTTATCACCATTACCACTAATTCGGTATTTGTAGGTAGAAGGGAATGTGGAAGGGAAATCGGTAGCTTGAACTAACTTGAAACCTTTCGAAGTTGAAACCGAACCCCAACCACTTCCCAATGATATATTGAAAAAATTATCAGATACTTCTTTTGTTGTAATCTGCACCAACCCACCACTCCAATCACCTGGTTGATTTGCCGATGCTGATTTAGAAACTATAATGTTATCAATTAATGCAGTTGGAATTATGTCAAATGAAAATGCTCTTCTATCAGGTTCGGTTGATGGTAATGGGGTTTTGTTTAGGATAGCAGAGTTGTAACGGTCTGCCAATCCTCTTACCAATACAAACTTATCATTTTGTATCGTAACACCACTCACTCTTTTAAGAGCATCTCCAACATTTCTATCAGGTGTTTTTTTAATGAAATCTATGGATACCCCATCAGATACTACTGATGAATTACGAATAGATTTTACAACCGAAATATCACTTACTTTTTGTGCAATTGCAGTAACAACAACTTCTGTTAATTCTTTTTCATCCTCCACAAAAATTATGTCAAATGTGGTATCCGATGTTAGGGTTATTTGATTTGTGTATGGGGTATATCCAATATAGGATGCGTTTATCTTATACACACCAGATTTTAGATTTACTTTGTATTCCGCATTTTCATCCGAAATAGTAGAAATCTTATTACCATTCACATCCTCAAATGTAATATGGGAGTAATATATTTTTTCTGTTTTGGATTTTGTTACACCACTTATGTTTATTTGCCCAATTGCTAAAGTTGGAATTAGTAGCAAAAATAAAAGAAACGATTTCATAAAGTTATTTAAGTTAGTTCCTCAATAACTATGAACCCGTTTCTCTAAAGTGGTTAAGTAAATGTTAACAAATAATTAAATTATAACACAATTCGTTTATCTATATTGTGTTTTTCGTAAAAGTTATTAAGTGTTTTAATTAAATCGATAACCATATCTTTTGCTTCTTTTTGTGATTTGGTATCAGCTTTTGCATAAGTCATCTTCGGTAAGATATTAGATATTAGTTCTCTAGCAGCCCCACCTGTTATTGATACTACTTTTTCATTAATGGGTTTTGACTTAATCATTACTTCTTTATATCTTTAGCGTACTTACTCAAATAATCATTAGCAAACTTTTCTATTTTCTGTACATACTTTGGGTCATGTCCACTCTTAACCCTTACTGCCAATTTACCTTGCTTTGTTAAAACTAAAGCAACTTTACCATTATGGTAATCTAATTTATAATCTTTATTATTTAATGTCCAACCTCTACCTAACGCATCAAACATAGATAATCCTAACCCAACATCTGCTTTTGATATATTTACTGATGGGATTGCATCGGCAGGGATGGATGTAACAATAAAATCTGGTGTTTTAGCTGCTGCTTCGTTTAATAAATCTTTTAACTTTATCATTAGTTCTCAAAAATACCTTTTTTAATCATTCTATCTAATATTCTAGCACAAGCAATATCTAATGCTTTTTTAGTTGCAATAGAAATAGTTGATTGGTTAAACTTCACTTCATCTACAGTTGCATCTGATAATAATGTCAACTCTCTTGTTGTAGTTGCTTCACCCAATCCACTTGCTCCAAATACTACTCCTGTCTCTGCATTGGTAAATCTAACCTGTAAACCGATACGAGTAACCATCATATTCTTAACACCATCCTTTAGGTTTACCGTCTCATCTTCGGATACTGAATAATCATAACATTCAATTGTTACAAAGTATTCTGCCAAATTGATTTTACCTCTACCATCTAATGCGTTTTCTGCTATTCCAGCTTGCGATGCTTGGAATTGCTTAACCATTCTGTTTTTAATTTCTGTTTTATCTTCGGTAAATTTGAAACGATTAAGGTTTTCCAAATATTCCATTGAGATATTTGCCACACCCAATCCCACTCTTTTCTCTTTCAGTTCTGGATATAGTTCATACATCTCATCACTAATACCTGCTTTTAGGATTTGAATAGGAATTTGTTTTCCTTCGTAATCTAAAAATCTTTCAATATCAATTGCAGTTTCAAAGGATGCTTTATATTGTTCAGTCTTTGTAGTTCCTACTGTTTGAGCAACGGCAACACTGCTTAACAAACAAAAACTTAATAATGCGAATAATTTTTTCATACATATATCTTTTTTAATAAATATAAAAAAAAGGGAGAAATTGTAGCTTCTCCCTTAAAATATATCTGCCCTTCCTACAGTTAAAAGATATATTGTTATCCCTCTTCCTCTGATTTTTCTTTTTTTCCGAAAATCTTACCAGCTTCAGCAATACCGAATGAACCTAATGTAATGATTACGAATGAATTGAAAATGGTATCACTAATTTCTAGTGTATTTCCCATAATACCAGTTGTAATATCCGCAGCAGCAAATATTGCCATTACTGCGAATGATGCAAATCCAACGATTGATTTTTCGTTGTAATCGTTGTTGTCTTTGAAAATGTCTTTAAATGCCATAGTTTTTAATTTAAATTGTTAATACTATGTAACTTATTTATCCTGCCATTTCGGCGTCTTCATCCTTAATCTTTCCACACTTTAAACACTCCTCATCACCATCACCATCAACATCACCCCAAATGTGCTCGCATTGTCTGTGTGTGAAGTATTCATCGATTTTACCATCACCATCGAAATCTAAACCATCCATTACACCATCACCATCTTCATCGATTTCAACACCTACTTTATCTTTTGGTGCTTCAACAGTCGCATAATCAATAATTTCTGATTCAACTACTGATTGTGATTGTGCATTTGAAATCGCTGCTGCAAATGCTTCTGGAATAATAGGTGTTACTGGTTTAGTACTTTCTTTCATATCGGCTGTATTGGATAGAGAAACTCCATCTTCTTCATCCATTTTTTGAACTAACATTTTATCCTTATCGGTATCACTAAACCAATAATCAATAATCTTACCATAAGAACCAATGAATGCACCTAATAAAAGGAGCAAAAGCTCTTTCCATTCTTGTCCAACTACAGTTTCTGTGTGAGTGGAAATTAAAATTCCAAATGTAGTAAACATAAATGTGATTAAGACTATTACGGTCATTAACCATCTTCTATTCATCATTGAATTTAGTAAATCTCTAAATCCGCTTGGTTGTTGATTATTCATAATTTATTACCATTTAGGAGCTTCTTCTTTGAACTCATCACCTTCTTTTTTCTTCGCCTTTTCTACTGGCTTTTCTACAACCTTTTCTCTTTCAATGATTTTAGTTGTTCCACCTCCAGCTGATTGTTTTTGTTCGTTGGAATTGTTAATGTTAATCACTGGAGCTGCTTGTTGAACTGGAGCTGGCTCATCTCCTCCACCTGTTAATTGGGTTACACCCCAAGTTCCTAACCCCATAACTGCGGTTGTTAACACACCTATGATTGTCTTTTTTAATCCAGACAATGTTCCATCGTTGTTGTCTTCTGCTTCTTCTGACATTTTATTAGTTTTTTTGTTTATATGTTAGTATAACTTATTAAAATCTACTATTCCTAATTGATTGTTTTTCGAATCAAATAGTCCAATTCTATATGCAGATGATGGGAGTGTGGCAGTGTATACTTTTAGGATATTGTCACCAACCTTCACATTCATCGTTTCTTTAGATACTACCTTATTGGATATATCAAAAATCTTAATTGTAACTTGTTGTGTAATATCTACTTTAACATTCATTGCAACTTCAGTAGTTACAAATGGGGTTTCTAATTTGATACCAACTGGATTTTGTATTACCAGTTCTTTCTTAACTTCGGTAATTGGTTGTTCGATTATTGTATCATCAATACATCCACCCAATCCAAATATTAATAATACTAAAAATATTTTTTTCATTTTGTTATTATAGTTGTTTTTCCAATTTCGGTTTTCGTAACATCTTCCAATAACAAGTATAAATATCTACTTTGAATCGAATTCGTATAAATATTTTTATTATTTTCGCCAATCGTACCAGTAAACCTCTCTCTACTTACAACTTGGTTAGTTTGTTTATCTATAAGAGTTAATGTATAAACTCCTGCAGATGGTAATTTGAATTGAATGCTTTGCCCATCCACTACCATACTTTCTTTCACATCAAATATATTTTGAGTAGTTGGTGGTGTAGGTTCTATCACTTCTTGTACACACGAAGCAAAGATTAAAATGATTGATAATATTAGTAATAGCTTTTTCATATCTTAAAACTGAAAGTTTGTTCCTATCATAAACATTATTGGATTACTTTTTTTATAACCAACTGTCTCACTTAATTTATCCCACGTTGTATTATATCTAACATTGGTATTCAATACAAATCTTTTAGTTATTTTCCAGTCCATAGATGTTCCATAATACAAGTCCAAATTGAAATCATCAAAGTATGAAAAATCAGACCGACCATTTTTGAATAATGTATATACATCACTCATTGCGAATACCTGCGGTGAAATATCTACTCTCTTTGTTTTAAATCTATAGGTATACATTATCATACCTCTATAAGTAACTTCAGATGATGCTGGGTCTATTGGATATATGTTTTTTACCCAATTACCATTCTCATCTACAATATATTTTCCTTCCCAAGCACCTTCAGATTCTCCCCAAAATGTTTTTGATGCAGTTAAACTATATCCAAATGTTCCCCATTTTTGGGTTCTAAATACATCTACAAATGAGAATGTAATATCTTTTTGGAAATCAAAATCGGTTGAATAAAATGTTTGTATTGTAGTTGTTCTCTTTTGGGTATTTCTACTTAAACCATAACCCACACCATAATACTTCCATATAGGATTTATTGATGCTGCAAATGAATGTCCCCATTGCCCATTCATAGATGATTTATGATATCCTAAATTAAGAGTAGTAGATACTTGCTTTCCGATTACACCTACCGAAAGGTTTGATGATGAAAGTACATCTTTTGAAAAATTAACATAGGATTGTAATATACCCACATCATTCCAATCATCACTTTCTCCAAATAATTCTTTTGGTGATAGTTGTAATGTATCAGGTGTTTGTATTTGTGCGTTTGTAACAAAACTTACACAAAGTAAAAATAATATGGTTATTAGTTTTTTCATCAGTACATTATGAAAGTGTCGGTTTCAAATTCATATCTAAACGCTCCATCACCCACAAATGATACCCATCCAACTAAAATATTTTCATTTCCATCATAAGTTGGTCCAATCCAAATCCCACCCTTATGAGTGAAATTATTATCTTGGTCTATAATAATAGTAGTTACATCTAGTACCCTCTGATGTAATTCCTTTAGCCATGCATCTGTAACAACAGGATAATCGTTTCTCATTTCTCGTATTACATCGTGAACTATTTCTTTCCAATCTCTTTGTTCGATTGGTAAAGTTTTAATATATTCTGGCCAATTAGCAACTCCAATTACCTTAAATGGTGTATCTAACATAATTTTTAATTTATTTTTACTTTTAACTGTGTTCCATTCTTATTTACTGCATCGGTATTTGTAATTGAAGTTAATCCTAATATACTATTTATACTACCAATTGGAGTAAATAAAACTTTATATTCTGTAGTTTTATCCAATGCCCCATTTCCATTTGTAATAAGAGAACCTATACTAATAAAATTTCCTCTATTAGTTCCAAAATTTGTAGGATTTCCTTTTGTTGCAAATTCTACCTTTTCAAATTTTAATTTAGCATTATCATAATTTAATTGAAATTGAGTTCCAACTAACTCTTGCTGCAATGGGTCTACTGATAGGGTTACAATAACATTATTACCTACAATTTCACTCATTATTATCACATTTATTTCGTTAGTACCGATATTATTCATATTTCTAATACTATTACTACTAACACTACTTACACTTTGTTGTGCGGAATGAGATAAGTTTACATCACCTATCCACGTTGCATTAAGGGTAAAATTATTGAGTAAGGTTGAACTACTTAAATTAAGTGGAGTGTATTGGTTTCTAGTAGTATTATTTTGAGTGTACCAATTTGTTTTAGTTATAGCATCGTATTCCGATTTGGTATATAGTTTTATATAATCAGATAAGTTGGTTGAACCTCCACCAATAGTTTCCACACCAGTTAAATGTTGTAGAAGTTTGTAGGTATCCATTTCATTAAACATACCATTACCATCTACATCAGCGTTCATAAATTGAATACCATTCCCAAACTCCAATCCACTTTCGTTTCCAAATAATCCACCATTGGATACTTCCTTAAATGCTAAAAACACATCCGATACCGTTACAATACTATTATAAAGTGAACTCATATTATTTGTTGTAGATAATTGAATACCATGTGGTTTAAAAGACTGAATTGGAGAAAATGAAAACTCTGCGGCAATTCCATAAAACCATCCAGCATTTCTAATGTTAGATTGAAATGATGAACCAGAGAAGTTTAATTGAGTGGGAGTATAAATCCAATAATTTGCCCAATAGATATCTTCACTATCAAATGTTACATTCCCATCCCATAAATCAAATAGTTTTAGTGATGTTACATTATTTGGTGATATACCACTTCCATTAAATTCTCTTTTATCAATACCAACTCTGTATCTTTGATTGGATGCTTCATATTCATATATCACACACCACTCTGCTTGACCAGGAGATGTTATTGAGCGAATACCTCCTGTATTTATTTTGACCGTATCTAAATCACTTGTCATATCAACTCTACCCAATCCATTTAGAGTTCTATTGATATTTGTAGTTGGTAGATATTGATTATTTGATTGTGCCAATAATGTTGTAGCAAATTTAGTTTCATCTATATTAGTTCCAAAATCAAAATTGAATTGTGCTCGTAGAGTTTCACCATTTGTATGTGTTACTGAATTGGTGTAAAACTCCGTAAATGTTGCATCATCAGGATTGGTCCAAGTTCCATATTCAATTACATACGGATTTGAAAAATGGTTAGGCAAATCGTTCCATTGAGAACCATTCCATTTTGTTACTGCGTAATCTTCGTTACCACTATTGTTTGGTTCACCTGGTGCCCAGTTATTGTATTGACCTGGTATGTTTCCGTTTGTTTGTCCGTTGTTGATTTTAATTAGAGTTCCTTTTTCAGGACCCGCATCAATTGTCCATCTCGCTTCCTCTACTTCATCCGTTAATGCAAACCAAATATTTGATTGAGGAACATTGTTGAAAATAAAAGCATCTTCATCTGCCGAAGTGATTGTTACTAAATAACCTGTCTGCCCTTTGAATGTTGTATTTAATGCTGCTGCTCTTGCGTTTGTATAAGTTGCTCCTTGTGATATTGGTCTATAAAAGTGTCCGTTTACACCATTGTAGAAAAATCCAGTTGGGTTTACAGTTGCTGCCACTGATAATTGAACATTACCTCTTATCGAACCCGTATTTACTTTTAGAGATGTTAATGCTGTATTGATATTAGCCATCGTTCCAGTTACCACTAAACGAGTCTTATTACCACTTAATGTAAATCCACTTGCTGCGGTTAGACCTGTTGTTGTAGTTAGGTTGAATGTTGTACCCGTTGGTGGATTAACTAAACTGATTGATGCTAATAGAGTTGCAGTAGAACTAAACCCACTTAAACTAAATCCACTACCATCTTGTCCGTTGGTGGATTGTAAAAATGATTTAGAGTCCGGAGCAGATACACTCTGTCCGAACCCTAAATATGTTGTTAGTAAAAATAATAATGTAACTAATAATTTTTTCATTATTCAACTATTAGATTTACTTTGTTGCCACTAGCATCTACTGCGTCCGATAGAACAAAGAAGAACAATCCCGCAGTATTTGTTAATGGAACTTTAGGAGTGAATATCAATCTATATGGAGTACCTTTTTTAATTCTCGCAGTTTTTAATTGGTCAATAGAACCAAATGTTAATCTACCATCCTTATCTGTTGAGAAATTGGTTATGGTATTTCCAGTATCAAATACCACATTATCCAATTGTAATTTAGTGTTATCATAATTCATAATAATTTGCAATCCTGCCAATCCTTCTTTTGTTAAATTAGTGGTTAGTACAACTTTACCATCCGTTAGTGTAGATGAAACACTCAATTTAACATCTTCTTCCAATGTTTTAGCAAAATATCTTCCCAATGGAGTTGTTCGACTCGTTATATTTTGAGCAATAACGGTAGGGTCAGTTGAATGTGACCAATCCAAATCACCACCCCATGCAAATACTGCATTTGCAACTTGAGTGTTTGATGTTATTACCACTTTATGTGTAGGAGTTCCATTTAACCAACTTTGATTTAATAATCCACTATTCCATTTTACCGAAGTTGATGTAGATGACGGGATTAATGCCTGTTGAGATACATTAACACCCATTATATGAGCAAACATATAATACGAGTCTGACTCATTAAATGTATTATCATTTAGTGTAATGTTACCCACATTTTTTTCCAAATTAGGATATGTAAAATAATTTGGAACACCTGCAATATCAGTTTGAGAATGCCCTAAAAATGATTTATATGCATCTGATACAGTTACAATATCATTCATAAATGATTTTTGAGTTGCAGGAGAAATGAATACACCCACCTCATCACCAATCTTAACTTGTGTTGTGAAGTTTGCTTCACCCGTTGCATCTAAAGGTAATTGTGCAATTGGTTGTTGTGAAAAATCAATCGTACCATCTACTTTCAATTTCATTAGTTGAGCAGAGTGATGTATGATATTAGTATAGTTTGTAGGAAATGCTACCTTTACCTTAAACGATGAAGAACCACCTGTCACCGTACCCAATGATACGGCAGTACCCGATGTTGTAATTTGTGAAATGGTTTGAGAATTAGCATCAATTGAGTACGCTAAAGTTAATTGGTGAATATCATCATACGATATATTATCTCTTACACTAAACTTTTGAGTTACAAAATTACC
>Ga0208091_1000263_pt1 | contig 11054 bp, 18 predicted proteins | sample LakMenEpi26Oct12_FD_150736 | JGI IMG/M metagenome (GOLD analysis project Ga0208091, IMG submission 150736) | Freshwater microbial communities from Lake Mendota, WI - 26OCT2012 deep hole epilimnion (SPAdes) | ecosystem: Environmental > Aquatic > Freshwater > Lake > Epilimnion/Euphotic zone ...
CCCCCCCCGCGTTTACGTTTGTCCCCCAACACAAAGGATCACGCACGTTCAGGACCGCCGGAAGACGGAGTCATTCGGCGGAAGGAGTGGGGCGGAGCCCCAGTAGCAAGGACGCACGAACCACCCGCCGAGCAGGACGCAGAGCGGGATTTTCACAACGCAGAAAGGACGCGAGATGAGCACTGCACTGACAACCCACAACGCGGCTGGTTCGCTGGCCGTGACAACCCAAAGCGAGCCCTCGTTTGAGTCACTCGTCAGCATGGGGGATGCCCTGCGGAGAACCGGCTTCCTGCCGAGCCACATCAAGGACGGCGTTTCGTTTGCGGCCATCGTCTTGATGGGCCGGGAGTTGGGCATGGGGACCATGGCCGCCTGCCGCAAGTTGCAGGTGATCAAGGGCACTGTGACCGAGCGGGCCGACTCCCAGCTGGCTCGGTTCAAGTCGTGCGGCGGACGGGCTCAGTTCAAGGAGTTGAGCGAAACAAAAGCCGTGCTTTGGCTGAAGCATCCCAACGGCGACGAGCACACCGAGACGTTTACGATTGAGGACGCCAAGCGTGCCGGCCTTGCCTCAAACGACAACTACGCGAAGCACCCGAAAGCGATGCTCCGCAGCCGAGCCATCACGGCAGGGCTCAAGAGCATCGGCTGGGAAGGTGCGGTCGGCATCTACGACCCGGACGAGATCGCCGTTTCCGAGTCGCCCGCTGAGCCCATCGTCGTGCGTCCGCAGTTCGAGGGCGGTGCCCGCGAGCCGACGGCGGTCGAGAAGGCCCGGCTGGCGATTAACCGTGCTCGGTCGCTGGACGACTGCGACCGGCTGCGTGACCTGATCCGCCAGCGTCATGCCGAGGGTGTGCTGACGGACGCCGAGCAGGATGACCTGGTGGATCTGCTCAAGGGCAAGGCCGAGATCATCATCGGCGAGCCGGCCGAGGAGGTGACCGCATGAGCCGCGTGAAACTGGCAGGCGTTGACGTGTGCTCGATCGTCGGACGGCTCATGAGATTCGGCGTGCCGATGGACTACGCCGAGGCCGTCGGTGATCTGCTCAACAGTGCGACAGCGGCCAACTCCGAGGCAAGGTACCTCCGCGAGCAGGTCGAGTTCCTCATGCGGTTCGCACCGCCCGAGGTCCGCGAGCCTGGGAAGCCGGTGGTGCCACACGATTGTCGCAGCAAGTGGGAGTGACGAACTACGGACGCCCCGCCATGGGCGAAGCAGGCTGAATCATCGCAGCCGCAGTGGCCGTTCCGCGGGAGTATCGAACAGACCACCGCAGCCGCCGCCGACTCCACGGTGAGGCGACCGAGCCCGGCGTAACCGGGCAAATACACGAAAGGATGCGTGATGCAGCTTTACCTCGACGACAGCCTTGATTCCTACCGCGTGTTCCTCCGAATCAAGACGCTGCCACGGTATGAGATCCACGGCCGACTGGCGTGGTTTCCTGACGAGTACGCCGACGCTATCGGCGTTGCGGCAGACAAGCCCAAGCTTGCTGGCTACGAGCCGAAGCCCGGCCTGTTCGATTACCAGGCCGCCATTGTCGGCATGGCCGTGCAAAAGCAGCGGTTTGCCATCTTCGCCGACTGCGGGCTCGGCAAGACGCTGATGCTGCTTGAGTTTGCCCGGCACGTTCGTGAGGCGGTTCGCGACAAGCCGGTGCTGATTGTCTCACCGCTGATGGTGGTTCAGCAGACGGTGGCTGAGGCTGAGAAGTTCTACGGCGACACGCTTCCCATTGAGCAGGTAGCAGCAAAGGATCTGGCCAAGTGGATGAAGAAGCCAGGCGGCCGGCTTGGCATCACGAACTACGACGCCCTGCGAGACGACACTCCCGATGGCGACCTGGGCGGGCTCATCCTCGACGAATCATCAATGCTCAAGAGCCACTACGGCAAGTGGGGGCAGGTCTGCTTGCGGATGGGTGCCGGCGTTCCGTGGAAGCTGGCCCTGACCGGAACGCCTGCCCCGAACGACCGGATCGAGTACGCGAACCACGCCGTCTTCCTCGACGCCTTCCCCAACGTCAATTCGTTTCTCGCGAAGTTCTTCATCAATCGCGGCCAGACGCAAGAGAGGTGGGAACTAAAACCTCACGCCCTGCGGCCGTTCTACCGGGCTCTTTCGCACTGGTGCATCTTCCTGACTGACCCGAGCACCTACGGATGGAAGGACAACGTCCACAGCATCCCGCCGATTCACGTCCACATCGACGACGTGAGGCTGTCTGAGGCGCAGGAACAGGCGGTGCGGAATGTCACTGGCCAGCTGTTCGTCACCGAGTTGGGAGGCATCACGACCAGGGCCAAACTCTCGCGGATGGCGAAGTGCGAGAGCAGCGAGAAGCCGCAGTACATCGTGGACATGGTCCGCGAGTGGCCGACAGAAAGCACCATCATCTGGTGCCGCTACAACGACGAGCAGGACATGCTTGCCCGCATGCTTCCTGAGGCCGCCAGCATCGACGGCAAGACGCCACAGGACGAACGCCAGCGGTTGGTTGACGAGTTTAAATCCGGGCGGATCAAGGTGCTCATCACCAAGCCCAAGATCCTTGGCTTCGGCCTGAATCTTCAGGTCTGCACAAGGCAGGTGTTCAGCGGCCTGCAGGATTCTTACGAGGAGTACTACCAGGCCGTGAAGAGAAGCAACCGCGTCGGTTCGTCCAGACCTTTGAACGTGCATATCCCCGTGACTGACATCGAACGCCCGATGGTCGAGAACGTGCTTCGGAAGGCACGTCGCGTCGAGGCTGATACCCGCGAACAGGAGGCCATGTTCCGTGACGCTACTGCCTGATAACAAGCCATATGCCGTGCACCGCGGCGACTGCATTCCCCACATGCTCGAGGAGATGCCGCCGGCATCTGTTGACTTCTCGGTCTTCTCGCCGCCTTTCCCCAGTCTTTTCGCCTACACGGCGAAAGCGGAGGACATCGGCAACAGCGAAGACATGAGAGGCGAAGCCAAGATCCACCTTTCCTACTTCTTCCGCGGGCTTGCTCGCGTGTTGAAGCCGGGGCGGGCGGCCGTCGTCCACGTCATGCAGATCCCGAGGCTCAAGCGGAGCGGCGAAGTCGGCCTGCACGACTACCGCGGGCTCAACATTCGCCTCGGCGAGCGTGCCGGGCTGGTCTACGAATACGACTGGGTAGTGCGAAAGAATCCGCAGGCCCAAGCAATTCGCACGCGAAGCCGCGAGTTGCAGTTTGCCGGCCTTGAAAGCGACCGGGCCAAGCAGCGTGGGTGCCTGCCCGACTACCTAATCAAGTTCCGTGCCCCAGGCGAGAACGCCGTGGCAATCGACTCCGAGGGGGACGTGTCGCGGAACGAGTGGATCGACTGGGCCGAATGCTGCTGGAGCGACATCCGCGAGACGAACACGCTGAACGTCAAGGAAGCCCGCAGCGAAGAGGACACGAAGCACATCTGCCCGCTGCAGTTAGACGTGATTGACAGGCTCGTCAGGCTCTACAGCAACCCCGGCGAAGTGGTGTTCTCGCCGTTTACCGGCATCGGCAGCGAGGGCTACATGTCGTTGCAGCGTGGCCGGCGTTTCTATGGCTGCGAACTGAAGCCGGAGTACCACGCCCAGGCGTTGAGGAATCTGGCGAAGGCAGAGCGGACGCACACCGAGAACAGCAAGACGATGTTTGATGCACCGGAGGCCGTCGCATGAATCAGAAATCAGCGATAGCCAAACGCGAAACGGATCGACACGTTGCCATGCTTAACAAGCTGGCGGCGCTGGCGGCTCCGTTGGCTGCCGCATCCACCGTAGACGAGGCAAAGGCAGTGGCCGATGCAGCCAAGACGATTGAGTTGTGGGCAAGGCGCAGGACTGCCAATCGGCCTGTGCTTGTGCAGGCAATGGAGTACCAGAGGCGAGCCGAGCGAAAGATAGGGCAGCTGCTTCCGCCTCTATCGAAGGGCGGTCGCGGAAAAAAACTCTTCCACAATGGAAGTGTTTCTGGAATCACTGAAAAAGTGGCGCACCGATGCCGGAGCATCGCGCGTTCTGATGAAACTTTATTTGAGGATTGGCTTGCCGATTGCCGCGAAAGTGAAGACGAGCCAACACAGGCAGTTGCCATTCGCTTGCACCTTGGGGCGCACGTCGGAAACAACAGCGGCAACAGCGAGTGGTACACGCCGCAGGAATACGTCGATTCCGTTCGGCAGGCGATGGGCGGAATCGACATCGACCCGTGCTCTTGTAAGGCGGCCAACGGCGTCGTAAAGGCAGCCACGTTCTACGAAGAGGCCGACAACGGGCTCGGCATGGAGTGGCTTGGACGAGTGTTTGTAAACCCGCCGTATGGCGATGGCACAGTTGATGCGTTTGCGGCAAAGCTACTGAGCGAAATTGCCGCGGGACGCACTACGCAGGCCGTGTTCCTTGTGAACAACTGCACAGAAACGAAGTGGTTTCAGTCGCTGATTTCGCGTGCGTCTGCAGTCTGTTTTCCTTGCGGACGGATCTCTTTCTGGAGCCTAGAGCAGAAGTCCAAAAGCCCTCTACAGGGGCAGGCAGTGATGTATTTCGGCACCGATTCTAAACGGTTCAAGTGTGCGTTTTCAGGGATTGGATTCTGCACACTTATTCGATAGGGGGCGATGGCATGGAAGCCATTATGAGCACGGAAGAATACGCCGCATCGTGGGCATACAAGTTAGTGCGAGAGCATTTGCTGAGCGTCCACGGAAAGCCATTTGAGCTAGTCCCTGTCCCGAGTGGCATTCCGATGCAGCACAGGTACGGGGACTACTGGCTCAAGAACGCAGAATCAAAGCTCGTGCTGCCGACGGAACTGAAGTCTGAGAGGAAGCACACAGGCAACCTTGCCATTGAGGTATGGAGCGACGAGCCAAACTTTGTGCCTGGGTGGATTTCGCACTACGCCGACCACGTCCAGTTGATCTACGCCTTCAACGACCTGCACGTTGCATATTGCTGCCGCATGGGTGCCCTTAGGAAGTGGGCTAACGGCAGCGTGAAGGCAACGGAAAACATGACGCACATACCGAGGCGACGGATCGAACAGTTCAAGGAACTGGTTCCGCACCGGGAGCAGCGGAACGTCACTGTATTCAGGCTTGTTCCCGTGTCGGCGTTTCTTGCTGAAGTTGACGGGGCGATTGAGCTGCGCCTGCCAGAGGAGCCTTTCTGATGGCCGGTGAATGGATTCCCATCGACTGCAACCTGGGCACCAAGCCCGAGGTGCTCGAGGTGGCCGCGGCGACTCACGAACCTATTGAGGTCGTGGTCGGCCGTATGGTCCGCCTGTGGTCTTGGGCGTGGCACGTGACGGCTGACGGCACCATCCGGGTGCCCAAGTCGATGCTCGCCACGGTGGCCGGCGGTGACGATCAGTTCTGGTCTGCTGTTGAGCGGGCTGGCTGGCTTACGTCAACCGACGACACGATCACCATCCCCGGCTGGGAAGAGCGGTTCGGAAACGCCGCAAAAAGGCGGCTTTTGGAGCAGCGTCGGCAATCTGTACGCAGAACGTACGCAAACCGTACGCATGGCAGCGTGACAGAATGCGTACCAGAGGAGAGGAGAGGAGAGGAGAAGAGAGAACAAGAGATACCGGCTGCGCCGGTTCCGACGAGCAAGCCGGCAAAGCCGTCTCGCTCGCCGGCGAAGTCCGCCGTGTCGTGGTCTTCGGAATCCGGCTGGCAGGGCATCACGGACGCCGACCGCTCGGAGTGGGTCGCAGCGTTCCCCGGTGCCGTGCTGGACCAGGAGCTTGCGAAGGCCACGGCCTGGCTGCGGGCGAACCCGACCAGGGCTGGCCGGCGGAACTGGCGGTCGTTTCTGGTCCGCTGGCTGGCCCGGTGCCAGGACAAGGGCGGCACCGTCCGCGAGCCAGGCAGGCGGCCCGACGGAGACGACGCTGCCCGCCGTGCCCAGTTGGACCGCAAGGCCCGAGAGTTTGCCGGCATGAGGCCGGCACCATACCGGCGACCGGCCGAGGCCGTCGCGCTTGCCGAGGCACTGAAACTCAAGGAGGAGGATCTATGACCCCCCGCTGCGAAGACCTACCCGCCACGAAGCGGCAGCTGCAGGTGCTCACGTTCATCCGCGAGTACATCGCGGCCAACGGCTATTCGCCGACGTACCGCGACATGGTGGCGCACTTTGAGTGGGCGACGCCGAACGCTGCCGCCTGCCACATCGCCGCTCTTGTTCGCAAGGGATTGCTGCGGCAGACCCGTGGCCTGGCTCGGACGCTCGTGCCCGTGGAGGTGACCGATGGCTGAAGGCAACCCGTACCCGCGCCCGTCGCCGGTGATGCTGGCCCGCATGCTGGAGACGCATGCGTGGTCGGACCACCTGGACGATGCCACTCGGAAGCTCTTGGAGTGGGCGCATGAAACGATCGACGAACTGACGCTGAGGCTCGGTCGGCAGGCGGCGGAACTCGAACGAGCGGAGGCCCGCCGATGACGTGGTCGCATGTCTCGTGCATCGCAATCGGAATCTTGGTCCAGGCGGCGACGTTCGCCGTCGGGCTTTTGGTCGGTGTGGCTTTGAGGAAGGAGCCGAGGAATGGCAGTCAAGGAAAAGACTCGTGGTGGCGTGACATTGAACGCCGCCGAGTTGAAGAGTGCATTGCAGATCGTGGGCAAGGCGGTTGCGTCGCGTGCCGCAACGCCGGCCCTGTCGAACGTCAGGATCGGTGACGGCCTGGTGTCGGCCACGGACCTCGAGGTGCGCCTCGACGTGGCGATCGACTACCACGGCGAGCCGATGCTGCTGCCGCACGGCAGGCTGTTGGCGATCCTGAACGCCGTCAACGGCAACGCCGTGACGTTCACGCCGAAGGGCTCGTCGTGCGAGGTGCGGTGCGACCGTGGCAGTTGGACGCTTCCGACCGAGGACGCCGCCGAGTTCCCGACGTGGGAGCCAGAGGGGATGAAGCCACGGACGCAGCATCCGGCCGAGCAACTGGCCCACGCCATCCGCTCTGTGCTGGTGGCGGCCGACACGGAGAGCAGTCGGTACGCCCTGGGGGCCGTGCTGATCGAGGTGGCGACGGGCGGCAAGGTGTCGCTCGTGGCGACCGACGGCCGGCGGCTGCACCTGGCTGAGATTGAGAACGCCGTGAACCTCGATCCGTCGGTGACGCTGCTGCCGGCTCGGGCGGCGGGCATCCTCTACTCGCTGGCCACGGCCGGCGGGCAGGAGATGGTTGAGATCGACGCCAGCGACCGCGAGGTGGTGTGCACCTGCGGCGGCGTGACGCTGACGGCCCGGCTCACTGAGGGCCGGTTCCCGAAGTGGCGTGACGTTCTTCCGAAGGACTCCGGCGAGCCCACCAGCGTGTTTGTGGCGGATCTGCTGTCGGCCACGACGGCGGCGGCGATCGTGACGAGTGAGCAGTCCCGTGGCGTGCGGTACACGTTTGCCGCTGAGGGCATCCACATGCAGGCTCGGTCGGCTGAGGCCGGCGAGTCCAGCGTGACGTGCGAGGTGCAGTCGGCCGGGCACAAGTGCTCCGTGCTTCTGGACCCGGCGTTCGTGCGCGAGTGGCTGCGTGGGCTGCCGGCAGCTGGAAACCCGGTAGTGACGATCACAGCCAAAGACAAGGCATCGGCGGTCATCCTGCGGTCGGACGACACCTACACGGGCGTGATCATGCCGCTCGACCCGGAGGCATGACCATGGCGACCAAGGTTCAGATCGACGTGCCAACGCTGTTCAAGCTGTGGAACGATCACTCACGGACTACGTCGGAGGTGGCGCGAGACCTGGGCGTCTCGGACCGCCACCTCCGGCGGGTCGCCCGCGAGCGTGCCTTGCCAGAGCGGCCATACTGCTGGCGGGCGTGTTCGGCGACGGCCGAGGAGATCGAGGACGACGACGGGACTGAGACGCTTGAACTAAGCCCGTGGGTGCAGAGTCGGATCAAGGAACTGAAGTTGGGAGCGTGGGCAGAGTGACCAATACACCAGACCCGCACGCTACACCGGGCGAGGGTACATCGCATGGCGAGGGTACTCCGCAGCCTGTGGCGTGGGCGGTGATGCTTGCGGAAGGCGAACGCATCTACGATGTCTATGCCATCGAAGAGGAGGCCAAGGCGATTGACGAGGCGGTAACTGGGAATCACGGTGTCGTCCCGCTTTACCGCAAGCCGCAGCCCACGCTCACCGACGAGGAGCGGACGTTCCTGCGGATGGTGCGAGACACCTATGCGATGCAGGACGACGACGAGGTTTGCGGTATGATTGCTGCTTCGATAAGCGGGTTGCTGGAGCGGACGAAGTGAAAAGAGTCGGCCCTGCTTCCGCCGAACGCCTTGGTTCCACCAAGGTCGCTGACGTAGGCGGGGCGGGGCCGACCTAAACCATGCCGTATGTGATACGAAAAATGCCTAACGAAATGCCTTGGTATGCGTGGTTTTCTCTGGCCGTACTCATCCCGGCGGCGTTCTTTGGATCGGCGTGGCTACTGTATTGGGCAATCGGCGCGGACCCGCTGGTAGACGAGATATGGCGGCTGCGCGGGCAGAACTCGGTGCTGCGGGAAAGGCTTGAGCAACTGGAGGGCGAGCGGAGACGGGATGCCGACACGCTGCGCAAGGTGATCGGGAAGTGAGAACGTTGCCGGTAACTTGCCGGCCCGCCAGGGCCGGTCAAGTTGACCGGCTGGTTAGCCAGCACCCGCAACGCTGGCACAACTGGAAGGATGAAAATGGACCGAGCGACTGTGCGCTACGTGCGCTTTCTGAGCCCAGGCAGCTTTGTGGCAAACGACTGGACGGAGCCGGCGGACAGCTCCGACCCGCGCGCCGTGAAGTGGCCCGACAACGCCTACGCCTTCACGCTGCATGAACGCGTGGACGTGCTGGACGGAACGGAGACTTTCAGGGGCGAGGCAAAGCAGCTCGGCCCGGTGTACTACCACCCCGACAGCAAGGTGCTGACGGAAGCCGAGATCGCCGCCAAGGGCGACCCGCGCGACAGCATTCTGCTGAGCAACATGCGCTGCAACAAGTGGCCGAGCGTCATCTACTCGCGCTGGGGCAACTGGCCACAACCCTACGAGGCTGGCAAGTGCGAGGTGCTGGCGCCGGGCGAATTGGTGTCTGGCTAACGCCAGCGATCAGCGGCTCGTCCGCAGCATCGCGTGGTTCTCACAGGCATGGAGACAGACATGAAGCCGACACCAATCGGACGGTTTGCTGACACGCCCTCATACGAGGAGTTGCAGCGAGAGGTTGCCCGCCTGCGGCTCACCGACGAGGAGCGAGAGGCAATCAGCGCGGCCGCCTGCATCTGCGAGGACGCTGGCCGGACGGACATCGCGGTCATTATCAACACGGCACTGGAACGGCTGGGCTGAGAACGCTTGCGATCAGCGGCATCGAACACAGGAGCGACCATGACAAACGAGGTAGATGAGATGTCCGCTGCATCGCGTGGTTCTCAGCCGGTGGCCTGGGCGGTGACGCCCGGAACGCTGCTGGCCGGACGGGCATGGCGGGTGACGCTGGACAAGGACGAGGCCGAGCGGATTTCATGCGGAGCCATGTTGGTGGTGCCTCTCTACGAGCAGCCGCAAGCGTTACTCACGGCAGAGGAGCGCGACGCGGTGAGGTGGGCTGGCAACATGATTCCGTTGATGGCACACAAAGGAGCCGCAGTCGCCTACTGCCACGCGGAGACGCTTCGGAAACTGGACGAACGGCTTGGCTGAGAACACGCAGGATCAGGAGCGGCGAGGAGAAAACATGACCACACCAAATGACACCAACGAGCCGTCTCTTGCATCCGCTGGTTCTGCCACGTTCACTGTGGACGACGTTGCGTTGCTTTACGACGAATGGAAACGGCGATACTGCGGCCCGCGAGACATGGTGATTCTGGTGCGGAGGCCAATGTGGAAACGAGTGCTTTCCGTCCCGTGGATGTGGTGGTCGCACTTCGGACTGGCTTGCCAATACACGGGCATTTTTCAATCCGCAAGGCTGGCAACGCTCTTCGTCTGGGCGTTCCTTACGGCTCGCAAGTAGTGGTAGAACGCCAGCGATCAGCGGCCCGCGACCTATGACCATGAACAAACCAACCGACGATCTCGCGGGTCCGCTGCATCGCGTGGTTCTCACTGGTCGGCAGCGAGAGGCAATCATGTATTGCATCGCGTGTGCGCAGGACTTCCGAGACACTATTGATTCGTTTGAACCTGACGGCGATTTGGCGCGACAAAAGGCCACTGAGAACATTGACATTGCCATAAGGCTCGTTTGGCCGCTCGTTGGCCCTTAGCAGACGAAGGACGAAAATGAACAGAGAACCGATGTGGCTGTCAGTTCTGGTGTTTCCCATGAGAGCGGCCTTCGTAGTTATGGGGCTGTCGATGGTGGCGGCATTTTTAGTCGCGCCTTGGGTCTTGATTGCTTGGGCCGCAGGCTGTTGGTGCGGATGGTGTAAGTGAGAACCAGTGTTTCTCAACGTAAAGGAGTTTGCATGACGACTTTTGGGTTTTTCCTGTCTGCGGCCACGCTGGCTCTTGGGCTGCTTCTTGGCTACATCGTTTTTGGGATGAGACCGAAGCCTGCGCAAGATGACTACGCTGATTGTTTGATTCACCCCGAGACAACGCCGCAGGTCAAGTGGGTGAAAATGACGCGGCCTACGAGGGACGCGATCATCGACATCTACGCGGCCAACATGGACGAGTGCAAGAAGTTCATGGAGGCAAACGACCGCGTTACGACTGGCGAGGCGGCGATACTGTGGCTCATGGAAAAGGCGAAGCGACAACACCGGCGATCAGCGGCCCGCGACCGCTGCATCGCGTGGTTCTCAAAAGCAAAGGAGACAGGCATGAGTGATCTTGTGCCGCCGATGATGCCTGACGATCTGGATGCGCTCATCCAGGCGATGGAGCGAGTGCAGCAGTTAGAGGCGGAGGTGGAAAAGTTGCGGCTCACCGGCGAGGAGCGGGAGGCGATTGCGTGGTTTTCGGTCTACTCCGACACGCCAGGAGAGGAGCGGCACGCGGCCGTGCTGGAGACACTGATTGCACGGTT
>Ga0208091_1000265_pt1 | contig 10911 bp, 4 predicted proteins | sample LakMenEpi26Oct12_FD_150736 | JGI IMG/M metagenome (GOLD analysis project Ga0208091, IMG submission 150736) | Freshwater microbial communities from Lake Mendota, WI - 26OCT2012 deep hole epilimnion (SPAdes) | ecosystem: Environmental > Aquatic > Freshwater > Lake > Epilimnion/Euphotic zone ...
CATATTAGTCACATTCTGAGTATTAAGCAATGGGAATGATGTTAATGAGGTGCATGCATACCAAGCATAATCTATATTAGTCGCATTCTGAATATTAAGCAATGGGAATGATGTTAATGAGGTGCATTGAACCCAAGCATATGCCATACTAATCACATTCTGAGTATCAATCAATGGGAATGATGTTAATGAGGTGCATTGATGCCAAGCCCCACCCATATTAGTCACATTCTGAGTATTAAGCAATGGGAATGATGTTAATGAGGTGCATTGATACCAAGTACTTGCCATATTAGTCACATTCTGAGTATTAAGCAATGGGAATGAGCTAACACGACAAGCAAAAAAAGAATTATTTGATTCAGTTATCCAAAAATCTTGAAGTGAAATCACATTACTGTATTTTAAATTTTGGGATTTACTTCCAAAGTAATTTTCTATAATAGATCTATGATTTGGATTGGATGTAATAACAATTCCTATAACTTTTAGAAAAGCATTTGAAGTGCGTGGTTGAAAATTTGCTTTAGTCCAAACATTTAAAATAGTATTAGCACCAACACTAATAGCAAAATCAAGCACACCATGATCTGCATCAGCAATATAAACAGTTCCACTAAAAGCATTTGTCCCAAAATTTATTAAGAAATTTCTAATAGGACTCATGTTTATAGTTCTTAATTCAGTGCCAGTAGCAGGATTATAAATTGGCTGTTCACTACCAACAGTTTGTGTAGCTGCTATATTATTAACACTCCTATCCCCCCAGCTAGTTATATTATTAGTGCCAGAAGCTAATGTAATTGTAGAAGTAGCTGTAGCATCATAAAATCTTAATACTTCAGGGAGTATTGATGATATATCAGCTGTTGCGTTTGTTTTAATTGCGATTTTGCCCATTGGTTTCTCCTTTTAATTAGTATGCAGCTCCAACGCCTTCAAATAAGTAAGTAAAGGCAGCAGGTACATTTCTGTATTCAACACCATTTGCATCATTGTGAGTCACAATAACTGTTTGTCCCAAGGTATCAGTATATGTATTTGTTGTTATCGCTTCGGTAGTTGTTGAAGGAAACTCATAATTAAACACTGCTGTTTGGTTATTAAGATTAGCAGTAATCCCATCATTGGCAGTTCCTTTCGACACTGTAACAGATTGATTGTTGGAGGATTTATCTACAACAATCGAAGGTGTTAAATTGCTGGGAAGACTCACAGAGCTAACTCTTACAGTATCTCCTATGCTTATACTACTAAAAGCTTGACTAGTCCCAGACGTTAAAGTAAAATAACTTCCCCCTGCTCCAGCGGCATAAGTGTTGTCTGCTGCTATTGTTAATCCAGAAATAGACGATTGATTTTTAACTGCATTTAGATTAAATGTGATGGTTAAGGTGCCATTATTAGCACTTGTCCAAGCAAATGTAGGACTTCCTATTCTTCTTAATTCAGGAGAACTGCTATTTCCAGTCCATCCAGATAGAATTATATCACCACCTACAGTGCTAACTACACTTTCGTACCTTGGTTGTTTCTTAAAACAAATAAGAGCATTTGCTATGAAATAATTTGTCCAATTTGTTTGTGATGCATTTGGTATCCCTTTTAATGTTATTGTGCATTGCGTACCATTGTTAGCAAAACTTAATCCACTACTAACAAGTGCGCTACCAGCAAAATTTACAGCATTTCCAAGCCCTAAAGGTGTGCTTCCACCATTGAAGCTAAAGCCAAAATTAGCTACATAAGGTAAACTTACCAAACCACCTAATTTTGTATGAGTCCAATTATTATATAACTTTATTGCAGACACTTGCGCTATTGCTAATTCAGCATACTCTGATGCTAGATAATTTACTCCACTAGGATAAGCATAATACAATCCATGAGTTGCGCTTGTTCTGCTTGGATTAAACAGTTCTCTAAATCCAGTAAAGACAATGCCAGTTGTGCCTAATCCAGTGAATTTACTAAAATAAAGAAATCTAAGTTTTCGCATTGCGCTAACTTTAAATGCATAAAGATTAAGCGACAAATCAGAATACAATTCTTCAAGATTTATGCATTTATGTAAATTATTTACTATTGAATTAACATCAAAAGAACCTTCTATAATCAAAGATTTTAGATTCTGTAAAGGCAATGGTGCTATACCAATTCCTGGGCCGAATCTAGACTGAGTAGGACTATTTGAACTCCTTAATTGTAGTTCTTCCAACTTACTTAAATTTGTTCTTAATGTTGTATTATTTGCTCTAAATCTAGTCAAACTAGTTTCTGTACCTGTCATTTGACAGATAATTTTTAATCCTCTTATTTCAGTAAAATTATTAAATTTTAGTTTAACAACAATAGGAACTTGAGCGCCTATAACTTTGTCATTAGGTGTTGTTTTGTAACTATTATCAAGTTGATCAATAACTCTATTTGATTCATCCGGAAACTCTATTGTAAATGAGGCGTTTTGCTGTAATTTAACATCAAGTCTTGTGAATGTGCTTGCTACTGCTGGATTAATTTGTTCAGGAGTGTAATAATAATTTTGCGAACTATTTGTTAATCCATTGCATAAAATCCAAATTTCTTTATTATCCCAGTCTGGAACAGTCACATTAAATCCAGAACCTCCATCTAGTCCAAGATTGATGACTGAATTTCCTTCATATCCACAAGCAGCTACTACATATAAATGCGCATCTGTGTAAGATATTGTTCTCTTAGCTAATTCAGTAGCACCGGCATAATAGGTTACTTGATCTCCTTTCACTACGATAGATAAATTATTTATTCCAGGCTTAGGGAGAACTTGAGTTAATGTATTTTCGTGAACAATCCATAAGCTATCGTTATTTGTCATTGGACTATGGATAAAACCATAAGCAACAGATCTAGCAATTGTGTTGATATGTGTTGCGTATAAAGGTGGTATTCCAACTGTAAATCCGCATATAGCACTCAATGGATTGCTAGTTGTATTGTTTTGAAATCCAAACTCAAGTCTGCCATCATACGTGGCTTTGGCAAGACGTAAATTTAGCATTTTCCACTCAGCGGAACTGACAAAAGGATTATTATATCCACTTCTACTGCTATTTCCGTAATACAGCGTCCATATGCTGCCATCGATTCCGCCAATAGCATTATTTTGATCAGGAATTTGTGTATGTTTATAAACAAATTGTCCGTTTGTATTTGTGTTTCTAGTTAAACTATTTGTAGCCATTGATTTTGTCCTGTATTTTTAGAATTGTTTTGCGGTTTAACAATATTGTTTTTAAATAAAGAAAAAATAGAAGTAACTAAAACATTATAAAACATTTGGTTAATATCCTCCCGCAACTCCTTCGAACATGTAAGCAAAAGCAGCAGCCATGTTTGTGTATACTCCAGCAGGAACCCAAGTTACAATAACTGTCTTATCTATATCATTGGTATATGTCAACGTATCTGTTATTGCTTCAGTAGTTGCTAAAGGAAACTCATAATTAAATATTGCTGTTTGGTTGTTGCCAGCACCAATGTCGTTCTCAATGCTTCCTTTTAACACTGTAACAGTCTGATTATTGGAGGATTTGTCTACAACAATTGAAGGTGTTGCATTACTAAGAGGAAGATTCACATTATTAACTCTTACAGTATCTCCTATGGATATATTATTAAAAACTGCGCTATTTGCGGATAAAGTAAAGTAACTGACTCCTGTTATGCCAGCACGATAAGCATCATCTGTCGTTATGTTTAAGCCGGAAATAGATGATTGGTTTTTAATTGGCTTTAGATTAAATGTGATAGCTAAGGTGCCATTATTAGTACTTGTCCAAACAGATGAAGGACTACCAACTCTTCTTAATTCTTGATTAGTGCTAACTCCAGTCCATTGAGAAGGAGTTGGATCATTGTTTCTTTCTTGTTTTTTAAAACAAATAAACATATCTTCAGGGAAAAATTGTGTCCAGCCTGGTATATCAGTTTGTATTATTTCTTTTAATGTTATTGTGCATTGTGTCCCATTATTAGCAAAACTTAATTCACTATTGGTTTTATCACTTCCAGATCTGTATGCATAATTTGTCGATTTTAAAGCTTTATTCCCGCCGTTAAAATTAAATCCAAAATTAAGCATCCCAATAAATGTTGTGTAATTAGGAGTTGCAGCTCCATAATTAGAATATCCTAATTTTGTGTGACTCCAGCCATATAATTTTATTGCAGAAACTTGTGCTGTTGCTAATTCAGCATATTCTGGGACTAAATTGCTTTCTGCACCAACCCATGTATAATACAATCCATGGGTTATATTGCTTGTTCTACTTGGATTAAACAGTTCTCTAAATCCAGAAAAAGTAATGCCAGTTGTGCCTAATCCAGTGAATTTACTAAAATAAAGATATCTAAGTTTTCGCATTGCACTGATTTTGAATGCATAAAGACTAAGAGATAAATCAGAATATAATTCCTCAAGATTTACGCATTTATGCAAATTATTTACTATCGAATTAACATCAAAAGAACCTTCTATCACTAGAGATTTTAGATTCTGTAAAGGCAATGGTGCTATACCAATTCCTGGTGCAAATCTAGACTGAGTAGAACTAGCTGAACTTCTTAATTGTAATTCTTCTAAATTGTTTAAGTTTGCTCTTAATGTTGTATTATCTGTTCTAAATCTAGTCAAGCTAGTTTCTGTGCCTGTCATTTGACAGATAATTTTTAATCCTTTTATATCAGAAAAATTATTAAATTTTAGTTTAACAACAATAGGGATTTGAGCATTTATTGTCTTGTTATTGGGTGTTGTTTTGTAATTATTATCGGATTGAGTAATAGCGGTAGTTGATTCATCCGGAAACTCCATTGTAAATGAGGCATTTTGTTGCAACTTGACATCAAGTCTTGTTAATGTGCTTGCTGCTATTGGGTTAGTTGTCTCATGAGGCGTATTGTAATAATTTTGAGGATTATTTGTTAATCCGTTACACAAAATCCAAATTTCTTTATTATCCCAATCCGGAAGACTTGCATCAAATCCGCTACCATTTTCTAAGCCAACATTTACGATTGAATTTCCTGCATATCCGCATGCGCCTACTACATATAAATGCGCATCTGTATAAGTTATTGTTCTTGTACTTAATTCAGTATCTCCTGTTTTGTAGGTTACTTGATTCCCTTCTACCGTGATAGACAAATCATCTATTCCGTAAGTGCCAGACAATTGATTTATAGTGTTTTCATGTACAATCCATAACGAGCCGTCGTCTGCCATGGGATTGCGGATAAAGCCATAGGCAACAGATCTAGCAATTGTATTGATATGTGTTGCGTATAAGGGAGGTATTCCAACTGTAAATCCACAAATAGCACTTAATGGATTGCTGCTGTTGTTGCTAAAGCCAAACTCTAGTTTGCCGTTATACGGAGATTTAGTAAGACGTAAATTTAGCATCCTCCACTCAGCGGAACTGACAAAAGGATTATTATATCCACTTCTACTGCTATTTCCGTAAAACAATGTCCATATACTGCCGTCTTGTCCATAAACAGAATTATTCTGATCAGAAATTTGTGTGTGTCTATAAACAAATTGTCCGTTAACGTTTCCGCTAGTTCTAGTTAAGCTATTTGTAGCCATTAATTTTGCCCTGTAATTACTGAAAGTGTTCCGCTGCCTGTGTTAACAATATGCAATGGATTTGTTGCGGTAGGAGTTGCTATTATATTAAAATTTGATGTTCCTACGTTTGCTTGCCAGCTAATTTGTTCAGTTGTTTTACTAAGCAATTCTCCCAAATGCTTTAAGAAAAATAATATTAAATCCTGTGACTCTATTTGATTAGTAAAACTATCATAACTTGTTGCAAAAAATTCTCTATATTCTTGGAATGCGTGAGTCAAATCTATTTGTTTAGCACCACCTCCTATAACTATATTTGATACTATATCTCCTACTGGCTGAAAACCGTCTTTGCTTATTAGAGCAGTTATACCAGCAGCTAATAGATTGCCTTTTAGGAATGAATTAGCTGATGTTAAATCAATGAAAGTTCCACCTGAATTTAATTCTAGGACAACTTGAGTAGAATTATATAATAACGAATTTAAGTTTGGATCTACAACTATACCTATACTAGGAGCATTAGTTAATATTGTGTTTACAGCACTTGCGTAATTGCGTTTACTTATTACATTTGAGTTAGTTGTGCTTGCCACATACACAATATCTACACTGTCTACAGCGACAATAATGTCTGGATTTGACAGACTATGGCTAAAACTAAACTCACTACTATTTGTGTATTGGCTACCACTAAATCTTGTTAGGCAAGAAACACTCCCAGATGACAAGGAAATAAATAGTTTAAGTTGGCTGTATGCTATTCCTAGAATAGAAGAAGCATTGTTAAAAGACGACTCTAAACTAGGAGCTGTTGTAGTTGTAGCAGAATAGATATTAACATCATTTTGCAGTGCAACAAAAAATCTATTATCAGCAGCTAATACTTGGGCAGCCAGAGGAACAGTCAATCCAGTAACACTATAAATTAGCAATGGAGATAAAAATCCTCTTGGGTTAGTTGTGTCATCCGTGATGTTCCATACGGTAAAACCTGAGGAATTAGTAATTATTAACCTATCTTGCAGAACATTGTTGATAGTGACAGAAGAAAAAGCCAAATCTATTGCGTTAGAACTGTTGGTGAGAAAGCTATCAATAATATCTCCAGTGCTTCCATTGATTGCTAAAATAGCATCATTTATGGTAGTTGCTACGTACAAAATATCGTATTTTTGTACATATAATATATTCCTAGCATTGCAATCTACCGTTTTAATCAAAGTCTGTAACGTAGTTGAGATAAATGATATTTTGCCTGATAGTGAATCAACAACATAAAGTAAATTCTGACTGTCATATTGTTCTTGTACAGTAGGTTCTAATTTTATAGTAGATGAATTAGATTCATTAAGTCTATATCTTCTAATTGTTAATTCTGTAGGAACATTAGCTGTAGCTGTTAGATATTTTGGAAAATGTCTAGTGTAGTTTCTTTTTTCATTTAAAGAATCTTTAGTTAATAATCCAAATATAAAAGACTCCTTGAAAGGAATTAATTCTTTAAATTGTCCAGCAGCAGAAAACATTTTTATTACTGCTGTACTCGCCCCTACTCTAGTGACTGACGTTCCGTATTTACTTAACTTACTAACGCCTGAAATTAATGGGGTTGTAGAGTGAAAAAAAGTTAAAGGAAGTGCTGATGCGTTCCTTTCTGGGAATTGATTCAATGTATCTGAAATGCCTATTTTATGGAACATTGTCCATGTATGTCTTCCCGCTCGTTTATCAGGAATATAAGCATAAAACTTAACAGCACTGCCATCATAACTTCCTATTTCAATGGCAAACATTGTTACATAGGAAAAATCTATTACATGTCCAGATACTCCGCTACCATCTAATTTATCAACAAATTCACTTCTATAGAAAACTTGATCTATAGTCTTATTGGGAGTTGTAATTCTAGAATCTGTATATCTTCTAACAACTTTAAAATTGTCTCCAGCGCCAGATCCACTAATCTCGATAAACCAACCAGTTTCAGATGAATAAATTCCACATCTTGATAAACAGCTTTCGTTTTTATGCTCTCTTTTAAGTCCAAAAGAAACAAAAACATTGGCTGCTACATCACAGTCAAATACTTGCTTGGTGGCGCAAGTAACATACCTTCTGGCGGTGCTGCCAATGTCATACTTAGAATCTATAATTAAATCAATTGCAGAATTACCGTAATCTTCATAAGAAATAATCCCTTCATATTCGTCTTGTATTGACTGACTTCCTATACTCCAAACGCCTTTGTAATAAGGAAATAAATCATTACTGATAGCATTACCAGAAGTGGATGGCAATTCATTTTTCTTAATATCATTTCCGTCTACACTTCCATATTGTATTACCCAATCGTTAGGATCTATTCCATAAGAATGCGTGTCAGCAAATACTATCTGACGCTTGTCTTCAATTGGATAACCAAAAATCGTTTCTTCAATTGGCTCTGGAAATGAGATTGCTCTGTTAATTGTTACAAATGTGCCTTCTGTACTTAATACAGCAGGATAATGTTTTGGAGTGCTTAAAGGCTTAAGTCCTAAATCTTTAAGAGACTCTCCTAGATCTTCGGGTAAATGTACAAATTCTGGTTTTGGAGGGCTTAAAGGCTTAAGTCCTAAATCTTCAAGAGACTCTTCTAGATCTTCGGGTAAATGTACAAATTCTGGCATTATTGTACTCCATAAACAAGACTACAAGAGACTGTTGCATCTGTTGATGATACCAAACTTCTTGCTATAACCATTAACGTGTCTCCAGCATTGTTAGGTGTAACATTCTCAGCGCGTCCTAATAACTCTCTTTGAGGATCGAAAATTTCTCTTAAATCAAATTCAACACCTTGGTTATTGCCGCAGTAAAAAGCTCCTATTAATTTCTCTTGTCCTTGTATGCTGGTTGGATATCCGTTAGATACATTAATTGTTGTAGTAGTAAACTGTCCTTGACTAGCGCTTGCTACGGCAACTGGTTTTAAATCACTATTTAATGTTTGGGCATACCATGTTGGATTACTATTAAAATAATTACTTGCAGCTAGCGCGTGAGAGCCTTTGACTAAATAAAATTCCGTGTTTTGTGTTGAACTGACATACAATTTAATAGGATACGCTCTTGATTTTTGCGGACGTTGTACATCAGCCGCAGCAACAGTACTGTTATACACAAATGGCTTTAGAGCTATTGCCAGCATTGGAGTGTAGACGTTATTTGCCACTGTAATACCAGTTGCAGATGCTGATTCAATAGTTGCAGGACGTGGATCTCCTCCATCAATCCAAACAGATACTCCAAATCTGTCTAAAAATGCGCTGCCGTCAATAGTAGCATTTGTTGCATTTGCTTTTTTACCAATTCTGTATGTAATTGGCATATCTGGATTAGACATACTCGGAGTGGGTAAAGTGTCTCCAATCCTAATTTCATGTCCTGTTACCCACCTTGTAGCACCATTGTATGGAGGATTTTGATCTGGAATATACATCAATCCTCTACCACCAGCTCCACCATACCAGCTTCTTTGTATAAGAAACATACAAAGATTTGAACGCTCATTGGCAAATATTGTTGTACTTGTGGTAATACTGCTTGTTAAATTTTGGGATAAAGTAACTGCTTGTCCAGCAATACCCGTAATATATGTATTGGCTGGAATAGCACTTCCGCGAATAGTCATTCCTACAGCCAAAGGAATTCCGCTAGGTACTGTTATACTACTACCACTACCGCTAGTAATATTAAATTGATAGCTATCTGAAATAAAAGATACTTTTCTTGCAGATCTTCCTCTTGTGCCATCAGTCGCTGGTGTTCCATCAGCGTTTCCACCAGTATATCTATCCCTGTTAAAACTAACAGATCTACTTGTATCTAAAGTCGTAAAAGCTATTTCTTCCCATGTATTTGTATTTATATAAGATGTGTCTGCACCATCAGTGTCAACTAAATAAGCAGGACGGTACATTGTTGTTTGATTAACAAGCCTTCCTAAGTTAGTAGTACTTTCATACACGTCTCCTTGCACTGCGTTTATAGGAGTATTTTCTGGCATTGCTGAAGTACGCCTAAAAAATAGTAAATAGTTATGCCAAGGAGTGTAATTTCCAACAGGACTTCCTTGTCTAGTCAATACTCTCCATCCGTATCCATCGCTTTTAGTAAATTCTCCCCATTCAATTACACAATTTTCTATCACAGGCCCAATGCTACATTGGATAGCTTGTGATATGGAGATTTGTTTGCCAGGCTGGTATTTGTAAGCAAATTTGCTTTGATGAGTGGAAATTGCAGTATCTCCGCTTGTCCCAACTTTTATATTTACACAACTTCTAGATGGCAAATACGTTACACTGCCATTGTTCCCCCATACAGAAGAATCAATGCCATAGTTAGGTAGTTCTTGTAATAAAAATTGTCTTTGTTCTGTAATAGGAAAACCAAACATTGATGCTTTTACATCACTAGGTATTGCAGCAGCATCCAATACATTTAACGCTGGTTGATCTGAAGCTAATACAACAGATATTGACTCTGATGCTTGTTTTCTTCCTGGTGTGATAGGAATACTTCTAGAAACTATAACTAAATCATCGCTCATTATATATCACTCCAACTATCTGTAAATGTGCAATTGCCTTCCATGATTCTAATAGTAGTGTAACTATTTCCGCTATTAACCATAGCTAATATTTCGTAAGCATACTCTCCTGATTCTATATATCTAGTTGATTCGCTATCTAACCTTAAACTAATAGTATTAAAAGGTATTGTAGAAAACATTGCTTTAGAATAAGCAGGAATGGTTAAAGTTGCCACTGCTGACACAACAGAAATTGTTTGCCCCCCTGTATCTCCTATAAATCCTGGATATGTAGTACTTACTATAGCTCTACCAATATATTTCCATCCTTCTTCTCCTAAAGAGGCAAAATATAAAGAGCTGCCAACTGGTATTGGAGAAATCTCATCCTGTGGAGAAATAACAGGCAATGAAGTTGCTGTATTTGAATTTAAAGCAGTTTCTTGCCTAGCATAAATATTAGAGCTACTAATTCTAGCTGTAGTGCCTGCCAAGGAAGAAGATGGAGCTGCGGTTAATTGTATAGATGTTTGATTGGCTTGCACTAAACTAGCTACTGTAACAACACTTACAACAGTTTGCCCATTTACAAAAACAAGCTGTGTGCCAGCAGGAATTTGAGACAATACATTTGACACAGTTATGCTGTTTCCTGATACTCCTGAACAAGAAATTGTAAAATTTGTAGTACTTGGGAAAAAATCAAACGCAGCTATTG
>Ga0208091_1000269_pt1 | contig 10846 bp, 9 predicted proteins | sample LakMenEpi26Oct12_FD_150736 | JGI IMG/M metagenome (GOLD analysis project Ga0208091, IMG submission 150736) | Freshwater microbial communities from Lake Mendota, WI - 26OCT2012 deep hole epilimnion (SPAdes) | ecosystem: Environmental > Aquatic > Freshwater > Lake > Epilimnion/Euphotic zone ...
ATAAAAACCACCTTTTAAATCCACGAGCCCCGTTTCGCGATTTAAAAACTTATATTCAATTTTAGTTATTTCAAAATCTTTTCTAATCTTCTTACATATAACTTCAGGGTCAAATTCACCACAAGAGTATACATCAAATTGCATTAGCGCTGGACTTGGCTCGTCCCAAACGTGCATTACAATGTGTGATGTTTCTATGATCGCGGCTCCTGTGATTCCTCTGTTTCCAGGTACGTCATGATAAATTACATATGGTCCCATTAACACTTTCATATTAATAGATGTAATAAAATCTTTTAACCAATCGGTTAAATACTTTTCGTCCATCGGGGGTTTGACCGCCTCTGCGCGAACAATAAGATGTTTATGTACTAAGAGGCTATCTTTCATTACGTTAGGCCGGTCGGTAGATTACTTTTTCGTCTTCACGCGTAGCGACTAAAAATTGTTTTCTGTTCTTATCACCATTATATGATACATGAACCCATCCACTATTTGGATCGTTGTCTTTATAAAATTCTAATATGAGTTGATCAAACTCTATGTTGTCTTTAATCCACATTGCTAACTCCTTATTATCTATGTTCATGATTTCTATATCAGCAGCTTTTCCTTCAGAGTGTTGTGAGGTTGGTTTAGAACCAATTGCAACACAAAGTTCAGGCGACCGATATCCAGAAGAAATTACTACTGGAGAATCAAAGTGTGACCTTATAGGTTGTAATACATTTAAACACAAGTGTTTTAAATTATTTATTTGGTCTGTGGATGGATTATTAGATATGCCTTTACGTTCAGCAATCTGAGATTTAATTAATTCGTGTAATTCAAAGTTTTCTGATAGTTTCATCTCTTAAAAAAAGAATTTTTCTAATAAGAACATCGCGACTGTTCCCACTGTCGCTAAGAGAACCCAATAGATCTTGTCTATCTTACCGCCCAATTTCTCAATGTCCTCGTGCATATGTTTGAGATGATTGTTTTTAATAGTGCAAATTTCTTTTTTAAGACCAGTAATATGACCATAAACTGAAATAATGTGTTCTCTTGTTGTTTGCGGGTCTATTTTCATTAAACAGTTGCTCCTCTTTGTTTAAGTCTAATTGCTTGTTCGGACGGCGATAATAATGCCATTTCAGTTTGTGTCAAGCCTGTTTTAGATATTTGATTTGGTTGTGGGTTAATTACTGGTTGTGGTTGTTTTGGTAATTCTGGTGTTTGTACTTTAACTGGTGTTTCAACTAATTGTACATTGGGTTCTGAAGTTGGAACAAAACTTTGATCACCTTTAAGTAATTTTAATCTTCGTTCTTCTTTTTGTTTCATTTGTTCATCATAATCTTTTCTTAAATCTAATCCAATATGATCAGATTCAACTTTAACAATTTCTCCAATAGGATAAACATAATTATAATTAGGATTAGGTCTACCTGCTAATTTTTCTTGTCTAGATATATTTTCATATCTTTTTTCAAATAAATTTGAATAATGTTTATAAGGAACAAATTGTTTACTGTATAATACATTAGAAGCTACTTCTTTAGTTAATCTATCTGATAATATTTTTTCAATTCTATATAAAGGAATTCCTAATGTTTTTGCATCTTCAACTATTTGTAATAATTCTTGTTGAACTTTAAAACTTTCTTTTTGAATTTGTTTAAGTTCTTCACCTATTACTTTTGGTCCTCTAGATTGCCAATCTTTATCACTGTAAAAAGATTCGGAAGCTGTTAATTCTCCTTTTAATTTTGGACCAAATTGACCTACCTTTCTATCTAATTCAGAATAAAGATCTACTCTTTGTATTTTATTACCACTAATTAAAGAAAGAAAAGTATCTACCGCTTTATTTGGTTGACCTCTATTTGTATAATAATCGTATGCAATGTTTCCATATTTATCAAAACTTACTACAAACCCTGGAAAAACCGATGATAAAATATGACTTATAGATTTTTTTGTAACCGTATCACTATCATCTGTGTCTGAATATACTCTTGATCCTAATTTTGTACGTCCTCCTCTTCCTCCGTATTTAGTAGGAGTAACATCTAATACCGGTTCTAATCCTAATGTGGTAGTTATAAAAGGTTCTACGATATCTCCCACTGCTGAAAAAATAGCTTTTGCTACAAAATCATCTATATCTTTTGGATCTTTTATTTTACCTAATTGTTCTAATGAAGATCGTATTGGTTTTTTAATGAAGTCAAATACATCCGCATAAGAAGAATTAATAAATTTAAAAATTCCATCCTTAACAGGTGTAGCTGGAGCAAGATTAGAATTTTTATTATAAACAGCAGCAAAAGATCTTTTATATGCATCCATCATATCTTGTGTAACTCCAGTATAATTTTGAGCTACTTTATCAATTACGTATCCAGCACCTCCCATAGTAGTTGCTATACCCATTAATTTTCTTAATCCCATCTGTCTTACTAAAACATTGTCAGAAGAAGATTCTCTTAATGAAGTTCTTATAGCAGCTCCTGATAATCTTAATACTTCAGATGGCCATGATATAAAACTACCTATTGGTAATCCTCTTATAGCTGCTACTACTGGAGGAATTTGACTGTAAGTAGGCATATGTGTTCTTACATACCATGCTGAAAGTTCATCTACTGCATCATCATATGTTTTTGTTTTTCCAGTTATTTTAGAAATAGTATTATATTTTCTTCCTGTAATTAATTCTTCTTGTTTAATTAGTTCTTTTAAATCTCCTTTGAATAAACTAGATAAATGTCCTTGATTCCATTTAAAAGAATAATCTTTCCAAACATTGTCTCCTGCTTGATAAGTTTGAGTTGACTTTCTACCAATATCTGTTTTTAACATAGATTGTAAAAAACTATCTAAATTATTTTTTTTAGAGTTTTGAATTTTTTTTATTATTCCTAACATTTCTTGAACTTCTACACTTTCATCTAAAACCCCTAATTTTATTTTTTTTCCAATGTCTTCTATAAAAGCAGGAGTATTAAATTTTTTTCCCGCACCATAAATGTCATCATACACAACTTTAAAAGAATCATTAATTGTTCCAGATCCTCCTACCCAACCATAAGATAAAGGAAACACAGGTGTAGATACTACGTTTCTTACTTGTGTTTCTGGACTTAATGCTGTTTTACCAAGTTGAACTGCTGTTTTGTATTGCATTAAACCTCTATAAATATCATTTTGCATTAAAGAATCTATTACACCCTTACTTCCTTCAATAGATAAAGCTACTTCTCTATTTGCAAACAATCCTTTTATTCTACTATCTAATAAACCTAAACCAGGTATCTTACCTATTTTTTGATAATTTGTTTCTAAACGACCAATAGATGGTTTTAACCATCCACTTTTTAAACCAATGTCTGCAATTTCATCATACATTTTTTTATTAGCTGTTTGAGTTACTAAATCAGTAACTGTTTGAAATACTGAAGATGATAAATTTTTTTCTTCCCCTAATAATTTTCTAAAAAATACAGGAAGTTCTTCACCTGTCATAATAGCTTTATCTGAATTTAATATTTTTTTACTTACTTCATTAATTAATTTTACAGGATCAGTGTGTTCTGTTTTAAATCTTTGAATAATATTTTGCATCATAGCATTAGAAAAATTTAAATAAGCTTCTTCTTTTTTCATTTTTGGAAACATATTAACAGCCTCTTCTTGTAAATCTTTATTTTTTTTAATAATTTTTACTCCTGCTTTTGTTGCTGCATCCATAACATCACGTGGAGGATTATACAAAGGATCTGAAATTACAGCGTAAGATTTTCTTAAATAACTTTTTATATTTTTTGCAAAATCATTTTTTAAATCTCCTTTTGGTAAAGAATTTAAAAACTCTGATTTAATATTATCAAAATATTTTTTTAATCCTTCAGCAGAAGATTTTAATTCTGTTGGCAATTTATCTATTTTAATTTGGTTTTTAAGATATTGTTCTATTAAATCTAAATAATTATTTTGTGTCATAGGAGAACTTGTAGTTTTATTATATAAATTTGTTTGTGCCTTTGCTAAATCATAAGTTCTTTTTTCTAAATCTTCTAAATATTTAGCAATAACTCTGTTTTCTGATTTTATTTTTAATAATGCTGCTTCTTCTGCATTATAAAGAGCATCTGGTGTTCTGTATTCTTTTCTAAAATAAGAAACAAAATTATCTATTTTTTTTAATCTTGCTCTTAATGGATTAGCATCTGTTGCAGAAAATAATCTCCATTCTTCAAATGGTGGTAATTTTCCTTCATATTTAAATTTACCTTTTGTTGCTGCATATACAGCAGCACTTGTTACAAGACCAGTTCCTAAACCAATTCCAAGAGATGGATCAATTTTTTCTGCACCTAATCCAGCAATTGCACCTACTCCTCCTGCAATAGCTATTCCTTTTTTGGTTTCTGTAGAAAGACCTCTAACTAATGGAGAAGTTAATTTATTAACAGTATACACAGAACCATTTCTAATTGCTTTAGCTAAGGTTGGTTGTATACCTGGATCTATTTTTGTTATTACTTTAGACAAAGGATTAAATACGAGTTTATTAGCGGTACGCGCTCCAAAGTTAGCAGCTATACCTGTTGCTTTTAAACCATATTTAATTCCAATTGGAGCAGCTCTTCCAACAAGACCAAATGCCGTTCCTATTTTAGCTCCTTCAATTCCAAATCTTATTTTATTATTTAATCTAGCAATTGCTAAATCTCTTCCTTTTAAACCTTCTTCTCCTTCAAATTTAACATCATTAATAGTGTCTCCTTTATTACCCACAATAAATTCTGCAACTCCAAAAGACCCCGCATGAAAGCCTACACTTGTAGCTGCTTTTGTTCCATATCTTGCAGTTTTATTTCCAATTTTACTTGCCTTAGCTCTTAATGCAGTTTTAATAGGTTTAGCAAATTTGTTTATTATTCCAAAAGGAACTCCATATTCAACAAGAGTTTTAGTTGCTTGTTCATAAAAAGTATCAGGATCTTCATATTTAAGATCATCATATAATTTATCTATTTTAGAAGTAAGATCGGTATCAAAACCAAGATCAAGAGGAATTGTTATTAGTTGACCTAAACTATAACCAGCTTCTAATAATCCATTAAATGCTTGTTCTGTAAGTTCATTACTTCCACTTTTAATTATATTTTTACCAGTAGTAGTATTTATATACTTTGTATCACTTATTTTAATAATGTCAGGATTTTTTAATCTTTCTTGTTCTGCAAGTTTTTTAGAAGACTCAAGATTAGTTTCTTTTAAAATAAAATTAAAAAGTGGTGAAGCAGGCCCAGCTAAAAAATTTGAATCACCTCCAATTAAATCTTTTTTAAATTGAAATTCTTTTCTTCTTTTTTCAAGTGTTTCTTCGTCTGGTCTTTCTGGATTTAAAAAATTTTTTAATCCTTTAGTAAGATCACTTACAGTAAGTTTTTCTCTTACTGGTTCATTTACATAAGGAGATATTTCTTCTTGATCTTGAATTTGTTGATTAAAGACATCATCCGGTGAAATAATTCGTTCTTCATCATTCATTTTAAACCTGTGGTAAAACTAGCTCAACTCCATATTTATTATTAAAATCTAATACATCTTTTTGTGTTGCAATATTTGCAAAATCTAAATAAGCTTGCGAGCTTTTAGATATTAACAAAACAATATCATCGTTTACTTCTTTAGGTAATCTATCTCTTAACTCTTGATAACTTAAAGGTTTTACTGTTTCCTCAACAGTTTGTTCTTCCATTGTCATTTCTTGACCACTTGGTTCTTCAACAACTTCTTCTTCCATTGAACTAACCATTCCACCTTTTTGCAAATTTACTCTTCCACCATTTTTATATTGTGGATTAGTAGAAGAAATTCCAACATCTTTTTTAGCCATTGTTTTTGCTTTTTGTATAACTTGATTCCAAGGGAAGTTAGGATCATTTTGATTTTTCTTTGTTTCAGCTTCTACTTCCATAATAATTCCGTTCCAAAATTGTCCTGCTCTTCCACTTTTCATAAATGATTCAACAACGGGATCACTCTTTGGACTAATTACTTCTATAGCAGATTCTAAATAACCTTTTCTTCTTAATAATTTAGTTTTTTCAGCCTCATCTGTTATTTTAGCTAATTGATCTTCAATTTCACCTAATTCTGTTAAAGAATTTTGTAACTGTCTTAATTTACTATCTAAAGCAAAAGTTTGTCCTTGTTTAACACTTCTTGATTTAATAATAGCTTGTGTAATATCAGAAGCTTCTGATGAAGCTAATGCTTCTCTTCTTTCTATATTTGTAGCTAAATCAGTTCCTAATCTTGAAAGAGGTTTAGATGCAGCTGTAAATAATCCTTTTAATCCAGGACCTTCTCCCGGTGCTCCAGCAATCTCTGCTCCTGCAGAAGCAATTCTTAAATAATCACTCATTGATAAACCTGGTGTAGGTCTTAAAGATTCTCTTATTTGTTTTTGAGTTTGTAAATATTCATCAATTTCTTCCTTAGAAACGGAATATCTACCTGATTCATTAACCGATCCTCGTTTCGGTTTTACAAATCCAGATGTAATCCCCGTTCCGCGACTATCGACGCGTCCACCGCGAAACATGGGTCTTCTTAAAATTCTACTCATGTTAGTTGAATAAACCTTTCACAGCTCCTGCTAATCCTATTCCTCCAATACCAAGTCCTAATAATTGTTGTGTAGTGCTAGGAGGTGGTGTTGATTGAACTTGAGTCGCTGCAGGGAATCCTCCGATAACAGAAGCAAGTTGTGGTCCTATTAATCCTAATCTAGTAAGATCTGCAAAAGCAGCTTCTCTTGCTGCTTCTTGTTGAGAAGATAATCCAGCTTGTGTTAACTGTCTTTGTTGACCACCTAATTGAGTTTGGTAAGTTCCTAAACCTTGAGCTAATCCTAATTGTTGTCCTGCTTGAGTTTGTGCTTGTTGAAATCCTTGTTGTAATAATTGAGATTCTAATAATGCTCTTTGTAAATCTGCATTAGATTGATATTCACCCATTAATGCACCTTCTCTACCACCACCAAAGGCTCCTGCTTGAACTGCTCTATCTCTTAAAGCTCCAAGACCTTTAGCTTGTTCTCTTTCCATAGCTGCAAGAGATGTATCAATAACCTCTCTTTGGTAAGGAGACATAAATTGTTGATATGCTTGTGGTCCTAATAAATTACCAAGTCCTGATGCAGCTGATGCTGCTTGTTGTTCTAATCCAGATTGTCCAGCAATAAATTGTGGACCAGTATAAGTAGAAGTAGGTATTGCTTTACCTAATAAACGTAAACCTTCTTCTGTAACACCTAAACCTGCGGTAGTAACAAAAGGTTCTCTATACTGACGTGTTATGGTTTCTGCCATTATGCTGTAGCCTCAAGGTTATCCATTATTTTATACAAAGCTTCTGCGCCCGCTCTGTTGTCTTTTCTACCTGTAATTTTTTTACCAAGATTATCTACAGATTCTTTAGTAAGAACAAACTCACCTAATGATAATCTTGCAGGAACATCATCTGCTTTTGGTTTAGATCCAACTTTAATAATTCCACCATCTCTATAATCAAACTCTGCAGGTACTCCACCTTTTTTTAATCCTAATAAACCACCTTCAGCTTTTTTTTCTCTTTTTTCTTTTAAAGTATCTCTTATTGCTTTACTAGCTCCTGGATAATCTTTTGCTTTACCTTTATAAAAAATTCCTTCTGGAATCATGGGAATTACTTTTCCACCTTCTTCTAATCCTCTTTTAGAACTATTTAAATAATCTCTAACTGCTTGTCTTGCTTGTTGTGGTGTCATACCCATTTCTAAAAATTCTTCATACAATTGTTCAGTTAATTTATCATTACCTGAGTGACTTACTTGCATAACTTTACCACCTTCTTCAAATTTTTTAGAGCCAGACATATAAGCTTTATAAGCCAAATCAGAAGCAGTGTCATAATCATATCCAAGAGATTCATAATACTCTACTAATTTTACATAAGCATCTGGACTTGCTACTTGTACATTTTCTGTTTTAACAGGTTCCATTGCAACGGTTTCAAGATCAGCAATACCTCCTCTAGCAAAACCAGGAATAATTCTTGAAGGTTGAGCCACAGCTCCACCTAAAGGACTACCTGTTGCCATTTCAAATCCTTTAGTTGCATAATCTGTTAAAGTTCCTAAATCTTTTAAACTAGAAGATTTATCACCTTTTTTTAAAGCTTCATTTTCAATTTGTAATCTTTTTACTTCAGCTGCAAGAGCTGCTGTATCATTAGATCCACCAACATTAAAACCTATTCTTCCACCATTTGCTTTATATTGTTTACGAATTTCATCTTGTCTTTTTTGATCTTTAATAAATTCTTCTATAATTTTTGAAAGAGGATCTTGAGGAAGTTGTATTGGTTTAGGTTTTTCTACTTCACCTCCTTTTTTATATAAACCTACAATACCACCTCTTGCATATCCATATTTGTCTAAAATAGAATTAATGTACTCATCACTATATATTCTATATTTTGAACCTTGTTCATCTTCATCTTCTATACCTGCATAAACTTCATAAATACCTTTTCTAATTCCGGCTTTGTCTGTAACACCTTGTTGTCTCATTTGTTCGTTATATTTTCTTAATTCATCTTCTTGTATTTCTTTTAATTTTTCAGCACCTGCATAAGTTGAAGCAGGTAATGATGCTTTAGCTCCAGAATATAAAGCCGAAGCAGTATCTCCTAAACTCATAGAAGAAGGATTATTTACTAATTGATCTATAGAACTAGGTTGTAAATATTCTCCTACTTTTGATGCAGCTGTTTGTAAAAATGAAGGTTGAGAAGCAGCCTTAATATAATCAGGATTCATTAATTTAGCAGCGTCAATTTGTGTTAAAGGAGAATTGGCAGCTTGAGCATAAATTGATTGTGTTGCTATACCTGGGTCTGAACCAATTGAACCAAACGGTCTTCCATAATCTTTAAGAGCAGAACCTGCTTGAGCCATTATTCCAGATAAAGCTGCGGATTTAAGATCTGGTTTACCTTCAGTAAGTGTTGAAGTTAATCCACTAGCAATAGCAGCTTGTACCCCTACTGGTAAAGAAGCTAGGGCCGCACTTGAAAAAATTCCTGATCCTGCAAAAGCAGCCGGACCTAATATCGCGGCTAATGCTGGTAAGAAAGGTTTAATTTCCTTTGGTATAAGTTTTTGAATTGGTTTTGTAATTGATTTGACTACTTTACCCATTTAACCAACTCTCTTTTGTAAATCTTGTTTGTTTTCTTAAAATTTTATTATCAACAACTCTTAACCAATTAATTGGTTTATTAATTCCTAATTTTTCTGTAAAATGTTTTTTGGTCCAACTCATAATCTTATTTAGATTTTTAATACAGATAGTATCAATGTGCCATAATCTATTACCACTGTTCCAGTCTTTATCTTTTAAGTCTGCTGTTTTCATAAAACTTTTTTCAACTTTTTTGTTTAAAAAAGCCCAGTTAGTAAATCCTATCACAGTATCTCCATCTTTGTGTATTTTATATTGTTTCAATTTAATTGAAGGAAGTATGTGAAAAAATATGTCTTCTTTTTTATATTTCTTATATTTATCAAACTTTTCATAAAGAGATATAATATTTCGCATATCTTCTATAATTTCCTTATTAAATATGAAATCCATGGCAAGTTGGCTATTCTTGAGTTAAGCCTGAACCTAGTAATTTACTAGGTTTTATACTCTTAGTCAATATATTAACCTAAATTAACGCTTGCTCCTAATGGCAAACTTATGACTTTTACATGCACACTTCTAGAAATATGCTCTGCTTTAGTGCTTGTATTTGGGTTTTGAACATCAGATAACGCTTCGGCATCCGATGTATATTCTTGACCTGTTTCTAAATTTTTAAGAGTTATTTCTACTCTTGGTTTATAGACAGCTACTTGTTTCCCATCTATAATTTCAGTTTTTATTGATTCTTCTTGTTCTACAAACGGCATTATCTATCCTCTCTGTTCATTTCTAAAATTGATACTATAGCACTTATACCAGTTATTGTAGAAGATGCAATCTTTAGAATATCTCCTTCTTCTAATACTATAGGTCCTGAAGCTAAATTACATATTGTAGGTCCTGTAATAGAAGCATAAGCTATTTGATAATCCGTTGATGCTGATGAATCAGTTACTGATACTATAACTATCTTTGATCCCGATTCATTTGTTAATTGAATATTTTGTACAATAGATCTTGAATTAGAAGGAACAGTATATACAGATACTGCTGCAGTTGAAGCCGGATCGTAAAATGAATTTTTATATATATTTGCCATTATGTTAAATCAAACCATTTTAATAAACCAGATACATCTCCATTAGCTGTTCCTGGTCTTACACCTAATGTTAAAGTATCAGACACACCTGCAATAGTTTGTCCAAGTTGATTTGCGAATGCTATAAAATCTCCACCTAAAGTAAATGGTGCAGTCTTACCTCCTAAATATCCTCCAGCAACTCTTGTACCTGTTGAAGTTAAATCAACTGTTGTTAAATCATATTCTACATTATCACTAAAACTTGAATATGAAAAGGCAGAGGATGGTGTTGCATTAATAAATAATCCCCATTCAAAATCTCCATTAGATATGTTTAAAACATCTACTCCAGCTGGAACTATAACTGCATAAGGCCTTCCTGTTTTAATTCTAATTGTTGCAATATTATAATAAGTATTTGCTGTAGTTAAATTCACTCCAGCACTAACAGTTCCTGTTCCAATCATTTGTTCTAATCCTTGTGGAGAATATCCACCTTCAGAAATACAAGAAGAACATATTTGTTGTAATG
>Ga0208091_1000284_pt1 | contig 10367 bp, 21 predicted proteins | sample LakMenEpi26Oct12_FD_150736 | JGI IMG/M metagenome (GOLD analysis project Ga0208091, IMG submission 150736) | Freshwater microbial communities from Lake Mendota, WI - 26OCT2012 deep hole epilimnion (SPAdes) | ecosystem: Environmental > Aquatic > Freshwater > Lake > Epilimnion/Euphotic zone ...
ATATCACCAAACCAAACCTTGCGATCTTTCTGCTTCGCAGATCGCCCTTTCGCTCTGAAAGCGAATTTGCGTTTAAGGGTAGCATACGCTTCCAAATCGTTCGGCATAACCGCAGGTCAGACGGCGTGGCGTTCATATAGACATCCATCCTATGTATTGTGCATCCGGATTATCTAAGAGCCATTGCTTACGCAATTTATTCTGATAAGCCCAATTGATTTGATGCGTCATTTCGTCATGATTAGCGCACATGTATGGCACTCCTTATCTGCAAACATCCAAGACCCACACTTAGTGCAGCGCATTACAGGCTCTTGAGTGTCAGTTGATTCTGCTAGGTTTTTTGTTCCCACAGCGCAACACTTAAGGCATTGGAATACTCTAAAGCCATCAGCTTCTGGGTATCCATCTAACCATTCAAACTCAGTATTGGCTGAACAGAAGTTGCATCTGAAATTAACCATCTTTACCAGCCCATCCAGTTCCCTTAAAGATCGTAGGAACAGCTGTAAAGACACGCCTTAAAGGCTTATTGCATACTTGACAATGAGGGATTTTATGATCCATTGGTAAATCCAATACAATCAATGACCCCTCACCATCGCACATGTAATCGTAATTAGGCATGATACGGAATTCGGTTTATTGCATGGCAGGAATAGCATCGAAGCAGATCGCCCTCATGAAGCAATCTGTCATCGTTGCATAGATCGCAAGTCACGACTGATGGCTCTACGACAACTCCGTCATCTGTAAAGGTGGCAGTTAATCCTGAGCCATCTATAATTTGTAATTCACCCATTTATTCACCTCCTTTGAAATACCATTTTCCATTAGCGGTAAGTGTTGCCCAATTAGGCGGACATTCTTTTGCTTTACAAACATAACCATAGTAAGGCTTACCTCCTTTAGATATTCCTTCTTTCAAGATATGACCATGTTGGCATGCAGGTGGCTCGTTGGGTATTGATGATCCAATCTGATCTACAACATCACCAACAGACCAAGCAACAGGTTCAGGCTCTTTCTTATCAGCTGCAAAACTATCTCTAAGAATCGTTTCGATTTGTGCTGACTTAGACCCGGGCTTGCCATACATATTTTGGCGGCTTTCTAGCTTCTCCTTAAATGATGGATTGCTTTCAACCTTTCGCATGTCATCCTTGGTAGCAGTTTTGTCAGACCCTTTCAGTAAAATAATTGCTCTACCTAATGCGCTTGTCGCAGTATCCTCAACATAAAACTTTTTCATGTTTTGAATATAAGTTTCTCTTGACCCAAATGCCACATTGGAAACTGCCGGAGCAGCATCTTTACTATCTCTCCAAAGTGTTGCTTGGATTAAGATATAACCCTTTTCAGGATCATGGCTAATAACTGATAGATCAGATCTGAACATTGGGTAATTGCTAATCAGCCATTTGTTAAGAGTTGCCACATCCTCATAATCCTCAAGATTGAATGCCATTAGAGATCATCTCCTTTTTTGAAGTCGCTGTCGATTTCGGCATCATAAACTGTTTTGTAAATACCGATGTATGCTGCAATGTCCACAAGACTGTCGTGATGCCCTGGGCTTTCCTGCAAACGACTAATCTTTTGCAAGATGTTAAAGATACAAATATCATGAGGCATGACTGGGTATTCAAGATACGAACTGACCAGCTTTGAGATTCGTTCCATATTGTAAAAAGGATGCCCATACACGACACCTCTTGACTGAATAGTTGTGATGGCTTCATCAAAGAGTTGCTCAGTTTTTGTCATAATCAAAGACTTCATCTGACTGCTGCTTGATGGTGATCATTCGGCGGTGCATATCCCAACCCGTTGCACGCCCAGACCAATAGCCCCGATTGTAAATTTCGGTTTGCCATAAATTAACTGCATAGGCTAATAAGCCGGTTGCTATCATGAACCATAAAATGGTGATTCCGTTGATTTTCATTTCGTTGCCCACTCCCTTATTTGTTTAGGCATCGCAACCGGATTTCGGTCATCGATTACTGTATATCTTGCTCCTGACGGATGGATTGATGGTGCGGTTGCAACATAACCTTTCCATTTAATATCGATCCCATCAACTAATTTGCCCTTGAATACATCAGATTTTGCAGCTGTGTAATAAAGGTGTAAGCCATCACCCGTTTGGACTGTGTAAGTTGGCTCAAACTCTGGTAACAATTCGCCACCATTGCGGTAATCAATATCAAACACGACCAAGCCTGACTGATAACACGCAATTCCAATGTTGATATTGTCATCATAATCAAACCAAAAGTTGATAAGTTTCTGGTCGGTTGTAGCTGATAAGTAAGCCCTTTGAGCCAAGTCAAAGTGCGGATCTTTTTTGCGTGGTAATAGTGGCAAAACAGCCCATCCACGCTGTGCATAATCTAAGGCTGTGCCCCGATTACTTGTATCTAGTAACATGTCGCTCCCTACATATCCCCACAGATTTTGTGGGTGATGCATAAAGTATGACCTAGATCAAGGACGCTTGGTTATTTTCTTTCGGAGTGTTGTATAACGATTAGATAACGCTAATATCCTCAAAATCATCGATATGGTCATCAATCGTGCGTTCGTGATAATCGGTTTCACGCCCCATAGACCTTACCCTCAAATATAAAGCTGCCATCTGGGTTGATCGGGATAGGAATAACCTGCACTTTACGATCTTTTACATAAGCCACAACAAAGCCAGTTTGCCAGTTTGCGTAGCCTCTTGTGTATGCCATGCCTGAACTACTTAAATCTACTAAATTGCCCACCTCCACGCCCCACACAGTACGCCCTAAATGGCCTCTAGAAGCCTCTGTGAAGGCCGAAACTCCTAATCTATGGGTGTGACCACATACCACGCTCTTTCCAAGCCTCCTAGCCCCATTTAAGGCCGTTTGACCCGGTACTTGGGAAAGTGGGAAAGCATCACCATGAACAGCAGTCCAGCCATGCGCCCAATCTAATCCATAGGGATGGAATTTAATGCCTAGTTTGTCATAGCCCAAAAACTTTTCGTATTGCATCTCTGGCAAATTTAAGAAGCTAGGCAATCGTTTCTTGATAGATCGGTAAAGCCTAATTCCATGATTAGATCCAAGTACATCGGTTACACCTAAGTAGGTTAATACTTGTTGAGTAAGTAATCGATCCTCATGGATGTTGCCAACCATCTCATCAATAGTTCCGGCATTAAAACCGCCAAGCTGTGGTAAATCAATTTCATCACCAATGCAAATAGTGCGGTGCGGTTTCCATTTGGCTAAAAAACGGCCTACGGATTTAGTGGCTTTCTCATCAAAAAAAGGAACTTGCAGGTCACTCACAAACGCTATGCGCTTAATCGTCATCCTCATCGTCAGTTGGATCTATGGATGGGATGATCCCACCATCGCCCACAATCCAATCAGGAAAAGTCTTGTGTTCAGTCATCAACCAAAAAGCGTGCTCAGGTGTGAATCCTGCTTTTCTAGCTGCTTTGTAGCATTCGTGTAATGCGGTGTAATGCTGATCGATCTTTGATAATGGTTCAGGAGATTGGCGAACGACTCGACGATTGATCTTTTTGCGTTTGATAGGTTTTCGTGTGTTCGCCATAATTAAAATTATCGCTTACTGATTAAGACAAACAGATCATCGACACGCTGTTCAAGTCTTGTAATTTGATCTTTCATGCTTGTGCCTGAGTTTGGCTTTAGTTCTGCTAAGTAGGATTTAATAACCCAACGCAGACCCATGAATAAACTTGTTGTGATTGCGCATACGCCAACGGCTATACCAACCCATTCGTTGGCTGTCATTTTGCATTAAGTCCGTAATCAGCTTCTCCGCCAGACTTTGGATCTAATGCCTTAGCAATAGGTGCAACCAATGCACCAGCAAGAATTGCAAACTCTGGTCTGATGTCAGCAACGATTGCTAATAAGACAGTTAAGCCGGAAGCAGCGACAGCTCTTAAATAGGACTTAATTGCTGCCTTGTGTTTGTTTGATAGTTTCATGCCTTGCCTCCTAGTAGTGGTATGTGAAAAAACTCAGAATTCTTATCTTGATCTTTCTTGAAACTTACATGGATGTGATGGTTATGAGGATTGCCCTTATATTTACGCCAACGCCATCCAAGCAAAGGGGATGCAATACGGCTTTGATGAATTACATAACTGATGCGACCATTGGTTTTCCCGTATGATCGAATTTGATCTGCCAAATATGCTGAAAGCCCTTTGTCGTCAGAAAGCCGACTGTCAATATCAATTGCTCTGACAACATTTCCTGCTGTGGCATCGGGGTTGTGATCACTCTTTCGTGTGCTATGTCTAGCATCACCAATCCACCCATCAGATTTGCGCAAACGCTCTGGGAAGGAATCATCGATCTGCTCCCGAAGTTGGACGGCTGCTTTAGATAGGTAAGGTTTCATCGGCACAATTCCTCGAGATTATGCTAAAGACCTAAAGCCTGTAAATCCTCAACAGTTAAACCAAGGGCAGCAAGTTTAGCCTGTGCTGTTGCTTTGGCGGTTGCCTTTGCTTCGGCTGCGGCTATTTCATCGGCTTTTATTTGTTTAATTGCATCATCAATTTCTTTTTTAGTTGGTGCATCACCTTCTAACGAATCCCATTTAACTGTGTTGTAATCATCATTGTTAATTGAAAACTCTGCTGTTGGTTTTAATAAACGAATTGCTTTTGATAAATACATTATGCACCGATTTCTAATAATATAATTGTTGATGGGGAATTGCTTAATTGGCAGTAAAAATCAGTGCCTGACACAACCTCGACTGCTGCTTGTGTTTTGTAAGTAAGTGCTGAGGTGGTTGCAGGTGCATCTAGATAAGTGGCAGTCGCTACGCCTTGGTCTACTGTGGCAGTTGCACCAGTAGCAGCCAATGTAAATCTATTTTTATTTACCCCAGCCAAGTCAAGAATTGTTGTTGAATCTCGTTTTAATACTATTCCAAATGCACAAGCGTTTGATGATTTTGAGTTGTAATAAGATTGCGAAAATATGACTAAAATCTTGCTTGTGTTTAATGTAGGGGTAATAGTGGCAGTTAAATTTGTGTCTGTTAGAGTAGTGGTGTTTATGTTTGCTGAAGTAGTTGTTGTGCCTTGCACAACCTGTAACACTTTGCCACCACCAGCAGGTGCAGCCCAAGTTGGAACACCTCCAGCGACAGTTAAAACATTGCCAGTTGAACCAATTGCTAATCTTGCAGGTGTTGATCCGCTTGATGAGTAAATTGTGTCGCCTGTTGTGGTCATTGGGTTTGTCATACCAGCAGCATCAGCAACCCATTTGAAATCCATGTCGGTGTTTGAATTTTTTGCTAATACCTGATTTGTTGTGCCACCTTTAAGATCGACTAATGAAGTGTCGATTGCACCAGCAAGTGTGCGAATGGCTGCTGCGCCATCCTTAACTAAATCTGTATCGTCTGGGGTTTCCCATCCGAAATTGGTTGTGTTTGCCATTTTTCTCCTATTATCAGGCTACGATTGTAGCGTATTCCCATGTTAAAGTGTTGCCAATTGTGTTCCATGCCTCGGTAACCGGAACAGTATTCCAGCGCATTGCCACCTGACTGAAATTGATTGGTGACAAATTGATTGTTAAAAACAATTCATTGAATCGAGTGCTCCATCGCCATCCCTCAACATAGCCTTCAAATGCGCCATTATTGATCTGAAACGGCAAATCTGTAACATGAATTGGCTGACCCATAAAGACACCAAGCAAGGCATCTCGGTCAGCATTATCAATCTCTGAATTGGTTATTGGAAAGGTGATGCTATCAAAGGTTGCATAAGGATAGGCTCTTAAACTTATGTATCTATCTGCGATTTCTTGAGCATCAGTTCCATCGTGAATTGCTGAATTGATAGTTTCCCCTTTGTAACCATAAAGGGCAATTGAAGCAGTATCTGTGGCGGTTGCCTCATTATTAAAGTTATTTCCATAATTGATATAAATATCATTACGAATATCTGCTGATTTTGTTAAAGTCCTTAAACCTGAACCCAAGGCTGTATTTGCTGAAAGTTCGGTGTAGCCATTTGCCAAAAGGTATGTTTGGCGATGATCGGCATCTGCATATCCAATGTTCCCTTGATTATCCTCGTACATGTATCCAAGTGCTGAATCAGCAATTTGTGAAGCGATATTGTAAATAGTGTCAGGATTAGCCGACCTGCTTGACATTGTGTAAAGACCTGCATCGATTTCACCCAAACCAATGTTTTGCGCATTTGCCCAAGTTTCTGTTGGTGAATAACCTGACCAAGTTTCCGCTGCCGGTACTTCATTCCAAGTATTTAATAATGATGATGAAAGTAAAGTATAAATTTGATCTCCATCAATATCTTGCGATAAGTTATCTGTATAAATTTCTTTGGCAAGTTTGACCAAACTGCCCATTGCTAAAAGCGTGTAACTTATTACATTAGAAACCGATCCGGTATTTCTTACCTCAACAGTTACATCGGTTATGTTTCCACCAAATAAACTAACAAAAGTTCCAGCACTATTTTTTACCTGCAAAGTTAAACCATCATTGATTTCAAATGGTAAAGTTTGGCCAGAAAGTGCTACAACCTCAACTTGTAAATAAGATGGATTTGGTTGAGTATAAATATCATCTCGACCTGCTTGGTGAGCGATGTCAGCAATTGTGATGTTTTCATAATCAACACCAGCAACCGATAGTTTCCAATCAGGTGTCCAAACTGTCATTATCTAGCCCTAGTGATTCCTGAATTGTAAAGTTGTGGGGTTGATCTTGATGCGCTGTCATTTAATACTTTAGCAACTGCTCTGGCAGATCCTTCTGCATCTACTGATTGAACTGTAATGTTATTTACTGTCGTGCCAGCCCTTGCTGCTCCAGCAGCCAATTGAGCAGCAGTAGCGGTTGATGCAGCGTTTGCAGCATTACCTCCAGAAACCGCACTACTTACAACTCCGGTTGCGATGCCAGCAGCAGCCAAAGCAACGGCTCCAGCAGCAATAGATCCTCCACCGGTTGCAAAAGCAGTCGCCACGCTTGCAGCGGTTGCTGCTGCTCTTAAAGCAACCATTGCGGTAATTAATGTTTGAACTGCTGCCACAAATGCAATTATCTTATTGGCTACAAATACAGTTGCAATAATGCCACCAAGTATTAACAATTCATCTTTTATGGTAATAACAAACTCAATAGTTGATCTTAATTGTTGTCCAAATTCGTATGCTCCGGTTGCTGCTTCACCAGCAGTCAATTCAGTTTTGGTTAGACCTGCAACAAATTGATTCAAAGCCGGCACTAAAGTAGATAAAATAAAAGCAGCAAGTTGCTGAACCAAAGGTAGTAAAGCAGCACCAATACTTTCTTTTGCTTCATCAACCGCAATCTGAATTCGCCTGAATTGAGCCTCAGTAGTTTGTGCTTCATTTTCTGCAAAATTTCCAAAGGTCTTGGTAAGGTTTTGGTAAATAAGATCAAAGTCTTTTGATTTAAGTATGTTTTGATCTAGACCTAAGCCCAACCTACCTAATGAAGTTGCATTGCCATCGTATGCTTTACCTAACGCATTGGAAACCGCTTCTAAAGGTTTGCCGGTTGCAGCGGTAATGTCTAAAGCAAGGTTGAGGAGTTCTTGCGCTCTTTCAACATCGTTAGTGGATCTGACTAATCTGGCAAATGCCGGCCTCAACTCATCATCAGTTACACCAATAGCAATAGAAGTTTGGTCAATATAGTTAGCAACTGCTTTAGTTTGAGCAACTGTGGCGTTGGTTGATGCCCTTATTGTTTCCTCAAGTTTTCTTTGAGCAGCCTCATCTTGAGCGGCATTTTTTACGGCTTGAATTGCAAATGCTGTCGCTGCTGCACCAACGGCTGCAAAAGCCAAAGCAGCCTTTTTGCCAAAATCCGTAATTTGATCGGCTGATTTATTTACAACCTTATTTGCATCATCTAAGCCTTTTTTTAAGCCATCAATATCGGCTGCAAGTGCAAGGGTTAAAGTTCTGCTATTACCTGCCATCAGCAAACTCTTTTCTTATATCCAAAATGATTTGTTCAAATTCTTTAATTATAGTTGGTTGCAAGAATCTAATTGTTGGATAAATAAAATATCCTCTTGATCCTGAACCTTTAGGCATTGGCCCACTCCATCTTGGGAATTGCGGATAATTCTTTGAACCAAACTCATGTGCTGCACCAATACCAAGTCGATTGCCTTTTGTATCATTGCGAGTATTGAATTGAGTTGTTGCTCCACCTGAAAACTTTTGAGAAGCAAAACCAAAAGATATTTCACCAAGTACGGATGACTTTTTTACTTTACCGCCTTGGGCAATACGATCAGCAACCTTGCCTCTTGATGCAGCAATTCTGCGAATCTCTGTTAATTCTTTTTGAGCCAGTTCGCCAACCCTGCGTTTGGTTTCTTGAACGGCAATATCACCCATGTTTCGAATTACCTTGGCAAATGAATTTAATTCTCTTTTATCATAGACTATTAGAGGTTCGGTGCTAGTTGCCATTCCGTTTCTCCAATATCTCGATCGCTGTTAAAATGTCCTCTGCTTCAACCCATTCGCTCATTGGTATTTGTGTGGCTATTGCCAACTCAACCAATAATCTACTTAGGCTTCCTGCTGGGTGGCTTTTGGGTCTGCATCACCGACAATTACATCGGCAACAGTTTCCATCCAAATATCCATTGGCTTGATGGGTTTGGCTGCACCAAGTTCTCGCTTATGTGCATGATAAGCAAGAAACATAAGATCCCAAACGCCCAACTTCTCGGATGCTTGACCAATGGTGTGTCCTGTCTGCTTTTCCCATTTTGCCCACTCAGGCGGTTGGGCTACATAAGTGGCTTGCTCGCCTGAGTTGTATTCAATTGTTATATTTAGTTTCATTTTGCTCCCGATTTCTTATTAACTAAATGATTCTGCTGGTTGTCCAATAACTTGGAAACTCAAATCAAGAGTTTGTGCATCTGGTGCTGTTCCACCGGCTGATGGAAAGTTAGGCAGAATTTGGAAAGTAAATGCTGCACCTGTTGCTGCTGTGAATACTGTTGAAATGCCTGTGTTTGGTGCGCTCTCAGCAACTCCCCAAAGGATCTCACAAAGTGATCCAGTAGCACCCCAATCAGCAAGCATACTGATATTGAATGTCCAGTTGTCATCGATAACCTTAAATGATGCTCCATCCAAAGTTTCATAGCGAACACGATTTCTCTCGCACTCTAAAGTTGCGGTTGTAACTTGAGCATCGAAATTATTACCGCCAATGGTGAAGGTAATATCTCGACCGGTAATAACTGTCGTAGGCATCTTGCTCCTTAGTTTGTCTGTGTGTAATAGGTTGATACATTTATATCAGAAATCAACATTGTTGATGATCCGATTTGTTGAACTGTTGGTTGTTCAACTGATCCGACAACATACCCCGATGGGATAACTGCCAGAATACTCATTACTAATTGCTCCATATTGTCCAACGATGCTGGGTTGCTGTTGTAAGCAACTATGGCTGTGATTGTCATATTGACTTTACATCTAACAGATGACTTGCCAATTGTTTCAATTTCAAGATACGGCGATGAAGGCACGAAAACGACTGCTGGTGGATAAACCGATTCTGGAACATAACTATAAACGCTACCAGTAACGCTGCTTAAAGCGGTTGCTAATGGTGTGCGAACTGATGAAAGAATTGTTGATGCTGGCATTTATTGAGCCATGCTTTCAACATCTATGTAAGCACCTAATAATCCTACGCACCGATTGAAAAGCGATCGGCCAAGACGGAATGGCGTTGCGCTAAAATCTACACCCTCTATTTGTCCTCCGGCTGCAATTCTTGATTGAAAGACTTCGACTGAAACGGCAAAGACTGCTGATCGAACAGGCTGGACTCCAACATAAGTTGATGCGCCAGAAAGGGTAGCAGTTCCGGATGGGATGACATTAACTTCGAGTAGATCGGCATTAGTGATCGATGCTGAAAAGGTATATTGTCCAAGATTGTCTGCCAGCACAATTCTTGTTCCGTTGTAAGGTGTTCCGCATGCTGCGATGACAACTGATTGTCCTTCGGTGAATTCATGAATTCCTAGTGTAGTGAAAGTGGCGACATTATCTGTCAGCGACACTTTTTCGATTGGGCTTTTGAATGTAACTAACATTGGAAGGATTATGCCTTCACTTGTGTCTATAATGCCATTCAAATAATTATCATCATATAAGGCTGATGACACACCAAGGATAGATCGCAACTCGGTGGCTGTAATTATGCTTGGCATGTCATCTCCTTACTCCCATTAATGGATGCCTAGGATCGGGAGCAACCCTAGGCACTCAGTTAAA
>Ga0208091_1000285_pt1 | contig 10357 bp, 13 predicted proteins | sample LakMenEpi26Oct12_FD_150736 | JGI IMG/M metagenome (GOLD analysis project Ga0208091, IMG submission 150736) | Freshwater microbial communities from Lake Mendota, WI - 26OCT2012 deep hole epilimnion (SPAdes) | ecosystem: Environmental > Aquatic > Freshwater > Lake > Epilimnion/Euphotic zone ...
GCTGGCAGGCCAACCCCAACCCCGGTGCCGTCGATGGCTACGACGTGGTGCCCATAGGCGAGCCGGAGCTGATGCCCCAGCGCTTTGACCTGCCGGCCCTCTGGTACTCGGTGGATGGGACCGCCTTTGGCGAGGGCGATCTGCCCCACCTGGGCCTGGCTCACCAGTACCTCAACCACTACCGCTGCCGCAGCGAATACGAAGATCTTTTGTCACGCACCGCCCTGCCAGTGGGCGTGCGTACGGGGTTGGTGGATGCCTACGGCTTCCGCCGCAGCGACGGCGCCCTCGGATCGGGTTCGGCCACCGGCGGCGCAGAAGGCCAGCGCCCCCAGCGGCTGGTGCTCTCCACCTCCTCCTTCATGGACCTGCCGGAGGGCGCCAAGTTCCAGTGGGTCGAAATAGAAGCCCGCTCGTTGGCGGAGCACCGGGCGTACCTGCAGCAGTTGGAGGAGGCGATGCGCCGCGACGCCCTGATCCCCGCCGGCGGCCATGGTCCTGCCCGCACCGAGCTGGAGATTTCGCTTACTGCCGGCCAGAGCTTTGCGGTTCTGCAGTCGCTGGCCGGCCAGAAGCGATCGATGCTCAGCACCTTGCTGCTGCAGTGGACCCGGCTCACCGGCGAGAAGCTCTCCGATGAACCGGCTTGCACGGTGGAGATCTGCCCGCTGGTTCCCCCGCAGCCGGCGCGCAAACCCGAGCCGTCGGTGCAGGAGTGGCTGGTGCTGCATGAGCGGGGGGTGATCGATGGGGCGGAGTTGCGGAAGCAGTTGGGGCTGGTGATCCCTGGCGAGTGAGCCTGGCAAGGGGGCGACATGACCCAGTCCTCCCCACCCACCTGCAGCTGGCGACCCGGTGACAGCGAGTCGCTGCGCATTGCCCTGTCTATCCCCGTCACCAGTGCTGCCCTGGCGGCGCTGAACCGGGAGATGGCCCAGCTGCAGACCCACTACCCCACCGGCGTCTGCACAGCCCAGCGGCACCTCGATGCCATCGCCGAGCTGGACCAGCAGCTGGCGGCCCTGACCCCTGCTGATCTCAACGCTCCAGTGCGCAGCAGCCGCAAGGGCGTGGCCGGCGGGGTGGTGCCCAACCCGCTGCCGCTGAGCAAGTTGGCGGTGGTGGAGTACGCCACCGAGCTGCTGCTGGAGGAAACCGAGAGCGAGTGGAACCCTGCGGGCCCATCACCGGCGGTGGTGCTGGGGAAACAGCGCAGCCAGCACATCGGCCAGCTGGCGCTGCTGCTGCCAAGGCTGCAGAACTGGCGCCAGTGCAACCCCGACCCCTTCCGGGGATCCCTGGTGCGGGGCTGAGTGATGGAGCAGCCCCTCTCGCCGCTGAACCAGGGCCTCAACCCCCTGCGACAGGCCCCGTTGTGGGGCCAGCTGGTGGCGCAGCCTGCGGCCAGTCCGGCAATCGACAGCCGGGTGGCCCCGCCTGTTGCTGCACCTCTTTGGCTGGCATTGCAGCCCTACGCCAACGCTCGCCTCTGTCTGTTTGAGGTGGACCGGCCCGAAAGCCGCAACCCCGTGCCGATTCGCCGGCACGTGATCGACTGCTTCCTGGAGCAGAGCGGCATCGTCAGCGGCTACAACGACACCGCCCTCACTGACCCAGGCGATGTGCTGTTGCGCGGCTACCTCTGCCGGGCGGCGATCCTGCCGGTGAGCACCAGCAACACCTTCGACTGGCTGGCGGCCGAGCTGAATTGGGCCACGCCGGGCTTCCGCGATGAGGCACCGCTGCCCTGGGATCCGGAGCTCTTGGGCACGGTGCAAGCGCCCTGTCAGGGGGTGATGTGGCTGGGGGACCTGGCCCAGCTCTCGCCCCAGGGCGGCCTACCCAATGGCGGCCGGGCCCAATTCGCGGGCTGCCTGGTGCAGCACTTCGGTGCGGACTACGGCCCCGGTGGCATCGGCTTGCTGGTGCAGCCGCTGCTGGGGGAAGCGATCCAGCTGGTGCTCAGGCCCCACAGCGTGCTGGTGCTGCGCGATGGCGACACCTTGAACCTGATCGCCGAGCGCTACGGCACCACCGTGGCCACCCTGCGGCGGATCAACCCCCAGCTGGAGAGCATCCAGACCATCACCGCCGCCGAGGGCGATTCCCTGGCGGTGCTGGCCGGGCGCCACGGCACCACGGAAACCAAGCTGCGCAGCCTCAACCCCGTGCTGCAGCAGAGCGAGACCTATGTCACTGCGGAAGGCGACACGTTGAGCAGCGTGGCGGCCGAGCAGAACCTCAGCCTGAGCCTGCTCAGACAGTTCAACCCGGAGCTGAGCAGCTGGCCCAGCGAGGAACCGCTGCCCTCAGGCAGCACCCTGCTGCTGCCCGTCTACCGCTCCACCACGCCCATTCCTGCGGGGACGCAATTGCTGGTGCCGGGTTATCTGCCCTCAACCCAGCTACCAGCGGGGGAATGGATCTACCTGCCAGCACGGCGTTCTGCAACTGTTGTTGGGGAGGGCGTGGAACCCCTGGGCTGACTGCTGGCGGAGGCCTCAGGCCGCCATCGGCCACTCCTCCACCCGTGCTCGCGCCGGGGTGAACAGGAAGGTTTCGGCATCGATGCGGTGCACCTGGCCAGCGATTGCCTCCATGCCACCGCAGGCGAAATCAATCAATCGCTGCGCCTCTGCTCCTTCAGCGCTGCTGGCATCGAGCACCACGGACTGGTTCCCGCGCACGGCCTGGATTAACGCCTCCGCGTCACCCAGATGGCGCGGATGAAAGACCAGCAAGCGCTGGCCGCCGGACATGGTGGGGCCGTTCATGGTCACAGACCCTGCCACTGGCCACGCAAAAAGCGCAATCCTTTTCGGCATGTCTACTGGTTTCGTGTAGCTGGCAACAGCGAGAGCGAGCGCAGCCCGGACGGGGCGCCCGCAGCACCACAGCCGTGATGGGTGATGCCCTCTTCCTTCTTCTCTGCTTCCCCCGCCGCCATCAGCGGCACCGCTCCAGACCCCCTGGCACCAGCCGCTCCCTGGCAGGTCTACCGCCAACACCAGCAGCAGCCCAACCAGGGCCCTGCTGGCTCCACTGCTGCACCAGCCGCTGACCTCGCCCCTCTCGACGAGGACGATGACGATGCCAGCAGCCTCGACGGCGGCTCTGCCGGCGACGACAACTTTGACGCTGCGTCGACCCATGACTCCAGCACCGGCAGCGGCGACAACGACGCCCCCCCTGCCGCTGCTCCCAGCAGTGCTGATCCCCTGCGCGCCGAGCGGCGCCGCAGCAACCAGCTGGAGAAGGAGCTGCGCAAGGCCCGTGCCCAGCTGTCGCGCTTCTCGGAGATCAACCCGGACGAGTATGCCCGCCTGCAGGACGCCGAGCGCAAGCGCGAGGAGTTCGAGCGCCAGGTGGGCGAGCGTGAACGCCAGCTCAATGAGGCCAACCTGCGCCGCGTGCGCAGCGTTGAAAAAGAACGGGACGAGGCCCGCACCCAGGTGCAGAACCTGCGCAAGGAGCGCTTGATGGAGCGCCTCTTCTCAGAAGCGGAAGGCCGCGTCGGCGGCGATGAGCGGGGCACCTTCTTTGACACCTTCGTGACGCTGTGCGGCGGCCACTTCCAACTTGGCGAGGTGGACGGCCGCGAGCGGCTGCTGCCGGTGGACGGCAAAGGCCAGCCCCTCACTGCCGATGGCGTGGCCCTCAGCGATGGCGACTACATGGAGGAGCTGCGCCGCCACCCGGTGTACAGCTTCCTGTTCCAGCAGCGCAGTGGCCTCTATTCCTCGGCTGTGCCTGAAACGGGCCATGAGCACGGCGGCGCGGTGAACCTGCAGACGCTGAGCACCGCCGAGCTCTACCTGGAGGCCGTCAAGGGCACCACACCCCGGGCGGCTGCGCCGCGGCGCTGATCACCCCGCCGGGAGAACGAGATGGCCTGGTATCTGGTGTTCTGGCGTAACCGATCCACCGCCACGGTGGTGCCGGCCGCCAGCGCCAGCCAGGCCCGCTCCCGCGCCTAGCGCAAACAGAAATGGGGCTATGGGCCCACCTTGAGGGCAAGAACTATGTGACAACTGGAAACAAGTGCAGGAATTAACCTTAGGGCGCGATAAAGATCTTGCTAAGTACTGATTTCAGAGTACGCCCTCTTCCAGCAAGCTGAGTTGTTATGCCCATATCACAGCAACAGCGCGACAGCAATTTGGTCAATCGACGGTTGGGTCGCGGCATCAACATGGGCAACATGTTTGAAGCTCCATCAGAGGAAGCCTGGGGCAATCCATGGAAGAGCGGCTACTTTCAGCAGATTGCGGAGCTTGGATTTCGCCATGTCCGGATTCCAGTGCGTTGGGAGCCCACCAATCGGAGTCTGGCACAGCCTCCCTACACCATTGATTCCCTATTCCTCCAGCGCATACAGCAGGTGGTAGATGAGGCTCTCGCGAATCAGTTAATGGTGATTCTTAACATGCATCACCATGAAGCATTAAACGCAGATCCAGATGGACAGCGAGAGCGCTTCCTTGCGCAGTGGCTACAGATTGCAGAGAAGTTTGCGAGCTATCCGAACTCACTTGTGTTCGAGCTTCTGAACGAGCCACATAATAATATTTCAGCTGAAAAGTGGAATGTCTTATTAACCGAGGGCCTAAGCCAGGTGCGCAAGATCAGTCCTGCGCGCGCTGTTCTAATTGGCACTGCGGAGTGGGGCGGGCTTTCGGGCTTATCTAAACTGGCTCTTCCCAGCGACAGCAATATCATCCTTACACTTCACTATTACGAGCCATTTCAATTTACCCATCAAGGAGCTGAATGGCTAGGCCAAGCCTCCCAAGCCTGGATTGGCACGAGCTGGCTTGATCTTGATATTGAACGCGAGGCTATCCGCCAGCAATTTCAGCCAGTCCTTCATGCAAAATCCGCGCACGGCATTCCCGTTCACATTGGAGAATTTGGAGCTTATAGTCGCGCAGATATGCATTCACGTGTGCGTTGGACACGTTTTCTAGCACGGTTTTTTGACGAACAAGAATTTAGTTGGTCCTACTGGGAGTTTTCTAGCAGCTTTGGAATCTACGACCCGCAGTCAAGAGAGCTTCGCCAACCACTTGTCAATGCCCTCTTGCATGATTCTCTGCCCGATGCATCACGAACACAAAGAAAGATACTGATGCATAGCAACTTCTCAAGTGGCAATGACTCATGGATCCTGATGGCACACGGCCAAGCAAAAGCAAGCGAGATGGTAGGAGGTGGCAGCGTGCAAGTGAATATTCAGAATGGTGGGCAAGAGCCGTGGCATGTTCAATGGATACGAGTAGGTTTAGCCTTGACAAAAGGAAAAAGTTATAGGATCACATTCCGCGCATCAGCGGCAGCAACGCGTACTCTGCACGCATATGTGGGAATGAATGATCATCCTTGGTCACCTTACAATGACTATCCAGAATTCACAGTCACCAATGTGCAAAGTGAGCAATTCTTTGATGTCTTTATGAAGGATGCCGCGGACCCAAACGCGCGAATCGTCTTCGATCTAGGGCGGTCGTCCTCACAGGTCGTTTTCCACGAAATAAGGTTAGAAGAGATAATAGCAGGCTAAGCAAACCAATTAGCCTGATTGAGCGTACGGCTTGCAATAAATCCTCCGCAACAATTCAGCTAATAGGCGCCATGAATCTCCTCGCTTCCCAGAGAAACAATAGCCGCACTCATGGCGACAAGCTATTTTTAATGCGAACCACAAACAACCATTGACCACCCAGCGAATCAAGCGCATTGGTGCATGGGGACAGCACGTTGATGCTCGTGATTGCTAATACTGCGGAATCACTTGCTATTTTGGTGGGAGTCAAGAGTGATTCACATATGCTGCTAGTCAAAGAACTGTGGGACTGGTCTTGTCTATATAACGCAGTCGATTCTCCCGAGTGATTTAGCTGCTGTTGGTCTGCGTGACAAGGGCGCTGATTCGTGAATGCAGTTTACCATTGAATCTTCTTAGCGGATCTTGCGGCATCCCCTTCAAGCCTCTATGGAATTACTGGCCGCTTTTCTGGTCACGCAAACAGCCGTAACTTGCTTGCCGCGTATCCAATATCAATCAGATTGATCGGCGGACAAGGCCCTTGAAGCCGCATAACCACAAGCCAGCTATCAAGATAGGTTTTTCTATTCACAGCTTCTCATGCTCAATGGTGGTGATTTCGACCCGGCCACCAACCGGCAGCCGGGCCAGCGCCCAAGGGCTCAGCAGACCGAGACGGTGCAGCCGGGGGTGCCCTGCAGCTTGCGGGCAAAGGCGAATGCCTTATGAGCAGGGATCAGCCGCATCTTCTTGACGGGCTTGCCGCGGCGGCCAAAGAACTCGACCTCACACGGGGTGGTTCCGAGCTTCTGGACTCCGGGCGGATAGCGGTGAACCACAAGCAGGCGGACTTCACAGACGGGGCCTTGGGAAATGGCCATGGCTGGGATGGTGCGGAGAACACCGACCAGACGCCCCGCAGGCGCCCATTGGCCAGGGGCGAACACCGCGAGCCTTGCGGAGCCCTGGCCAGTGGGAGCCAAAGGGGCATGCTGCGGAGGGGTTTCGCACCACCCCGCCAGCCAGCCCCCAGTGGCAACGGCGCAAGTGCCGTGCTGATTCCTCACCGCGCCCGGTGACCAGAGGTGCCGGCACCCCTGAGCTCGAGGACTGGCCAGCTGCTCCCGTCAGACCTGATGCGGTTTGCCGCGGATCGGCTTCCTGCTTGCCCGCTCTGCAGCACCCCGGCCAGAGTGTGTTCTGGTGTCCCTTGGGTCTGCCTGGTGGCCTGGCCTGCTGCAGGCCTGAGCCGCGCAGCCCGAGCAGGCGCGAGAAGCGGAGCGGAAAAGACCCTGATGGCGGGTTGGTTGCCTGCACCAAGTCCGGGAGCTGGGGGCTCCACTCCAGACCTGGCTGATTGGCCAGATCCAGAGGAAGCCCCCCAGCTGGGCCTCAGTAGCCCATGCCAGCCACACCGGCTTCCGCCATCACCTCGCGCTGCTCACGCTCAGCATCCAGCTGGACCGCCTCGCTCTCCAAATCCTGCTCAAGCTGCAGCGCCTGATCGATCTCCTCCACCCGCGCCATGCAGCGCTGAATGGCCGGCAGCACCTCCTCCTCCAACAGGGTGATCTCTTCCTCGCCATAGGGGTGCTGGATCCAGGTGCGGCGCAATGGCCGGCCGACATGACCCCGCAGGATGGATTCAATCGACTTGCCGCAGGACTCCAGCAGCAGAAACGGATCCTCCTCTGGGCGGCAGAACGCAGAAGCAGCAGATGAGAGTGTGGCCATGGTGATCGGCACCAAGAGCAGCGCAGCGACGGGACCGATCCCAGCGGAGGCCCGACGCCAGGCGGGCCTCAGACTGGAGAGGCCCGGAGCAAGTCCCCATTCCCGCTCTGCCCGATGTCAACTACATAGGCGGCCGCCTATCTAATCGTCGCCGGACACCGCTCCCAGGCGTTAGCGGTCCATCCGCGACAGCGCTGCTCCACCCAGCAGCGCCAGTAGCAGCTTGAGGGTGGAATCAAAGCCCCCCTGCAGCTGCTCCAATGTGCCGGGGCAGATCTGGCCGATCGATCGCCCCTCCAGCGCCCGCTGGCCGCAGACCCCAGCGGCAAGGGAATAGATCAGCAGCTGGGTGCCGATCACCACCGCCAGGATCTTGAAGACGAACCGCTCACGGTCAAACGGTGGCTTTGGCGGTCGGGGTACTGGGTTGGCTTGCATCGCTGCTCCTCCCTTGATCAGGCCCCAGCTGCTGGCAGCACCAGCGCCCCGCTCTGCACCAACCCCCAGACCCGCAGGGCATCCGCCTGGCGGCGCTCGGTGTGGGGCGTGCCGGGCCTGAAGTAGCCCTCAGCTGCTGCAGCCGAACCGGTCCAGTAGGCCGCTGCCGCTGCTGGATCCATGCCGTGAGGCCGCTTCTCAAAGACGCGGGTCCAGCCGATCAGCGAGCCCTCGGGCGGATCGTGCAGGCCGGCATACTCCACCGCGAAGTACTGCTCCTGCCAGCTGTTGCTGTTGGGGTCGATCCCGTCGCTAATGGCCTGGCTGCGGGCAGCGTCGTAGGCGGTGCGGCGCACTCCGGTGTACTGCATGGCGCCGCGGCCAGCACCGCTGCCGGCCTCCACCACATCGAGGTTCTCCAGCTCCGGTTCACCGGTCTCGACCACCATGCAGCCCAGGAAGCCGCAGGCTTCTTCTGGGCTGAGGGGCTGGATGACGCCGAGGCTGGCCTCGGTGACGGCGCTGCTGCAGAAGAAGTCCAGCCAGTGCTGCAGGTTGATGTAGGGCTGCTGTTCACCAGGACCAAGCCCAGCAGGAGCCTGGCCCGACGTCACTTTTTTTCCTGGAACACCCCCAAATACACGGTGCCCTGGCGGTACAGGGGCAGCACCTTGTCGCGCAGGTCGGCGTTGTGCAGGCGGAGGCAACCCAAGGTGGGATGCAGCGGCTGCTGTGGTGCCCAGGCCATCGGCCAGCCGCAGGCCGAGCCGCCGCCATGGAGCATGATCCCGCCCCGGCCCACGGCCACCTCCTGGGCTTCGAGCTCCTCCATGTCGAACGAGTACCAGCCGTAGGCCATCGCGGTGTCTGAGCAGGGCGGATTGGGGTTCTGCTCGTAGTCCGCGTAGAGCTTCCCGAGCTTGTAGAGCCCAGGCGGCGTGTCGGTGTTGGTGTGGCTCCAGTCGGTGTCGGCACCCTGCCCCCGGGCCAGGCAGGGAACCTTCCAGAGGATCTGGCCGGTGTGGTCGTAGGCCTCCATGTCCTCGTCCCAGTCGTTCACCAGCAGGTAGCTATCGCCGGGTTTGACCGGTGCCGGCTTCTGCGGCCCGACCATGCCGACCTCTTCTGAGCCGCGGGGATCGAGCCCACCGGCTGGAGCTGGCGGCAGGGGTGGCTGCTCACTGAAGGTGACGGCCCAGGGCGCCTGCTCATCGAGGATCGTTGTGCCCTGGTCGCTGCTGGCGATCGCTTCGTACAGCTGCTGCACGCCGCGTTGTTGCTGCGGCTGGTCGCGGTAGAAGCGGAAGCGATCGGCAAACCGCTCGGCGCTCATTGGGGTGGTCATGGGATGGGGTGCTGACCATCCCCATTGCCAGCCTCGTTACAGCACCGACTGACCGGTTTTAATCGCCTGCTTCACCATCTCTGCGGCGAGGGATACGTTCTCAGATGTTGTTACGTGCGAGCTCAGCGGGAGACGACGCTGTGACGCCTGGCCCGCGAGGCCGATGATAAACAGAACGGCCTCGCGGGCCAGGCGGCGCGCCGTTGGCTCTCCGCTTGAGCGAGTGGTTAGGCAGCACCCGAGGGCAATGGGCTGGGCGAACTGACGCTTTTGCGTCAGCTACTTCATTGAGTGAAGTCCAACCTTGTTCCCTTCAGTGTCGATGAAGTGAGCGAAGAACCCAAAGTCATTGCCGATCTCGGTCTTGGGTATCTCTACTGTGCCGCCCGCAGCTTCGGCTCGCGCAAGCATTGGAGCCAAATCGTCGCCACCATTTAGGTAAACGAGCGTACCGGACCTTGACGGTGAGCCACCATCGCCATGCACGATTGCGCCGCCAATGGCGTTCTGATCAGTCGAAAGCATGCCCATAGTAATTGGGCCCATTTCCATCGGATCGATGGCGATTCCGAGCAACTTCTCGTAGAAGGCCTTGGCACGAGCAAAGTCTGTGACAGGGATCTCAAACCAGTTTAGTGCGTTTGCCATAGAGGCCTCCTGAGCGAAGAGCAATCGAATACTAGTCGTGTGACCTGGGAAAGTGAACGCTACATGTGGCCTTCGCCGCGGGCTTTAGGCGGGTGGTGCCTGTGCTGCCTAACGCTCCAGATCAGAAGAGTGCAGGTGTCCCTACGACACCGATCCCCTCTGCTCCCGTCTTCTGCATCTGGAGCGTTAGCCAGCATCGCGCGGACCCTCGCCGTCCCGTAAAGGTGTATCCGCATATTGAGTAGAAGCATCCAAGTCAGCGAGGCCGAAGAACTGGATATCCTGAATCAACGCTTTGACGCTCTCCGATGCATGGGAGCGCTCACAATCGTTGAGCATGGCTTTGTCGATTAGCTCTTGCTGCCGCAATGAGATGCTTCGTGTGATGTCATCGGCCTTCTTGGCTTGACCCATGACGTAGTCCATAAGTGTCTTAGAAAGGCCGTACTTGCGGGGGCGAATTTGGCCGCCCTTTACTGCCGTCCGAGTAGCAACCCATGAGCTACGGGGCTCCGGGTTGACAACAAACCCCAGCACAACGAATCGCGGCGGTGACTTTCAGGAAAGATGTCGCCGGTCGGCGCCTATTCAGGCCACCTGGAGAAAGAGTAACTTCTCCTTGGCTGTTGTGTCATCTGGCGGTTCAT
>Ga0208091_1000287_pt1 | contig 10350 bp, 13 predicted proteins | sample LakMenEpi26Oct12_FD_150736 | JGI IMG/M metagenome (GOLD analysis project Ga0208091, IMG submission 150736) | Freshwater microbial communities from Lake Mendota, WI - 26OCT2012 deep hole epilimnion (SPAdes) | ecosystem: Environmental > Aquatic > Freshwater > Lake > Epilimnion/Euphotic zone ...
AAAAGAATTCCTTGAAGCTGGAACATTAGCAAAACAAAAAAGAGGCATAGAAAAAGCACAAACAGATTTCATGTCGTTTGTTAAAAGAGTTTGGCCTGAATTTATAGAAGGATCCCATCATAAAAAAATTGCAGAAAAATTTAATGATATTGCTAATGGTAAAATCAAAAGATTAATTATCAATATGCCACCAAGGCATACCAAGTCCGAGTTCTCAAGCTTCCTGCTGCCAGCATGGATGATAGGACGCAGGCCTAAATTAAAAATTATTCAATCAACTCACACTACAGAACTTGCTGTTAGATTCGGCCGTAAAGCTAAGACACTAATGGATATGCCTGAGTATAAGGAAGTGTTTGAAACAAGACTTAGAGAAGATTCTCAAGCCGCCGGTAAATGGGAAACAGAACAAGGTGGTGAATACTATGCAGCGGGTGTGGGATCTGCAATTACAGGTAGAGGTGCAGATTTACTTATCATCGACGATCCACATTCTGAACAAGATGCATTAAACATAGATGCTCTTGAGAGAGCTTATGAATGGTATACATCAGGACCTCGTCAGCGTTTGCAGCCAGGTGGAGCTATTGTTTTGGTTATGACAAGATGGAATACAAAAGATTTAACAGGGATGTTAATTAAATCACAAAAAGAAATTAAATCAGATAAATGGGACCTTATTGAGTTTCCGGCAATCTTACCTTCAGGTAAATCAGTTTGGCCTGAATATTGGAAGGTTGAAGAATTAGAAGGTGTTAAAGCATCTTTATCGGTTGGTAAATGGAATGCACAGTGGATGCAAAATCCAACATCAGAAGAAGGATCATTAATCAAAAGGGATTGGTGGAAGAAATGGGAGAAATCTTATATGCCTCCTTTGCAACATGTTATACAAAGTTATGATACAGCTTTTTTAAAAAAAGAAAGTGCGGATTACTCTGCAATAACTACTTGGGGTGTATTCTATCCAGACCAAGATAGTCCTGCTAATTTAATACTTTTAGATGCATTTAAGGAAAGATTAGAGTTTCCAGAACTAAAGAAAAAAGCCATGGAACAATATAAATATTGGAATCCTGAGACGGTTATTATAGAATCTAAAGCTTCTGGATTACCCCTTACATATGAGTTGCGTAAAATGGGGATACCTGTTATAAATTTCACACCTAGCAGAGGAAATGATAAACATGCTAGAGTAAACGCTGTATCACCACTATTTGAAAGTGGTATTATTTGGGCGCCAGATGAAAAGTGGGCAGAAGAAGTTATAGAAGAATGCGCTTCATTTCCTTACGGGGAACACGATGATCTTGTGGATTCTATGACACAAGCGGTTATGCGTTTTAGACAAGGTGGTTTTATTTCGCATCCGGAAGATGAAAAAAATTTTGAACTACCACCAATGAACAGGGAATATTATTAATATGAAACCTTTTGATTATATTTATGGAAATAGAGAAACTATCTATGTTCCTGAAGATGAAAAAATTATAGAAGAAAGAGAAGAAGATATCATGGCATCAGCACCCAATCCAAGAGCTGAAAAAAATAGCATAGCTATAGAACTTTTTGGAAAACCTTTGTTTCAATTAACTCCTATGGAGATGGAACAGTTAGAAAATTTCTTACAAGAGAAAGCAACAAAATTAGCAATGGGTGGTATTGTTAGTTTAGCAGGTGGAGGATCAGCAGGATATCCACCAGTAGAAGTAGGTATTATTAATACACCCGATCAAAATTTAAATGTAGGTCTCTCACAAAATTTAAATCCATTTGCTAGTTACACTAGAAACTTTGATATGTTTGGTGGACAAGGTGGAGGTGGAGTTTATGTGGAAAGAGGATTACCTCCTACTGTAGGTGCAGGATTTGGTACTATGGATCAAGGTAATCAATTTTCAGGAAATATAAATTATAATCAAGACCGCGGTCCGCAACTCGGTTTGCAGTATAGAAGAGAATTTGAGCCAGGCGGAGGACTGAATTCTTTATTTAGAATGAAGTAATGGCAGGTCCATTTGAATCAATCTTAGATAATTTAAAATCACGACAACGGCTCGCGGACGGCGGACCGGTTAAGAAGTTAACTCCAGATGAAATCGCAGAGATTGTAAACAAGCTTATAGAAAAAACAAATAACGTTTTATATGACAGAAAAACTGGTGAAGTTAAACCAGCTGTAAAACGTGGCCTCGCGCGCGGGGGAGAAGTTAAAAGTAAAATGGCAAGGTTTGGAAACGTAGGTTATAAATTTAGAAAAGAAGTACCTAGTGTAACTAAACTTAAAGAAATTTTAAATAACTTAGAACCAGGTCAAGAAATAACTAAATCAGAACTTTCTAGATTGTCAGGAACTAATCGTAAAACAGTTAGTAATGTTTTACAAAAAGAATTTCCAAATCTTAACATTGGAGAAGGAGCTAAAATTAATATGAAAAGATTAAATGAAATTAAACAAAAAACAGCTGAAGCTGAATATAGGAAACTTTTAGAATCAGGGTATTTAGAAGATTATAAGAAAAAAATAACTTCACCTAAAAGCGCAACAGATAAAAGTTTAACTAATGAAGCACTGGCAAAAAAATATTTTCCTAATCTTTCTAATGTAGCAGCTACTCGTAAAATAGAAAGAGCTAACTTTAGAATCAGACAAGAATTACCTGAACTAACATATCGAGAAGCAGATCCTTCTGAGTCTTATAAAAGAAGACAAGCTAGAAAAGCTGAAAGTATAAAATTTCTTTCTGAGGATGAAAAAGCAATATTAAGACAACAACAAGCTCAAAAGAAAATAGTCAATAAATTCTTTCAAAAGAACCCTGAAGAAATTTTAAATAAAATAAAATTAAAACAATTGATAGATGTAAAATTAAAAAATGGACAACTAGATTTTACACCAAGATATAAAAGTCCAAAACAATATATTAATCTTGCTAGGTCTGGAAAGTTATTTGATGAATTTGACATTACTCCGATAAGATCAGAAAAAAGAAATATTCAATATCCTGTAAATAAAAATATTGGTCCAGGAAAATTTAACCAAGGTTTTATTAGACAAGTAGATGCTTACTTTAAAAAAACAAAAGGTTCTACAGATCCTGATGTTTTAAGAAACAAAGCAGCTATATCTGATTTTTTAAATGATGTTGGAATTAGAGTAGAAGTTGAGGGTGAAAGAATTGGTTCAAAAGTTTTACCAGCTATTGATAGAACAACAGGAGATTTACCTAATATAAGAAATACATTATCTAAATTAGATTTAAGTAATCTATATGTCTCAGGATATGTTTCTCCAAAAACAAAAAATATAGAATCATATTTTGATAAAGAAACTTTTAAACCTAAACAAGGAACAGGTAAAATGCTTTTTGAAAACTATAGTGCTGCTAAACCGGTGATACAACAAGCAGCAAAATATGTACCAGGAAGTTCTTTAGCATTAGCTCCAGCAGATTTATTTTTAAACTATGCAGCCGGAGTTCCGCTTTATGATTCTTTAGCAAGTGCTGGTTCTTATCTTTTAAAAGACCCTGTAGTATCAAGAGCTGTAAACGTTCCATTAGCCATAAGAAGTATGACTGACTATGGTAATACACAAGAAATGTTAGATGCGGCAAAACAAAGAAGAGAAGGTATAGAGCAAGGTATTACAGATTTTAGACAAAGAGTAATGGATACTTTTACACCTAAAAAAAGACCAGAAGGAATCATGCAATTAGCTAATGATATCCAAGAACCCGACACCTTTACAGATAACAGATTATTAGATATAGTATCGCCATAAAGGTGAAATATAATCAACAGGAAAGAGAATGGCAGATATAGACGACGCATTACCAAACAATCCACAATCGGATTCACAATTTGTAGAACAAGAAGTTTTTACTAAAGAACCAGATAGTGAAATAGAATCTGAACCTACAGATGAAGTAGAAATAGTTGAAACCGAAGATGGTGGAGCAGAAATTTCTTTTGAACCTAATGCTCAAGAAGGATTAGAATCTTTAAATCATTTTGACAATTTAGCAGAAATTATTAATGACAATGAATTAGATTCTCTTGCGAATGAATTGTATGACAAATATACCGAGTACAAAGAGTCAAGAGGAGATTGGGAAGAAACTTACCGAAACGGATTAAACTTACTTGGATTTAAATACGAGCCAAGAACAGAACCTTTTAGAGGAGCAGCAGCAGTTACACACCCTGTTCTTGCAGAAGCAGTAACACAATTTCAAGCACAAGCTTATAAAGAATTATTACCAGCCGACGGACCTGTTCGTGCACAAATTTTAGGAGATATTACTCCAGAGAAACAAGACCAAGCAAATCGTGTAAAAGATTTTATGAATTATCAAATCATGGATCAGATGAAAGAATATGAACCAGAATTTGATCAGATGCTTTTCTATTTACCCCTAAGCGGTTCTACCTTTAAGAAAGTTTATTATGACGATCTATTAGGTAGGGCCGTTTCAAAATTTATTCCGGCTGATGATTTAATTGTTCCTTATTCTGCTACTTCACTAGATGATGCAGAAGCAATTGTTCATGTAATTGGTATTTCAGAAAATGATTTACGTAAACAACAAGTGTCGGGATTTTATAAAGATATTGAATTAGGAGAACCTCCTATTACAACTGATGAAATTAAAGAAAAAGAAAGACAAATTCAAGGAGTAACTAAAAATAATCAAGAAGATCAATATACTATTTTAGAAATGCATGTAAATTTAGATTTACCTGGATTTGAAGATGTTGATCCTGAAACTGGTGAACCTACCGGAATTAAATTACCCTATGTAGTAACCATTGCTGAAGCTAATACTAAAATTTTATCTATTAGAAGAAATTATTTAAAAGAAGATTTACGTAAACAAAAAATTAATTACTTTGTACAATTTAAATTTTTACCAGGTTTAGGATTTTATGGTTTTGGATTAATTCACATGATTGGTGGATTATCAAGAACAGCAACAGCAGCTTTAAGACAACTACTAGATGCAGGAACATTAGCAAACTTACCAGCAGGATTTAAAACACGTGGTGTAAGAATGAGAGATGATGCTCAACCATTACAACCAGGAGAATTTAGAGATGTAGATGTACCAGGAGGAGATATTCAATCTCAATTTATGCAACTTCCTTTCAAAGGACCTAATCCAGTTCTTTTAGAATTAATGGGTTTATGTGTTAATTCAGCTCAACGCTTCGCGAGCATCGCAGATGCACAGGTGGGCGATATGAACCAACAAGCCGCAGTCGGTACGACTGTAGCATTATTGGAACGTGGATCGCGAGTAATGTCAGCTATTCATAAAAGATTGTATGTAGGATTAAAACAAGAATTAAAATTATTAGCAGAAGTATTCGCAAGTTATTTACCTCCTGAATATCCTTACGAAGTTCCAGGAGCTTCTAGAAATATAAAATTATCTGACTTTGATGCAAGAATTGATATTTTACCAATCGCAGATCCAAATATTTTTTCACAAACACAAAGAATTGGAATGGCACAAACACAATTACAATTAGCACAATCTAATCCACAAATTCACGATATCTATCAAGCGTACAGAAGTATGTATGAAGCAATTGGTGTTAAAAATGTTAATGCTATTTTACCACCACCATCACAACCACAACCATTAGATCCTGTACTAGAAGAAATTGCTGCGATGGGAATGAAACCTATTCAAGCATTTCCAGGACAAGATCATAAAGCACATATTGATTCACATTTAAGTTTCATGCAATCAAACACAGTTCAAAATAATCCAATGGTGATGGCAACTTTACAAAAAAATATATTAGAAAGAATTTCTCTAATGGCACAAGAACAAATTCAAATAGAATTTGAAGAGGAATTAGTGCAAGCACAAAAAATGCAAATGATGTTACAACAACAACCTCAAAATCAACAGTTAATTAATCAAGCAAATCAACTTATGTCTCTTATTAATTCTAGAAAAGCAGTACTAATTGCTGAAATGATGAAAGATTATATGAAAGAGGAGCAAAAAATTATATCTGAATTTACAGGTGATCCTTTATTAAGGTTAAAATCAAGAGAGTTAGACCTTAAAGCAAGACAAGATCAAGCAAAACAACAGTATGATTCGGGTAGAATTAGTCTAGATACTATGAAAGCAATGATGAATCAGTCTAATTTTGATGAAAAACTTGAACAAAATGAAGATTTGGCCGAATTAAGAGCTGGAGTATCACTTGCAAAAATGGGAAAAGGTAATACTCAAATAAAAATTGATAATTAATAATTAAAAGAGTATAATTTAAACTTAAATAGGAGAAAAACATGAGTAAAGATTGGCAAAGAGGTTCGGGATACGTAAATGAACCTAAAATTAAAAAAGAATTAGGTATTAATAGCGATGGCTATAAATCTGGTGGTGTTGTTATTGAGGCGACTAACGATCAAGAATCTCAAACAGTTACTGTTAGAGGAACTAAACGTATTAGAGCTGAAAAGAAACCAGTTAAAGCTACTTGGTATTAAATACTAATAGATTTTAAAATGCCTAAAGGTTCTAAAACTATTTTTGATGAATTGGAAATGGATGTTCCATATCCACATGCACAAATTTCTAAGCATGAAAAAGGTATTTTAAATAAAGGACAGAACAAAGGCGTAAAAAGTGAAGTTAAAGGACAAGGAATTGTCTTAAAAGAAAAAATAAGGGAAGCGAAATCATATTAATGTTAGCAGCACTATCTACAATTGCACCACTAGCTAAAATGTTGTTTTCAACAGTGGATAAAGCTATCCCTGATAAGGATTTAGCAGAAAAATTAAAAGCACAACTTAATACTGAGTTATTAAAATCATCAACAGAACAACTTAAAGCAGCAGCTTCAATTGTTGAAGCAGAAGCTAAATCAGGTTGGTTTTCAGCAAGCTGGAGACCCTTATTAATGTATGTTTTAATATTCATTTTAGTATGGAATTATATTATTGGACCTGTTATAAAACTAATGATAGGAACAGTTATTACATTTGAACTTCCAGGAGACGTTTGGACACTTTTACAAATTGGTCTGGGGGGATATGTAGTAGGACGTAGTGGAGAATCCATTGCGAGAACTTTAGCAAACAAACAACCAACAGGAGAAAAATAAATGAGAAACGATTACGGAATAAGATCTGATGTCAGATTTGCCAAAGGTGGTAAAGCTGTTAAAAAAGGAAGCAAATCAAAAAAAATGATGGCGTCTGTAAAAAGATTAGATAATAAAAAAATAAACAAGAAAAAATAATGGGCGATATATCTTTAAGAGGACATGGCATTGAAAGAAAAAAATTTGCCAAAGGCGGTTCAACTTTAAAAAAAATTGATAGTGAAAAAAATCCAGGGTTATCAAAATTACCTACCGAAGTTAGAAATAAAATGGGTTTTATGAAAAAAGGAGGAGCAGTTAAAGAAGGTTTTCATAAAACTAAAGATGGTAGAATTGCTAAAAAAGGACTTTACTACTATATGAACCGTGCAAAAAAATTAGGAAAAAGTAAACCTGGTAAAGGAACTGTTTCTGATAAAGCATTAAAAGCTTCAGCTAAAACAGCTAAAAAATAATGGCCGGACTTGGTATTCATACCAGAGGATGCGGAAAAGCTAGAATTATGAAAGCTGAAGGTGGCTCAACAGCCGCTTGGCAAAGAAAAGAAGGTAAATCTGAATCTGGTGGATTAAATAGAAAAGGTATTGCATCTTATAGAGCTGCTAATCCCGGATCTAAATTATCAATGGCAGTAACAACTAAACCCAGTAAGTTGAAAAAGGGTTCAAAAGCTGCTAATAGAAGAAAATCGTTCTGCGCGCGCATGAGCGGGATGAAGAAAAGATTAACTTCTGCTAAAACGGCAAGAGACCCAAATAGTAGAATAAACAAGTCTCTTAGAAAGTGGAATTGTTAAATGGATGAATTAATCATTATTCATAAATTACAAAAAAGAATACAAACAACCCTTCAACATATAGGAGATGTTATGATATCTGGAGGGGTTGACAATTATGAAAAATACAGGTATTTACTTGGTCAAGCGCAAGCTTATCAACTAATATTACAGGAAATCTCTAACCTGCTAGATAATAAGGAGCAAAAAAATGAAGACGGAAACGTTATCAACATCGGAAACACAAAAGGAAGTCCCAAAAATTAATTTAGGACTTGAAGACAAATACGAAGAAGAGAAAAAAAATCAAGCACCAGAAAAAGAACCTTTAAACCCAGATAATATCGGGGATGAAACGGTCAACGAATTACCAGAACCATCTGGATACAGACTTTTAGTTTTACCATTTACACCTAAAAATAAAACTAAAGGTGGAATAATATTTTCACAAGAAACATTAGACAGAGCTAGAATCGCAACCACTTGTGGTTACGTTTTAAAAATGGGACCGCTTTGTTATAAAGATGAAAAATTTACATCAGGTCCATGGTGTAAAAAAGGAGATTGGGTTATCTTCGCGCGCTACGCGGGCTCTAGATTACCAATAGAAGGTGGAGAAGTGCGACTACTAAACGATGATGAAGTATTAGGGGTTATTAAGAATCCCGAATCAGTTCTTCATTTAATTTAACATAGGAGGCACTATGCCAGAACAAGAGAAACCAAAACATGATTTAATTGATGTTGGCGAAGATCAAGGCGCTGAGATTCATTTAGATGACAAAGGCAACCCTGAAAAAGCAGAAGTTGTTGCAGAAGAAAAAATAGAAGTAGAACAGGCAGAAAAAGAAACACCTGTTGTAGAATCTAAACAAGAAGAAACGAAAAATGCTAAAGATGAATTAGCAGAGTATAGCGAAGGCGTTCAAAAACGTATTGCTAAACTAACTCGTAAAATGAGAGAAGCGGAAAGACAAAAAGAAGAAGCTGTTGCTTTTGCTCTTGCAGCTAAAAGAGACAAAGAAGAAATGGAAAAAAGATTTTCTACTTTAGATAAATCTTACGTTTCTGAATTTGAAAAAAGAGTCGTTACCAATATGGAAGCGGCAAGAAAATCACTTAAAAATGCTATTGAATCTGGAGATGTAGATGCACAAGTATCAGCTCAAGAACAAATTGCTTTTTTAACTTCTGATGCAGCTCGTTTGGGTGTTCTTAAACATCAACTAGAAGAAACTGCTCAAAAACAAGTTAGAATTAATCCTCAAAGAACTGAGGTTATAAATAACTATCAACAAGGTTATAACAATGTACCTAGAGATATCCCTACAGATACAAAAGCAGAGGCTTGGGCATCTAAAAATACATGGTTTGGTAGTGATACTGCTATGACTTATACTTCTTTTGATATACATAAAAAGCTTGTAGAACAAGAAGGATATGATCCTCAATCTGATGAATATTATGCGGAAATTGATAAAAGAATAAGACTTGAATTCCCCCATAAATTTGATAAGATAGAGGGTAATACTACAGAAAGAGCAAAACCTGCTCAAAATGTAGCTTCGGCTAAACGTTCAGCCCCAACAGGACGCAAAAAAACTGTGAAGCTCTCGCCGTCACAGGTAGCAATTGCTAAAAGATTAGGCGTGCCACTAGAAGAATATGCGAAACAATTAAACATCACGGAAGGAGTATAGGCATATGGAAAAAGATAAAAACAAAACTTCACGTGCGAGTCAATCAAGAGATAATTCTGCAAAGAAAAAAACTTGGACTCCACCCTCATCACTAGATGCACCACCTGCACCAACAGGTTTTCGTCATCAGTGGATACGAGCAGAATCTATGGGTTTTCAAGACACGAAAAACATAGCTGCTTCATTGAGAGAAGGATACGAATTGGTTAGAGCTGATCAATATCCTGAATCAAATTATCCAGTTGAGACTGAAGGCAGATACGCAGGAGTCATCGGAGTAGGAGGCCTATTGCTGGCTAGGATACCAGAAGAGATCGCGCAACAGATTGATGCATACTATGCAAAACAAACTGCTGATAAAGAAGAAGCGATTAATAACGATCTCATGAAGGAACAGCATCCAAGTATGCCAATCAATAATGAGAGGCAAACTCGTGTAACCTTCGGTGGTACAAAGAAGAACTAATTATTTAGTAATTCCTAAACCAACGAATTAACTTAAAACAATAACAAGGAAAAAAATATGGCAAACGCAAGCACAACTGGATTTGGACTTCGAGCTGTAATGACTGTTGGAAACACTCCAGCTACGTCAGGACAATCTGAGTACTTTATCCAAACATCACCAGGCGTTGGTTCTTTTAAAGGAGATCCAGTATCAGTCCAAGACTCAGGCGGAGCACAAGGATTTGTACAGGATGCATCTTTTACTACAACTGATGATGGTGGAGCAGGTGG
>Ga0208091_1000288_pt1 | contig 10319 bp, 10 predicted proteins | sample LakMenEpi26Oct12_FD_150736 | JGI IMG/M metagenome (GOLD analysis project Ga0208091, IMG submission 150736) | Freshwater microbial communities from Lake Mendota, WI - 26OCT2012 deep hole epilimnion (SPAdes) | ecosystem: Environmental > Aquatic > Freshwater > Lake > Epilimnion/Euphotic zone ...
TTTACCCTTTCTGGTGGAAAAATCGGGGTTTTAGTAATTCATGGTTTCACTGGCTCTCCGGTAACTATCAGGCCATGGGCTGAATTTTTAAATAAATCTGGTTACACAATTAATGCTCCTTGTTTGCCAGGTCATGGCAGTAGTTGGGAAGAGTTAAATGAAACCACCTGGCAAGATTGGTTTGCTGAGGTTGAAAAAAGTTATTTAGATCTGCAAGGCAAATGTGATCGAGTATTTATTGCTGGATTTTCAATGGGCGCAGCCTTAGCACTTAGATTATGCCAAATTCGAGGCGCTGAAGTAGAGGGCTTGATAATACTTAATCCTGCAATTCATGATCGCCGATTTATTCTTAAATTTACACCGGTTCTTAAATACTTAATTCCGTCAGTCAAAAAGGGGCCAACAGATATTGCTAAACCAAATCCACCAAAACATAGCTACGGCCGAATTCCACTAAAAGCCCTAGATTCACTTCGCAAATTTTGGAAGCTAGTCGAAAAAGATCTTTACCTAATTGATCTCCCCCTAATGGTTGCTTACTCAATAAATGATCATGCAGTTGATCCAGAAAACTCCAACACAATTATCGATAATGTCTTTTCAGTTGATATTCGAGAGGTTATCTTTGAAAAATCATTTCATAATGTCCCGCTAGATTATGATGCCGAGCAGTTAAATATCGAAAGTAAATTATTTATTGAAGATGTCTTATCTGGTGGCTTAAAGCGAGGTACTGATTTTAATGAGCGCGATTTAGTCGATGCTGAATTTGATTCAATAGTTTCAGGTCTATCCCTAGATCAATCCGCGCCAACTACCTATTTAGATCAGTTGGATCAAGTTGAGATTGGTGAGAAATTCACTGCTCCTAACCCAAAAGCTATTGATCTAGACAATACCCAACGCATATCTATCGCATTATTGGGGGCAAGTTTTCTCTATTTAATCTCATACTTATTTTTGGATTTTAAAATATATGGTCCCTGGCCAGCAGTGCTGGGATTTATCGCCTCAGTAGCCACAATAATTTGGCGAACCGCTAGAGCCAATGATGACTTTGATGATGGCGCTAGCCTCTAACTAGCACTGCAGCTCCTACTAAACCAGCGTTGTTACCAAATTTGGCTGCAATTATTTTTGGTGAGGGGTGGGTATCGGCAAATGGCATGTATTTTGCCATTGCATCCCTAACTGGTGTTAAGAAAAGTTCACCAGCATCCACCACTCCGCCACCAATAATTATCGCCGCTGGATCTAGCAAGAGCGTGTATGAAGCAATCGCACTGCCAAGCCAATCTGCACAGGTATTAAAAGCTGAAATTGCAATCTTATTGTTGGCTTGCGCAGCTTTAGTCAGCACTGAGCCAGTTAAGCCATTAAGTGTGCCATCTCCAAAGTTTAATAAATCTTGGGCTGTATTTGCATCGACAGCAATTCCCTCTTTGGCATATCTCATTAGTGCACTTCCAGATGCATACTGCTCAATACAACCCTTTGCGCCACAGCCACATAAAATGCCATCGCTTTGAATTTTCATATGACCAAACTCAGCACCAATTCCAAAAGCGCCTCGATATAGCTTGCCATCGACCACAAAGCCACCGCCCATACCAGTTCCAATAATAAAAAACATAACCGGATTAAAATCTTTGGCAGCTCCAAATTTATATTCAGCCCACATTGCCGCATTAGCATCATTTTCAACAACTACTGGAAGTGAAAACTCTTTTTCAAGCCGATCACCTAAGCTTACCGCCTTCCAATTTGAAATATTGGGTGCAGAAATAACAGTTCTTCGATCTGATGAAATTATTCCTGCGCAACTGACTCCAATGCCTGCAACCTTATGGTTATTTGATAGTTCACTAATGACTTCAGATATCTGTAAGTAAAGTTCATCGCCACCTGATTTTGGAGTATCTCGTCTGGCAGTTGATAATATTTGCCCTAAGCTATCGACTACACCACCTAAAACTTTGGTGCCACCAATATCAATACCGATTGTTAAAGCAGAGTTGGGAATTTGATTGCTCAAATTAATTTTCCAGTTTTTCCTTTAGCTGCTTTAAAGCCAGGTCAATTGTCGCTTTTTCTGCCTTAGTGCGCATAATCTCGGGTACTGGCATTGAAAGTGCTACGGTCATTTCAAAAGTTACTTCAGTTTCATCGCCATTATCTTTAACAATGTAAGCCCCGCTCATTTCAGTTAACAAATCAGCATCCTCTAATGAGAAATCAACTCGATCTGGAAAGCCTGACCAATCGTAATTCAATGTCGGTTTGTCCTTTAGCGCGCCGGCGTCAACGCTGAGTTTTACCTGAGTAGCCCTACCATCACCATCACTTGCCAAAACTGTTGCTGATTTAAATGAGCTCGACCAGCTTGGGTAATTTGCGATATCAAATAACACCGCTCTTACCTCATCGGCAGAAGCGGATATAGAAACGGTTGAACTAGTTGGATTAGACATGGCGCAAGGTTACCCTGAAGTAACCCCGTTGCTAAACACCAGTAAAAAGTTGGGTTGGGCTCTAGCAAAATACGCCCCCCTGCCAGTAGCGTGTGACCATGAATCAGATATCCATTCCAGCACTAGTTCCACCCGCGACCACTGGCAACCTAACTAATCTAATTGCCGATCGAGCTCTTATGGAGCCACAACGTATTTTGGTATCCCGTCCAATGGGTAATGGCTGGCAGCCGGTAACTGCCAAAGATTATGAAGAGGAAATTAAATCTGTTGCTAAAGGTTTAATTGCTTCTGGGATCAAATTTGGTGACCGTGTTGCCATTATGGCGAAAACTCGTTATGAGTGGACAGTTTTAGATTTTGCAATCTGGTATGCCGGAGCAGTTCCTGTTCCTATTTATGAAACATCAAGTGCTGAGCAAGTTGAGTGGATTCTTACCGACTCAGGAGCGGTCGCCATAATTGTGGAAACGCCAGCATTGGCAGAGTTAGTCCAACCAGTTATGCCATCGACCTGTAAAAACATTTGGAATATTACCTATAACGCACTTGCCACCTTAGCTCACGAAGGAAAAAACGTAAGTGAGGAAGAGATAAATAAACGTAGGGCAGATTTGAAGCCGGAAACTCTTGCGACATTAATTTATACATCCGGTACGACTGGAAAGCCAAAAGGCGTACAACTTACTCATGGAAACTTTCTTTCTGAGTGTGGAAATGTTGTAAATGGTGCCAGTGATCTATTCCTAAAATCAGGTGGATCAACCCTTCTTTTCTTACCAGTTGCCCACGTTTTTGGTCGAATGGTTCAGATCGGCTCTATTACTGCCGGGCTACATCTTGGTCATTGCAGTGATCTCCTGAAGTTGCCCGCAGATCTTGCTTCATTTAAACCAACATTCGTCTTAGCTGTACCTAGAATATTTGAAAAAATTTACAACGGTGCCGAAGCAAAAGCTCAAGCAGCGGGTAAGGGAAAGATATTTCATAAAGCTGCTGAGGTGGCAATTGCGTATAGTAAATCTCTAGACAGTAAAAAGATTTCACCACTTCTTAAATTTCAGCACGCGCTATTTGATAAATTAGTTTATTCAAAGATTCGCACTGGCTTAGGTGGCCGGGTGGAGGCTGCAATATCAGGAGGTGCTCCCCTTGGTGCCAGATTGGGCCATTTCTACCGTGGCGCTGGCGTGAGAGTTCTAGAAGGTTATGGTTTAACAGAAACTACCGCTGGTGCAACGTTGAATTTAACCAAGTCACATAAGGTCGGTTCAGTTGGTAAGCCAATCCCTGGCACCACAATAAAGATTGCAGATGATGGTGAAGTTTTAATTAAAGGCGCAATCGTGATGAATGGCTACTGGCAAAATGATGCAGCTAATGCCGAAGTCTTCACCTCAGATGGTTACTTTAGATCAGGAGATCTTGGACAGTTAGATGAAGAGGGTTACTTATCAATAACTGGCCGTAAGAAAGAATTAATTGTTACCGCAGGTGGTAAAAACGTGGCACCTGCTGTTCTAGAAGATCGCTTGCGCTCACATCCACTGATTAGCCAATGTATGGTGGTTGGCGATAACAAACCATTTATCGCAGCTCTAATTACCATCGATCCAGATTCAATTAAGCCGTGGGCAGTTGCAAATAAAAAAGAGAGTGCATCCATTGCTGACTTAGCTAAGGATCCAACCTTAATTGATGTAATCCAGACGGCAGTTGATGAAACTAACAAGGCAGTCAGCCGTGCTGAATCAATTAGAAAATTTACTATTCTGCCAGTTGATTTCACCATTGCCGGCGGTCAATTAACTGCCAAGTTATCAGTCAAGCGACATGTTGTTTCGCAACAGTTTGCTCGCGAGATTGATGAACTCTTCGCCTAACACTGAGCGATCTCGACTTGCTCGAGAGCTTCATGATGGTTTGGCGCAAGAGCTTGCTGCAGTTGGATATCAACTAGATCAAGTAGTAGGTGATCCCAGCCTGGACAATAACAATCGCCGGGTAATTAGGGAGATTCGCTCAACTCTTTCTGGTGTCATAAAGCAAGTTCGTGATGAAATATTTGAGCTGCGAAATGATTCAAGTAAATCTTCAACTCTTCAAATAAGTGAGCAAGTTGGCTCAATTTTAGAAAACTCTAATATCGAATTAATCTTTACCGGCCAAATTCAATTGCGCTCCACCACTAAATTTGATGTACTGCGGGCGATTAGAGAGCTAGTTATTAATGCTAAGCGCCACTCTGGCTGTTCCCAAATCACTATCAACTTAGAGCCAGATAAAATAACAATTATTGATAATGGATCAGGGGGTGCCAAGGGTAGAAATGGTAGTTATGGCCTAACTGGAGTAAGTGAGCGTATGCATTTAATTGGCGCTAAGGTGAATATAGATTCAAATACTGATGGTACAAAAGTTGAAATCATATTAAATTGATAAAGGTAGTTTTAGTTGATGATCACCCACTTATCAGAAAAGGATTGAGTCAAGCGTTAAATAAGGATGAGATAAGTGTCGTTGGTGAAGCCTCATCCCTAAGTGAAGGGGTGGCCCTGCTTAACTCAACTACACCAGATATCTGCATCGTTGATTTAAATCTCGGATCAGCTAGTGGTATCGAATTAATCAAAGTAGGTGTGGTTCAAAATCCAAACTGTGCTTTTGTAGTTTTAACTATGGAGGATGATTTAGATACTCTCATAACAGCTAAAGCGGCTGGCGCTCGGGCATACATAACTAAAGGCTCCCCCATAGAGAATTTAATTGAGGTCGTAAAAACAGTGCTAACGGATCGGAAAGATTTCATAAAACTAGGTAGTTTTAAAGACGGTGCTAAGCGGAAAGATTTTGGCCTAACTGAGCGGGAATTAGAGGTGCTGCAACTGCTTTCCTCAGGTGCAACTGCATCAGCCATGGGAAGTATTCTGTTTTTATCCGAGGCAACAATTAAGTCCCACCTGGCTGCGATTTATCGAAAACTTGAAGCTGCCAATAGAGCACAGGCTGTGAGTATTGCTATCTCTGAAAAACTAATTCTTAAATAATAATTTATTAAATTTATCTGACCAGATTGATAATTGCCAATTATCAATTACCCATCCTCTACCAGCCTGGCCCATTTGCTTTGCTCGCATTGGATCATCTAGTAATTTACAGATTGCATCTGCAATTTCATCTGAGCTAGTACCATCAACAATTAGACCAGTAACATCTTTAAGGACTGCATCTGGGGCGCCACCTGAATTACCAGCAATTACCGGCAGGCCACATGCGCTAGCTTCTAGGTAAACAATACCTAGCCCTTCAACCTCTAATCCAAAAAATCGTGATCTAACTGGCATGGCAAATATTTCACCTAGGCTTATGTAATCTGGCAAATCATTGTGTGAAACCTTTCCAGTAAACGCAATACTGTTGGTAACCCCTAACTGCCTAGCTGAGTTTTGTAACATACTTTTTATCGGGCCATCACCGACAAATAGTAAAACTGCATCTGGATATTTAATTAATACCTTTGGCAGGGCCTCAATTAATTGATCTTGCCCCTTACGGTGTACTAGGCGTCCGACTGAAACTATTACTCTTCTTTGATCGAGTCGATGTTTAAGAATTAACTTCTGATTTTTAGGCCGTGGTGAAAAATACTCAGTATCTATTCCTGGTGCAATCTGAACAAATTTATCCTCGCTGTTATCTAATTTTATTAAAATACTCTTTGTATACTCCCCTAAATAGCCCAAGTAATCCACCTGTTTTACTATTTTTTGCATCAAGGATTTAAGGATAAAAATACGAGCCCACCACAACTCATGCCCATGAGTAAGTGCGATGATATGTTTTGCACCAGCAGCTCTTAAATTACCTGACATCAGTGCTAATGGCGCAGCTGCTCCAAACCAAACTCGAGTTATCTGATGTTGCTTTAAAATCTTGGCTGCCTTTTTATTAATGCGCGGTGTTGGCAGTAATATTTTGGCGCGATCTCGAATTACCTCAACTCCATGTTTTTCAAATAATTGTTTATCAAACTCTTTAGCACCCGGTTGGGAGGATGTATAAACTACTAATGAAGAGTTTGGTAATCCGGCGATTAGTCCAAGAATAAAGGTTTCAATTCCCCCAGCTCTTGGTCCTAGATCATTTGTAACTAATAAAACTTTTTCCAAGTTATAAACGGCGAGCCCCGATATAAGGTTTTCTACCCATATCCATAGTTGCAATCTTTACTCGACTACCAGATCTAGGGGCGTGCAACATTCGATTGGGTCCTAAGTAAATTGCCACATGAGAGATTGGTTTACCAAAAAATATTAAATCCCCAGCTTGTAATTGATTTCTAGGAATTGATTTGCCATATCGATACTGTGCTCGTGATGAGTGCGGCAATGACACTCCGGCTGACTTGAAGGCGCGCATAGTTAAACCAGAGCAATCCCAATAGGTAAGCCCTGATGCACCAAATACATACTTATCTCCGATTTGAGCTAAAGCATATTTAATAGCTGTTCCAGCCCTGCCTGATACACCAGCGTATTTACCACCTTCGGCGAGAGAATTTTTCTGATCGGCATTTTCTTGGTCCTCATTTAATCGAGCAAGTCGCTCCCGCTCGGCAGCGGTTAACTTAGCCAGGAGTTTTTCTGCCTCAGCTAATTTTGAATTTGCAATTGCTAGTTGTCTTTTGAATCTAGCCTCAGCTGCCTTTACTAAGGCTAATTTATCACTTACAGTAAAGGTGGTTGCATTAAGTCTTTGGGTTGCAACTGAGAACTTCTTTAAATCTTCACTCTTTTTTCTAGTTACCGCTTCAAGTGCACCTGCTGAAGATAAATAAAGTTGTGGATCAGTTGAGAATAAAAGTTCAAGAGATTGACTTAATGGTCCGGCCTTATACTGCTCAGCCGCTATCGCACCAATTGTTTTATTCATCTGCTTAACTGATTCACCCTGTTGGCTTGCTTGTTGTTGCACAGAGGTTAAAGTCTTAGTTAATTTAGATAATTGATACTTAGCCTCTTGGGCACCTTCAGCTGCGGTGGTGGCTTGCTCCTCTAGATCTCTAACTCGACCTTGCACCTCAAGTAAGGAGGGAGCGGCATTTGCTGGAATTGGTAGCAAGATGCCAGCTGCCAAAAAAAAGGCCATAGCTGCCCGAAGAAGTAACCTCATTAATTAAGGTTAACCACCACAATAGGCAGAACTCAACCTAACTCAAGCGTAAAGTGCTGAGAATTACCCAAAACTAAAGGCTGCTAAGCGGGGTTTATGCCTAATTTTCAGAGCTGACCTATCCGGCCCGGCCTGGCTTAAATCTAAGTGGCGGCACCATGCCAGCAGTTGAAAGATGATTGATCGCTGTTTGATCTTGAGCTGAGAACTCAGCAGTTTTGCCAGGAAGTGGCTTTATATTTAGCAAGACAGTAATTACACAATCACTGCAAGCTATGTTTTTCATAGTGCAACTATCACAATTGATTATCATAGAAAATAAGGTTATCTGCCCCCACTGACAGTGGCGGTAGCCTGTGCCTATGAAGCCTTTAATCGTTACCGCCAATCTGATTGTTGGCCAGGATGGCTCCACCACATTAAATGGCTCATCAACTGCGCTCTCAACTGCGCCAGATAGATTGCGATTTCATCAATTAAGAGATCATCAGGAGCTAATAATCATCGGGGGAAATACCGCCCGGCGAGAGCCGTATAAGCGCCCCCCCATCCCGCTTTATATCCTCACCCATGCAAAAATTCGATTACAGCCAAAAAATCAACTTGCTAAGCAATTTCAATTAACCCCAGCCCAGCTGTTAGCTGAAATAAGTAATAACTTTCAATCCGAGCAACCACAGATAAATGTTCTAGTTGAGGCAGGTCCAAACCTACTTATGCAAATGATTGATCAATCACTTATTGATTACCTATACCTGACCGTGAATCTAGATAAGCAGGGTGAGAATAGGATCTCGATAAGTGATTTAGTAGAAAACTTTGAACTGCTGGAAAGTGAAAAAATTGAAGATTGCGAATTTAGAAAGTATAAAAAACTAGCCAGCTGAAATAACTGCTACCCCCATAATTGCCAATGCAATGCCAATATATTGCACCTTATGTAATCTCTCATGCAAAAGTTTAAATGCCATTAGCGCAGTAACAATTGGAAATAGCGAACCAAGTACGACCGCAAGTGAGACTAACCCCTTGGTAGTTGCTACACCCAACAATAGGTTAGCGATAAAATCAGCTGCCCCAAGCAAGATTAAAACTGGTAGATCTTTCTTAGTAAACCCGCCAAAGGTTCGGTATTTAGCAAATAAGAAAATTGCAATTATAAATGTAGTAAACCGCATGGTGGTCATAGTCATAATCGCACTTGAACTAGATCCCTTAGCGATAAAGTTAACTGCAAAGCCAAAACCAATCGCAGCAACTACGGCTAGGAGAACAGGTTTTAGTGCTACACCCCCTCTAACCTCTGGCCCACTTGCACAGACTGCGCCAGATAAAGCGATACTCATGCCAATTAATTGGATTGAGTTTGGCTTCTCACCATTTATAAATGCGATAGTTAGTGGAATTAGAACGCTAAGGGAGGCAATTGGTGAAACTACACCCATCCTGCCAGTTGCCAATCCGGTATAGAAAGCAATTAATCCCACAAAGCCAAATAATCCAGCTAATACGCCAGATAAAAAGTAGTTATCCCAACTTAAGCTTGGCGCAAGCCAGGAGGAGCTGACCAAAACTATGGTTATTCCAGTTAGTAAACCAAATGCTTGCGAAACAGCAGTTACTGCAATTGCTTGATATCTCTTAGATAATTTGCCGCCAAAAAAATCTGCAGCTCCCCAAAGAACTGAAGATAAAAGTGCTAACAATGTGGCCATTTCGGTAGCCTACTATCTAGATTTGGTTGGATTTATGATCTTAGCGCTCGCGCCTACGCTTACTTACCTTTAAATCAATTTATCATTTGGGAGTGAATCCAAATTTCGAACAACTAGTAGCACCAATTTTGGCGTTAAAGCCACGTGGTGAAATTTTGCTTGAGGTTGTTCCTGCACCACAAAAACTTGCACCACATGCATTGGCACTTACTGCCGATGTTTTAGAGGATGCAGCTACTGGGCGATTAGTGTTATTGCATGACCCAGATGGGCAAGAGGGCTGGGGCGGACAGTGGCGATTTGTAACCTTTACCCGGGCGGCGATTGATTTAGAGATGGCCTCAGATCCACTACTTCCAGAAATTGGTTGGGCTTGGTTAATTGAATCTTTAAAAAAACATAACTGTGATTACATTGCAGCCAGTGGCACAGTCACTCGGGTTGCAAGTGCTTCCTTTGGTGAATTAGAAGATAAAGATGAAAATTCAGAGATTGAAATTAGAGCTTCATGGACCCCAACCTCTGAAGCTCAGTTAGTAAATCACTTACAAGCTTGGCTGGAATTACTTGAGTTGACTGCAGGGTTAGAGCCAATTCCAGAGGGCGTCTCATCAATATCTCGTAAAAGTTAACAGTAAATAGATGGTTAGTGCATTACTAGTTCCACGAAACGGTCTGCCAAAATTAATCGAAGATGAAGCATCCTTTGCGCAAGCAATTTCAAATCTAGCAGCTGGTACCGGGCCACTTGCAATAGATGCAGAACGAGCCTCGGGATATCGCTATAGCCAACGTGCTTATCTAATTCAAATTTTTAGAGATGGTGGTGGATTGCATCTAATTGACCCAATACCGCTGAAAAATTCTAAATTATGGGATACATTCAATGAGAATTTTTCTTCTCAAGAGTGGGTTATTCACGCAAGCACGCAAGATCTTCCTTGTTTAATCGGGGTTG
>Ga0208091_1000302_pt1 | contig 9885 bp, 19 predicted proteins | sample LakMenEpi26Oct12_FD_150736 | JGI IMG/M metagenome (GOLD analysis project Ga0208091, IMG submission 150736) | Freshwater microbial communities from Lake Mendota, WI - 26OCT2012 deep hole epilimnion (SPAdes) | ecosystem: Environmental > Aquatic > Freshwater > Lake > Epilimnion/Euphotic zone ...
GATTTGATATTCTAATAATTTGTTCAATCTCAGATAGTTCATTGTAAATAGATTTTTGTAAATCAGCTATGTCAGTTAAATCAGAAACTCCTAAACCTCGCATTGGTGATCTTTGATTGTAAAGAATTACACAAGGAATCTTGCCAATAGGATTAGGTAAAGATTCTATTAATCTTGGTTCATCTCTATTGCCAGTCATTAATTCTACTGTATCTATTCTGTCCTCGTACCAAAGTTTATAAACTTCTCTAGTGCTTTCAATAGACTCTCTAATTTTTACATAATCTAAATAGTAATAACCATTTGGTGATCTAGTATAGTTCCAGTCTAATACGTTCTCAGGAGTATATACGTTTATATATGGTCTAATGTTTTGTTCTAATTCTTCTCCACGAGTCATTACATTCGTAGATGGTTTGTCTACGATAATCCAACAATGTCCATAAACAGAAGCATAGTTTTGTACTTCTCTCATTAGAGCATCAAATGTTCTGCCTTCGTAATCTGAATCTTCTAAAAATTGATCTACTGATGGGTCGTCTGATAATGTTCCAAGTTCTCTAGTTGGTAAAACTCTGAATAGAAATGATGAATAAATATCTATTACGTTTCTTGCGTGGTTATCTAATGGAGTATAGCTAAGTCTTTTAAAATATTCTGATTCTAATTCTAATTGGTAATTTTGTAGGAACTTTCCATCTTGGTATTCTTTGCCACCTAAATATGATCTGATGTAATATTCCCATCTTGGCATCATACCTTTGTATTGTGAATGTTGCTGTTCTATTTCTTGTCTTGTATATGCCATTATGAAAATCTTTTAGGTTGTGATTTAGGTAGATTTGAAGTGATTGGAAATAAATATTCTATTGCGTAACCAAGTGCGTCAGTCATGTGATCGTAACCATTATTTTTCTCAGGTTGATTTGTTCCTTCTTTATACACTTGTTTCATCAAAGAATTTATTAAAGTTTTACAAGAAGGATTAATGAAAATACTTCTCTTACCATCAAATGACTTTAGTTTACTGTTTACAGCATTGACTCTGTCTCTAACTAAAGCATGAGTGGATTTACATTTAACATTAAAACCTGCATTTTGCAATATAGTTAAATCTGTTCTGCCACCTGCTGATGTCTTACGTTGTCTTGATGCTGGGTCAGGGTAAGCTATTATCTTTGTCTTGTCATACCTAGATAATAATTCATCAACTAACTCATCAGTATTAGAACTGTAAATAACTATCTCATCAAAGAAATAACTAACTCCGTTCTTAACATGGAATAGACAAGCTGATAGTGGGTCAATGTTAAAATCTATTCCAATATGAATCATAAGTTTAGGGTCGTACTTACATTCTTGCACATTTAATTGGCGATCAAAATTATAGTAAACAACTCCTGAGTAGGTTTCAAATGATGCTAAATATTCTTGTCTAAATGTTCTCTCGTCTAAATCTTTCATGGCTTGTTCAATCTCGTCTTTGTCCACTTGACCACCATCTAATGTAGTAAACTTAAATGACTTCCATTCAGGGTCATCACCTAAACCCTTTTGATATATCTCATAAGACCAGTTACCAAATCCTCTAGGTGTTCCTATAAATAATACATTACCAGTAACGTGCTTATCTGAGATTGTTGGTCGCAACACTTCTGTCCAAGCTTCAACTGGTATATCTGCATATTCATCTAGTAGTAAGAAATCTAATCCAACTCCTCGTAAATTGTCTGGTGATTTATCTGCACCTTTTAAACTTATCTGACTACCATTTCTAAGTATTAAAGTTAGTTCTGTTTCATTAGCATATTTAATCCATCTTTTTTCAGTAGTAAGTCTTTTAAGTTGTTTCCACATAATCTCTTTAGACATTCTGTAAGTTGGTGCTACATAGAATATCTTTGAATTAGGTTTTCTACTTGCGAATCTAAGTAGTTCATACATGGCTAAGTGTGTCTTGCCGAATCTTCTTCCTGTAATTAAAACTCTAAATCTTTTTGGACAAGTGTATACGTCTAGTTGTGGTTTACTAAATGGCATTATATTAATGTTCCTTCTATTCTATTCTTTGCAATATCAAAATAGTTTTTGTCCATTTCTATTCCAATAAAGTTTCTGTTAATGTTTTTACAGGCAACTCCTGTGCTACCAGAACCCATAAATGAATCTAAGATTAAGTCTTTTTCTTGTGATGATTTAGTTATTAAAAACTCTAATAAGTCTGTTGGCTTTTGGGTTGGGTGTAGAATATTGTTTGTTTTATTATATTTCAATATGTTTGGTTCTCTTTTGCCATTAAGTTCTTTTCTACCTTTAGTTAAAAATAAGATTAACTCATACTTAGGTGCATATCCACCAGTTAAATCTCCAGAACCATGATTGTTTTTTTCCCAAATTAAAATGTCTTTTAAAGTAAAATGTTCTTTTGAATAATCAATAAACTTACTTAGAAAATGAATAGAACAAAACATATAACAATGACTGTTTTCTTTTAGTATTCTCTTAAATTGTTTTAAAGAAAAATATAACCAATCAATGTTATTATCATTATTAATTTTATCATACTGTTCTTTTCTACGTTTGCTTTGGTAGTTCATTCCGTAAGGTGGGTCAGTAACAATTAAATCAACACTATTGTCTGATAGTGTTGGTAATACTTTTAAACAATCATCATTATAAAGCATTTATAATTCCTCTTTGGATAAGTTTAGTAATAACTTCTTCTTCCAATTCAACATCATGGTTATAACCTTTTGGTGTTCCAATATGGTTTGTATCTTCCATTGTATATCTATTCTTAGTTTTAAAGAAATCAAATGCTGTAATAGTTACTTTGCAATTACAGTAATTAAGTAACCAATAGATTGAAACGAAACCAGTAGTTGGTCTTGGATAGTTATATATTTGTATCATTAAGTTGTATTCTTCTTTGTTCCATAGCCAAGCTTTTTTCTTAACCCAATCTGGCATACGTTCTGCTCTCTTACCATCTTTTTCAAAGTTTAATCTAACTATGTTTTGTATGCGTGGTAATTCTTTTAATTTATTATGACCTTCATTAACTAAGTTGTTAATCCATACATCACATGGTTTATCTTGTATTCCAAGATTCATTCTAACTATTGAATTGTAGTTGTCGTAATTTATATTTGCTAACTTTTCTCCATTACCAATTAATAAAACATTCTTGCCTTTAAAGTATTCGTAAGGATTAAACATTTCTAATAACTGCTGTATGAGGTGTTAAGTGTTTATGTGTTTCAATAGTGTATGGTTTATGCAATAAAGCAAATGATTGAACTCTATCAGCATCATGCACTACTACTGTATTAGTATGTTCTAGTATGTTGTTAAGATGTTTTATTCTATCTCTTACAAATTGTTCGTGGTCTAAAAAGCACATTCCAAATCTTTGTGTTAATGGTATTTCTTGTTTAAAGTCTATTTGTATTTGCTGATAATGTGAACCGATTAAATAGTCAAATCTTCTTGCCCAGTTAATCTCTTGGACAAATGATATTAATTTAATTCCTTTAGCTTTTGCTATCTCAACTAACAATGGTGTGGAATAATAACCACAACCAGTTTCCATTATATCTTCATTAGACTTTAGAGCTTCTTGGATTAAGACTTGTTGGTGTGTTGCGTAAGTATCTATGAACTGTTTTTCTTCCACCATATATTTGTCTATGTTTAGTATAGCTTGATTATCAGTTGTTAATAAATAATCAACTTTAGATAGACCATATTGTTTAAATGTATTCCAAATACTATTTCCAATACTTACTGCTTGTTCAAAGTTATTATAAATTAAACAGTCTATATGTGTGTAACCTTTATCAATAGCTGTCTTTAATCTTTTGTTGCCAAATATGCAGATCAAATAATCACTAGCCCAAACTATTATAGGGTTAAATAGATTATCAATATCAGGTAATGTTTTTAATCTGCGTTTAGCTAGATTATCATTAAGATATAAGTTGTCTCGTTCTGATCTTACTTTAAGACTAAGCCAATTATGTTTGTTAAATTGATTTGAATACTTAATGAACTTAATTGGTACTGAGATTATGTTTGGATTTCTGTTCTGACTTACGAATCTTCTCTCTAATAATTTCTTTTCCGTCATTTCCAGTCCAATGTATTGTTTTAGCTATATCATTATTCTTGCCTAATCTTAACCCATGATAATTGTCTGGTATTCTATTGATCTTAAACTCGTGTGCTATTATGTTAAATGCTTCTTGATCTCCTCGTTCTTGTCTCATCTCGCATCTATCAAACCATTTTTTTAGAACTTGTTTATTGTTTATACCCACTATTCCAGTTTGCCATCTATCAGTTCTAACTGCATGGTCTTTACTAACAAGATAATCGCAGTCATCTAGCATATCAAACAAATCAGATATATCTTCTTTAATTTCTATATCGCAATCTAACCAAATTATTTTATCTGCTGGTACTTTTTCTATTGCCTTAGGTTTATAGAACCAAGTCCTGCCATCTGAAGCAACTAAAAATGAATTAGGATATTTTTTTAACATTCCAAAGTTAGCTATGTATAATGGAATCTTAATATGCTTATGATAACTTTCTAAGAACCAATCAAGTATATCTATGTAGTCTTTGTCGCAACCAGTTACAAAAGCTTTCATAATTGAATTTTAACAGTATTCGTATAAACATCAAACCAATCTGATGAGTAATCACAAGTCTCGTACTTATTAAAATAACAACCCCCTTCTGTGAAGTGTATGTTCTTAGCTTTAGGATTGTGTGGGTATTCGCCAACTAACCAATTCCATTCTAAAGGTAAACCACCTACTTTATCAGTCCATTTGAATTGATGAAGTTCTAATCCTGATGCTTCATTAACGTATTCTTTTGTAAGCTGTTTACATTTAGCTGTATTCATTAGCATTAAACTAGACCAGTTCTTTTTATCATAAACAGTTTGTATTTGATTGCCGAACTTAGATAAGTGTTTAGGTATATAATCATGCTGACAAACCATAACTGCATAATCATCATTTCTTAAATCCCATAGTTCTTTGATGTCAGTTTTAAAAAGCATATCGCAATCTAGGAATAATGCCCAACCATCATAGTTCATAAGGTAAGGAACTATAAACCTACTAAAAGAAAACTCAGTAGATGATAAGCTATTCTTTGGTCTATTAAATGAATCTTTAATGTTAGGTAAGTATATTGGTGTGAATGATACTGGTACTGAACTTTGTCTTAGTATGCTCTCGGCTAGTATGTGGTAAGCTATTTTCTCTTTGCTATCATATCCAATAAAGACATTAATCATTAGACTGAAGTTTTTTTAACTCAATATCTTTGGCTTGTAGTTCTTCGTTTAGTCTATCTATTTCTTTTTTAAGATTATAAATGATTACTTCTAAGTCGTTTGTCCCTCGCATTTTCTTATCTAGCATCTTTGGTTTCTTTCGCCCACACATTGTATCATTTCTTTTTATTTTGATATGTTCTTAAATACCTTCTGCCCAAAGCTACTGCTTCAGTTTTGCTTTTACCTCTATATCCCCAAGCTTCCAATGATAGCTTTAATCTAGTCTTGTTGCCCTTCTCATCAAACAATCTACCTCTGCCACTACCCATTCTAACTAAGAATGAACCTTTGCGTCTAAATTCTGTTGCTGTATTTGGTCTGCCTTTTACTGGTGGTCTTAGATTGCTTCCAGTAGCCCTATTGTATCTTGCTCTACCAGATGCAGATAGCCCACCTTTTTTATTCTTATCAGAACTTCTTAAACTAAATTTAACCATTTTTTCTAGTGTTAATTATTATTGGTGCTTGTTTTTTAACTTTTAAATTATGCTTCTTCATAAGTAGATCTACAATACATTTAGAACAAGCTTTAATATGTTGCTCTAATTTGTTCATCATTGGTTTTTGGCAGAATAAACATTTACTCATTTTCTACTTCTTTCATTTCAATAACTTCTTTTGGTTCTTCTACTATGTCGTAGATCGGTAAAGGAATATTGTCGTCAGTATTTTGTATTTTGTCTGTTTGTCCAAGATAAACTTTACCTAACCACATAGCCATAATACTGGAATTAAGTTTAGTAGCAATATCAAATTGGGTTTTTCTAATAGACTTTTTTGCTTGTGCAACCCCCAGTTCATAAGATTCTTGGGCTAATTCATTTCTTTGAAGTGTAGATTCAGAACAACCAATAATTCTGGCTATTTCTGCTTTGGTACACATATAACTGGCTAAGTCTTTTATCTGATCTAGTAATTTAGGTGTAAAGTCAAAATTCGGTCTACCCCTATTTTCTTGTTTATCTATTACTAGTATCTCTTTGCCCATATTAACCGAAATGTTCGTTAAATGTTCTATTATTCTTTTTTAAGAGATTTGTAAAGGAAGTCTAATAAATCTTGGTTTTGGTAAAGTGTGTGGCAGATTCCATTTGCTATTGAATTGCATACTACTTCTTCAGCTTTTAAAGGTAAATCTAATTTATATTCGTCATGTATCATGTGGCAGATTTCATGGATTAGAGTGTTAGACATTTGAATATCATCTAATGTTTTGTCTAAGGTAAGAGTGTTGTTATCGCAATCAAACTCTCCAAAAATTTTCTTCTTACTGGCTAATTCCTTTTCAATGAAATTAAGTTTAATTATTCTGCTTCCAAAAATAATTTCTTTCATCTGAATCTTGATACTATCTTAGCTATCTTCTTGGGTTGTTTAGAGAACTGTTGTCCTTTTTTCTTTGCCATTCTTTTAGCACGAGTTGTTTGTGCGTATTGTGATGCAGATAAAGCTTTAATTGCTTTTTCAGGAAGGTATCGTTCTCCAGTCTTAGAACTTGGTTTGCCAGATTTGGTTCTCCACTTTTGCTGACTCCAGTTCATTAAGTCTCTTTGTGATTTTTTAATCATCTATAACCACCACCTCTTGCTTTATAAGTCTTTGCTAACAGTTGTGCTTTTCTTGCTGACCATTGACCAGCTTTAGTTCCTGCAACTGATCTGCCTTTTATTGAGTAAAACAGTCTCTTACGCATAGTTGGCTTAGTGTAGTTACCAGCTAAATTAACTGTGCTTTTTTTTCTTTTCATTTCTTTTTTCTTTTAGGCATCTTTAATGGTTTAGGTTTGTAAACTCTATAAGTGCCTTTAGTCTTAACTTTGTTTGTATAAAGTACAGATAATGAAGAACTTGTTGTGATACCCATTATTTTTTCTTACCTTTTTTATTTGTCATTTTCTTTGGGGCTTTTTTCATTGTGTGTTTTGGCATTATATTTTATCCTTTATTTTGTTAATCATTTTGATTATCTCATATCTATAAGAAATGGAAGTAGAATAGTTTTCTAATGTTTCTGCTAGTTTAACTGGGTCTTTGGTTCTCATTCTCACTTGTCTAAATTGACTGTAATGATGATTGTTATTTAATATTGATACATAATCTTTTACTGAACTGCATTTTGTTTTATAAGTTTTAACTCTCCAGCTTATTGATGGGTCTTGTTTGAGTGGCAAGATTCCGTTTTTAGACCAGATTCTTATACCAAACAAATTTTGACCTTCACGAGCAAATCTTGAAGTTCCATAATCCGACTCTACGATTGCTTGGGCTATGATTAGAACTTTTGGAACTTGCTCGTTTTTATTTAGATCAATATTAACGTAATCTATACATTTTTTCATTGATTCTATGAATTTGTCGCTGGAACTTGTGTCTATCTTTGGTTCGTAGAATGAACCTATTGCTTTGATATGCTTAATTGTTTCTTTCCTTATTTTCTCTTTGACTATTTGATTTGGAAAAAACGTGCCTACACAAAATATAGAAAATAGAAATAAAACTATTATTATATACTCATAGAGTTTCCCACTTAATAATTTGATATTCATTATTTTTTAGGTTATGTGTGATAACCTTCCAGCTTTACAGCTTATCTAATTGGATTATTCTTCGTCAGAATCTTCTAGATCTTCGTCTAGATCTTCGTCAGTATCATCATACGTCTCATCTGATTCCATTTCTTCAAGATGATCTTCTAACATATCACGCAAAGAATCAAATTCTACATTGATCTTATCTTGTGCCTTTTCAAGTTTAGCTATTATCTTTTCTATTTTCATAACTTCTCCTGCTGGTTAATAAAGCCCAAATAGAGATATTTTATAGAATTGTAAATATATAATTTTTAAAGAACTAAATAGATAAGCAAATCAAGAGTTTAATTGACGAAGAACCCATTTTTCGTAATCTTCTGAATCAAGTTTTTCACGCATAATTTCAAACTCGTTATTTTCTCTTGGTTTTTCAATGATCTTAGTTTTTAAGTCTTGCAAGGTAGGAATAGTAATTTTCTTAGATTTAACATTCATATTGCTAAGACTCTTATCATTTTTATTTATACTATATAGTATATTAGTATTAGTTGTTGTTCTGTTTGTTAGTTTTTGGTTAGGTGTGGCTTCCAAGTCTTGATATTTGCTATATTTTACAATGCTATATATGCTTAAATTTTTGGTTAGAGTTTGGTTGATGTTGCCAGAATTTTTTAAGTTCTTAATAATTGTTTTAATATTCTGCATAGATAAATTAAACTTCTTAGCTAAATCCCTATAAGCTATTGAAATCTCCCCCCTTTTGAGAGTTAGTTTCTTTTTTCTATACACAACTTGGACTGGCTTGTGTGATGCCATAGCAACTAAATATAAAAACACAGCAACCTCTAATTGATTATTAAAGTCGCTAGAATTATAAATCTTCCTATGTAGTGCTATCCAACCATCATTCATTTTAAATCTTCCTTAACAAGTTCTATAACTTTATTTGTAAAACTTTTTAATCCGTTCTTATGACAATCCTGTACAGAAGCATAAGCTGAGAACCAACTTTTTTTGTAATGCTTACCTATTTCGTTGTATGATTTTTTGGAGATTGCTCTTATGACTGCCAAACATATTTTGTTATGTGGTACTTTAAAAAAATCTATATCTTTATAAAGTTTACTGTTGCAAAGAATCTTTTGGCACGATTCTGAAATAGTTTGTATTTCCATTAAAATATCCTTCTTCCTTTAGTGTGTTTACTTTTTTGCACTCACTAAGAGTACAAAGCTTAACGGATATTAATATAGGATTTATATTATACTTCAACCAAAATTTTATCTCATTCATTCTATGCTGTTCTAAATGGTGATCGCAACATAAGGGTAAACAGTAAGCATCATTCTTTAATCCTAATCCTACGTTGCCTTTGGGTAAGTTTCTTATGTGGGCTACTTGCACTTCAGGGTTTTTACAAATGATACAAGGGAAGTTTGATGCAATCCAACGTCTATGCTTTTCGGATTTTATAATCTTTGCCTTCGGTATTTGCACTATTTTTTTTTAGGTTTTCTTCTGCGAGACTGGCTTAAAGCAATAGCTATTGATTGTTTTCTACCTTTGCCTTCTTTTAAAAGCATAGATATATTCTTGCCTATGTTTTTCTTACCATATTTTAAAGGCATAAGTGATTCGTTTTATTAACGTGGGCAAAAAAGGGAAGGCACTTTTCTACCCACAATTACAATTACATTAGATAGAACAAAATGGCAACACTTTAAGTCATTGTTTTTCAATCATATTACTTTTATATTATCCACAGTTTTTTATAGTTTTAAAGTTGCAATAACAAAACAAATCATTATATTGATTTTATATTAAATAAATAAAGGGAAAAATATGGCTTTAATAAAAAACAAAGAAAATAATTTAGAGTATTTTCATGCAGAAGTAGATTGTGGAAATTTTGATAAAAATGATTATCACTATTCTCAAAGTGGTGAAAAATATGTAGATCAATGTTGCATTTGTGGAAAAGGAATTAAAAACTATGCAA
>Ga0208091_1000305_pt1 | contig 9832 bp, 8 predicted proteins | sample LakMenEpi26Oct12_FD_150736 | JGI IMG/M metagenome (GOLD analysis project Ga0208091, IMG submission 150736) | Freshwater microbial communities from Lake Mendota, WI - 26OCT2012 deep hole epilimnion (SPAdes) | ecosystem: Environmental > Aquatic > Freshwater > Lake > Epilimnion/Euphotic zone ...
TCAGAAGCCAGAATTCAGTATTCAGAATTGGAACCCTCTCACGGGCAACGTGTACTATTATTCTGACTCCTGTCTTCTGTATTCTGACTTCTCTCTTGCAAACACCCCAGAGGGGTTTTGCAAGAGCCTCACTTATAAATGCCGAATTCGCCGCGGCGGTTGAGGCGGTAGGCCTCTTCGGCGCGGCCCGGGGCGGCGGGCTTCTCTTCGCCGAAGCTGCGCGTCTGCACGCGGCCGCCGTCGATGCCGAGGCTCACGATGTAGCCGCGGATCGTCTGCGCGCGCTGTTCGCCGAGCGACAGGTTGTACTCGTTGCTGCCGCGCTCGTCGCAGTGCCCGTCAATCAGCACCACATGCGAGCTGTTCTGCAGCAGATGCTGGGCGACCTGTTCGATCTTCGAGACCTCGACCGGAGCCAGTTGGTAGGAATCAAAACCGAAATAGACCGGGCTGAACGACACGCCGGTCACCGGCTCCCGCGACTCGGCGAACGATTTCTGATCGTTGAGCGCCGTGCCCGTATCGGCATCCCACGGAACCTCTGTAACCTTCGTCGCCGTATCCTTCTCGCCGCCGCCCCATCCAAACCATCTCTTGACCGTGGTGCAGCCGCTGCTCGTTACCAGGACAACCACAACCAGCGCCAGCTTGACAAAGTGATTCATTCGCATACTGTTGACTCCGTGGAGCACGAACCCCGTTTATTATTTATCCGACCAATCGGGCGACATCCAGTTACCCGCATTCGGGAATAAACGTACCGGAGAATCACCCTGCGTGTCAAGTATCCAAAGTGACGAGCGCCCGGAACCCTCCGCGCGCGAACAGACAATGTGGCGGCTGTCGGGTGCCCACGACGGGTCTTCGTGATCCGGACCGCTGGTGAGCGGGGTGTCGGATTCGCCGCCTGCGGCAGGGTCCAGAACGGCGATCTGGTAACCGCCGGACCGCCGCGTCGCATAGACGATCTTGCCGTTCGCCGCCCAGTCGGGGTTGACGTTTTCCGATCCCTTGTACGTCAGCCGGCGGGAGCGCCGGGTGGCGATGTCCACGCTATACAGTTGCGGCGCCCCCGAGGCATCGCCCACATAAACGACCTTGGTGCCATCGGGCGACCAGGCGGGGCTGGCTTCAACGGCGTGGGGCGTCTGCGTGAGGCGGGTAACCGCGCCGCTGGCCAGATCCAGGGTATAGACCTCGGGGTTGCCCGAGAGCGCGAGGATCAGCACGGCGGTGCGGCCGTCGGGCGATATTTCGGCGCCCGTGTTCAGGCCGTTGAATTTTGCCAGCGGCACCCGGCGGCCGCCCGTGGCCGGAAACCGGTAAACCGTGGGAGATTTGTGCAGATAACTGGTATACAGGATGTTTTGCCCGTCGCGATCCCACTTCGGCCCAACCACCGCCACATTGTCCTGAGTGATCTGCGCCAGACCGCGGCCATCCGCATCGCACATGAACAGATCGGCGTTGTTCGGTCCGCGGCGACTGACCAGGACGATCCGCGTGCCGGCGATGCCCCGTTCGCCCTTGATGTGCTTGACCATGTCATTGGCCAACTGATGCGCCAGTCGCCGCACCTCCGTCGCGCCTGCGGCTGAAGATCGGTTCCACTCCATTCGTTTCCCGGGCCAGGAGACTAGGCTGGAGACCGTCAGGCCGTCCGCACGGGCCGAGGCCGCGCCCGAGACCCGGATCTGCCCCGCCGGATCGATCTTGAACCACCCAGAGCGCTCCAGATCGCCCTGCAAGGTCTGCACAAAGAGGCTTCCCGTCTCGCCCGTGGCCGCTAGCCCGGCGAGGCTGACCGCATCCTTGCTAGCGCCCTCCCCCCGCACCGTGATATCTGCGCCACACACGGCCGTCACGGTTCCCATGACCGCCACCATCAGTAAAAAACGTTTCATTGCCGCCCCGTTCCTGTTCACTCCCCCACCCGCCTGCCGCACGGCGGCCGGCCCCCAAACACACGCCGGAAGTATCGCACGTTTGCGCGGGCCTGTCCAGAATGCCGCTAAGTTAAGCGATGCTTCCGATCATAATCATAATCGTAATCGTAATCGTAATCCATTCTCCATCAGGAGATTAAGATCAAGATATAGCCTTTTCCAGGATCATTTGATCAGTTTCGCAAACGTGCCGCACGCTCCACTTGTTCAAAATACCGCTGAACATCCTCGCGCGGTTTCAGCTCCAGCGAGCGCTTGATCAGCGGCAATGCCTCCTGATATTTGCCATTTTTGGCGAGGATCTGGGCATGGCGTAGCCGCGCGTCGGCTTCGACCTTTTCGATGCCCTCGGCACGCTCGTAGTAAAAGATGGCCTTCTCGACATTCGTGGGCGCATAGAAGAGCCCGAGCATGATCAGCGCATCGCCGTCCAGCGGGTCGAGGACAACGATGTCCTCGAGGATTTTCGCCTGGGCTTCGACCGCCTCGTTGCGTGCCACAGCGAGGCGCGCCTCAAGCTTGAGCATGCGTTTTTTCTGTTCGTCGTTCAGGTTCGCGCCCGCGCGTTCGGCGATCTTCCTGATCAACCCGGAAGCGGCCGAATAGGCCGACCGGCTGACGAGCACGTCGGCGTTGCGGAGCTGGCGGGCGATGTCGGGGTTTTCTTCGCGTGCCATCGCTCTTGCATAGGCGTCTGCCGCCTGATCGACGTCGCCTTCGTTCACATAGATGTCTCCCAGGGTTTGCAGCGCGGCGGTCGGCGTTTTGCCGGCGATGTCAAGGAGCTCGTAGATTTCGGCGGCCTTCATCGGCTGCTTGAGCCCGAGATAGGCGTTGGCCTGCAGCAACAGGTAATCCGCCTTTCCCGGCTCTCGGCGCAGCAGCTCGTCACACATGGCGATTGCCTCGCCGTACTTCTGTTGTTTGAAGAGCGTACGGCAAAGGCCCATCTTCCAGTCGAGCGTTTTAGGCTGAAGCATCACGGCCAGGCGATAGGCGCTCTCCGAAGATACGTACTGTTCGGTCATGGAATAGGCATAGGCGAGCAATCCGTACGTCAAGCCGTCGTTTTCGCCCAGCTCGATGCATTTCGTCAGCGGGCCGATTGCCGCGTCAAAGTCGTTCAGCCGGATCCCGATCAGTCCAAGGTTCTTATAGGCACGCTGAAAGCTGGGAAACTTGGCGATGGCGCTTGAGTAACAGGCGGCGGCGTTCGTCAGCCGGTCCTCCTGAAAGTGAATGTTGGCGAGCGTGAAGTCGAACACCGCGCTTGCAGCGGCGTTGGTGCTCTTCTCGAGGAGTTCGACGGCTTTGGCGTTGCCGCCGCTGGCCCCCATCAGCTTCATCACTTTCTCCATCACCCCTTTTTCGACGACCGTAACACGCGGCTCGATTTCAGCGCGCATGCCGTACGACCCCATGAAGGCCTGCTGAAAAGCCGGTTCTTTCCAGAATGTCGCGGGTTGCTCAATCCATTCGTCCGCCGAGGCCATTCCGCACACCGCACTCATCACGACTAAAAGTGACATTCTCATCCGTTATCCCCTTCCGTTTTCAGCCCGCTGCTTTCCTGCACGGGCAAACCTCAAGACCTAGGACTCATGCCCCAAGACTCAAGACACTGAACCCTGAACTCTGAACCCTCTCTTAAAGCGCAAACGTGATCGGCACCCGCATGCGAAACTGCACGGCCTGGCCGCCGACCTTGCCCGGCTCAAACCGCCAGCGTTTGACAGATCCAAGCGCGGAGACGTCGAACGCCGGGTTGTCCGATTTCTGCACTTTCGGGTCTTGCACCCGTCCGTCCTTATCGACGATGAACAAGATATGCACCGTCCCCTGCTGCCGCTTCTTCTTCATCTCGGGCGGATAGCTCGGCGGGGGCTGGAAGACCGCGCGGGGCGCCTGGTCGAGGTCGGCCAGCGAGAAGATGTCATCGGCAGCCTGCATGCCTGTGCCATCGGCGCCCATGGGTGAGAGTTTGACCGCGAAATCGCCGCCCATGCCGTCCCCCATGCCGGGATTCAGCGCCAGTTCCAACTGCGACAGATCGAGCGGCGGCGCCGTCTCGGTCAGTTCGGGCGGCGGCGGCTCTTCAGGAGGCGGCTCCTCCTTCTTTTCCTCCGCAACGGGTGGCGGGGGAGGCGCCTCGACCGTGTCAACACTCGTGATCGCGAGATCACTAGTATCCTTCTGCTTGCCGATATCCTGCAAGACGGGCAAGAGCAGGAACAGAACCACGGTCAGCGCAGCCCCCACGAGCAAGGTGCCGCCCGATGCGAACAATCGTCCCACAAAGCCGTTGCCAGACCGGCTGTTTTGGCCGAAAGGAGTCATGTCCCCGCCGCCTCCTTGCGCGTGGCGAGGCTCACCTTGACGGCTCCGCCCAGTTTCGCCTCATCAATGACCCGAACCAGCAGGCCTGACGGCACATTCTGATCGGCCTGAATGATCACAGGTATATCCTCTTTTTCGAGCATCCGCTTGACGACCATCTGCACGCCGCCCAAACCTATCTCCTGGCCACCGTAGACCACCGCCCCCTTGGCCGTGATTGCCAGCAGCACACTGTTCTTCTCCAGGCTGACCGACGAGGCCGCCTGCGGTTTGTCGACCTCCACACCCGTTTCGTCGACGAATGTTGTGGTAACAATGAAAAAGATCAGCAGAATGAACACACAATCGATCAACGGCGACATGTCGATCCCCGCTGACTCGCCGTCATCGCCGCCTGCATTTCTAAATCTGCTCATGGGTTCACCTTTCCATTTGTGCTAGCGAGAACGCGCTCCTGAAATGCACGCATGCATAGCGTCTCGACATGCGTCACGACTTTGTCGAACCTTTGGTGCTGGCGGTTCAAGAAAAACTGGATGAAAACCCCTGTGAGCGCAAGCACCAACCCAGCCTCTGTTGTAATAAGGGCCTCCGAAATGCCTTTCGAAATGATCCCCATGGTCTGCTCGCCGCCGCCTCCTCTGGCCAGTCCATTGAACGTCATCAACATACCGGTGACCGTGCCAAGCAGTCCGAGCAGAGGAGCGGTCGCCACGCACACTTTCATGACTTGAAGATTACGTGTAAACGGGCCAACCGTCACCGATTGGAACAGCGAAAAATAGGATTCAATTTCATGGAGTGTCTGACACTGCATCGCCTCGGCGATCATGCGCTGAATCGGCCCTCTCGGCCGGTCCGGATGCAGTTGCCACTTACGCCATGCCCGCAAGGGCGACGTGCGTGCTCCCAAGAGGACGAGTTGTAGCATGGTGCTGAGCCCGAGAGGGTACATAATCAAAGCGACTAGGGCCAATGGCACCATCGCCCATCCGCCCGAAATCCAGACCGGCCAAGCCTGTTCGAACCACGGGCGCACCGTATCCGGCAGATGGCTATTGATAGACAGTTTGATGAATTCCATATCCATTGGAATTTCACTCCGCGCGAATTAGACCTTGCCTACCTCACACATGAATCTGACGGCAATTTGCTCCATCTTGTCTGCAAGGCCCTTGGCTTTGCGCGACAGGAACGAGTGCATCAGTACGCAGGGGATCGCCACATAGAGACCGTATTCCGTCGTGATGAGCGCTTCTGAGATACCCGATGAGAGCATCTTCACATCACCCGAGCCAAACACGGTCATGAGGTTGAAGGTTGAAATGATACCCGTGACCGTGCCCAGCAAGCCGAGCAGAGGTGCGCAGGCCGCTGCCACCGCCACAAAGGGGAGGAAGCGGTTGAGACTGGCCTTCGCGTCCAACATCTTCTCGAACATGGCCTCTTCGATCAGTTCCCGCGGCTGATCCAACACCTCGACCCCGGCACGCAGCATTCGGCCGGTCATTCCTTTCATCTTATTCACCGCATCACGCGCGCGTGCGTTATCCTTTACGCATACGGCGTCCAGAAGTTCGGCCAAATGCTTGGCGCGCGGCAGACGGACAAACGCAAGAGACACCCACTTCAGAACAACGACAATCAATGCGCACGTGAGAAGCAGAAGGATGGGCCACATGACCGCACCGCCCTTGAGGAAGTGCTGCACAACCGTCTCCTTGATCTCCTCGATCTTACGCGCATTGCCGAGCGAGGCGTCGAACGGGATGCTTCCGGCGCCTTTCATGACGGTATCCTTGATCAGCTCCGTCAGCGCCGGATCCGAACACCCCTCAACCACCGGAATGAGGGAACCCACCCGCTGACTGGCGATGCCGGCCAGCGTTCCGTCTTTCGAAGCGAAATAGGACACCGGGCCCAAAAGCAGGAAACGCCCCTGCTTGACAAGGCCGTCATCGGCCGCAGCACCGCCCGGAAATTTCAAGCCCCCCGCCATTTCCTCGAGGCGTGCGAGACTCACAAACACCAGACGCAACTGAACGTCAAAAGCAGCGACCGGGTCGATCGCCAGATGATCCTGAGCGCCGCGCGCCTCCTCGACGAGCTCTTTATAGGGCTCCAGTTCGGAAATGTGCAACCGCGTCTCGAAATTGCGGGCATATTCCCCCAGAAGGCTGACCAGATAGTTGCGCTCCGTCTCGCGCCCCTTGATTTCGTTGCGCAGCGCGGACAGTTCAAGCGTGCCGCCGTCTGACTGCCGCTTGACCGCATCGTATTCGCGCCGCAATTCGCTCAGCGCCTGTTCTGCCTCGGACAACGACCGCGTGAGCGGAATTTTGTCGTCTGCGATCTGCTTGCGCACGTCGGCCAGCCGCGCCGACGATGCGGTTAGCCGCGCGCGCATGGTTTCCGCAGCCCCTGCGAGCCCGTTCGTAGCCTCTTGCGCGGCCGCCGCAAACACCCCCACACACGCCAGCACCATAAGGAAGACAGCTTTCATCTTATACTCCAGGTTCGTTGAATCCGGTTCCCTTACTTCACACAGATCGGAAGCGCTACATAGGCCGCAGGCGACTCGCCGCGGTAGATGGCCAGCACACGCGCGACGGCACCGACCAAATCGTTATGCTCCTGCCAGGTCCATCCATACGGACCCAAAAGCCCAACGCCCGCCACGCCGCTTTTCTCATTCACATAATACGCCTGCGCGAGGCCGATGTAGAACACCGTGACCTCGACTTTCCGTCCGTCGGCAAGCTGACGCACCTCGCCGGAGACCGAGAGTTCGCGCATCGCCTTGTTCAGCTCGTTCAGCGTGCCGACCACGTTCTGATAGCGCTCCGACAGCGTCAGCTTGGTGTCTGCCGGGTTCGCCCGTATGCGCTGGGTCAGCGGCGCCACGCGCACGCGCACCGGCTCCGGCGTCCGCGGAAGCATCGCCAGCGTGCGGAATTCAAGTTTCTTTATTTCATCCGCCAGGCTCTTGGTGCCCGCTTTGATCATGTCGTTCTGCGCTTTCAGTTCGGCAGCCTTGACGGCCGATTCGCCCATGTCCTTCTTGGCCTGTGCGATGCGCTCCTTGAGCGCATCCGATTCGCGACGGATCAGATCAATTCGCTCCTGAATCAGCTCTTTGCCCACTCGCCAGTCCTGCGCCTCCTTGGTGACCAGTCGCTCGGTCTCCAACCATTTTCCAAGGTTCTGCTTAGCGGTCTCCAACTCATCCTGCGCCGTGGCAACACCTGCCAGCAGCATCAGCGTGATAATCACTCTATTCTGTCTCATTCTTTTTCCTCACTGACATGCTAGGTGGACGGATGGCCACCCACTTTACACTTACCAATTACAGCCCAATGAAAGCCCATACGTCCTGCCCGCCGTGTACGAAGTCCGCTTGAAATCCTCATAGGGCGTGCGGTAAACGCTTTCGATGGCCGGATTCATCAGGTTCTTGAACTCCAGGCCGAGTCGCCAGGTCGGCGAATAACGATCGTCACCGAAGCGGAACTTATAACCAATGGTCAAATCCAACGTGCAGATCGGCATTTCGATGAGGGCTGGAGCATAACCTGTTTGGGTTGCAGTATCGCCAGCCACATACGTTTCTCCGCGGTAATTTCCAAACAGACCACAGGATAAACCGGTCGCCTCATTTTCAAACATGAGGTTGATGTTGGCCAAGACATCGGACTGCCCGTCCATCGTCCTCGTTTTAGACGTGACGCCTGCGGCCTGCAAGTCATTAAGCATATCGCTACGATACTCGACCTGGGACTCCTGAATCGTCAGGTTGCCGCCAACAGAAAAATCTTTGAGTTCACTCCAAATGAAGCTCAGTGCTTTCCGAGCCTCAAACTCAACACCCATAATTTCAGCGTTGCCGTAGTTTTCCGGATACACATAGAGCGGGTCGCCAACCCCTGTTCCTTGGCGGAGTGAATACTGGATTGGATCAATAATCTTCTTGTAATACACGCCAGCGGCCAGCATATCCGGCGAGTTTTTATCGGGGCGCCATTCGAGTCGAGCGTCATAGTTATCCAATTTGGATATTTTCAAATCCGGATTGCCCAAGAACACCCGCGAATGATCAAACTCAGGATAGATCACAGGGGTAATTTCTTTAAAGATCGGACGAGCAATGGTCTGGGAGTAAGCCAACCGGAAGCTGAGTTCTTCAAATGGTTTGAGGTTCCATGCAATGGCAGGTAACACATCGACCTGTTCAATCGAGGAGTCTGCATCGCCCGCCGTGTATGGCAGAGGATCAATGCGTCCCGCATACTGTTCCAATCCGACCAAACCAAACGGAACCTTCTTTCTGATCTCGGGAGAAAGCCCTGCAGGCGCACTGACCTTGGTCGTCAACTCCGTCGTTTCCACACGGGCACCCCCGATCAAATCCAACCATTCCGGCAACGGCAGTCGGCCCATCAGATACCACGCGGTAATGTTCTGTACCCCATCGTAATCGATACTGTCGGGGGACAGTGTGGTTGGAAGAGATGCTTGATCAACCAGATTGAAGCCGCTGAAGTCATATTCGTCTGCAACATCGGTAAAAAGAGTCGGAATCATGGTACCGTCTTGCCGATAGACACGGCTACGATAGGACCGCTTAACAAAATCCCCGAAAACGCCCCCTTTGAACCAACCGTCCCAGCCTTCGCTGACCGAGTAGGGCTGCTTGTAGTTGAGTTGGGCCTGCATCCCTCCCTCGCGGGTGTCTTGCCAACGCCGCTCGACTCCATTCAAGCCCATTACACTCTTCTCAATATCCGAGTCCGCATAGACGAGCGGATTCAAACCGTTCGCGGCAAGTCTCGCAGGATCATAGGTCTTGACCGTGTGATCATATTCATAGGTCCCGCTCCAACTCCGACGGTCGGGCTCGACACTCTCCGCCAAATTATACGCCGCATTCCAGTCAAGCGTACTATCATTGAGCGCTGAGAACGTGTGGTCGCCAGCCAACAGGATGTTGCCGTTCGCATTTTCGGTGTACTGCAGTATCGCCCGGTCAATGTCCCTACTCCGTGTGGTTCTCGTCTGCTCTCCGATTTTAATAGGTGGCGGTCGGGGCCGGCCGGGAGGCTGGAACAGCAGATCCTGAGTACTCGTCGCGGACGGCTCATATTTTTCATAACTCAGATTGACCACATCGCGGGATTGATGCGTATACAGCGTCGTAAACCGGATATTGTTATAATCGTTCTTCGCTCCCAAGGTCAAACCCGCAGTCCACAATTGCTCATCAACCGAGTTTTCCACAGACAAATCGCCATTGGGATCAGGAACAACACCCCTTGCGTCTGAGGTCGCCGGGTATTGGACGCCGTAGCGTTCGCCATCAGCGTACTTGTACTTCTGGCTGTATGAACCTAACAGCAAACCGCCGAATTTCCAGTCGCCCAACGTCACATAATCGCCCACACCGAACTTAAATCCATAGTTGGGTGACGGCTTGCTCTTCTCAATTTGGGTACTGTACTGTTTATCCGCCGTTGTCGTACCGCTTGCGGTTGCGGTGCTCCCCCCCCGTGGCC
>Ga0208091_1000306_pt1 | contig 9811 bp, 19 predicted proteins | sample LakMenEpi26Oct12_FD_150736 | JGI IMG/M metagenome (GOLD analysis project Ga0208091, IMG submission 150736) | Freshwater microbial communities from Lake Mendota, WI - 26OCT2012 deep hole epilimnion (SPAdes) | ecosystem: Environmental > Aquatic > Freshwater > Lake > Epilimnion/Euphotic zone ...
TTTAATTCCAAGGCGTTTGTCCTCCGAGCCTGTCTTGTAATCTACGCAAGGCTGATATACATCTGCGATCTGCTGTAGATGTAGCACACTCTAGGTATTGTGCTATCTGTTGCAGAGTAAAACTATCGTGGTATCTCATCTGTAGTATGGTCTTATCCTCTTGCTCTAGCTTTAGATAAGCCTTCTTAATATCTATTAGGATCGCTAGTAGGTTGCCACCTTCAGCAGGTGTTGACTGCTTACGAGGTGTGCCATCGTTGATCATCTCTTGTGCTTGCTCTAATACTGTGCCATCTACTACTGAAGATATAACAAAGGGTATTAACTGAGCGATAGTTGTTGTGTCATAGAAGGCTTCATCAGTTGTCTTATACCCAGCCTTACGAGCCTTCTCTTTACGAGCAAACCGTTCAGCCATTCGTTGCATCTGATATGCAATTCGTCTTTCATTTTGTTCACGCTTGTTAGCATCAGGTTCGTTTAATAGATCAACAAACTGTTGCCCTCTACCAATAGCCCAGAGAAAACACTCCTGCTTTATATCTGCTAGATCTACCCAACCCTTAAACTTTCTAGAGATTACATAAGATACAGATGGAACTAACTCGTATAGAGTTGGATGTAATTCTGGTGTCATTCACAATCCAGTGTTGGAACCTCAGGCCACTTACCATCTAGTACCATAATTGCAATAGCTGAGTAATTAAGTAGATCCATAAAAGAATCCCGTAATGATTCATTACTAGGATTAACATTACTATCTACTAGATTATTAATGCGAGCAACCTTGTCCCACATACGAACTCTTAGTCCGTTGATCGGACCGCCAGGAGATCTTGCAATATTTAACGGACCGTAATCGTGGTGCTTTGCAATAAGTAAATTACCAGCAGCATCCATAACACGCCACATATCAGTAATGAACTCATCATCTACTCTCGTGTTGGTGGTGGTGCGATCTCTATTGTGTTCTTCTCGTGATTGATCTTGATGATATAAATCCCCAAGGCTGCCAACCATTCTGCTAGTACCGTCAGGTCTGAGTTCTTCATACATTTGGCACCCCTATTGTCCGTTTTGTCTCATCTATACCCTTTGCTAAGTATAAATCATTGAGGTCCATTCCAGCAGGTAGCGACACGATAGTAGAGTTGCTCACCTCCTGCGCTACCATCCTTGAAAACTCTGCTCCTGGATTAGAACCATCCTCTTTAACATCATTATCACCAACAATATAAACCCTGCCATACCCTGAAAACATCCTTGTAAAGTGGGGTTTCCAAGCCTGTACTCCTGGCACTCCAACTGCCGGTATACCTAAGATTGCAGATGCAACAATAGTATCTAGCTCACCCTCACAGATTGCTATGTACTCACTACTAATAATAATATCGCTGACATTATAGAGATGGCCCTTCTGCCCTAGTGGTGCTCCATACTTAGGCTTGCCCTCATCTAATCTTCTAAACTTAAAGCCAACACAGTGTCCCATTGCAGTTAGGTAAGGTATAGATAACCAACCCTGATAGTTCTCGTGGGTTGCAAAAGGTTGCATAATGGTACCAAGGTGGTACCGCCGTGCTATCTCCTCAGAGATCCCACGATCTGCGAGAAACTTTATTGCTTCCTCGTTTAGATCCTTGCTGTATTGCAGTGCCGCTTCCAGCGAGGATTTCAACTGCACGGTTGAGAGCATCCTTAAACCCCATATTCTCTTTAATAATAACAATGTTTACTGCGTTGCCACCTTTACCGCAAGTGTGGCAGTAATACAAATTGTCCTTTGTATTGATTACCGCACTCCTTCTGCTGTCATTGTGTAGTACACATCTAACAGAACAAGCTCTACCTTCTCTTACCTCACCGCCATAGTGTGAAACTATTACACTTATGGAGATTGCGTTTGCATCAGTGGGACCTTTATACCTTCTCTTTTTACCCACCCTGGACCAGTCTTGTGTTGACATCCGCAATCTCCTTCGCACTGCTCGTGATAATCTCTTGCCTTAAATACAATACCTTCTAGGTTAAGCCTGCCTGCTTCTACACAAGGATTACAAATCATTTATACTCCTAAGACTAGCTTTGCGTATTCCTTTTCTTATAGTAGATATCTCTTCTAATATCTCCTCAAGTTCAGTGCCACCAGGTTCAAACTTATTTCTAAGCATATATCCTGTGTGATATACACCTGATTCTATATGGCGTTTAAGTAAAGAGATAACTCCATTCTCATTAGTACCACTAATTTTCATACCACAATTACAAGTAAGTTGAAATTCTGGCGGGCTGTCAATCATTTCTTATCCTCCAACCATTGCGTTAGGTCTTGGATTACCCAAGCCTTATCTATTCCTGCGTTCCTTCTTTTGAATAGTACATAAGAAAAAGGCCTATCAATACCACGATGCTTAGCATAATTAGTAGCCTCTGTTTGCGCTTCATCCCAGAACTCCTTTAGATTTAAAGTCTTAGTATTCTTTAACTCAAAGATGTAGGTTTCACCGGCAACCATAACTACTAGATCTCCCTCATCCTCTGCTCCTGATAAGCGCAAGCGTTCAGCTACTGCGCCCATCTTTCTAAACCATTTCATTGCATCAACCTCAAACTGAGCACCTTTAGTCTTATTATACTTGGCTGACATTTAGATTGGCATCCCTTCTATACATCTGACCTAGTGCATCAGCATCAGATATCTGACAGACACCATAGTTAACAAACAAACTAACAAAGTCTGAGCCATCTGCCATATGTGGACCAAACCTATTCTTAACTACTGCAACCTGTAGTTCGCTATTATGTGGCCCATAATTATAGTTAAGAGTAAGTATCAAGGCAGGCAGTTGAGATACCTTACCGTGAATAGCCCTACGAGCAGGTGGTTTATTGTCCTTGCCATACTCTGATTGCTCAGAGACGTGGTGCAGTACCATCACACAGGCTTCAGTCTTGCGAGCCATATCGTGGAACTCCACCATAATAGCTCGCAGACCTGCCCATTCATTATCTGACTCGGCAACCACATTCATCAGGTTATCTATAACAATCAACTCTGGTGGTATTCCATACAGTTCAACATAAGCCTTAACCTCTAACTCAATATCATCTAGTGATGGTGATGAGTCAAAGACAAACTGTATGTTCTCCATATCGGAAAGATACTTATCGTAATAGTGACGGCTATTATTTAGATTAGCTTCCACCAGTAGTTGACTGTGTCCTGATAGGTGAGAGGCTGCTCTCATCATCACAGTTGGTGTATCAGTATCGGCTGAGAAAAACAAGGTTGGAACCTTTGCTTTAACTGCATAGATAAGAGCAAACATACTCTTACCAGCATTAGGTGCAGCAGCAACCATACATACCTGACCTCTACGGAACTTGATCTGCTTCTTAGCAAGATCTTTCCATACGTCAGGTAGTGGTGTTGCATTGGTATTGCTACCACGCCACGCCCTAGTAAGATTTAGCAACGTATTCCTCTCTCGGTAGAACTATTCCTCTTTGCCTTCTGATATATTTTCTTTTGGCTGCGGTGATACCACCCCAAGTGCCAAACCGTTCCTTGTTGATTCCCCATTCTGCACACTCTGCAAGGTGGGGACAAATCTTGCAAACGTTTATAGCCTGTTGAGTGTGGACTCTATCTCCATCCTCTACTTCAGGAAAGAAAAACTCCACACCCACTTCGGCACAAGCTGGGTTCTCATAGTTCCAGGGAACCCGCATAACTTATCTAATCCAGACGGTATCGCACTTGTCTGTGGCACCCTTAGGTGCAGCGCACATCCAACCTTTCCAAGGACCCTTCTGTCCTACGCCTGAACGAAACGCCATTGAACCGTGCTTACAATCAGGTGCAGTTGCATCTGTTGCAGAGACAGTTGTTGCGCCTAATGCTTTCTTAGCATAGGCGATTGATCCACCATTTGACTGTGGAGTTGTACCTAATGTGGTACCAGTAGTTGTTACTAGTGTTGCTAGGTCAGCTATTGAAGTTAGAGATGTCTCTAGTTCAGCCTGACTTGTTGCGTAAAGATTTACTAGAGTTCCATCAGATAACTTATAGTTAATCTGGAACTTAGTGCTTTCCGGTGCAGCCATTACTTACCTCCAGTATGTTTGACAGATAATCTTATTGATTCCTGTCCCTGTTTTTTTGGTACAAAGCCGAGAAGTTTCTCAACCTCTTCGGCATCTACTGATTCTCTACCACTAATGGTGCTCCAAGTAATGGATACACCACTGTTAGTCTGACCAGTAAATCCTTCTAACGCTGTCTTTAATGAATCTCTTTCATTAGACAGTTCCTTTATCTTTGCATCAAGTTGTAAATATTTCAAAGCGGATGTGTCAACCTCTGGGTTGTCTATGAATATCTCACCCTCTTTGATACGTTCTTTTTTTATACCAACGCATCCCATCTCGCCACTCTCATCAAAGTACTTGCAATAGGATTTGCAGTAACTCTGATCACGCTCAGGCTCTGGTGCATCTGCGCTCTCTTTAATAGCAGCAAGCCAGTTGAGAGCTTCCTCTGCCATCTTTGGATCATATGGTTCGCTATGAACCTTAACATCTCTTTCATCACCATCACGGGCGATGGCTACTAGATTGACAGTTTTAGGACTCCCCTTGCCTGACTTATCAAGTAAGTAGCCATACACCTGTACTTGCCAACGCTGTTGTAGCGATGGAAAGTAGGATAGATTTTTAACCTTAACGGTTTTCCAATCTATCACATCTCCTGTTTCAGGTATATATAAATCTATGTGTGCTTTCATTCCATTGTATTCAACAGATGTTTCAACCCAGTACTTCTCACTCTTTGGATCAACAACTGTAATTGCTTCTTCAATAGCAGAGTGAATAGCTGTACCCATAATGGCAGCCAACTTCATCTCATTGTCATTGGTTTCAGGTTGATCGTTAAGACGATACCAAACTTTTCTACGGCAACCACCTAACTCTGATGGACCTATCTGTGTCTGTTTAGATCTAGCCCTACCAGCATCCTTAGCTCGTAGTACCTCTAACAGTAATTCTTTTGGATCTGTCATATTGACATCCATCCTATATACCCTGCATCAGGGTTGTCTAGTAACCATTGCTGTCTCATTTTGTTTTGTTCCTCCCAGTTAGTATCACTACTTGCATTAACCTTTAATCCTTCTTCATAACCTTTTTCATATGCCTCTGTCAAAGCAAACTTAATTGTCTTGTGCATAACTCCTACTTAGTAAATTGTGTCTTGACACTGACAGTGCCACCACACCAGATGTTGTATTGTATCGCTATATTGATAGCCTTTTTTGCAGCACTTGATGCTTTAGCGTGAGTCTTTGTATCACCATCTAGTGCTACTAAAGCACCCATTGCTAAAGAGCCACCAGAACCTATACCGTATAGACCTCTATCATCTCGCATATAACCGTAGTCATCACTGATCTGATAAAGATTTCCATTAAAACAAACTAAAGCATCCCAGCCTGAATCATCATCAGCTTTACCTTTAGGATTAGGATCATAACCTGCATCAGTTAAGGCTTGTTTAATAGATGGTAGAACTCTGATCATCATAAAGCGATCAGGATCTTGAGTCTTTAATACCTTAGGCGGTTGCCATAAGTTATTTAATATATCTCCAGCGAGTGCATCACCAGCAACAGCAATTAAGTATTCATTAATCTTAACAATTTTATCGTAGCCCTTAGCAACGTAAGGTCTATCTGTATAGGTAGTCATAGAGTCAGCAGCAATAACTGCCCAACCCTTACCTTGAATACCAACTATTGCCGTCACTGCATACTCCTTTTATCTTGGATTAATTGTAGCACCGCCCGTAAAAAATACTGGGATGTAAAGGCAACACGCCGTGAGTGCGATCCTTTCGGATTACTAGATCGGAAATGTGTACCATATGAGCCGAAGGCGAATTACAGATACGGTAACCAACCAAGGCGGCGCTGAAAGCGCCGAGGCGACTGACCACAGGAAGGAGCCGACCTGAGCAATATGTTCCGTCTACCAACCCTGCGAAAAAATAAAGAGAAACTACCAGATAAATTCGGTACGGACCTTAGGTCCTTAGGACCACTACACGCTTGTCCTTGTGGCTCTAAAGTATTCTCTATCCTAGCTACCTTTGATAACTTTGAGATCTCCTGGTATATGTTAGATGCAACCTGTGCTAACTGTGGTAACCTAATAATTGTGCCTTGTCCGGTAGATGATCCCGCTAGGGAAATTTAGGGCATAAAAAAAGAGGGGCGCAGTTAAGCGCCCCCCTTATATTGCCTCGCAGTAAACTAAATTACTCGGCTCCTACGCCGTACTCTTTTTCAGTCTTATCTGCCCACTTAGCCAGTGGACCAGCGATTGAACCAATCAAGATTGCATACTCTGGTGCAAGATCTGCAGCAAGTGCAAGACCCATAGTTACTGCTGATGCTAATACTGCCCGTAGATAAGACTTAAATGCAGCCTTAGTCTTTGGGTCTTTTAACTTGTCAATTAGTTTATTCATATCCATCCTTACGGGCGAACTACACCCATTACTAGAGAGTATGGTCGTTTCCTAAGATACACACCATCCCCGTTTGATTGACTGCCTTTGGAACCACTGCTTGTATTACCCTCAATTACTTGAAGGTACTTCAACCTAGTGTTATTCCATTTGACAATTCCAACGTGGTCAGGCTCTGCATCTTTATCAAACTGGAAGAAAACAATATCTCCAGCTTGCGCTTGACCTATTGGAATCATCTTATTCTTATTGATAAACCACTTCAGTCCAGCATCACAGGAGGCAAAGCCTTTCTCTCCTTGTGCTGTAATCTTATTACCTAAATTCGCTTTGTTAAATACCCAAGATACAAACATCGCACACCAAGGTTGGTTGTTAGCACCATACCACTTGCCATACTTGTTATCATTATTGCCGGTCTCTCTGTTGCCTATCTCAGCCTTTGCTATCTCTACTACGCTCATCTTGTTAGCGCCTCCTTTACTAGATCTGTTAAGAATTGAACCTTCTCCTCTAAACGGTTGACCTGGTCCTTGACACTTGATCCACCATTCGGTTTAAGTTCAGACAAATAGTATTTAACTAAGTGTCTTACTGTTAACGCTAGTGTTCCAATAAGTGTCGTTACTGCTACGGCAAGTCCTGCCCATTCATTAGGAGTCATAAGTCCTATACCAATCTGATAGTAGCAATCAACATTCCACCATATCCGGAGAATCTTCTATCGCTAGGAGTTTTATTTATAAAGTCAAGCTCTTCAATTAATCCAATGTATGACTCACCAGTTCTAAAGTCTTCAACTCTGACGGTATCGCCATTGTTTTCAACAGCCTCTAGCTGGCTCATACGGTCATATGCTGACCCTTCATACCCAACCTCTACGCCCATATTGTCACTCTCGTGGTCATAGCAGAACAGAGGGTATTGAATTAATCTTTGACGAGGCACTGCAGGCAGTGACTTTAATTGGTATCCAGTAAATAGTGGACCCTTAGATGAATCAGTAGATGATCTAGTTAAAGTAAATTTAAAGCCTAGATACTCTTGTGCTCCTACTGGGTATGGAATACCAATCTCTTGAACTGTTCCCTCTTGTGCAAAGGAACCAATATTATATTCAGTATCATCATAGGCAATAGATGAGATGCTTAAAGCACCATCTGTAGTATCTATTCTAGGATTTAATAATTTAAACAACTTACCTTCAAGGGTATTGTAACGAACAAAACCTGTCTGTAGATATCCACTTGCTACCTTAGTAGCATTAGATTCAATCCAGATACCATCTCCTGGTACACCAAAGACAACTCTATCGGTAGCACCAAGGAAGTCTGCAGAGACAGGGTTAACAGTCTCACCACTTGCATAAAGATCCCAAGCATAAGCAAAGACTAAGCTGTTAGGAACTATAGGTTGTTGTAAATCAATACGAATTAGACCTGACTCAGTACCTTGTAAGGTTGTTACATAAGCAAATCTATCTTTAAAAGTTACGCTCTTGCACTCTGTATCTACTAGTAATGGTCCGTATTGAATATCACCATCAGCAGATAGCACTGCAATTCTTACACCTTTACTAGTACAAAGAACTCCGTAGAGACCAAGGTATACATCAAAGGCATTTAATATCTCACCCTCTGGTAGGTCAACTACAACAGTAGGAGCGTTTAGCTCTGGGAAACCTAGCGCATTAGTAGTAGCAGTATCTAATGTAATCTTATATAGAGATGATTGAGATCCAGCATAGCCACCAACATAGAAAGCAGCAGGTCCTTCAGATATGGTACTCCATATCCAAGATGGGTTTGGATGTTCATAAAGTGCAGTAGGTAAAGCGTGACCACCTGCAGTGGTTGCCTTGTTAGAATCTAATTCGTATAACTCTCTACCCACACCAGCAAGTAAACGTTGCTTTGCATAGCGCAATGCTACTGTGGTAACTGGACCATCAAGATCGTAGATATGACCATCAGATGTAGAGCCAAAGATATTACCTCTATGAAGTTTGTCATTATCTGCAGCAAAGTATCTAGTACCATCAGAGGTTAGAGCCATAAAATCAAGTGTGTGTGGAGCTGCTGTTAAGGTATAGGTAGTAATGGTGGGTGTATCACCACTCATAGTAAGTTTCTTTAGGTCAACTCCTTCAGTAAAGACAACTGCATCTACGTTATTAGCATTATCTCTAGCACCAAATAGGTATAGGTTAGTTGCTGTTGCAGTCCTAGCTCTAACAGTTGTATTAAGTAAAGTTACCTGTCCTTTAGTAAAGACATCACAACCTTTAGATTCTGTGTACTGGAAACGAAGTGACTCATCCTGTGCTGGTTCAAAGTATTTAATACCTTGTCCGAAATGGAATGATGACTGCGATCTAAACCACCAACCAGTAAGGGACTGTTCTCCAGCCTCACGGGTTTGGTCATACTGTTGCTTACGGTACTGGGCAGTTACTCTACGATATGGTGAATCATCAGTTGCCCCAATAAAGAATGGCAGACCGGCAATAGCCATATCGTAGTTAACACCAGTAGCTGAATAGTTAGTAGCACCAGATGGATTGGAAAGTACGTAGGGTATGCCCTCGGTGATGTCATCTCCATAAGCCATTAGCTCTCCTTAAATTTGGACATAAAAAAGTAAGCAGTTTAGCCTCGTGCTTAGGAGGAACTAACTAATTAAAGTGCTGGTACTTCAACCCAAGAAGTTGTATCTTCATCCCAGCGATAGAACTTGTCATCAACTGGCTTTGGGGTTGGTGCTTCCCATAGATAAGTGGTTGAGTTTAAAGACCAAGATGGATAAGGTTGAGGTGCGGCAAAGCCAATACCATCAAATGTATATCCAATACCTGCATAATTTTTGTGGATAGGAAACTTACCGCCTGAATGAACTCCACCTAATGTGTTATAAGAGGTTTGAATCCATTGACCCCCTAGATTTTGTTCACACCAGTCTGGTCCGTCAGCCACAATTACTTGTGTGACTACACCATTTTCTACTTTTGCATAGTGACCCATTTATTTGTCCTTACTTTCTCCGTATAGAGTTGCTGTATTTACTAATTTAACATCACGCTTAGTAACTATTCCACCCTTTTCATCAAGCTGGGCTTTAGCAGTTATTTCATCATCAGCAATAATATGCACTAACATATTTACTTCATAGCTAAAACATTGAGTTGGTTTAGTTTCTTTAATTTTACTTACATTACTCATATTTCCCCTTTGTTAGACTGCATATCTTACTATTACTATACCTGAACCACCATTACCACCCTTA
>Ga0208091_1000308_pt1 | contig 9795 bp, 10 predicted proteins | sample LakMenEpi26Oct12_FD_150736 | JGI IMG/M metagenome (GOLD analysis project Ga0208091, IMG submission 150736) | Freshwater microbial communities from Lake Mendota, WI - 26OCT2012 deep hole epilimnion (SPAdes) | ecosystem: Environmental > Aquatic > Freshwater > Lake > Epilimnion/Euphotic zone ...
TAAAGTTGCAAAAAAAGCCATTCTAAAAAAAATTTTTATTATTTTTTTGGGTTATCAATTCATTTCAAGATAACTATTTCATGCCTACGCAAGTCCGTTGGTGCAAATCTTTGACCATTAGTGCATTTCGAATTGTCTTCTCCAACCTTTAGCATTATTTGGATTTTAATAATTTAAAAGAACTATATTAATGTTAAAAAAAATTGGGATAATCTTAACTATTTCAACACTAATTTCTAATGTTGCATTTGCTGACGATACAGGCAAATGGTCAGTAAAACTTTATGGTGGAATATCTACTATGGGTAATCAATCTATTGAGCAGACAGGCGTTCCTGGTGTAACTGATGGGGCTACTGGGACAATTAATAATGATAACGGTTTTATGGCTGGAGGCTCTGTGGGTTACAATTACACCAACAATCTTTCAGTTGAACTTGCATGGGATTATAGATCAAATGATTCAAAAACTAATTTCTCCAATGGAACTAGTTTTAATGATGGAAATTTTGCATCAAATATTTTCTTTGTAAATGGTAAGTATACTTTTGACACTATACCTCAAACTAATTTACGTCCTTACATTGGTGCAGGTCTGGGTTATGTACAGGAGATTGATTTAGATTTAGTAAGGGGAGGAGTTGAATATTCATATTCCAAAAATAATGAAATGGCATATCAGTTTATGACAGGCATTACATACACTCTGACAAAAAAAATTGATCTTGACGCAGGTCTACGTTATGTACGAGTAGACAGTATTAATCTGAAAAGAGAAAATGGTTCTGGAGAACTCAGAAACGTAGATTATGATCCTTTATCCTTAGCAATTGGACTGAGCTATAAATTTTAATTTGATAGTTTGTAAGGCGCTGTAGTAAGATTTTTTATGGCGGGATTTCCCCTAGTTTACTTACAGTTTTTTGGGTTTAATAAAATAATGTATTTAGTCTTATTTATCGGTTAAAATTACATTCATGTTTATTAAGCTCTGTGAGCTTGAAATACAATGATTATTAATAATAGATCAACTCAAAAATATTTTTTTTGGGTAAGTGTTTTTTTAATATTACTCTTCACATTTCTTAATCCAGCAGGCACCCTAGGTGTTGAGTTTGGATTACGACTTTTAATATGGACTGTTCAAATTAGTATACTAGTTCCTACTTTTATTATTATTCACATAAAACTTCAGAAAATACAGATTTTTGATCACCTCAATGATTGGTATAAAATATTACTTTCCGGATTAATCGGATGTTTTTTCTTTCTTCCTTTTGGTCTAGCAATTGATTACGTAACTGGTCTTGATGACTGGTCAAAATTTAGAAACCTATCAGAAAGTTATACGATTGTTATTAATGAAATAGGTAGTCTTTTCCCTACAGCAATTTTAACTTGGGTAGCAATTAATGCGCCTAGAATATTAAATTTTAATTTTTCAAAAATACCAGCTGTCGAACAAGTTAAGCTAATACCATCTGAACAAACTCCAAATTATGGAAAACAATTTGATTCTGTAAGCAAAAATGAATTTTTAGCTAAATTCTCTGATAAAATTGGTACAGACATCATTTATTTAATGTCAGAGTTGCATTATATCAGAGTTGTTACGTTAAAAGGTGAAATGCTGATTTTACATAACTTAAAAGATGCAATTTCAGAATTACCAGCAGACTTAATTGGAATTCAAACACATCGTTCTTTTTGGGTTAACCTCAAATATATTGAGAAAATTATAAAGAAAAAATTACAAAATGTTTTGATGTTGTCGAATGGTAAATCTATTCCCGTAAGTCGAAGAAGATTATCCTTAGTAAAAAATTTCTTAAGAAAAATCTGATCTTTATGAAATAGCAAAATAGGAATTAGAGTTATTAAAGTTGCAAAAAAAGCCATTCTAAAAAAAATTTTTATTATTTTTTTGGGTTATCAATTCATTTCAAGATAACTATTTCATGCCTACCCATGTCTGTTTCTTTGTCTAAAGGTATAGTTTTAGGTACCATATTTTAAAAGAAGGGGGGTTGAGTTTTATAGAGTCTTGCTAGATCTGAAGTAGTTTAGGATCCATATTGATAAATAAGATATTATTTTTAAATAGAACAAATAAAGATTTAAACTTGAGGAATTCTTGAGGATTTACTAATTTAAAAGTTCTATTTAAATTTCTTTTTACAAAAAAGTATTATAAATAAAGCACTATTTAAATATGGCGGGGTAGCTCAGTTGGTTAGAGCGCAGGACTCATAAAGGAAAAAATATTTAATCTTAATCCGTCTCAATAAGTTTCAAGTTGATTTAAATTGTTCTATTAAGCGAATTTTTGAATCTTTTTAATCGTTTTTATATTATACTTTCGTCATTCAAACTTGTTGTAAAACTTGAGGATTTTATGAATGAAAATATTAGCCATCTAAATAAAGTTAGAACCTTTAAATTAGACTTTTCAGATAGAGCGATTGAAAATTTTAATCCAACTGATGATAGTTTTTTCTACAGAGATAGTAATAACAATTTAAAGGAGCGCAAACAAATTCATATACCGCTTAATGTGCCTAAAAGTTCACATCTAAAAGGATTACAGCTTGGCATTTATAGAGTTACTAAATCGAAAGTTTTTATTCTAAATTATTGGCATAATAACAAAAGCAATAGACTGACTATTGGATTTTACATTCCAAAGATATTTGGAGTTAAACAAGCATCAGATAAGTTATTTAAATTATATAGCGAGCACACAGAGAATAGTATTTGGATTAAAGATCCAAAAGTATCAAAAAGATTAGTCTTGAAAAATCAACTTGAGCTTTCAAAAAAGAAAACAATTTGTGAGGTTATAGAGCAATATGCGTTAGCAAATTTTCCAAAAATCCAAAGAGGAGGACATCTACAAGCTGATATGGCTAGAAAATCAGCGGTTATGCTATTTGGATATAATAAAAGATTTAAACTAATTAAATTTACTACGAATACGAATTCAGGAAAAACAGAAGTTGTTTTTAGACATAAATTTAAAGGAAGAGGTAAATCAAGAAAAAATATAAATCCTGAAAACTTCGTAGATTTGTTTAAAAAATTTCCACCAGAAAAAAATATAATTCAAGGGGCAGTTATAGAATATTCAATTTATGACAGTCCAATAGGTAAGACACTTTTAGAAAGTTTAACTAAAGGAGATATTCAAAGACTGATTTCAAAACACACTTATGGAACTCAAAAACAACTTATTAATTGTATAAATAATATTTGGTATTTTGCAGTTAACAGCGGACTATTAGGGGACAACCCTCCAGTAAATCCAACTAAAGACTACAAAATTAATAAAGAAAAAATTAAAGATTTTCCAGCTGTTAAACATAACAAAGTTATTTTTAGTAAAGAAATGACAAAGGTTATTTGGGAGAAACTAATAAATTGTAGAGATCAATTTCCATTTAGATCGGAATGCTTAATGTTTATGCTGGTGACAGGAACAAGACAAAGTGAAACTTTAAGAATTAAGAAAAGTGATGTGGATTTAAAAAATAATATTATAACACTTCAAAAAGCTAAATCAGGAAAAACTGAGGTTGTTATGATAACACCAGCGGTAATAAAAGTTTTAGACTATTTAAAAGAGTTAGAGAAAAAAGAAGAGTATCAGTGGTCAAAATTTACACCTTGGCTTTTTAGCACTACACAATTTAGGATCGCGGATTTTGAATATTACAAAGATACTGAAAAAGGAAAAAGTTATATACAATCAGAGAGTACACAGTTAGGAAATCCTAGAGACTGTTGGCACCATGTAAGAAATCAAATAAGAAATGTATATCCAGAATTTAATGGTGCACCAAAAAATTTTAGAAAAAATTATTCAGCTGCTGCAGTAAAAACATTAAAAAATTCTACAGAGGCAATAAAACTAACAAGACATCAATTAACCTCAACACTTGAAAAACATTATTTAGGAAATAATATGGAAGAGATTGCGGACAATGCAAATTTGGTTAGCAAAAACTGGTTTGATTACGCAAACAATCAATAAATTCACAATTAATTAAAAATTTGTTAATCATTAGCATTCTAGGTGCTGATGAAAAAAACCACAGATCAATTAAATAAAGATAGAGCTGCTTGGGATGAATATTCAAAAACTACTGTAAGAAACTATTTAATAGCGAATCTTGATTTACATAATCAATTTATTATTACCAAAGAAGGCTATCGACTTTATTTAAAGAAGCTTAATCTTGTAAAATATATAGTTAAGACAGATAAACAATTTATGAAGATGTGGAAAAAATTTCATAAAAAAGCTTCTAAAAAACTTACCACCGATGATTCAATTCAAAGCAAAATTATATCTGGATTATACAAAAAAATTACAGAGCAAAACCTTTGGGTCAATAAAAAGCATTATAAAATCTTTAAAAATTACACTAAAAAAGAAAGAACTAGATTTAGAATAGGTCAAATAGACACCTCTAAAAGAGATCAAAAAAAATATAAAGAATATATATTGGATAAATATCTAAATCTTCCACTTCCCCTGACGAAGAAGTAAAAAATTAAATTTCTAAAAATTCAGGAAATCAATCGATACTGTAGGTGCATTGAATTTAAAATCAGCATTGCAGCTGATACAGATTAGACAAGTAAAATTATTATTATGAACAATACTACTGAAAAAAAAGCACCAATTTTTGTAAGCCTTAAATCTATTTGTAATGAATTAGGCGTTTCAAGATCCACTGTTTTCAGAGTTATTAACGCATATAAACTTAAATTTAAAACAGAAACCATCCCTGGCAAACATCTAACTATTCTAGGAAGTCATATATTTGAAAAAAAAGTATTTATAGAATGGTTTAGAAGTATTTTTATAATTTCAGCTAAAATTACTAAACCGATGGATTTATTTAAACATCAAAAATTATCAATACTAAATGGAGAAACTTATGAAAAAAAAATTGCAACTAACTAAAATAAAATGTGCAAAACACTGGCATATATCGTCTAAAGATTTAGCAAAGTATGGACCATGCCCGTACCCACACTCTAGAAAAGAAACAAAAAAAATTCCATTTTAGAGAGAATAATTATGTGTGATGGCAAATCCTATGTATCTATTTCTGTAAAAGCTAGCGTCTACGATCGATTATATAAAATCTCCAGAGAGATTGTCCCTGGTGCTGCTTTAACAGTCCCAAAGACAATAGAAATACTAACAAACACTTATAAGGAGCCACCACAAAAGAAAAAGGATTAATTTATGAATATGGATTTAGTGCAAAATTTTTGTCAGATTTATCAGGGGGGGGAAGAATATTATGTTGCAAAAAAAACTGGGCAAAAGAAGTTAAATAAACTTGGATATACAAAAGAAGTTTATAATTACTATAAAGCAAAAGATATAAACGAAGTACCGCTAGAAATAACTCAAGAAGTTTATAAAAAACATATTATAGGACAGCAGTACTTAACTTTACCTCCAATAAATAAAAACGGACAATGTACATTTGGCGCGTTGGACATAGATGTTTATGACAAAGAACAAGTAGATCGAATTATAAAAAAAATAGCAGATAATAAGCTTCCATTGTTGCCATGGATTACAGCAAGCAAAGGACTTCATTTGTACCTTTACTCAAATGAAATGATTGATGCTTCGCTGATGAGAAATGCATTAATTTCCTATGCAGTTATGCTTAATATAAAAGATTATGAAGTATTTCCCAAACAGAAAACTGCGGCAACAGGTAATGGAATTAAATTACCTTGTTTTAATTCTAGCGAACATATTCTTAAAGATCATTTAATTAAAATATTTCAAAGAAGACAAACTAGAAATTTCTTTCTTAATTTTAAAGAAATTGAAGTGGAGCAACCAGATAAAAATAATTTTATTGTAGAAAACAAAGTAGATACTAATGATCTAAAAGATATTGTAAAAAATATTAAAAACAAAAAAGAGCATAGTAGAGGTGGAGACGTTGATAATCATATTGTTGATTTCGTAAGTGTTGCTTGTGGCTCTAATTTTACTGACAAAGAAATCATAAAGAAATTAAATTCAGTAAAAGAAGAAATAATGCAGGGTACTAGTGCATCAAAATATGGAAACCTTGAAAATTATATAAAAGCAAGAATAAATAATTTTAGGAATAAGTTTGAAATAACAGATCCAGAAGTAGCTCAAAGGAACTTTCTAAATAATGTGGTCTACCTGTTAGATAGCAATACTTACTTTGATAAAATTAAAAACAAAATTTATAAAGCTGAAGCAATTAAAATAGCTTTCTCAAAAGAATTAGGCATTAAAGATGCGGTTAAGTTTTTTTCAGACAGTAGAGATAGAATTTTATGCGAGAGTTTTAAGTACAGGCCAAAACAATACGATCAAAAAGACTGCATTATTAAGGTCGATAAATTATTATATGTGAACAAATACAAACCCCATGATCTAGAAGCGGTCGAAGGAGATGTAAGTTTATTTATAAAGTTAGTAGAGCATGTAATCCCAGATGAAACTGTAAGAACGTTCTTTTTAGATTTTATAAGCTATCACTATCAATATCCTGGAGAAAAAATTAGATTTGGTTTCATATTACAGACCACTGAATTTCAGATTGGCAAAGGATCCATTTGGTATGCAATCAAAAATACCTTGGGAGACAATGTTAAAAAAGTAGACATTGAAGAGTCATTGGATAAAGCAAAAACTTTCTTATCGGATCGTCAATTAGTTCTAATAGATGAAATGAAATCCAAAGGCGACTGGGATGAACGGGAAGAAATTTTAAATAAATTTAAACTGTTTATTACAGAAGAAGAACATAGCAGCAGAAAATTATATGTAGATTACGACACTATTAAAGATAGCTGCACAAATTTCATGTTCTTTACTAATTATGCGGACGCTATTGTATTACCGCAGAATGAAGCAAGGTATGCCGTGTATTTAAGTACAGTAAAAAGATTAGATGATGATTTTTACTCCAAATATCATCAATGGGTAAATTCTGAACAAGGAAAATCAGCTTTATTACACTGGCTTAAAACAAGAAAGATTAGTGAAACATTTAATCCTAAAGGTGTAGCGCCACAATGGAATTCATTAAAAGAAATGTCTATTGCAGGAGAAAAATCTTTGCATCAAGAGTTAAGAAGCAGGTATGATCAAATGTTAGCTCCATTTGAAGATGATAGAAAAATTATTGCAACAACTTGGCTTTATGAATGGTGCAAACGAAATAAAATTAAAGTACCAAGAATGAATGATCTTGCTAACTTTCTAGAAAAGATTGGTGGAATAAATAAAGGTCAGGTCGTAATTGAATATGAATCTAAATACTACAAACCAACTTTATGGGTTATCAGACATCACGAAACATTAAAGAATGCTGACAACAAGGAAATAGCTATTCAGTTTTTAAAAAAATACAGAGAAGATAAGAATGTTTTTTACATTCACATTTTTAATGAAGCAGTAATAAATGCATTTTAAAAATAGTTAGCCTAGAAAAATAATAGTGGCTTAAAATAATAACAATCCTAACCTCCTATGCTAACTAGGCTAATTTATAAAAAGTTTATAGATTATGAGGGGCGTAAAAAGATTAAAAGTGGGAGAGTTATAAAAATAGGTTAGGTAGGTTAGGCAGGTTAGGAAAGCGTCCATTTTACTGTTGTCTGTGTTGTCGCAGATTCAAGGTAATGGTATAATCAGATAATGGAGAAAAATTTTACATTAACATCTAGAGAGTTTGCAGAAAGCATTGGTATTTCTTTAGAATGCTTGTATTCAAGAATTAGAAGAGATCAGTACAAAGATTTATATATTTCAAAAAATAAATTACTCTTGTTCAAGAGGATGCGTCCTTTTAAGGATGACCAGATTACAAATGACAACAGTTCCAAAGTTCCTTGTCGCTCCAATACCGACCCCCGATCAATCAGTAGACCCAAAATATCCGTGGCTCGTGTGCGGAGAAGAGGTGTCCATGCTGCAGGATTAAAGACCAAATACCCAAATTATGCGTTCCAGCAACATAACGAAATCAAGATGTTAGCTAGATTAAAAGGTAAGGTATCAGAAGAAGTTATTAATGAGATTGTTCCTGAAACAATAAAACTGGCTCAAGAAAAAATATACCAAGATAAGCAGAAAAGACTTCAGCAATGTATGGCACCTATTAAATACTACGGAAAAGGCATTTATAATGCAAAGACCGCACAACCTAATTATAGAGCGTTTGGTAAACCTATTAGAAGGGACGATGATACAAGGAATTGGGTGCATGATTTACCTGGAAAACCCAAAACTTATTATTAAGTAGGTCTAATTCTTTTACATACTACAGTAACTAGATTCAGTTAAAATTAAAAAATATAGAAAAAAGTTATCAAACTTATTTTAGTTAAAAAAAGAAAAAGTTGTTCTGAGCATTTTCTTATATTAAAATCCATAAAAAATATTAAAGCGAATTAGTTATGTATATTCCGTTGTATTTCAAGATCAACGAGACAACTGAATTGCATCGTATCATTTCAGAAAATCCTTTTGGAATTCTTGTCACAGCAGGCAAGATGCTTGATGCAAATCACATACCTTTCTTATTTAATGCAACACAAGGCGAGATGGGAGTGCTGACGTCGCATGTAGCAAGAGCAAATCCAATTTGGAAAGATATGGCTAACACTGATGTATTAGTAATATTTCGTGGAGCTCAAAACTACATATCTCCTAATTGGTATCCAAGCAAACACGAAGCTCATCGTCAAGTTCCTACTTGGAACTACGAAGTTGTGCATGCTCATGGAAAACTTACTGTTCATGAAGATGAAAATTTTATTCGTAGCCATGTTGAACACTTAACAAAAACACATGAAGCGAATGAACCAAAACCTTGGAAGATGAGTGATGCGCCTAAAGACTACATGGACATAATGCTGAAGGCTATTGTTGGCATTCAAATTACACTCACAAGCATAGAGGGCAAAGCTAAGCTAAGTCAAAATCGTGAACTTCGTGATAAGCTTGGTGCTATCGACGCTCTTGAGAATTTGGGTAATTCCAAAATGGCTAATGCAATGAAGAAGTTTACAAAGAAATAAATAATCCAAAGTTATTAGTTGATAAAAAATCTAGCAATAATTCCTTGGCGCTGTCAGAGAGCCCAGAAGCAGGAAGAGTTAACCTAGTCGCTGAAACCAAATTTCATAACTTATTTTAAGGTATTTCCCGGACTAGATAACCAGTTCCATAATCCATATTATAAAAGTCATTCATAATAATAATAAGTCTCCTGGGGCGTCTGAATCCGCTCCAGGTTTAAATTCTATGGCCCAAGAACAGAGAAAAATTAATCCAATAGACGATGCAATAAGTTCTTTTTTAAAACAGCAAAAGGATTATGAGGATTACTTAAAGAAACTTCGGGAAGATGTTGATAAGGGATCACCAAGAGAAAAACTTAAAAGCGGTGGCAAAGTTATCTCTATCGGGTCACTTATGGATCGACCGATGTACACACCAAATCCTAATCAAAATAATATTAATACCGCTAGACAAATCCTGTACTCTCGCCGCCCGTTTCAAAAAGGTGGTAGCTCGAACGTAGATGAAAGAATTAAGGAACTAGAATATACAATTAAGTTAATACTACCAGCGATCCGGGATCAAGAGGGAGCTGATCTATATGAAAGAGCCAAAGAAGAATTAGAGTTATTAAAGTTGCAAAAAAAGCCATTCTAAAAAAAATTTTTATTATTTTTTTGGGTTATCAATTCATTTCAAGATAACTATTT
>Ga0208091_1000310_pt1 | contig 9753 bp, 8 predicted proteins | sample LakMenEpi26Oct12_FD_150736 | JGI IMG/M metagenome (GOLD analysis project Ga0208091, IMG submission 150736) | Freshwater microbial communities from Lake Mendota, WI - 26OCT2012 deep hole epilimnion (SPAdes) | ecosystem: Environmental > Aquatic > Freshwater > Lake > Epilimnion/Euphotic zone ...
GTACCGAAGAGTTGGACATCACAGAATTAGTTACTTCACAAAAAGACATGCAGTCAAAGCAGGAAGAATACATGAATTCAATGATGTCTAAATTAAATGACTTAGAAAGTAAATTGGCTCAGATGGATTCAATCTTTGAAAAGATTAATTCAATTGAAGACAAAGTTGAACAATACAGACCAAAAAGCGCTGAAGAAAAAATGGAATTAAGGTCTTTAGATTCTGGTCCTTATAGTCAAAAGTTATCAGATTTCTTTACTGAAAAAGAACCACAAATGAGACAACAAGGTAAGGAGCAATATATTTTAACACCTGATGATGTAGAAAACTACGACAAGATGAGTGTTAGAAAATCTTTTGACCAAGGTTTACAAAACTAATTTGATTTCTGAAAAAATTGTGTTATATTTATCTTACATTAAAAGATAAAAAATACAATTATGATGACAGACAAAACATTCGATGCCGTTCTGGCGCAGTACGAACAAAACACAAAACCATTTGGTGACCAACCAATGATGTCACAAGAAGACAGAATGAAGCGTTATTTCGCGGCTATTCTTCCTAAAGGTGAAAACTCAGGACAAAGAAGAATCCGAATCCTACCAACTACAGATGGCTCATCTCCTTTCAAGGAAGTATGGTTCCACGAAATCCAAGTAAACGGTACTTACAACAAACTTTATGACCCCGACAAAAATGAAGGCGGACGTTCACCTTTAACAGAGGTTTACGAAGAACTTATGAAAACTGGCAAACAAACTGACAAAGATTTGGCGGCACAGTACAAAGCTCGTAAATTTTACATTGTTAAGGTTATTGACCGTGACCATGAAGAAGATGGTGTTAAATTTTGGAGATTTAAACACAACTACAAGCAAGATGGTATCTTGGACAAAATCATTCCAATTTGGAGAGCTAAAGGTAATTTGACTGACCCAAATGAAGGACGTGATTTGATTATCCAATTGGTTAAATCAAAAACACCAAAAGGAAAAGAATACACTTCAATTCAAACAGTAATGTATGATGACCCAAGCAAATTGTCAGAGGATGCTGAACAATTGGATTCTTGGAAAAACGACCTAACAACTTGGGCGGACGTTTACTCTAAGAAACCTGTTGAGTACTTAGAAGCAATTGCTCGTGGAGAAGTTCCACGTTGGGATTCAGAATCTAAAAAATATGTTTACGGTGATGACGCTACTGAAGTATTCGGTGGAACACCTGTGGACCCACAAGCAGGTATGTCACCTGACGAGGAATTACCATTCTAATAAACTAAAACACATCATGTGCGGTATCATGTACGGTACCGCACATGATTAATTTATATCATATATGGCTATTAAAAAAAATGATTTCAGCTCAGTAAAGAAAAAATTCTCTACTTCAGCTAAGTACAAACCGCAAAGATTTTTTGACTTAGGTTCTGATTTCTTGGATGCGGTTGGACTACCAGGTCCTGCTATTGGACACTTAAATATGTTTTTGGGTCACTCAGACACAGGAAAAACAACCGCTTTGGTTAAAGCGGCTGTTGATGCACAAAAGAAAGGTATCCTACCTGTATTCATTATTACAGAACAGAAATGGTCTTTTGAACACGCAAAACTAATGGGTTTTGAATGTGAAGAAGTTGTTGATGAAGAAACGGGTGAATCAGATTGGGATGGATTTTACATCTTCAACAATGATTTTAATTACATTGAACAGATTACGGATTATATCAATAGTTTGTTAGACGCACAAGAAAAAGGTGAATTGGATTACAGTTTATTATTCTTGTGGGATTCAGTAGGTTCAGTTCCATGTAAGATGACTTACGATGGTAAAGGTGGTAAACAACACAACGCATCAGTACTTGCAGATAAGATTGGAATGGGTATCAACCAACGTATTTCAGGTTCACGTAAATCGGATTCAAAATACGAAAACACATTGGTTATTGTTAATCAACCTTGGGTTGAACTTCCTGACAATCCATTTGGTCAACCAAAGATTAAAGCAAAAGGTGGTGAAGCAATTTGGTTGAACTCATCTTTGGTATTCTTATTTGGTAATCAAAAAGGTGCAGGTACAAACAAGATTACTGCGACAAAAGACAAAAGAAGTGTTAAATTTGCAATCAGAACAAAAGTGTCCGTAATGAAAAACCACATCAATGGTTTGGGATATGAGGATGGAAAAATCATTGTAACCCCACACGGATTCTTGGCAGGTAAAGAAGCGGCTGAAGAGAAGGTGTCTATTGAGAATTACAAAAAAGAACATGCTGACTATTGGAAAGATATTCTTGGTGTAACATCATTGGACTTTGAATTGAAAGAAGAAAAGGAAATTGATTAAACAATAAACAAGTGGTTAAAACTTTAATAGTTGACGGAGATAACTTATTCAAAATTGGATTTCATGGGGTTAGAGATTTCTACCATGAAGGAAAACATATTGGAGGTATTTTCCACTTTGTTAATGTTCTTCGTAGATTCCTATCGGAATACAACTACGACAAGGTAATAGTTTTTTGGGACGGGAATAATAACTCGTCCCAAAGAAAATTACTGTTTTCTGAATATAAGGAAAACCGTCGTTTAACAATGAACGAAGAAAAGAAAGAATCTTATTATGGACAAAAAGAAAGATTGAAACAATATCTTGAAGAAATGTTCATTAGACAAATTGGTATTGACGACCACGAGTGTGATGACTTAATTGCTTATTACACACAAATAAGCCAAGATGAGAAAATAACAATCCTTTCTTCAGATAAGGACCTTACACAACTTATCACACCAAAAGTACACATCTACTCACCCATAGCAAAACAATGGGTTACAGACAAACACAAGATTAAATTAGGTACAATTGAAGTACCTATATCAAATGTGAAATTAGTTAAAATTTTATTGGGAGACAAGTCAGACAACATTGAAGGAATTTATAGCTTTGGTGAAAAGAAGTTAGTTAAATATTTTCCTGAGGTTATTGAAAGAGAACTAAATATTGACTATATTTGTACAAGAGCACAAGAAATTTTAGATATAGATGACACAATCAAGCCACTCAAGAATTTATTATCAGGTACAACCAAGTCAGGTACCTACGGAAAGGAATACTACGATATTCGTGAAAAAATCGTTAGTTTGTCAAATCCTTTAATGACCGAAGAAGCAAAAAAAGAAGTAGAACTTTATTATTCAGAAGATATGGACCCTGACGGTAGGGGATATAAGAATCTGATGAAAATGATGATTGAAGACGGATTCTTTAAGTACCTACCAAAACAAGACGATGCGTGGGTAGAATTCCTTCAACCAATTATGAAACTAACAAGAAAAGAAAAAAAACGATACAATAACAACAATTAATTATGAAAGAAACACAAGATTTAACGAAAATGGAGTTTTTAATTAAACTCAACGACAACATCGTCGTTCAAAGGTTTTTCAATGTTAAGGGTTACAATGAGACTGCAAAACACAGTTTAGAACTTCATGATTACATGAAGAACATTGCCGACTACATGGAAAGATATTTGAAAGACAAAAGTTTGGACTACATGGCGGAAAACGCAGAGTTGATTATGAATGACTCTTCAGTCATGAATACGTCAAAAACTGATGGACCTGAATGGTTTTACCTGTACATCAAGATGGGGGAACAGACAATTTGTCATAGGGGTTTTGACGCCAAGGTATACCCACCAAAGGCTAGATACACCGTAGACATACGACCAGAGATAAAAACTATCTTGAAGTCGTTGACTGACATTTTTTCAGGTGAAAATTTTTCTACAACATATATGAATTATCAACTCGCTTGATAGTATTTATCAACACAAGTCAAAATAAAAACAAGTATGTCAAGCGAGAAAAATTTCGGGTATTTAGGTAACACATTTCAAATTCAACTTATTAATCAACTAATCGTCAACAGAGATTTCGCTCGTGCGATTATTGATGTGTTGGATTCAAAATACTTTGACAACCAATACTTTAAAATCATTACTCAAATGATTAAGGAGTATTATATCAAGTATGAAAGTGTTCCTACTTTTGAAACTTTAGACCAATTGACTCGTTCTGAGATTAGTTCTGACAGTGCAAGAAAAATCGTTCTTGACACATTAACCCAAATTCGTGATGTAAGTTTTGATGGTCACCAATTCGTAATTGAAAAGGCACTTAAGTTCTGTAAACAACAAGAACTTCAAAAAGTGATGACCAAAGCTCAAAAGATTATTGACAAAGGAGACTTTGAAAGTTATGACCAATTAGAAGAGATGGTTAACAAAGCTCTTCAGGTTGGTGAAATTGACGAAGCTGAACACGATGTATTCACAAATTTGGACCAAGTGTTAGATGAAGATTATAGACACCCAATCCCAATGGGAATTGCAGGTATTGATAATCTATTGAAAGGTGGATTGGCAAAAGGCGAATTGGGTGTAATCTTAGCACCAACAGGTGTTGGTAAAACAACAGTACTAACAAAAATTTGTAACCACGCATTTAATTTAGGTTACAATGTTCTTCAGATATTCTTTGAAGACAACCCAAAAATTATCCAAAGAAAACACTTCACACTTTGGACAGGAATTGCTCCTGATGAACTTTCATTCCACAAAGATGTTGTTATGGAAAAAGTTAGAGATATTAAAGAAAATACAACAAACAGGTTGATTTTAAAGAAATATGCTTCTGATACCTTAACAATGAGTCAAATCAAAAATCAAATTAGAAAGATGATTGCCGAAGGAACAAAAATTGATATGATTAGTTTAGACTATATTGATTGTGTTGTTCCTGACAAAAACTTAGGGGATGAATGGAAAAGTGAAGGTTCCGTGATGAGAGGATTTGAAGCGATGTGTCACGAATTGGACGTAGCAGGATGGACTGCAACTCAAGGAAATAGAAGTTCAATATCATCAGATGTTGTTACTACTGACCAAATGGGTGGTTCAATTAAAAAGGCACAAGTAGGACACGTTATCATAACAGTTGCAAAGAGTTTACAACAAAAAGAAATGAAACTCGCAACAATAGCTATTACCAAATCAAGAATTGGACGAGATGGTGTCGTGTTTGAAAATTGTAAATTTGACAATGAACTCATGGAAATTGATACAGAAAGTTCAGTAACTTTCTTGGGTCTTGAAGAACAAAAAGAAGAACGAAATAGGAACAGAGTCAATGAACTATTGGCAAAAAGAAAACAACAACAAACAATTAATTAAAATTTAAACAAGAAGAAAACAAAAAAATGGACGCATCACAAAAGATATTGTCAGACCTCACGGTGTATATGAAATACGCTAAATTCTTACCTGATGTAAACAGGAGGGAAACGTGGGAAGAGTTAGTAACAAGAAACATGAACATGCACATCAAAAAATACCCACAACTAGCTGGTGAAATTTTGGAAGTGTACAAATATGTTTATGATAAAAAAGTTTTACCATCAATGCGCTCAATGCAGTTTGGTGGTAAACCAATTGAAATTTCACCAAACAGAATTTACAACTGTGCTTATTTACCGATTGACCACTTAGACGCATTTGCTGAAAGTATGTTCTTATTGTTAGGTGGAACAGGTGTTGGATATTCAGTTCAAAAACATCACGTAGAAAAACTACCTGAAATTAGAAAACCTAATACAAATAGAACAAGAAGATTCTTAGTTGGAGATTCAATTGAAGGTTGGGCTGACGCAATCAAAGTATTAATGAAATCTTACTTTGGTGAAAATTTGTCAACACCTGAATTTGATTTTTCAGATATTAGACCAAAAGGAGCACAACTTGTAACATCAGGTGGTAAAGCACCTGGACCACAACCTTTGAAAGATTGTATTCACAAATTAAAAGGTATGTTGGACGCAAAAGAAGATGGTCAAAAATTATCATCAATTGAAGTTCACGATATGGTATGTCACATTGCAGACGCAGTTCTTGCTGGTGGTATTCGTAGAGCGGCTTTGATTTCTTTATTCAGTGCTGATGACCAAGAGATGATTTCTTGTAAGTCAGGTACATGGTGGGAAACAAACCCACAAAGAGGTAGAGCAAACAATTCAGCTGCTTTGGTTAGACACAAAATTACAAAAGAATTTTTCTTAGATTTGTGGAAACGTGTTGAAGCATCAGGAGCTGGTGAACCTGGTATCTATTTTACAAATGATAAAGATTGGGGAACTAATCCATGTTGTGAAATCGCGTTGAGACCAAACCAATTCTGTAACTTATGTGAGGTAAATGTTTCTGACATTGAATCACAAGAAGATTTGAACAACCGTGTTAAAGCGGCAACTTTCATCGGAACACTTCAAGCTGGTTATACCGACTTCCATTACTTGAGAGATGTATGGAAACGTACAACTGAAAAAGATGCGTTGATTGGAGTATCAATGACAGGTATCGGTTCAGGTGTTGTATTGGGTTATAACATGAAAGAAGCTGCTAAACTTGTTAAAGAAGAAAACGCAAGAGTTGCTGACTTGATTGGTATCAACAAATCAGCTCGTACAACTACTGTAAAACCAGCAGGAACCACATCTTTGACATTGGGAACATCTTCAGGTATCCACGCATGGCACAACGACTATTATGTTCGCAGAGTTCGTGTAGGTAAGAATGAATCTATTTACCAATACTTGGCGATGAATCACCCTGAGTTGGTTGAAGATGAATATTTCCGTCCACATGACACGGCAGTTATTTCAGTTCCACAAAAAGCACCCGAAGGAGCAATTTTAAGAACAGAGTCACCTTTCCAATTGTTGGACCGTGTTAAGAAAATCACACAAGAGTGGGTTAAACCTGGTCACAGAACTGGCTCAAACAGTCACAACGTATCCGCAACAATCAGTTTAAAACCTGAAGATTGGGAATTGGCAGGTGAATGGATGTGGAATAACAGAGATTTCTATAATGGATTATCGGTATTACCCTATAATGGGGGTAGTTATATTCAAGCACCTTTTGAAGATTGTACCAAAGAAGAATACGAAAGATTATTTTCTAAATTACAGTCAATTGACTTATCAAAAGTTGTTGAATTACAAGATGATACATCACTTTCAGATTCTGTCGCTTGCGGCGGGGGAGCGTGTGAAATTGTTTAATCAAAATAAAACTATTAATAATTTGGAAGGGGGAAGTCAAAAACTTCTCCCTTCTGATTTTTATATTGAAAATGGAATTTATGTGTTCACAAAAGAGTTTCATTTAAGGAGGGGTAGTTGTTGTGGTAATGGTTGTAGACATTGTCCTTTTTTTCCTGCTCACAAAAAAGGGAATACAACTATATTTATAGACAATGGCTAATGGTGTAACTTATGGTATTAATTTTCCTTTTAATGATTCGTTAAAGGGGGATTACCTTTCTTTGTCTCAAAATCCTGACCAAGAAATTAGAAGTAACTTAATTCATTTGATTTTAACCCGAAAAGGTAGTAGATATTATTTACCTGATTTCGGTACTAAAATTTATGAATTTATTTTTGAACCATTAGATGGTGTTACGTTTGAATCAATTAAAGATGATATCAGAGATAATGTTAGTAAGTATATTCCTAATTTAATTATTAATGATATTATTGTTTTACCATATGATGAGTACGAATCAGTTGGTACTTTAAACACGGAAAATTTAGGAAATGGTGTTTATAGAGTTGCCGGTAGAAACACTTCAGAGTACACGGCTAAAATGAGAATTGATTATACAATTAGCGATAACGCATTTCAAACAAAAGATTTTGTAATTATAAATATTTAACATAAATGGCTGAGAAAAGAATATCCTATACCGTCCGAGATTTCGCGGCTATAAGACAAGAACTTATTGATTATACTAGACAGTATTATCCTGAATTAATTGACAATTTTAATGACGCATCAATTTTTTCAGTATTGATGGATTTAAACGCTGCCGTAACCGATAACTTACATTATCATATTGACAGAAGTATTCAAGAGACGGTTCTTGAATTTGCCAAACAAAGAAGTTCAATTTATAACATCGCAAGAACTTACGGTTTAAAAATACCCGGTAATAGACCATCAATTGCGGTTTGTGATATTAGTATTAATGTACCTGTATTTGGTGATAGACCAAACCCTGATTATATGGGTGTACTAAAAGCGGGTTCACAATTTGTTGGTGCGGGACAAACATTTGAAAATCCAAATGATATTGATTTCTCTTCAGCATTTAGTTCATCAGGAATTGCAAACCAAAAAGTAATACCAATTTTAGATGCGTCAAACAACGTCCAAAGTTATAATATCGTAAAAAGAGAAGTAGTTGTTAATGGTATTACAAAAGTATTCAAGAAAGTTATCACATCGGCAGATGCAACACCATTTTTAAGTTTGTATTTACCCGAAAGAAATGTTGTTAACGTTTTATCAATTATACAAAAAGACGGTATAACCTATAATAACGTTCCATCATACCAAGAATTTTTAAGTCCTGATGGTAAATGGTATGAAGTTCCAGCTTTAGCCGAAGACACTGTTTTTATTCCTGACCCAGGAAAAACAACTGACCAATCAAATATTAGTGTTGGGAAATATCTTAAAACTAGTAATAAATTTATTACTGAGTTTACACCTGAAAACTTTTTAAAGTTAACATTTGGTGGTGGTAATACATCCGCTGATGACCAATTGGCTGCTTTTGCACAAACAGGTGTATCACTAAGAATTAATGACTATCAAAATAATTTAAGTTTGGGTTATATCCCAACACCTAATACCACTTTATTTATTCAATACAGAGTTGGTGGTGGACTTGAAAGCAATGTTGGTGTCAATGTTATCAATACTGTTGGTAATGTATTGTTTGATGTTAACGGTGCGTCATCTGAAATCGCAAACGCAGTTAGAAACTCAATTCAATGTACCAACGTAACCGCAGCTATTGGAGGTGCAAATCCACCATCAGTTGAAGAAGTAAGAAACTTAGTTACATTTAATTTCTCATCACAAAACAGAGCGGTAACAATTGGTGACTATTATTCTTTAATACAAAAAATGCCAGGACAATTCGGAATACCATCTAAAGTAGGTATTATAGAAAATAATAACAAAATAAATGTTGTATTATTAACACAGGATACTAATGGTAAAATGACACAAAATGTACCAACAGTATTAAAAGATAATGTTGCAACTTATTTATCAAATTACCGAATGATGAATGACTATGTTAGTGTTACAACTGGTAAAGTTATTGATTTAGCATTTGAAATTTATATTTCTATTGCAAAAAATACAAACCAAAACTCAATCATTTCTGATGTTATTACAAAAGTTAATGATTATATGATACCACAAGCAAGAGAATTTGGTCAAAATGTTTTAATATCTGAAATCAAAAGTATAGTTCAAAATATTGAGGGTGTTGTTAATATATCTGATGTTAAGGTGTTTGGAAGAGTAGGTGGTAAGTACTCATCGTCACAAACAGCACAAAAATACGAAGATTCAACTACAAAAGAAATTAAGTTAATTGACGATATTATCTACGCAGAACCAACAGAATTTTATCAAATCAGATATTCTAATACGGATATCGGTGTCCGTGTGAAACAATAACCTTCACAAGGAAATTACTTCAACTATTTTTGTAAAATAAGAGATTAACTATTTATGAGAAAGAACAATTATGCCTAAAACTTATAGGATACGAACATCAGTAGGAAATAGTACACAATCTGACAAAACCATCAAAGTACAAGTTGACCAAG
>Ga0208091_1000321_pt1 | contig 9576 bp, 7 predicted proteins | sample LakMenEpi26Oct12_FD_150736 | JGI IMG/M metagenome (GOLD analysis project Ga0208091, IMG submission 150736) | Freshwater microbial communities from Lake Mendota, WI - 26OCT2012 deep hole epilimnion (SPAdes) | ecosystem: Environmental > Aquatic > Freshwater > Lake > Epilimnion/Euphotic zone ...
ATATTGTTATTTTTTGCGTAAAAAATCTGGTTTGGCCATATTTCAGATTCAGTAAAAAAAATAATATTAGGTTTCCATTTTTTAAAAAATTTTTTAATAATTTGCGGACTATCAATAGGAGCATATTGATGGATGATATTATTAGTATTGTAATATTTTTTTTGAAAAACTTCATTTGAGCCTAAGGTAGAAGTTGTAACTAAAATCTGACTTTTTTTTAAATAATGATCAATTATTGGAAATATACTTTTTAATTCCCCAATGCTCGAGCAATGAAACCATATTAAGTAACCATTATTTCTGGTTTTAAGAGAAATTCCTAGTTTTTCTTTATAGCGTAATGGACATTCTTTTTTTTTTAGAATTCTAAAATAGAGGTAAGGATATAATAAATAATAGAAGACCGTTGTTATTAAATAATAAGCAATCCTCATTAATTTATAATTTGTTTTTCATATAAGTTTTTGTATATCAAAGAATTGTTTACTAGAAATTCATGACTTCCTTCAGCAACTATTTGACCACTATCAAAAACTAAAATTTTATCACAGTTCATTATCGTTGATAGTCTATGAGCAATTATAATTGTTGTTTTATTTTTAGTTAAATTTTCAATAGCTTTTTGGATGACTGCTTCAGACTCAGAATCCAAGGATGAAGTAGCCTCATCTAATAATATTATTGGAGAATCTTTTAATATAGCTCTTGCTATTGACAATCTTTGTTTTTGTCCTCCAGATAATTTTATTCCATTTTCGCCGATGATAGTTTCATATTTGTTTGGAAGTTTTTCTATAAATTCTTGAGCTGCTGCAAATTTACATGCGTTTATTATTTCATCATCAGATGCCGATGCATTTCCGTAAAGTATATTGGATCTAATAGTGTCATCAAAAAGTATTACGTCTTGACTAACTATTGAGATTTCTTTTCTTAATGAATTTAAATTTATGTTGTTTATATTTTGATCATCAATAAGAATTGTGCCGTGTTTTAAATTGAAGAATCTTGGAATTAAATTTAAAAATGTAGTTTTTCCAGATCCGCTTATGCCAACTAAACCAACTTTTTTTCCACCTTCTATTTTTGCAGATAAATTTTTTAAAGCATGTGTTCCATCTGGATATGTGAAACTGATATTTTTAAACTCTAATGTTGCATTTTTTAATTTTAAAGAAGGAGCATTTTCATCATTGTAAATCTCATTTTTTTGATCAATTATTTCATATATTCGTTTAGCAGCTGTAATACCTTCTTGTATACCAACGTTAATCCCAGCCAACGCTTTAACTGGCTGATAGGCCAACATCAAGGCTGCTAAAAAAGAAACAAATTCTCCAAGTGTTATAGCGCCTTGCATACTTCTGTAACCTGCAAAAAAAACTACAATAGCAATGGCAATGGCTGAAATTATTTCCATTATTGGGCCGGCACCTAATCTTGTTTGCTCAACTTTTCTTATAGCTTTAAATCGTTCATCAATAATCATGCTAATTTTTTTTAATTCATCCTCTTCTTTTTGATAGATTTTTATTAACCAGGATCCTTTGATTATTTCACTTAAAAATTTCATAAATTTATCCGAAGCTTCTAGACTTACATGGACTTTTTTGCCCATTTTTTTTCCTATGTTTTTTGAAGAAATAGCAGCAACAGGTATCATTATCATGGCTAACAAACTTAGTTGCCAGTCATGGTAAAACATTAGCGCAAGCAATGCTATTAATGTAAATGTTTCTTTAAATAAAGTTACAACCACACCAGTTAAAACTGTAAATAATATAGTTGTATCATTAGTAAAGTTAGACAAATATTTTCCTGAATGTTTTTTAGTAATATGTGAGATGTCAGATAGTAAAAATTTTTGAGCCATTAGAGTTTGAATATTTTTAATTATTTTTATCCCAACTTTAATTGTAATAATTCTTGTTCCATAAATTGAAAAAGCTTTTATTATAAACGTAAAAACTATTGCTATAGGGATAAGATATAACATTTGTTTATTTTTATTTTCAAAAATTTCTTTAATAGCAGGATCTAGTAGCCATGCTGTGGCAGCCGTTGTTAGAGAAGTTAAAACAATAAAAATAAAAGTTATACTTAGTTCTGGAATATATTTTTTAACCTGTGTTTTAAAGATTCTGTTTACAAGTTCTAATTTAGTCATTTATTTGCCCGCGATGCTTACTTTATTAATTCTAATTGTTGGAGAATTAGTTCTAGATTTAAATTCTAAATCATTGGCCAATAGCATTTCTTTGAACATATCTTTAATATTTCCAGCAACTGTGATTTCACTAATTGGATAAGTTATCTCACCATTCTCTATTAGAAATCCAGAACCACCTTTGCTAAAGTCACCTGTCACACTATTAAATCCAGAGCCAAATAATTCTGTTATGTAAACTCCCTTTTTAATATCTTTCATTAAGTCTGTTTTTGTTAAATTTCCATTTTCAAAATAACAATTCGTAGTGCCACCGCATCTTCCATTAGATTTTTTATTTAACATTTTACTAGAATAAGTATCTAAAACGATCTCATTAAGTTTGCCTTTTTTTATAAATTCTAATCTTTTGCAATCCACACCCTCAGAATCAAAATTTCTTGAACCTAATCCTTTTTTTATTAGCGGATCATCAATGACATTAATATTTTCTTGAAACAAAATTTCTCCTATATCACCTTTAATAAAACTTACTTTTCTAGCTAAATTATGTCCAGAAATGGACGATATTAAATGAGACAAGAAACTCGAGGCCACTCTTGGTTCAAATACAGCAGGTCCAGTAAAAGAATTTATCTTTCTTGGACCTAATCTCTCACTTGCCCTTTTAGCCGCGATTCTTCCAATGTCTTTTGGTTTAGTTAAATCACAAAAAAATCTTTTGGATGAATATTCATAATCTCTTTCCATACTATCCTCCTCTTTTGCAACAACATCGCATGAAACACTGAAGATCGATGATTTTCTTCCATCACTAAAACCATTAGAATTTTTAAGTATAAAATTTGATTTAGCCTCAGTAAATGAAACTCCATTAGAATTAAATATTTTTTTCTGCGCTAATGCTTCGGCTTCGCATTCAGAGATATAATTTTTTTTAGCTTCATAAGAAATTACTGAATTATCAAATAAATCTAAATCAACATGATCTTTTTCAAGACCATTATTCTCCGGAAGACCACAATATTTATCTTCTGGTGTATTTTTTGCCATCTCATAACATCTAATAATAGCTTGCTTGATGTTATTTTTGGTCAAATTAGAAGTTGAGATGGAAGATTTTTTTTGTCCAATATAAGCGGTTAGCCCAATGCTAATATCTTCAGATCTTGTGACTTCTTCAATTTTTCCATTTCTTTGTAACATATCTTCAGAAATTGAATGTGCCACAATTACTTCAGAGTTTGTTGCACCAATTTTTTTTAATTCATCAATGCAATATTCACCAAGATTATTTAAGAAGGGATTGTCTTTAAGCATAATAGATTTCTAAAAAAAATATTAAAAATATTAAGATTCCAAAAGAATTATTGCTATTAAAAACTATTTGAATTTTCTCTCTATTATTAGATTTTATTTTTTGAATTATTATAACTTGATAGGCCAAATGTAACCCCGCAATAGCTAATAATACAAAATATGCAAAAGATCTATTTGTTAAAAATCCTAAACCAATTAATAGAGTTATTGTTGAGATATAACAAAAAAACAAAAAATTTTTTATGTCATATCCAAATTTAATTGCTGTAGATTTAATTTTTATTTTTAAATCATCACGTCTGTCTTGTAAGGCATAAATTGTATCATATCCTAAAGTCCAAAAAATCCCTGCCATATATAAAATAATAATTTCTGTTGTTAAGTTTTCGAAGAATACTGACCAACCAAGTAATACACCCCAATTAAATGTAAACCCAAGAAATAACTGAGGCCAAAATGTTATCCTTTTCATAAAAGGATAAGAAATAATTAACAATCCAGAAGACAGGCCTAAAATTTTAGAAAAATTATTAAACTGAAATAATATTATGAACGCAGGTATTAGTAGTAATAAAATAACAACCCAAGCAGTTTTCGTTGTTATTTTTCCTGAGGCTATTAAACGTTTTTTTGTTCTTTTAACTTTGATATCAATTTTTTTGTCTACAATGTCATTATAGACGCAGCCAGCACTTCTCATGATTATTGAACCAACAAAAAATAGAATTAAGTATTTAATAAATAGATAATTATTAACAACGTACCATTGGGTCATTGCTAAACTCCAAGCGCAAGGCCAGAATAGTAAAAAAATTCCTATTGGTTTATTTAATCTTAATAGGCTAGCAAATTGGTACATTTTGTAAAAATTAGATAATTTAGTTACAATAACAGTTATGTCTTTAAAAGTAAGAATTTATTTAGATAAAAAATTAAACCTAGATTTAGATTTAATTTTAGAAAAAGAAGATGCTCATTATTTGACGAATGTGATGCGTTTAAGAGAAGGGGATAATCTTTTTTTATTTAACTCTAAGGATGGAGAGTTTAAAGGAGAGATCATCGCCTTTGATAAAAAAAATATAAAGGTAAAACTAATTTCAAAAATTGAAAACATAAATAAACCTGGAAAGATATCTTTGATATTTTCTTTAATTAAAAGTTCAAAATTAGATTATTTAATTCAAAAATGTACAGAAGTAGGTATTAAAAGTTTTTACCCTGTTATTTCTGAAAAATCGGTTGCTAAAAATTTAAATATTCAGAGAACAGAAAAAATCATAAAAGAATCTTGCGAACAATCTAATCAGTTATATTTACCAGCTATTCATTCGGTTGAAAAGTTAGAGAAAAAACTCAAGTCTCTTGATAAAAATTCTATAGTTTTTTTTGCAGACATTAATTCCTCTAATAAAAAAATTGAAGAAGTTCTTAAAAATAATAAAAATCGCGATTTTTATTTATTAATTGGTCCAGAAGGTGATTTTTCATTAAAAGAAAGAGATTTATTAAATAGCATGAGTAATTGTATTCCTATTTCCTTAGGACATAATATTTTAAGATCAGAAACAGCAGCCGTTATAGGCCTTGCTATATTAAATTCTCAGATTAATTAATTTTGAGTTCCACCAACAGTAATACCATCAATTAAAATTGTCGGTTGACCAACACCAACTGGTACCCATTGTCCATTTTTACCGCAAGTTCCAACACCAGCGTCTAACTCCATATCATTACCAACCATTTTAACTTTTGTAAGGACATCAGGACCATTACCAATTAGTGTTGCGCCTTTTAATGGTCTACCAATTTTTCCATTTTTAATTTCATAAGCTTCAGTGCAAGAGAAAACAAATTTACCGTTTGTGATATCTACTTGCCCACCGCCAAATGCGACTGCATAAATTCCCTTATCAACTGATTTAATTATTTCGTCAGGATGATATTTTCCAGAAAGCATATAAGTGTTTGTCATACGAGGCATTGGCATATGTTCAAAACTTTCTCTTCGACCGTTTCCTGTTGGCTGCACGTTCATTAGTCTTGCGTTTAATCTGTCTTGTATATAATTTTTTAATATTCCTTTTTCGATCAAAACAGTTTTATTGGTTGGGGTTCCCTCATCATCAATAGTGATTGATCCTCTTCTATTTTCAATTGTCCCATCATCAACAACTGTTACTTGTTCGTCAGCTATTTTTTGCCCCATTAAATTTGAGAATGCTGAAGTTTTTTTTCTATTAAAATCACCTTCAAGCCCATGCCCAATCGCTTCATGCAAAAGTATCCCAGGCCAACCAGGTCCTAGAACCACTTTCATTTCTCCAGCAGGAGCATCAACACTTTCAAGATTAATTAACGCTTGATTTAAGGCTATATCACAAACCTTTTTCCAATTTAATTCAGTGATGTATTCATCTAATATTTTTCTGCCACCCGTTCCATAGCTTCCCGTTTCTTTTCTTCCATTTTTTTCAACCATGACTGAAACATTAAATCTAACAAGAGGTCTTTTGTCGGAATAACTTTGATTGTCGGGTCTTATAATTTCTATTTGTTGGTATTCAGAAAATATTGAACTTGAAACTTGTTTAACATATGAATTTTTCGATCTTAAATATTTATCAATTTTATTTAGCAGATCTATTTTTTCAGAAAAATTTTTTGCTTCGATAGGATTAACATCTGTATATAGATATTTATTAGTTTTTTTTGGTCCTGAATTTATTTTTCCAGAGTAATTTTTATTAGCGTCCAGAATTATTTTTGCAGATTTTTTTAGAGATTCTTCTGTTAGTTCGTTGGAATGAGAATAGGTTGTAATGTCATTATTAACTGATCTTAAACCATAACCTTTGCTAGAATCGTAACTCGTATTTTTGATTTTTCCATCATCTAATACCAGCGACTCTGAAACGGTAGATTCTAGGAATAACTCACCGTCATCACACTTAAAAAGAGTATTATTAACTATTGTTTCTGCTGACTTTTTTGAAATTGAATTTTCTTCTGAAAAAAACTCATTTAAATTTGGGTTCATTTTTAGATAAATTGTCGCAAATTTTTTGTATATATTTGTGATAATAATATAGTTTAATAACTATATTTACAGAGTATATCTTTAATAAATGACAAAAAAATTACTTAATAGATTTTATTTATCTTTAGTGCTTTTTATCTCGCCAAGCATATCATTTGCAGCGAGCAATTGGCAAATGGGTTTTAATGAGTCAGTAACTTCTGTCATGGACGACATTGTTCATCTACATGACCGTATTTTGCTTCCAATTATAGTCGCAATATCTGTTTTTGTACTTTTTTTACTTTTGTATTCAGTTATACGATTTAGAGCTTCAAAAAATCCAGTGCCTTCAAAAACATCACACAATACTTTTATAGAAATTTTATGGACGGTTATTCCTTGTTTGATTTTAATAGTAATAGCGGTTCCATCATTTAGATTACTTTACAAACAAGATGTTATTCCAAAAGCTGACGTTACTATCAAAGCCATAGGTTATCAGTGGTACTGGGGTTATGAGTACCCAGATCAAAATATTGCATTTGATGCTAACATGGTTGAGACAAAAAATTTAAAACCAAATCAACCAAGACTTTTAGAAACTGATAATCACGTTGTTGTTCCAGTTGGTAAAGTTGTTAAAGTTTTAATTACAGCTAATGACGTGTTGCATGCTTGGGCAATTCCGTCTTTTGGAGTTAAAAGAGATGCTGTTCCAGGAAGAATAAATGAAACTTGGTTTAAAGCTGAAAAAGAAGGGGTGTATTATGGGCAATGTTCAGAATTATGTGGGTCTCGACATGCGTTTATGCCAATTACAGTAAGAGTAGTTTCAGAAAAACAATATAATGATTGGCTTAAGGAAGCTAAAGCAAAGTTTGCAAAATACCCTGAAAATAATGTTGTTGCAGAGAATTTAATAAAGGAGAAAAAATAAATGGCCAATACAAGTTCTGATCATTCTCATTATCCAAGTTTTTGGACAAGATGGTTGTTTTCGACAAATCACAAAGACATAGGAACTTTATATTTAATTTTTGCAATTATAGCAGGAATAATCGGAACAATTTTTTCTGTATTGATGAGAATGGAACTTATGTATCCAGGAGATGGAATTTTAAAAGGTGATTACCATCTTTACAATGTTCTCGTTACAGGTCACGGGTTGATAATGGTTTTTTTTATGGTTATGCCGGCAATGATAGGTGGTTTTGGAAATTGGTTTGTTCCTTTAATGATCGGCGCTCCTGACATGGCATTTCCTAGAATGAATAACGTTTCTTTTTGGTTATTGCCTGCAGCTTTTATTTTATTGATCGCTTCTATTTTTGTTGAAGGTCCTCCTGGCGGATCAGGAGTTGGGGGGGGCTGGACAATATATCCTCCATTATCTTCAAAAGCTGGACAGCCAGGACCCGCTATGGATCTTGCAATATTAAGTTTGCACCTTGCTGGAGCTTCATCAATTCTTGGCGCTATTAATTTCATAACTACAATTTTTAATATGAGAGCACCTGGAATGACGATGCATAAAATGCCTCTTTTTGCATGGTCAATTTTAGTTACTGCATTTTTATTATTATTGTCTTTACCTGTTCTTGCCGGTGCAATCACAATGTTGTTGACGGACAGAAATTTTGGAACAGCTTTTTTTGAACCCAAAGGAGGTGGGGACCCGGTTTTATTTCAACATTTATTTTGGTTTTTTGGACATCCGGAAGTTTATATTATGATCCTTCCAGGCTTTGGAATGATTAGTCATATTATTTCAACTTTTTCAAAAAAACCTATTTTTGGATATCTTGGCATGGCTTATGCAATGGTATCTATTGGAGTAGTAGGCTTTGTTGTTTGGGCTCACCACATGTACACAGTTGGCCTAAGCGTAGATACAAAAGCATACTTTGTTTTTGCAACTATGATTATTGCGGTGCCCACAGGTATTAAAGTATTTTCATGGATTGCCACAATGTGGGGAGGTTCTATAACTCTTAAAACACCAATGCTTTGGGCTATTGGTTTTATATTTTTATTTACAGTTGGAGGCGTTACGGGAGTTGTTCTTGCAAATGCTGGAGTTGATACATCATTTCACGACACTTATTATGTTGTAGCTCATTTCCACTACGTGCTTTCACTGGGAGCGGTATTTTCGATATTCGCAGGATTTTATTATTGGTTTGGTAAAATGTCTGGATATGAATATTCAGAAATTTTAGGAAAAATACATTTTTGGCTAACATTTGTAGGAGTAAATTTAATTTTCTTCCCTCAACATTTTTTAGGATTAGCAGGAATGCCACGAAGATACGCTGATTATCCAGATGCTTACGCCGGATGGAACTATGTTTCCTCTATTGGTTCTTATCTTTCTGCATTTGGAGTTTTAATCTTTTTAGCATTAGTTGCACATGCATTTATTAGAGGAAAAAGAGTTCCTGATAATCAATGGGGAGAAGGTGCGACTACTTTAGAATGGACTTTAAGCTCACCACCTCCATTCCATCAGTTTAATGAACTGCCTAAAATTAAATAATTAAATAAAGTGTACAAAACCACATTTGCTAATTATCAAAAAAGTAAAAATATTTTAGTTCTTAAAAATTTTTATAATTTAATGAAACCAAGAGTTATGTCTCTTGTGGTTTTTACTGCTCTTGTAGGCTTAATTATTTCAAATAAGCAGGTAGATTTTTTAACATCAGCTATAGCATTATTTTTTGTAGCATTAGGTGCAGGCGCAGCCGGAGCACTTAATATGTGGTATGATTCAGAAATTGATGCCGTGATGTCTCGCACATGCTTAAGACCAATTCCGCTTGGCAAAATTTCAAACACACAGGCATTATATTTTGGAGTTTTTTTAAGCTTAATCTCTATTGTAGGATTGTATTTTGTTTCAAATATTCTGTCAGCTTCAATACTAGCTATTACTATCGGTTTTTATATTTTTGTTTATACAATTTGGCTAAAGAGAAGAAGCGTACAGAATATAGTAATAGGAGGAGCGGCCGGAGCATTTCCACCAGTTATAGGTTGGGCTATTGCCAATAATAGTTTATCGATT
>Ga0208091_1000322_pt1 | contig 9528 bp, 12 predicted proteins | sample LakMenEpi26Oct12_FD_150736 | JGI IMG/M metagenome (GOLD analysis project Ga0208091, IMG submission 150736) | Freshwater microbial communities from Lake Mendota, WI - 26OCT2012 deep hole epilimnion (SPAdes) | ecosystem: Environmental > Aquatic > Freshwater > Lake > Epilimnion/Euphotic zone ...
GGTTGATTTTGGGATTCTAATTGATGCCCCTCTATCACCAATACCATAACTATATTTTTCAATTGATTGTGTTTCGTGTTTTCCTGTAAGTCTCAAATTATTTTCGGAACCGTAATTTTTAATATGGTCATGATGTCTTGAACCAAATGTATTGAAAATTGCTTGAAAATATTCATAACCACCAAGTGTTCTCATTCTTTCATTTGAAAAATTGGTATGCATCCCTGAACCATTCCAATCACCTTTAATTGGTTTTGGGTGTAAAATTATTTCATAGTTGTACTTTTCTGAAAGTCTATGTAAAAAATATCTTGTCATCCATAAATCATCGGCAGCCTTCAAACTTCCTTTAGAAAAAACTTGGTATTCCCATTGTCCTAATGCGACTTCAGCATTAATACCTGTTATTTCCATACCATACATTAAACATAACGCCATGTGTTCCTCAGCAAAACCCCTTCCAACAACATTATGTCCAACTCCACAATAATATTTTCCTTGGGGTTCTAAATGTGGGGTTTCGTGGCCTAAGATATTATTTGTTTTTGAATTTTTAATAAAATATTCTTGTTCAAAACCAAACCACAAATCTTCTTGGTTTTCAACTTTTGACCTAATGTTTGATTCGTCGGGTGTGCCGTCTGAATTTAATACTTCACATAAAACATATACCCTGCTATTTTCTAAAGGAAAAGATTTTTGAGTATAATATCTTATAGGTTTTAATATTTTATCTGAATTTTCTGTGTTTGCTTGATTTGTTGATGACCCATCGAAACTCCATTCTGGAAATTTGAACTCATTCACATTTGTATTAATTTCTTCAACTTTTACTTTACTTCTAAGGTTTGGTTCTGGAGTATATCCATCTAACCATACATATTCTAAGGTTACTTTCATTTATTTTTATTTATATATTCAATTATTGTTTTTTCATTTGCCCCATCCTTGAATAATCTGTAAACTTCTTCAGAAAACTTATCCGTTATAAAAAGTGCATCTGCTTGAAGATACTCAATTATATGATGTTGATTTTTTAAAATTTGTTCTTTGTTAAGAAATCTTTTATTAAATCCCATTACTCTTTTTACTTTTTAAGTTTAACAAAAAGGTTCTCACTTGGTTTCCTAAATCTAAGTCATTGGGATACTTTTTAACCATACTTTTAATCTCTTTAATGATTTCTTTTTTCTTCATATCAATAGTATAGTTTATTGAATTGTTTTTGTCAAATTAACCTTATTTATAATTTTAGATTGTTGTATAAAGTTTAACAATTTTCTTTTGGTCAAAGGAATCAATGTCTCATTGAATGGAAAATTATCGTCGTGATTTACTTTGAATAGTATAAGTTCTCTATGAACTTCTTCACTGCTTAAATTTTTAATTAAAGTTTTTTTGTTTTCAAATAACTCTGGAGTAATTTCTTGGTTTTCAATCTCACATATTTTTTTAATGTAGCATTTAACATCAGGAAAATTCTTTTTTATTTCTTTAATTACAAATTCGTATAAGTAATTTTTTTCTTTGTTTTTAATTATAAAAAGTCCTTGTTTGCTTTCAATTTTTTTTGAGTTGTTTAGTACAGTTAATGAAATACTATCATTCACCAACTCCCAAATTGCTTTTGCGTGGTCAAAAAAGTTTTGTAATTTCTCTGATGAATATTTGCTTATTCTATATAATTCTAAGATTTCTTGTCCAGTCATTGGTGGTATTTCTTGACTAACTAAATCTGATAATAAAATTTCTTCGTCTTTTTCTTTTAATTTTTTTGTCAATGACAAATATTGACCTTTTTGTAATACTAAATTTATATTAGCCAAATGAAGTGACAACAATTGAAAATTTGGATAAAGTTTAAAATCGTTTAACTCTTTTTCAATTTTTTGTAAATACCCTAATAAAATATATTGTTTGTGTTCAAAATCTACTGGCTCTTGAAATACCCAATTTGTCTCCATGTATAAAAAATAAGAAAAATATGTTGGTCAGTAAATAAATTAATTATATCTCATTATAATAAATGTCTTTCCATTTACATCAATTTCATCGTGGTCACCGTCATAACTACCTAAAATATCCCCCCAACTATCACTATTAATTATATAATCTATTACAGCCTCCGTATCAACATAATAAAAAATTTCATTTTTGTCGAATCCTTGGTCGTTTAAAAATGAAACAAATTCATCTTCATTATCGTCAACATAAGATTCAATTGCTGATTCTATTTCGTCTTGGTTGTAATCACCTTCTGGATTTTCTTCAACGTCTTCTATTAGTTGTGTTATATCATCAATTTCGTCTTGGATGCTATTTTCGGTTTCTTCATCTAAATCTTCATTATTTATTCTTTGTTCTAATTTTTCAATTTTTTGTTTGTATATATTTACAATTTTTTCTTGTTGTTGTGTTAAATCTTTTTTAATTCCCCAATTTTCAGGGTCATCATAAATTGATTCTGATATATAATCACTTAAAAAACCTCTAACCGACTCATTATCTAAATGGTCTTCCCAAACCCAAGAAGCAAATGCTTCATATCCAAGTTCATCTATTCTCCCCTCGATTGAACGTCTAGCGGCACTTTCTATTTCGTCTTCACTATATACCATCCATTCTGTGTCTCTATCATCCTCACCTAACCAAGTAAAAAAACCACCACCATAATGTGTGTATTTTTCAGGATAAATAAAATATTTGTCCTCAAGAACTTCTTCCTCACTAACGCCATCGTCATAATAAGACAATTTACGTTGATTTTCTAAATGTTCGTATAATGCCTCTGTTTGGTAGGATATTTTTTTTCCATTTTGAATATTCCAATCGTTTTTCTTTCTTAGTTCATCTAAATAATTAAGTTTTTCTTGAAGTATTTTTTGTTGTCTTATATAATATCTTTTACTATTCCAGTCTCTAAAGTTTTTAGCCTTACTTTCATCAAAAACATCAACGTTACTATAACTAATATCTAAATTACCTTCAATTTTAGAGAGTGAATCAAGATTTTTAATTTCTTTGTCGTATTGTAAATCTAAATCACCGGTGATTATAATATCTTTATTTTTGTAATATTTTTTTAGTAATGCAACATCACTATTGAAATAGGGCAAATTTTCTTTAAAGTCTTCAGGTGAAATCCTTATAACATTTTCAATCTGTTCATAAATGACCCTTTTTATGATTTTTTCTAATGACATATGTTATAAATATATTACAAATTTAGTTTATGGCTTATATGAAAGTTTTAGTAATATTTAATTAGATATTTATACTATATGAATGCAGGAATATATAAAATAGGAAACTTAGTTGATGGTAAAACCTATATAGGTAGTTCTGTTAATGTTCATGCCAGAAAATACAAACATTTTTGGATGTTGCGTAATAATAAACACGACAATAGTCATTTACAAAATTCATATAACAAGTTTGGTGAAGAAAACTTTACATTCGAAATTTTAGAACTATGTAATTCAATAGAATTAATTCAGTTAGAAAATAAATATATTACAATTTTTAAATCAAACGAATCTAATTTTGGTTACAACTTAGCGACAGTTAATGAATTTAGAAGGAACACGTACAACGACGAAGTTAAAAATAAATTGTCAAAATATAATCAAAAAAAGAATGGTAATTTTGAAAGATTTGTTTTGATTAATATTTATAATAAAAATGAGTTTGTTTTTGACAATTTAGTTGATGGAGCAAACTATTTAATTGAAAATGGGTTTGCTAAAGGAAAACATAGAAATGTTAGAATGAAATTGTCAAATTCACTTAGAGGTAAGAAAGTAAATAATGGTTATAATGGTTCTATTAGAAAAACTTGTTATAAACATAAATTTAAAATAATAAACTAAATAAAAATAAAGATTATGTCAGGATGCGGATGTAAAAACAACCAAACACAAACTCAAACTCAAACACAGACTCAAACTCAAACACAGAGTCAACAAAACACACAGTCTGTTAAGAGTGCAGTTACAAAAATTGTTGAAAAGTATTACAACAAAAAATAATTACTATTTAACTAAATTTTTTTTTTACATAAGATTGTAAAAATAAAAAGTTAAATATTAATAATGTCACAAATTGAAATTAATAATCTTTTAGATGGAAAAAGATTATGCAACACACTAGCAAATATTCTTGTAAACAAATTCGAAGAAGTAACTCCTGGATGTAAGACTGAATTAACGGTTTTTAATCACAGGAGTTTTTTCATTGTTAATGGTTTTACCACAGCCAAACAAACTGTTAATATTCTTGAAAGTTTTAGAAACTATTTAAGTGAATTTAAAGATAGTAGATATGAAACGGTTAAAGTAATTGACATTATTAATTTTGTTGATGTATTAAAAACAAACCCTATCAATTTGAATTTTAATTTTGATAAATTATCAAAGAAAATAGAAAAAAGTCTTTTGGGGTTTGTTGATAATTTTTTTGACAGTGGTGTAAAAATTAATATAAAACTTGACTACAATAATAAAATTATTCTTTTCAATTCTGATTCCGATAATAATGTTTTAAGTAATGTTTTAAGGTTAAATTATCCAAATTATAAATTAATTGAATTTAATTTTGAAAATTTAGAGTATCATTCTGAAAGAAAATATGGTTTATCTAATGGTATTGAGAAATACTATAGTTTTTTAGGTAATTATATTTCTAACCATATTTTTGCAAAATCACTATCAGACAATTTAAGTTTTTCAATTTATAGTGATGAATTATATAGCAACATTGATTCAGAAAATATCATTTTTAAAATTAATAATGATAATCATGTGGTTAAAACTGAATGGATGGAATCAATGATTTTAGATGTATTTCCATTTGATGAAAAATCTTTATCTGATACTTTTGGAAATAAAAATATCGAAGAAAAAATAGAAGAGTTAGATTTACTAAACGAGATTATTTTATTCTGATAAATAACTATTCGCTAAATTGAAGGCTTCTGTAATGTCTTGGTAATCATCATCAGGAGCCAACAATTTAACGTCACTATAGTTTTCGCCAGATTTATCTAATGTCATGAATATCATTGCAGGAACAAATTCATTTTTTTTTGCACTTACAAATTCTTCATACTCATCAGAATATTCAAAAATATCTCTATCGATAAATGCTACTTCATTATTTTGAAATAATTCTTTCAAATCTGTACAATGTGGACACCCTTTCATTGTAAATAAAACAATAACTTTCATATATTATCTATTGTAAAAAATTTATTTAAACCAACCAAAAGAATATCTATTCTTGATAAATCATCAGTCAGAATGTTTATTTTGTATGTTGATTCATTTTCAACTTTTTGGAAATAAATTAGTACTTGGTTTTTACTCCATCTAATAACTCCCTCTAAATAATAATGTTTTTGGTCAAATAAGGAATTGGACCATACCACAGTACCTTTTTCCATTAAAGTTGTTAATCCTTGAGAAGTTATATTTCTAGTTTTTACGGAGTTGGGTCTTATACCACTCTCAAATAAAGTATTGAAAGTATCATATACATAAGAAGGTACAAACTCGATTTTATCCATAGTAAATAAAATAAATATATTATTATGGAAGTAAATCTTCTACAAAGTCCAAATGTTGATAATCTTGATGGTATAAAATATCATTTTGCCAATTCTGTAGTTCGGGAGTTGGGTAATTCCAATGTGGGGTCATTGCAATTACTTTAGTCCCATCATGTTCCAAACTTTTAAATGTTGCCTCTTGTTCCACAGTTTTACCGTTACGATACTTTTTAACCATCCTTGGTAATTTTAAAGTTCCGAGTTTGTAAAGTAAGTTAATATTTGCAAGTTGAATTTTAGCAACTTGTGAAAACTCTAATGATGGTGTTTCATTAAATCTAGCTCTTTCTTGAACATTTAATATTTCATCTATTTTATATCTATATTCCACAGTTATTCTATCATCACCATCGGTTGAATCTTTACGAATTGAGAATATTAAACAATCCGGTCTTTCTGAATACCCACGAACACAATTTCGTTGGTGTTGTGATTCTTTTTCATAGTCCATAGTCTTTCTTAAAAGAACAGGATAATAAGTTTCACCTTGGTGTTCAATGGGTGTTTCTAAACTATCAACATCACCATAGAATCTTTCAACTTCACCTTTTCTGTACGATTGTAAAAGACGACTAAACTCCTCATGTTCTAAATTAAAACTACTAATGTTTGTGAATTTAAATTTAACATCTTCACCAAGATTTATTAAATCTTTTTTCATCACTAAATGGTCAATTAAAGTTCTCCATTTATAATGGTCAAAATATGGCATCAAATCTAAAATTCTATCTTTTTCTTTTGGAGTTAAAGGAACTAATGTTCTACCCAAGAAATATTGATTAAATTGTTCTTTATCTGAATAAAAACATTCATAAGACCCGCCCATTCGATTCATTTCTATTGGCATTGTCTCATCACCATAGTATGATTCAAATACTTTGTTTTCAATTTTGTTAAACCTATCAATTCCCAAAAGATTATATGTTAGATACAATCTATCAAAATCAATCCATTCCATTTCATTAAAAATGTGTTTAACTTTTGACCCTTTTAAATTTAGTTTTTTCATTATTGAATCAACCAAATTCATATTTGATGATTTTAAATCTTTCTTTGGAATAAAAAAATAAGTGAATTTTTTCCAACTGTTTGGAATTTTAATACCGTTAACCAAATAGTATGTAAGACTATAAAATGACTCCGGTGAATCCCACTTAAAATCCTGTGGATTTTCAATTCCTAATTTATCCCATATTTTTTCTAAAAAGAAAATAAAATGATTTTCAGGTTTTACGCTTTCATCAACATGAACACTTCTTAAAAAACTTTGAACCGCAACATAAGTTGGATTAACTTTCATGCGAGCTCCCATTTTTTGTTTTTTCTTTGTGATAAATGTTCCTGAGTAGAACAATTTAGTTTTGAAATTAAATGAAAAATATTCTGTTGTTTTTCTTTCAACAAAAAACTTACCTCCGACTCTTCTTTGCTTTGTATATAATTGATACTTTAAGGAAATTTTATTTTCACTTTCTTCAATAAAAAATCTATATCTTATTCTAAATACTGACGCGCAAGGGTTGCCATAATGTTTAACAAAATCATCCTCAGAAAATAGTTGGGTGTCTGTGTAAAACTTTTCTTTGTTTTTTGTAAAATGAACTGACTCATAACTGTTATTATGTTTTGAGTCAATATCACAGAAGTTTTTATAAAGTTCAACTCTGTAATTCTTTTTTTCAATAAACTTATGAAATGTTTTTCCTTCTACTTCTAACATAGTACAAAGATAAATAAATTTTGGAAATTAAAAAACTAATTCAATGAAATTTTTCCCATATGGTGGTCCATAAAATTGGAAACCACATTATTTAAGGTGTTTTTTTTAACCTTATTTTGAATTTCTAAAATCACCTGAATCATCTGATTTCTTGTTGGTGCTATTTCTTTTTCTTCTTTTTGGTTTTTTTCGGCAATTTCTCTAATTTTTTGATAAAACTTTGAGCCGTCATTGTCACCAATTAATAGCTTGAGTTGGTCAGGGTTTTGTGTAAAAAACTTGACAAGGGTTGTCATGTAAATTTCTATATCGACATTATTCATATGACAAATTTAATAAAAATAATTTATTCAGTAAAATTATTAAACAAAAATATGTAAGTCAGATTCTTCAGGTAAATCTCGTAAATCTTCAGGTAATGCGTTTGAATTACTATTTTTTAAATTAATAATAGACAACTTAGGAAGGTCTTTAATACAGTCTGGTAATCTCTGTAAATTAGGATTGTCAGGTAGTGATAAAAACTGTAACTTAGTCAAATTACATACTGCCGGTGGTATTGTAGCGACACAACCAACAAAGTGAATTGCTGTTAAATCTGTAAAATTACCAATAGTATCAGGTATATTTAAATCCAATTTTGAACTTTTAGCAATAAACTCAAGTCTTGTTATGTTTTTAGGTAATGTTGTGAAAAATTCATCAAACCCATAAAGTGCAATAAATTTAGATGCTGAATCACTTGGATATTGTACAGAAACTTTTGTTCCTCCTGCAGTAGATAAACCTTTCATAAACTCAAATTTAAAGTATTCTTTCAAACCTTCTTCATTAGTATTCAAAAAGTCAACCAAATCAATTTGTCTATCTGCTGGGTCCATAAACTGATTAGATGGGAAGTGGAATTGGTACCTATATGCTGGAAGTCCAGAAACTTCACCATATTCTTTATCGGCAGTATACTTCATTCCTGAATTTGGTATAACCACATATAAAGGTCCATCCTTGATGTATCTATCAAACCAAGTAAGACCTGGTGATGATGTACACCATCTTGTTTCGCCTTTACCAGGTTCTTGATATGAACCTCCGTAGAAACATGCCGCATCTTTACCTAATTTACCGGTGTCTGAAATTCTTGCAACTGTCCAATTTTGACCTCTATACACAATGTCAGCTCCAGGGTGTGCGTAAGTTTTAGATGCCTCTTTCTTTTCAGTTGCACTTGCTTTAGTTTTTTCTAAACTAAAATCTTTAACATAATCATATAATGTCTCAGGTGTTAATTTATTAATATCTCTAGCATCTTGAGGTAGTCTATTTTTAAATCTTTCAAACTTTTGTAAGTCGCCAGTTACTTTATACAAGTCTTCTAAGAATAAATCTTGATACTGTTTAAGTGCTGATTTATATTGTCCTGATTGTGGGTCAGAAACCATTAGTGGGTGGTCTGATGGTAATTTAGGTGTCACAAAGTTTTTCAACAACCACTGAGCGTACTTACCAATTTTTACCTTTTCCATATCTTCAGGTTTTACTGAATCAATATCCATACCTTCAGGAACTCTTGTTGTTGGGTCGGCAGCAATTAATGCAAATAAAGTTTCAAAAGGCATAATACCTTTTTGCCCTCTTTCTTTTGGTTTAACAAATTTGTCAAATAAAACTTGAAATCTTGAACTTTCAACTATTATGTCTCGTAATATATTAGTAAATCTAATTGCCATCTTTTTAATTTTATATATAAATATTGCAAATTTTGAAAAAAATAAAACTTAGTAGTTCATAATGAGTAATTCTTCACCCATATTTTGTTTCTCTCCTTTCTTGGCTGCAGCTGCTTTTGCAAACTCTTTTTTAACCCAAGTGTATTGGTCTTCAGGAAACCACTGATGCAATAAGTCAAAATCGTAATATGATAATGAAAACTTACCTTGGACATTATGTAAACCATTTGCCAATCTTTCGTGGTCTTGTCTATCAAAATCATGATTAGAGTAGTAATTCTCAGTTTTCCAGTAAGGTGGGTCCAAATAAATGTAAGTGGATGGTGAGTCATATTTGTTAATGACATCGGCAAAATCCATATTTTCAACATCAGTAATTTTTAAAAAATGGTCTACCCAATCAGGTTTTGACAACTTATCTCTAAAGGTAAGATATTTTGATTTATATTTACCTTTTAAGTCAATAAAGTTGGATG
>Ga0208091_1000326_pt1 | contig 9513 bp, 7 predicted proteins | sample LakMenEpi26Oct12_FD_150736 | JGI IMG/M metagenome (GOLD analysis project Ga0208091, IMG submission 150736) | Freshwater microbial communities from Lake Mendota, WI - 26OCT2012 deep hole epilimnion (SPAdes) | ecosystem: Environmental > Aquatic > Freshwater > Lake > Epilimnion/Euphotic zone ...
AGCTTGTGCCCGGCATATCTCTTTCTACGCATCCGCGCGATTTATCTGAAGGCCAGCGCCTTGGACTTGCTCTCAGCGTCGTCCTTTCTTCGAATCCAGCTGTTTTGATTTTAGATGAACCCACACGTGGCCTGGATTACGAAGCGAAAAATGAACTGACTCGAATGTTGATTCACTTTGCTTCAACTTTTGGCAAAGCAGTCTTACTTGCAACTCATGATGTGGAGCTTGTCGCAGAGCTTGCAAGCAGGGTTGTCTTCATCGCCGATGGAGACATCGTGGCAGATGGAACTACTTTGGATGTACTTCTCTCATCTCCTGCTTTTGCGCCACAAGTTGCAAAGGTGATGTCGCCGCAACCATGGCTAAGGGTTAAGGATGTAGTTGCTGCGATCGAAGGTTTGCAATGACCACAACACCTGATGTCATCGCTTTTTCTCGAAAGACCGGTTTAGTCCTCTTAGTCGCATCGCTATTTAGCGCCGCAGGTTTTATTTGGCCTTTTTTCTATGTTGGTGAAAATCTTCCGCAGACCCAATTGTTCTTTTGGATTGCCGTTGCTTTTTCTCTCGTAGTAGTTGTTCTTCAAGTTTCTACTCAGCAAATAGATGCAAAATCCGTGGCTCTCTTGGGGGTTTTATCTGCGTTAATCGCTGCGCTAAGACCCCTTGGGGCAGGTGCGGTTGGAATAGAACCAATGTGGTTTGTTTTGATTCTTAGTGCTCGAGTTTTTGGCGCATCTTTTGGGTTCCTACTTGGCATGATTTCAATGTTCGCTTCTGCGCTGTTGACCGGAGGAATTGGCCCTTGGCTTGGCTATCAAGTATTTGCTGCCGCTTGGATTGGTTTGCTCGCAGGATCCCTACCCAAGAAGACTCGCGGCGTTAATGAAATTCTTTTGCTTATTGCTTTCGGGATTTTTGCCTCTGGTTTTTTCGGTGTCTTAATGGATCTGCAGTTTTGGCCATGGGCCTTGGGTTCAAACACCCAACTGTCCTACCTTCCCACTGGCGATATCTCAGAAAATCTTTCTCGCTTTGTAACCTTTCACTTTGCAACGGCGATGGCTTGGGATGTTCCGCGAGCAATTTTTACCAGCACCCTTATAGCAATTACGGGAACTGCGGTTCTGTCCGCTCTTCGACGAACCCACACTCGTGCTGCCTTTATGGCACCTATTGTCTTTAGCGAACGTGTGAAGTAACAAAGGGAAGCTTTACAACCTCGCATTGCGAATCGCGCCCGCGCACATCAATCACAAGCGTCTGCCCGATCTCAACATCTGAGTTCAAAAGCGCTAGGCCAATACCGATTTTCAAGCTGGGAGAAAAAGTACCGCTGGTGATTTCACCGACTATTTCACCTTTTGAATTCTTGACCGACATTCCAGCGCGTGGAATTCCACGATCTAGGGATTTGATGGCAAAGCTTTTACGTGATGCTCCGCCTTCTTTTTGACCTTTGAGAATTTCAGACCCAATAAAGCTTTCCTTTTTCCAACCCACAGCCCAGCTAGCACTTGCTTCAACCGGAGATATCTGCAAACTTAATTCGTGCCCATGCAGTGGGTAACCCATTTCAGTTCTTAAGGTGTCACGTGCGCCTAGTCCGCAGACCAAACCGCCCATTGGTGCGATGACATCTGTTATTGCATCCCAAACTCGCGAAGCATCTTCGACCTTAGGCAGTAACTCATAACCAAGTTCGCCGGTGTATCCGGTGCGACAAACAATTACATCAGCACCAGATATCGAAACATGAGTAAAAGCCATGTAGTCGATATCAGTCATGATTCCAAGTTGCACCAATACTTGTGGCGCAAGCGGGCCCTGAATCGCCAAAACTGCAAACTCATTGTGCAGATTCTTTACTTCAATACCTGCCGGTGCTTTCTCTTGCAAAACTTTGACTACATCCGTTGTGTTGGAAGCGTTTGGAACTAGGAAGAAATCATCAGCTGAGTTTCGATAGGCAATCAAATCATCGACAACTCCACCATCGGGTGTACATAACAAGGTGTATTGAGCAGAACCATTTTCGATCTTGTTCAAATCATTGGTCAAACATTGATTGAGAAAATCAAGCGCACCCTGGCCCACAACTGACGCTTTTCCAAGGTGTGATACATCGAAGAGTCCTACTCGTTCACGGACCGCAGCATGTTCGGCCAGAACGCCCGCCCCTGGATACTCAATCGGCATCATCCAGCCTCCAAAATCGGCCATCTTTGCGTTAAGCGCTAGGTGTTTATCGTTTAGTGGCGAGCTCTTCATTGTGCAAACCTACCAATCTTTCTATTACGCTTCAGGGTATGAGCACACTAAAGATTTCAGATGGCGTTGTTAAAGATGAAGTACTTGTCCTAGGACTTTCTTCTACCAATTCAAAGGGCGGAATCGCCATTGAAACTGGCGAAATGGCAATTGATACCAAAACCGTTCTTGCCCAGCTGGTTGACATGGGTGCTACCGGAAAAACTGATGAAGTCATCAAAGTGCCAGGTACACATGTTCGTATGTTTGTCTTTACTGGCCTAGGGCCAAAAGCTTCGCAGTATTCGCACGAGACTCTTCGCCGAGCAGCGGGAGCGGCATCACGCGCACTGGCAGGAAATGCATCAGCAACTTTCTCATTGCCAGCAAAGTCTTTGCCCGAGGTGGCAGCTGTTGCCGAAGGCGCTGCTTTGGGTGCGTATTCATTTACTGAATTTCGTGGCTCAACTAAAGCTGATTTCAAGGCTCCACTCAAGACAATAACTATTCACTCAAAGCTTGCTACAACTGCAGATGCTAAAGCTGCAATTTCGCGTGCTGCAATTGTTGCTAAGTACACATACTTAGTTCGCGATTTAATCAATACTCCCCCAAGTCACTTAACACCAGATTCATTTACTAAGAAAATGGCTGCGGTTGTAAAGGCTGCAGGTGGATCAAAGGCTGGCTTAAAGGTTCAGATTTGGGATGAGAAGCAACTTAAGTCTCAGGGTTTTGGCGGAATCATTGGCGTTGGACAAGGTTCGGCTAATCCCCCACGTTTGCTGCATATTTCATACACGCCTAAAGGCAAAGTAGCTAAGCGATATGCATTTGTTGGTAAGGGAATTACTTTTGATACTGGTGGCTTAGCGCTAAAGCCCGCCGCAGGTATGGAAGCGATGAAGTCAGACATGAGCGGTGCAGCAGCGGTTAGCGCCGCAGTTGTTGCAATTGCTGAATTGAAATTAAATGTTGCAATCGATGCTTGGGCACCGTTAGCCGAAAACATGCCAAGTGATACCGCTACTCGTCCAAGTGACATCATCACTATTTTTGGTGGTAAGACAGTTGAAGTCTTAAACCCTGATGCAGAAGGTCGTTTAGTTCTGGCTGATGCATTGATGAAAGCTCAAAGCGTGAACAGCAAACTTGATGGAATTATTGATGTCGCAACTCTGACCGGCGCGCAGGTAGTTGCTTTGGGAACTCGCACAAGTGCAGTGATGACTAACAACCCAGAATTCAGCGAAGCCTTCATGAAGGTCACCGCGATCAGTGGAGAACAGTTCTGGCCGATGCCACTTCCTGAAGAGCTACGCGCTTCACTTGATTCACCTGTTGCAGATTTGGCCAACATTGGCGATCGCATGGGCGGCATGCTTGTTGCTGGACTTTTCCTGAAGGATTTCGTTTCAGCCGATCTGCCATGGCTGCATTTGGATATCGCGGGTCCTGCCTATAACGAAGCTAAGCCTCATGGCTACACACCGGTCGGTGGAACCGGAATTTCTCTTCGCTCACTTGTGACTTTGGCCGAGCAGGGGTAGCCCTTCCTGGCGCATTGGGAGGTTTGCCCCTCTTTGGGGCAAGATAAGCACATAGCCCGCGTGGGCGCATGGAGGGAGCCGTTTAGTGTCTCAATTTGATCTCGTCATCCTTGGTGGAGGAAGTGGTGGTTACGCCGCAGCCCTTCGCGGCGCACAGCTTGGTCTGAGCGTTGCTTTAATCGAAGCGGACAAGGTCGGCGGAACCTGCTTACACCGAGGTTGTATTCCAACTAAGGCGCTTTTGCACTCTGCAGAGATCGCTGATGGCGCTCGCGAAGGTTCGCACTTTGGAGTCAAATCTACATTTGATGGCATAGATATGGCCGGGGTTAATTCTTACAAAGATGGCGTCATCAGTAAGTTGTACAAAGGTTTAACGGGATTAGTTAAGTCTCGTGGCATTACTTTCATCGAAGGTTACGGAAAGCTCGTTGCTAAAGATGCAGTAGAAGTTAATGGCGTTCGTTACACCGGAAAGAATGTAATTCTTGCAACTGGTTCGTATGCCAAGACTCTTCCTGGATTAGAAATTGATGGCGAGAAGATTATTACTTCAGATCATGGAACAAAGATGTCGTATGTTCCAAAGAGCGTAATTGTTCTTGGTGGTGGCGTAATTGGTTGCGAGTTTGCATCTGTCTGGAAGTCTTTTGGTTCAGATGTGACCATCATCGAAGGCTTGCCACATTTGATCGCGCTAGAAGATGAATCATCAAGCAAGCAACTTGAGCGAGCATTCCGCAAGCGTGGAATTAAGTTTGAACTTGGCGTTCGCTTTCAGTCTGCAGTTAAGACTGCTGATGGCGTAACCGTCACCCTAGAGGATGGAAAGACATTTACTGCCGACGTCCTTATGGTTTCAGTGGGCCGTGGTCCAGTATCTGCAAACTTGGGATACGAAGAGCAAGGCATTTCAATGGATCGTGGTTATGTATTAGTCGATGACAAGTGCCGCACCAATGTTCCAGGAATCTGGGCTGTTGGTGACTTAATCCCAACTTTGCAGTTAGCACACGTAGGTTTTGCCGAGGGTATTTTGGTCGCCGAAGAGATCGCAGGTTTAAACCCTCGCCCAATTAATTACGATGGCGTTCCACGTGTTACTTATTCAGAGCCCGAGGTTGCATCTGTCGGTTTAACAACTGCAGAGGCAAAAAAGCGCGGTCATGATGTCGTCGAACTAACGTATGACTTGGCCGGAAACGGTAAGGCTCAAATACTTAACACTGCGGGTTCAATTAAACTTGTGGCACAAAAAGATGGCCCAGTACTTGGTGTCCATATGGTTGGTGCACGTGTGGGAGAACTCTTGGCTGAAGCAGAATTGATTTATAACTGGGAGGCACGTGCAAATGATGTGGCTCCATTGATCCATGCACACCCAACACTGTCAGAGGCAATGGGCGAAGCTCATATGGCACTTGCAGGCAAACCGCTTCACGCACACGGATAACCAAGGAGAGAAATAGATGACATTCTCAGTAACGATGCCCGCACTTGGCGAGAGCGTTAGCGAAGGCACAGTCACTCGTTGGTTAAAGGCCGAAGGTGATCATGTAAATGTTGATGAACCATTACTAGAAGTTTCAACCGACAAAGTAGATACTGAAATTCCTTCACCAGTTTCGGGAACTTTACAAAAAATTGTTGTACAGGTTGATCAAACTGTTCCAGTGGGAGCAGAGCTTGCGATTATCGCGGACGGTGCTGCCGCATCCGCGCCAGCACCAGTTGCTACACCAGTTGTTGAAACTCCTGCGCCGGCACCAGTTGCTGCGGCTCCTGTTACTCCTGCACCTGCACCCGTTGCACCTGCTGCTCCTGCTCCAACAGGTGCCGGAACTGTTATCACGATGCCAGCTCTCGGCGAGAGTGTTTCAGAAGGAACAGTTACTCGCTGGCTAAAAAATGTTGGAGACTCAGTTGCAGTTGATGAAGCGCTGTTAGAAGTTTCTACAGACAAGGTTGATACAGAAATTCCTTCACCAGTTGCTGGAACTCTTCTTGCAATTGATGTCGCAGTTGATACAACAGTTGCAGTGGGAGCACGTCTTGGCTTGATTGGAACAGCTGGCGGAGCGGTTTCTGCTCCAGCGACACCACCACCAGCACCAGTTGTGTCCGCACCAGTGATTTCCACTCCGGTGGCACAGGTTCCAGTCCAGCCAGTGACACCAGTCGCTGTGTCTGTACCTACGCCACCACCTGCGCCAGTTACAGCCGCACCGGTTTCACAACCAGCTGATGCTTATGTGACTCCCCTAGTTCGCAAACTTGCTTCTGAACTTGGTGTAAATCTTGCACAAGTTAAGGGAACCGGAATCGGCGGAAGAATTCGTCGTGAAGATGTTGAAGCCTTAGCACGACCTGCAGCACCTGCAGCTGTTGCTTCTGTTTCATCAACATCATCGGTTGCAAAGCCTCCAGTTGTTGCAGTTTCACCACTGCGTGGAACAACCGTGACAATGTCACGACTGCGCAAAGTTATTGCAGCTCGAATGGTTGAATCACTTCAGGTAAGTGCGCAGTTAACAACAGTTGTAGAAGTTGATGTTACAAAGATTGCACGCCTTCGCGATCGCGCAAAGGCAAGCTTTGAAGCTCGTGAAGGCGTAAAGCTTTCATTCCTTCCATTCTTTGCGGTCGCAGTCTGCGAAGCGCTCAAGCAACATCCAGTTCTTAACTCTTCTGTTGAAGGCGATCAAATTACTTACCATGGTGCTGAACACCTTGGCGTTGCAGTTGATACAGAGCGCGGCTTACTTGTGCCTGTCATTGCAAACGCAGGTGACCTTAATATGGGCGGCATCGCTCGAAAGATTGCTGACCTTGCTGCACGTACGCGTGATAACAAGGTAACTCCAGATGAGCTTGGCGGTGGAACATTCACACTGACAAACACAGGAAGTCGTGGAGCACTATTTGATACACCAATCATCAATCAGCCACAGGTCGCAATTCTTGGACTTGGCGCTGTAGTTAAGCGTCCAATGGTTGTTCGTGGTGAAGATGGTGGCGAAACAATTGCTATTCGTTCCATGGTTTATCTCGGACTGTCTTACGACCACCGCGTTGTGGATGGTGCAGATGCAGCCCGCTTCCTAGTTACTCTCAAAGAGCGTCTTGAAGGCGGCGCATTTGAGTCTGATCTAGGACTTTAATCTTCAGATGTCTGTACACCAGCGCATTGCGATAACTGGCGCTTCCGGTTTAATCGGAACAGCTCTAGTCGGACACCTCAAAGCTGAAGGACATACCGTCCAACGTTTAGTTCGACGCGCTCCTGTTGGTGCTGATGAAGTTCAGTGGGATCCACAAACCGGTTTTGTTGATCTAGAACCTTTGCGTGGAATTGATGCCGTTATTCACTTAGCTGGCGTGGGTGTTGGAGACAAGCGTTGGAGTAAGAAGTATAAGAGCGAAATTCTTAATTCTCGACTACTTGGCACAACTGCTATTGCTAATGCGGTGTCTGAATTAAAGCCACAAGTTTTCATTTCAGCATCTGCGATTGGTTGGTACGGAGAAAGCGGAAACCGCGCAGTCGTTGAAACCGATCGCGTTGGCGATGATTTCCTGGCTGCAGTGTGTCGCGAATGGGAAGCTGCAGCAGATCTTGCTCAAGATGTTCGCACTGTAAAGATTCGTACTGGTTTGGTTTTGGATCCAACAGGTGGGGCCCTAGGAAAGATGTTGCCGCTTTTTCGTTTAGGTCTTGGCGGAAAATTGGGAAACGGTAAGCAATGGTGGTCATGGATAACTTTGCACGATCAAATCAGAGCAATTGTTTTTGCACTTGAGAATCCAATTTCCGGTCCAGTAAATCTGACTGCACCAAACCCTGTTACTAATCAAGAGTTCACCGCAGCTTTGGCGCGCGCGATGCATCGTCCTGCACTATTTCCAGCCCCCGCAATTGCGCTCAAGATTGCGCTGGGTGGTTTTTCTTCTGAAATTCTTGGGTCAAAAAAAGTCATTCCACATGTCTTACAAGAGGCAGGCTTTACGTGGGACTACCCACATATTTCAGAGGCGTTATCAGCTCTTATTGAGGATTAATTCTGCGGCCAATCGGCCAGAGAAAAGTGCTCCTTGCTGTGAAGGTACAGCGCGATGATCACCAACAACATAGACATTTTCTGAAACCTTTACGGTTTGCGTCAGTGCACGTCCGACGCTTTGAATCGGAAGAGCTGCAGGAATTTCATACTTGGCGATTAGTTGCCAGTCATGGGTACTCATCCCCCACATAATTGCTAGGTGCCTACGAACATCTGATTCAGTTGCGCCCAGATCTGTTGTTGTCGACACTAAATGCTGGCCCATTGGAGCGTAGCTAGAAGAGATATCAGACATCACGATTGAATTAATGATGGGTCCGCGATTCTGGCCATCGACAATCAAACGCCCATTTCCTGAAGGGTTATTTGTAACTGCGTGATACCAAGTGATGCAACCAGCCATGCGCGGTACTTCAGGTAGCCCAAGAAGTTGTGTTGCAGTAGTCGCATCGGTTGCAATAACAATTGTTGGTGCAGTGAATTCACCGACAGATGTTTGTACTACTTTTCCTTCAACACTGTCGGCGCGGACTCCGTAGGTAACAGAATTTACGCGGGAAGCTAAAGCCTTTGAAAGTTCAGCAACACCTTTGCGAGGCACGCCAGGTGAACCAGTCACAAAACTTTTTACTATCGACTGGCCATAGCTTGCATCCACATTTTTGGGATCTGTCAGAAAAACCCCGTGCAAGAAAGGTCGCAGCGCCCGTGTATATGCAGAGCCGGCAATCTTGAGAACATCTTCTACAGACTGATTCTCTTTGGGTGATCTGGCAAGGAAGCGCAACAAAGACAACTTTTCGGGGATAGTTCCAGTTGCTCGATCTAACGCGGTCCAAGGCGCGATCCGAGGATCACCTAATGCCCGACGTTGATTACCTAGTGCAACTTCGATAACTCTTGGAGCTTCAATGAAATCAATCTCTTTAATCACATCAAGTGCTTGAAGTGCCGGGTATTTAGAATTAATCAGTTGAAATCCACGATCACAAATAAATCCATCAATAACATCTGAGGTAACTCGACCACCAGGGCGATCTGAGCTATCAATCAACTGAACATCTCTGCCCGCTTCTTGCAAAGTGATGGCCGCGCTTAAGCCTGCAAGACCTGCACCAACAATCAAAACATCTGACGAACTAGGCATGAGTTCCGATAATCCTTGCTTGATCAATTATCGAGGCAACTAGCAATGCATCATCGTTAGAGATTGGCCAAGGTGTTCCGATGCTTATTGCAGAAGCCACGGCAGAATAGAAAAGTGCATAGTTTCCCGGGACGCCTTTAATCTCTTCAATTTCCGTTCCGCGGTGAATAAATGCGGCAGATGTAGTTGGCTCTGACCAAACTGCACCAGCCGGATATTTACCAACACGCAATAGCGCTTCTTGTGGATCTAAATCATTGATTACCAAGGCACCTTTGCTTCCCAAAATTCGAATCCGTGGGCCAGGGGCGCCGACAACTGCACTTGCTGAAAGGTATGACATAACTCCGTTGTCGTGACGAAGTACTAAAACGGAATCATCATCAGCTGCTCCGCGAATTGATCGGACAGTTGCAGTTACTAACTCGCATTTGCCGAACCAATCAATTGCAGTTGAAATCAAATGTGGCTGAAGATCCAATAACTGACCGCCACCATCTTCG
>Ga0208091_1000332_pt1 | contig 9418 bp, 14 predicted proteins | sample LakMenEpi26Oct12_FD_150736 | JGI IMG/M metagenome (GOLD analysis project Ga0208091, IMG submission 150736) | Freshwater microbial communities from Lake Mendota, WI - 26OCT2012 deep hole epilimnion (SPAdes) | ecosystem: Environmental > Aquatic > Freshwater > Lake > Epilimnion/Euphotic zone ...
TTAGCCTAGACGATAGAATATTAATAAATTTTAAATCAATATAAGATGACATAACACAGTATTAATATACTATATTTTGTTCAATTTGTCAACCTGTTTAAAATAAACTTAGTAGGGTTTTAAAATCTTTTGTGATTATAATTACTAAAACTATGGCAGCACCAAATAATATCCATTTTAATTTTTCTAACATACCTACTCTACTACCTATGTCATTACGTAATGCTTTTATCTCTATGAGTAAACGTCTTTCAACTTGGTTAATTTCTCTTTGCAACTCTCGGTATACACTGTCTATTTCTTCAGCTCTATCTTTGATCTTTTCAAATATAATCTCATCTGTTTTTTCTTGACGGTCTATTTTAACTTCGTGTACGGCCAGCATTGATTTAATACAAGTAGAAACGTCTGTTAACTTTTCAATAGCTGTATCTAAACGTACATTAATACTACTAACGTTTTCAAGGTCTTTTTTAATACCTTCTATTTCTACTCTTAAATCTATTGTTCCGTTGTTTTCTGCCATATTATTTCTATCTCGTTAGAGATGCTTTTTAGCCAGCAATATAAAAATTACTTTTGTACGCTAGGCGTAGGTATGTATTTTTTGCTGTTACTTATATTTATGTTAATTAGCTCGTCTATGTGTGCCCATTGGGCGCCTATCAAAATACTCAAAATAAAAAATATAGTTGCTATTATTTTGTAAACTTTTGACATAATTGGAATACATTTGTACTCTTTTCTCCTTTGTTAGCTTTTTATTATAACATAAACGGCGCAAATAATAATTATTACGGAAAGTAAAATTTCCATATATTGTCCTTTTGTTATGTTTGATTGTTTACTACGCTACTTTAGTAAATAGTTGTTGATTGTGCATAAGTCGTAGTCTTTCCATTTTCCATAGTTTGGTTAATGTTCGTCTTTTTCTTCTCTCTTTTTGTTTTCTTATCTGTATCCAGTTTAAATTTAATAAGTATAATTTAAGTTTCTTTTCATTTCTAATTTGTCTTTTTGCTATCTTTCGTAACTTTCTTACTTGTAGTAGGGTTAACATTGTTATCCTTTACTGTGTAGATTGATACCATATTTGATTTGCCTTTTACTTGTACATCATCTAATTTAGAAAAGTTGAATTGATTTGAAATGTCTTTATAAGTATCTTCGCCAACTACTAATGTAGCATCATAGTTTTTACTCACGCCTTCTAATCTACTTGCTAGATTAACGGCATCTCCTAGTACTGAATAGTCAAACCTTTGATTACTACCCATATTGCCAACAACGGCCTTTCCCGAGTTAATACCTATACCAATATTTAGTTTATCGCCGAACTCACCAGAGTCGTTTAATTCTTTAAGTTTATCAATCATTTCTAACGCCGTTTTAACTGCCATCTCTTTATGATTTGGACAATCTAATGGTGCGTTCCAAAATGCCATAATACAATCTCCCATATACTTGTCAATTGTTCCTTCGTTTTTCATAATTATCTCGGTCATTGGTGTTAAAAATTTATTAATGACTAATGTTAAACCTTGTGGATTAGATTGATACTTTTCTGATATAGGAGTAAAGCCTCTTATATCACAAAATAAAAATGTTAACTCTTTTGTTTCACCACCTAGTTTTAGTAATTCAGGATTATCTTGTAATCTTTTTACCATTTTAGGTTCTAAGTAATGTTCAAATTGTTTTTTGATTTGTTGTTTTAATTGAAACTCTAAAACAAAACGATTAAAGATACTATGTAATCCTACTATGGTGATTGTTATTATAATCCAACTTGCATCTGCTAAAAGTAAATAATTATTAAATAGATATAAGGTACCAAACACACTTGCAACATATAATACAAGCATATTTAAACCTACAATCCAATAAGGTGTAAATCTTGTAAGTATAACTAGAATTAAACCTATAACAATAGACACAAGTAATTCTATAAAAGGACTTATATCATATCTCTTTATATGTTTGCCATCTAATACTGTTTGTAATGTTGATGCTGATAATACATATTCATATTGTTCACCAACTGGTGTGGCAATTATATTATTCAATCCTTCTGCTGTAAGGCCTATTACGATTGTACGGCCTTTAAACTTAGAGAAGTCATCTTCAGCGGCAGATATGGTTTCAAACTTTTTATTCCAGTGTAACCATATTCTGGCATTTGCATCTGTATTGATTGTTTCAAAACCAGGAACTCTTACTGCAATAATACCAGCATCACCGGCCTTAATCTGATAACTAGGTGCTTCTGTTAAAACTCTTATAGTTTCTATGGCCATCGCCGGATAAGTTTCTTCGCCTATCTTCATTATCAAAGGTATTCTTCTGACTACACCATCTTTCTCTGGTGCTGTATTAATAACTCCTACACCATCTGCGTTCTGACCTATCTCTTTAATTGGCCCTAACATACCAGACCATTCAAATAGATAAGGTATAGGGTCACCTATCTTCGCCACGCCTCTTGGTACTGCGTTTCTATTTGTTTGTGTTGTACCGACTTGAGCAACTATAACACCATTGTTTTTAATTGTATCAATAAGAACTTGGTCACCACCTAATCTATCTGGTTCTGAGAACAGAACTGGAACCATTATAACACCTACTTCAGCTTCTCTTAATTTAATTATAAGATTAGCAAGTACATCTCTTTTCCAAGGCCATTGGCCATATTTTTCAATAGACTTTTCGTCTAGTGTTATTACACCTATGTCTTTAGATAATTCTTTTTTCTCTTGTTGTATGAGTAAGTCAAACGATTTAAGTCTTAATATTTCTTTTATTAAAGGATCTTTTAGTCCTATAAATGCCAATATGAATACGGTTACAAAACAAAATGTCCAATGTGTTAATATTTTTTTTATCATTGTTGTGTTACCGTTGCACTACAAGTTCCTGTTGTACACACCTGTTGTAAATAATAATTTTGATTTGAACTAGCATCTTGTGTTAAATTTAATGTTGTAGGATTTCCACTTAAATTAATTGTAGCGTTATGTGAACCTGAACCGTCTTGTGTTACATTCACTGTATTACTATTCCCAAGTGTTAAATCTAAAAAATGTTGTCCTGTTCCCCATTGTTTTACATCTACTGTGTTATTACTTCCTTGTATATCAGTAAATAATATTTTATCTCCTGAATCTTTTTGAGATGTATCAACAGTATTACTATTTCCTTCTATATTTATTTTAGCAAAATGTTCTCCACTAACACCAAATATTTGTTGTTCCATTGTAAGTGAATTAGAACTACCTGTTATACCTACAAGTGCTCTTTGATTTTTGTTTTGTGTGATGTCTATTGTATTGTTATTTCCGTTTACATCAATACCTAAAACGTTACCTGAAGTGTTTTGATTAACAGTTAAACTATTATAATCTCCTAATATTTGTGCAGCAGCCGATAAATCTTGGCCTTTAATTAAATTGTTTGGCCCTTGTTGTGTAATACTAATGTTTACTCCTGAACCTGCTTGATTAATATATACACCTGAACCTGTTGTTGATTTTGTTGTGTTAACAATTGTCTGTTGACTGTTTGTTATACCTGATTGTGGCGTATCAACATATAGAGTTCCATTGGAATTAATTCTTATTCCAGATAATTCTGTTGTGTTATAAGTTAATATATAAGAAGAACCATTACTGATGGCTGAAGTTCCACCGTTTTGATTTCCTGATGACGGAGAATCTACAAAATAAACATCATAATAAGATTGACCAGAATAAAAATGAACTTCGTATATGTGAGTAATACCTGCGTTGGAATAATCATATCCTTCCACTCTAATAACAAATTTTGCTTGAGGTGTTTCAGCATTGATTTGAGCATAATATAATTTGGTCAATATACGATCTGCTGGATATATGCTTATGTGTGGGCCTCCAGGATTAGAAGGGGAGAAACTAAAATAAGTACTGTTACCTGATGAAAATGTAATGTATCCATTAGTGCCAACATAGACAGTACCATAATTACTTCCTAAAAAATTTACAGTCCAAGGCAGATTAACAGTAAAAAATGTATCATCAACATCACCATTATAAACAAGATTTAATCCTGATGTGCCGTTAGGAGAATAAGTAATTGCCTTAACAGTTGTGTTAAAAGAACAGAATAATAATAAACTAACGACTACTTTGCTTAATGTAGATAACATTACCTGAACCTCCTAACGTATAATCAAACACTTGAAAATCGTTTTGTTGTAAATTTATTTTGTAGTTATGTTCTTGGTCTAGTTTTAGATAAACATTATTACCTTGACCATCATCTCTTGTAAATATCCACGATGGTTTATCATCTAATAATATAATACCTGTATTACTATCTCTACCAGCCGCAGCGCCTGTTGTTTTTTCTTTTTCAAATTCAGATTGAATTTGTTTGGCAAATTCTTTATTCAGTTGGTCTAATACATTGTCTAAGAAATTTTGGTCTAAAAAATCTACATCTAACATTGTTGAAAATTGTTTATCATCTTCTTTAAGAAAGTCTGTATTTAATCCTTCAAATTTTAAAAAGTCTAAATCTAAAGCAGTAGCCACACCCTCTAATTGATTTTTAGATTGTTCGTTTGCTATCTCTTTAGGTTTAGATACGATTAACATATTATTAATTAATGTTTCATCTATTTTTAATAGTAAAGGATTTAATGGTTTAGATTGTGATGTAGTTACCACTGTTGCTTGAAAGGCTTGATTTAATATAACTTGACCAACATCTGATTCTACAGAAATTTCTCCTACAAAACAATAACCATTTTTATCACAAGATGGTAATAAAATAATTGTTGAACCACCAATCTCATCTATAGTCATTGAAAAATCTGTTCCTCTTACACCAATGGTTGCCGTTGGTGTTTCTATCTTAACATTTTGTTGACTATTTTTTGCTATCTGACCTGATGCATAACGAACAGTACCTGCTGTTGCTTTGATAGATAGTTTGCCTGTTTTATTACTTGCGTCAAAAACAAATTCATCTATTAATAATTTAGAGTGTGCTGTAACATCAACTCGTGTGTCATCTACAAACTGTATGGCAGTTTTACCTTGGCCGGTTTTAACAGTATCATAAGATAAAATTTCTAATTGTTTTTTAGAATCAACTTCGCCGCCGGCCTTTCTTTGTACTTTAGTATTTCCTTCTTGTAATATAACTTCACCTATTCCAGCGTAAACACTTTTGCTGAATAGAAACATAATTAAACATAATATTATTTTCATAAAGATTTATTAATCTTCTTGTACGATTGTAACTGATGGATTATTACCTGAAGTCGTTAAACCAATTGTTTTGTTTTCTAGACCTTCTTGTGTAATATTAAAAGTTCCACCTGTACCAGTATGACTAAGTGTTAATTTATGTTCACCTACTCCTGCGCCGTCCATAGTATTTGTAATTGTATTTGTTGAGCCAGTTATAGTTAAAGTTTGTTCAGCATTTGGACTATCAATCGTAGATGTAATAGTATTACTATCACCAGTTACGTTTTTAATAACAGTTGTTCCAGTTGAATCGTCATTTTCACCTATATTTAAATCTACAATGTTTGAATTGCCAGATAAATTTATTGTTGCTGTTACTGTATCACAACCTGATGATGAGTTACCACTGTCGCATAAAAATGTTACAGTGTTACTATTACCGCTAGCATCAAAACTACCTGTATAATTATTACCATTTACTTCAAAAGTTAACTCGTTTGTATTACCATTTTGAACAATTGTAAAATCAGTTCCGGCACCTGTTAATGAAGATGGTAAATTTAATGTACCAATCGTGTTACCTGTGCCTGACTGTGTTATATCTAATACTAAATTGTTACCTGATTGAGTAACATATATATCGTTAGCCCATACTGGACTTGACAACATCAGAAACATAATGAGTTTAGTTGATGTTTTCATTTATTTTTTCTTTGCTTTCTTCTTTGTTAGTTTTTTTTATTTTCCATAGACCTTTTCTTTCACCCTCTTTAATCATTTCCAATACACCAAACTCTATGGCCGTTCTTGTTGCATAATTTACTGGTTCGTTTACAGCAGCACCTTGTTCTATCTCTAGTGCCTTTGTACCCATATCTAAAAACTTAAATACATCTATACCTGATTTATAACTTGCAATCGTTTTAGATGATGATAAAGATACTAAAATTTCTCCTGTTTGTACTGAAATTAATCGTATAGATATTGTTACTTGGTCCATACGATATTCTTCGTGTACACCTATACCAAAGTATCTAGCTCCTTCACCACCTGAAGCAAAGTTAGTGTCATAACCTACTACACCACCTTCAATAATTAATCCAGCAAATACAATAGGTTTTAATATGTTCATATTATTTTTTTCACCATCATATTGTTCTCTTGTATTTTTAATCAATTGTCTTTCTTTCACAAGGTTATCTAAACCCGCTCTTTCAACAACCTTAAACCATTTACCATCACTTACATTTTTCAATGCTTGTATTAACCAAACTTCTGAACCTTGAGTAACTGCTGTACTTAAATTAGAAAAGTTAGCATTAGGTTTTCTTTGGCCTGTTCTATCAGGAAAACTATACACAGCAATTGTCATAATAGGTTGGTCTAATAAAGGATATTCTAATAACATTTTAGTTGTAGGCGTTCCTTCTACGTATGGTAAATCACCATAGTAAGGTTGATTCCTATAAAATGAAGCACACGATTGTAACATCAGTGCCATTGCTATTATACTAATAATTTTTAACATTTATGCCTATGATTAAAAACCAAAGCCACCAATAGGTACTGTTAAATTTGTAACTGTACCGTCAGCGCCTGTAATTTGTACTGTTATTGTATTTGCTACTGTATCTTTATTCCAGTATAATGTAGAACCTTCAATTGTAGATGTACCTGAAGTAGGAGCGCCAGCTTCTGTGCTAAACATATTATCAACTAACTGTTTTGATAGATTGGCGTATATTCTACTCTCAACGTTAGTAAGAAATTTATTAATTGTTTTATTAGCTTCTTCTCTTTTAGCGGCCGCTTCATCAGCTGCTTTTTTTTCTCTATTTTCTTTTTCTCTATTGTGTTGTAATTGTTCAATAGACAATACGTGGCTACTATAACCTTGACCACTAAAGGCAGGGTTTTTAAAATTGTGATTTAATTCAGAAGAAATGCTAATAGTTATCAAATAACTATAACTAAAAGTGACTATCAGCACTGTTTTTAATAGTGCTTTCATACCTATATTTATATAAAATGAATGATTACTTGTCTTTTTTATTTTTTTCTTGTTCTTCTTGGTACTCTAATATCAGATTTAACTTGGTGTTAAGTCTTATAAGGTCATTATCTAGCATTCTTATTCTGTCAACTAATGCTATTAGTGTCTTGCTGGTCTCACTTGTCACAGGCTTAATTTCTATAGTTACCCATTTCCAAACAAAGTATATAAAATATCCCATACCAAATGCGGCAACAATTGGAAAGCCATACTGATTAATCATCTTTACTAAATCCATATTAATCCTTTCTTGCGTCCTCTTTACCGTTTGCACGGCCAATTCTATCTACGTCTGGTTTAATTCTTAATGTCGCACTTACTAATGTATCAATTCGTATTACATCAGCGTTCATAGTTTTAACTCTATTATCTAATGCTTCAATTATACCACTCAGTTTTTTTACATCACCTGTAACTGATGCTAGAATAAATTTTAATGTTAGAAATACAAAGAAACCACCAGCACAAGCGGCCGCTATTGGAAACCCTACTTCTAATGCTAGTTTAAGAAAGTCCATAATAAATTAATTCTTTACTTTTTTGAAAATGCTCTATTACCAAACCAGAAAGCAACAACAGCAGAAAATAATCCTGCAGTTTCATCGTCCCAAAGTTTAGGTATTGAGTCTACGAAACCAACTCCTGATCTCATATATGCAATCAAAGCACATATTTTAATTGTAACAAATAATATAAAAAATATGTATGTAACAACAGGCCTAACAGACGATCTCATAGCATCAATAACTGACCCACCTTTTAGTGAGGCATCGTGAGCATAGATAGCTGCAGCTTCAGCAGCATTAACTTTTGCTTGTTCTATTTCGGCCTGTGCGTTTAATTGTTTAATGTTAAGATCAATACCTTTCGCTTGAAGCTCTGCTCTTAGTTTTAATTCTTCTAAGTCAGCCGCTCTCTTAGATTTCTCTTTAAATGCGTCTAAGATTGATGGTATGATTGATGTACCAAAACCTAATAGTGTACCTAATAAACTTAACATTATACTCCTTTATTTTTTAAATCTTCCAATGATACTATTTATACTGTCTTTTATCTTGTTTATAGTTGTGTCAACAATAGCAGGTCTTGGTATATACCAACCTATAACTATGCCTAATAATATCAAAACTAATATCTTAATCATCTTAGTCTCCTTTTTTGTTGTTGTCTATATAACTTTGATAGACTTTATGAGCAGCGAATAAAGACTTTTTAGTATCTTCATCCTTTGCTCTTTCAGACGCTACTTTAGCTCTTTGTGACATAGCAATAGCGGCCTGAATTTTGTGTGCGTGTGAACGGCCACTTGACGTAATTCTTTTGACACTGTCTTGTGCATCCGTTTGTGTTGCAAATTTTAAACCTTGTATTGTTCCTTCTGGATTTTCGTCTGTATATAAATCTGAATGTTTTTTAGAGTCTGCTGGTTGACCTGATTTTCTTGGTACTCTTGATGTATCTTCTTGTACTTCTTCTTCTTTTTCTTTCTTCTTATTCTTTTTATTCTGTACATTTTTAGAAGCTGATACGGCCTGTGTTCCTCTACTATCTCTACTACCATCATTCGTAGGTGCTGTATCTCCTAGATCATATGTAGGATGAAAAGAGTCTAAACTACCTATCGAAAATCCACCCGTGCCTACAAAGTTAGCATCTTCATATTCTTTTAGGTAATCTTTTGCGAACTCTTTAAAAGATTTAAACGTTCTTTTTTTATCTGACATATTATTTACAATTACATTGTTTAAACCAATGACCTAAATGTGCAAATCCCATTAATATCCACATATAAAACATTTCTGTAAAATGTGATTGATTATGACCTTGATGATTATGATGACATATAGTTTCTGAACAATTTAAATAATAACTTATGGCTGCTGCTATAAAAAATATTGGTGTCCAAATTTTGTTATAATGTTTAATCATTTATTTTATACCTTTGTTTAAATGTTTTACGTGGTTTTTTATCTTCTGTTATTATTACACCTGGAATACCTACTGTGCCTGTGTTTGAAAAATCTATTAATGTATCTACTTTATCTAAACTATCTAATACTTGTTTTAACATAACATTATTGTTATCAAAATTTTCTTTTATGTTTCTTTTTAACATACTCATTACTATAGTTTT
>Ga0208091_1000344_pt1 | contig 9142 bp, 7 predicted proteins | sample LakMenEpi26Oct12_FD_150736 | JGI IMG/M metagenome (GOLD analysis project Ga0208091, IMG submission 150736) | Freshwater microbial communities from Lake Mendota, WI - 26OCT2012 deep hole epilimnion (SPAdes) | ecosystem: Environmental > Aquatic > Freshwater > Lake > Epilimnion/Euphotic zone ...
CAGATTCAACTTGGGAGCCATGGGTAATCCAATTTCCATAGGTAATCTCTGAGACATACATTCCAGTACTACCTAAGCGTCGGTACTCCATTTGCTAACCCATCCTTACTTGATTTGTAGGCATTTAAAGTAGCACTAAAAAGTATTGGAGAGAAACAAAAGTTAAAGATTTTTTGCTAACGCACCCTTGATGGCACAAATGGCAGGGCTACCACTTCAAAAACTGAATCACGCCCCCGGACATCAACAATGACCTGATCGCCCTTTGAAATTTCTGAACTGATTAAAGCCAGTCCGATTCCCTTCTTTAGTGAGGGTGAAAATGTGCCGCTAGTTACTTGACCTATTAGGTTGCCACTTTGATCTTTAACCTGCATATCTTTACGGGGAATGGCTCGATCGGTAGCTAAAATTGCCTTTAACTTATGAGTGGTGCCATTTTGTTTTTGGTCCAACAAGATTTGCTTGCCAGTAAAATTTGGTTTATTTAAATCTACCGCCCAACTTGCTGAAGCTTGGATTGGTGAGATATCTAAAGTTAGTTCATGTCCATGCAATGGATAACCCATCTCAGTTCGTAGTAGATCTCTAGCGCCTAATCCACATACTGCCCCACCTAAGCTAATTACTGAATTAAACAATAGATCCCATACCTTGCCTGCATCTTGCCAAGTGGGAATGATTTCAAAACCAAGCTCTCCGGTATATCCAGTTCGACATAAAATCGCATCGGTGCCATCAAAATTACTCTTGCTAAATGCCATGTAATCTAGTGAACAGTCAACTCCTAATGAGTTTAATAAATCAATTGACTTTGGCCCCTGCAGTGCAAAGACTGCAAATTGTGCATGTAAATTTTCTACCGAAATTCCCGCCGGCGCATTCGCCTTTAACACCTCATAGACGCTAGCTGTATTGGCCGCATTGGGAATCAGGAAATAATCTGAATCTGAGTTGCGGTAGGCGATTAAATCATCAATCACACCACCCTGGGAGTTACACATTAATGTGTACTGTGCTTGACCATCTATAATTTTGCTTAAATCATTAGTGAATTGTTCATTCAAAAAGTTTGTCGCACCTTTGCCAATTACCGATACTTTCCCTAAGTGAGAAACATCGAAAATTCCTACGTTATTTCGAACTGAGTTGTACTCTTCAATTGCACCAGTTTTTGGGTACTCAATTGGCATTAGCCAGCCACCAAAATCTGCCATCTTGGCGCTTAAGCCCTGGTGTTTGCCCACGATTGGCGAATTCTTCATTGGTTAAACCTACACTCCAAAAGCTGCTTTAAATGCATTAGTGATCCTAATTCTTAAACTCCAACTTCTAAGGTTAACGGCACCGTAAAATATCCTCTAGGCTTAAGCAATTAAGTTGATAACTTACCGAGTTAAATTGGAGTTAGAGTGGTTAAGGTAAAGCTAACTGAAAAGTTAGATAGTGAAATCTTAGTTGTTGGTTTTGGCACCGTCGATAAAAAGTTGAAGATCGAAGCCGGTCCATCTCAAATAGATACCGCCGCCCTGCTAGCCACATTAATTGCCATGGGAGCTAGTGGCAAAGCAGATGAAGTGATTAAGTTACCTGGTAAAAATTGCAAAATAATTGCCTTCACTGGCCTTGGTGAAATTGGATCTGGGATAGAGGTTGAAACTTTACGTAGGGCAGCAGGGGCTGCTGCCAGAGAATTGTCTGGCAATAAAAGCGCTTGCTTTGCATTACCTAGTAAATCAGTAGTTGAGATTTCAGCTATCGCCGAGGGTGCATGCCTTGGCTCTTATTCATTCCATGAATTTAAAGGAAATAGTAAGGATGACAATAAGCAAGCACTTTCACAGGTAAGTGTTTTGACTAAATTTGCCACTACCGCTCAAGCTAAAGAGGCCGCAAAGCGTGCTGAAATAATTGCCGAACAAACTTTCTTAGTAAGAGATCTAATTAATACCCCGCCTAGTCACTTAACTCCAATCTCTTTCTCTGAAAAAGTTAAAAAGTTAGCTGGCAAATATGGCGTAAAGATAGAGATCCTCAATGCATCTGCTCTTAAAAAGGGGGGGTTTGGTGGAATCATTGGTGTTGGTCAGGGATCGGTAAATCCACCATGCCTTGTACACCTTTCTTACAAACCTGCTAAACCAAAAAAGAGATTTGCCTTTGTTGGTAAGGGAATTACTTTTGATACTGGCGGCTTGGCATTAAAGCCAGCAAATGGCATGGAGGCAATGAAGGCAGATATGTCTGGTGCAGCTGCAGTTGTAGCAGCTGTTTTTGCAATTGCCCAATTAAAACTGCCAGTTGCCGTAGATGGTTGGGCGCCACTTGCGGAAAACATGGTCAGCGACACTGCAACTAGGCCAAGTGATGTAATTACTATTTATGGCGGTAAAAGTGTTGAGGTATTAAATCCAGATGCTGAAGGTCGATTAGTACTTGCCGATGCTTTGGTAAAAGCAACCGAAGTTGGAAAGAAATCTGGTGGGCTGGACGCAATAATTGATGTTGCGACATTAACTGGTGCTCAGGTTGTGGCATTAGGTACTAGAACATCGGCGGTAATGACAAATGATGATCAATTATGTGATCAATTTTTAAGTGCATCTGCAATTTCAGGTGAGCAATTTTGGCCAATGCCACTACCAGTTGAATTACGAGCATCCCTTGATTCACCAATTGCTGATATTGCAAATATTGGCGAGCGCATGGGTGGGATGCTGGTAGCTGGTTTGTTTCTGAAAGAGTTTGTTGATCCACAAATTCCATGGCTACACCTAGATATTGCAGGCCCGGCCTTTAACACTGGCGCAGCACATGGCTACACGCCGGTGGGCGGAACTGGAATTGCTCTTCGATCCCTGGTTTGCCTGGCTGAGTTGGCTTGCTCACAGCCGTAACAGGCTAAATCTGCGCCGTAAGGGACAACTACAAATTCGTGGCAAGATTACCTCATGGCCGATTTTGATTTAGTAATTCTAGGAGGCGGCTCTGGCGGATACGCCGCAGCACTTCGGGCCTCACAATTAGGTCAAAAAGTAGTGCTAATTGAAAAAGATAAATTAGGCGGCACCTGCTTACATAAAGGTTGCATTCCGACCAAGGCTTTATTACATGCTGGTGAGATTGCTGATAACACCCGTCACGCTGGTGAGTTTGGCGTAAAGGCTGACTTTCACGCTATGGATATGAGTGCGGTTAATTCATATAAAGATGGCGTGATTGCTAAATTACATAAAGGCTTAGAGGGTTTAGTTAAATCTAGAAATGTTACCTATGTGCAAGCGGCCGGTAAGTTGATTTCAAATAACACAGTTGAGGCCGGGGGCACAAAGTACACCGGTAAAAATGTAATTTTAGCTACTGGTTCATATCCAAAGACGCTGCCAGGGCTTGAGATTGATGGCAAACAGATTATTACCAGCGAGCAGGCAATCAAATTAGATTATGTTCCTAAATCGGTAATTGTGTTAGGTGGCGGAGTTATTGGTTGTGAGTTTGCTTCCGTATGGAAATCATTTGGTTCTGAGGTAACAATCATTGAAGGTCTATCCCACTTGGTGGCATTAGAGGATGAATCCTCCAGTAAGCAATTGGAAAGAGCATTTCGTAAACGGGGTATTAATTTTGAATTAGGTGTTAAATTTAAATCTGCTACTAAAAACAAAAAAGATGTAAAGGTAGTACTTGAGGATGGAAAAGAGTTTTCAGCTGAAATCCTGCTAGTTGCAGTTGGCAGAGGCCCAGTCTCGCAAGGTTTAGGTTATGAAGAGGCTGGAATCAAGCTGGACCGCGGCTATGTGTTAGTCGATAACAAGTGTCGAACTAATGTTGCTGGAATTTGGGCAGTTGGCGACTTAATTCCAACCCCACAATTAGCTCATGTTGGTTTTGCCGAAGGAATTATGGTGGCCGAGGAGATTGCCGGCTTAAATCCAAGATCGATAAATTATGATGGTATCCCCCGCGTCACCTACTCTGAACCAGAGGTGGCATCAGTTGGCTTAAGCGCAATCGCTGCTAAAGCTGCTGGACATGATGTAGTGGAGTTAAATTATGATTTGGCTGGTAATGGCAAGGCTAATATTTTAAAGACTGCCGGATCGGTAAAGTTGATTGCTAAGAAAAATGGCCCAGTGTTAGGAATTCATATGGTTGGCTCTCGAGTAGGTGAACTACTTGCTGAGGCACAATTAATTTTTAATTGGGAAGCTGATGCAAATGATGTTGCCCAACATATCCATGCTCATCCAACACTTTCAGAGGCAATGGGTGAAGCTCATCTAGCCTTGGCTGGCAAGCCACTACATGCACATGGTTAAAGGAGTTAGCCGATGACTTTCTCACTTACGATGCCAGCACTTGGTGAATCAGTAACTGAAGGAACTGTTACTAGATGGCTTAAAAAAGAGGGCGATCAAATTGCAATCGATGAGCCATTACTAGAGGTATCAACTGACAAAGTAGATACTGAGATCCCATCTCCAGTTGCAGGAGTGTTACAAAAAATTGTTGTGCAAGTTGATTCAACTGTTGCAGTTGGTGCCGAGCTTGCAGTTATATCTGAATCAGGTGCGGCCGCTCCACAAAAAGTTTCTGAACCAGTTAAAGCTGTTGAGCAACCAAAAGCTGCTGCGCCAGTTACACCAGTTGCTGCTGCGCCAGTTGCTGCTACACCAGCTACCTCTGGCGCCACAATTGTTGCGATGCCAGCACTTGGCGAATCAGTAACTGAAGGAACTGTTACTAGGTGGTTAAAAAATGTTGGCGATCAGATAAATGCCGATGAAGCACTGCTTGAAGTTTCAACCGATAAAGTCGATACTGAAATTCCATCCCCAGTAACCGGTACATTATTAACAATTGATGTGCCAGTTGATTCAACTGTTGCAGTTGGCGCACGACTTGCTTCCATTGGAGTTTCTGGCAGCACACCTGTTGTTGTTGCAGCTGTAGAAAAACCAGCTCCGATTGAACCTGTGGTTACTGCTGCACCAGTTGCTGCTGCTCCAGTAATTTCCAAACCTTCACAACCACCAGTTGCTGCTGCTCCAGTAGTTAATTCAGCTAGACCAGATGATTCCTATGTGACACCAATAGTTAGAAAGCTTGCCGCTGAAGCTGGTGTAAACCTTTCTACCATTAAAGGCACAGGTGTTGGCGGTCGAATTCGTAAAGAGGATATTTTGGCAGCTACGCCAAAAGCAGCAGCTACGCCAACTGCTCAAGTTATGGCATCTGCAAATACCACTGCCAAATCTTCAGTTATCACCTCACCACTTCGTGGCACAACGGTAGGAATGACTAGGTTAAGAAAAGTTATTGCAGATCGAATGGTTGAATCGCTAAAGATTTCAGCTCAACTTACCACCGTAGTTGAAGTTGATGTCACAAAGATTGATCGCTTAAGAAATGCCGCAAAGGCCGCCTTTGAATCGCGCGAAGGGGTTAAATTAACTTTTTTACCATTTTTTGCAGTTGCCATATGTGAAGCACTAAAGCAACACCCAGTTTTAAACTCCTCTGTTGAGGGTGACCAAATTACTTACCACGCTGCAGAGCACCTAGGTGTTGCAGTTGATACAGATCGTGGTTTATTAGTCCCAGTAGTTAAAGATGCAGGTGACTTAAATATGGGTGGCATTGCTAGAAAAATTGCAGATGTAGCGGCCCGAACTAGAGAGAATAAAATTACGCCAGATGAATTAGGCGGCGGTACATTCACGCTAACTAATACTGGATCAAGAGGAGCGTTATTTGATACCCCCATCATCAACCAACCTCAGGTGGCAATTTTGGGCTTAGGTGCAGTTGTTAAACGACCAATGGTGGTTAAGGGTGCCGATGGTGGAGAAACAATCGCCATTAGATCAATGGTTTATTTAGCTCTCTCATATGATCACCGGGTAGTTGATGGTGCAGATGCTGCTCGATTCTTAGTTACCCTAAAAGAAAGACTTGAAGAAGGTCGTTTCGAATCTGACTTAGGATTGTAATTTGCAAAGCATTAAGAAAATTGCAGTTACCGGATCATCTGGGTTAATTGGTAGTGCACTGGTGGCACAATTGAAAGCAAATGGCTATCAAGTTCAAAAAATTGTAAGAAGACCAACCAGGGCAACTGATGAAGTTATCTGGGATCCAATTAAGGGCCAGATTGATCTAGCGGCATTAGAAGGTGTTGATGCAGTATTTCACTTAGCAGGTGCTGGCGTTGGCGATAAAAGATGGAGTGCTGCTTATAGATCTGAGATTTTAAACTCGAGACTGCTTGGCACAACCACAATCGCAAATGCTTGCCAACAATTACAAACTAGCGTCTTTATTTCCGCCAGTGCAATTGGCTATTACGGTGAGACTGGAAATCGCGCAGTTACTGAAACTGATAAAGGTGGTACGGATTTCTTATCAGTTGTTTGTCGAGAATGGGAAGCAGCGGCAGATCTAGCACCGAGTGTTAGAACTATAAAACTGCGCACTGGTTTAGTTTTAGATCCAACTGGCGGCGCCTTGGGAAGAATGTTGCCAATATTTAAGTTTGGTTTTGGTGGAAAGTTAGGCTCAGGTAAACAGTGGTGGTCTTGGATTACCTTGCATGATCAAATTAGAGCAATGATATTTTTAATGAACTCCAAATTAGAGGGTGCGGTGAATTTAACTTCACCAAACCCTGTTACCAATCAGGAATTTACCGCTGCATTGGCAAGAGTTTTAAATAGACCTGCCATATTTCCAGCACCAGCCTTTGCATTAAAAGCGGTGCTTGGTGGTTTTTCTAGTGAAGTATTAGGCTCGAAAAGAGTCATACCTAAAGTTTTAACCGACGCTAAATTTGAATTTGAATACCAGCATGTTTCAGCTGCACTTACTGCATTAGTTGATTAATTTTATTTGCAACTAATTCACCAGTTTGCATGGCACCTTGCTGGGAAGGAATTCCCATATGATCACCAATCACAAATAACCAGTCATTGATCTGTAATTTACTTACTTTTTTCTTACCCGGTAAATGTAGTGGCAGTGAATGCTGAATTTCATACCTAGCAACACTCTCCCAGCTACTTGTATTGGTATGCCATAATTTTCCAAGCTCATCTTTAAACTCTTTTTCAGTTATCTTAGTTAATGAGGTAGCTGAAACTAGGTTCTTGCCAACTGGCGCATAATTTTTAGAAACCTCGCTCATAACAATTGAATTGACCAGTTTAGAATTTTTTGAAATCACAAGATTTTTAGAATTAGCTATTTTTTCATCAGTTGAAAAGTAAGTGGTCGTACTAGATAGCATTTGTGGCGTGCTCAGATTAGTAACTAATTTTGAGGCAGAGATTGAGTCTGTTGCCACCACAATATACCTTGCCTGATAACTTGTTTTACTAGTATTTACACAGTTATCTGTAATGCTCTCAACTTTTTCACTTAATGCAAGATTTTTTATCTGTTTTGCAAGTGCTTTAGGAAACTCTCCAATTCCAAGTGCTGGAACACCAGGTAGGGATTTCACAAAACTTTGCAATATCTCCTGAACTACATCGGCAGCAATTTGCCGTGGGCTTGTCAGTACCACTCCGGATAAGAACGGCTCTAGGGCGGCTTGATATAGATTTGAAAATCTACTCACATACATACCAAACTCTCTAGAATTTGATACCTTTTTGCTAAATACAAAATTTAAAAATCGAAGTTTCTCACTTACTGAACCAATTTTGTTTGATAACGATCCCAATGAATATCCGATATTTAGATTTAAATCATCAATTCTTATCTTGCTCGATATTTTTTTAAAATCTAATTGATTTATTACTCCACTCTTTGCCACCTGTGGGTACTTTGGATTAATGACTTGAAAGCCTCGATCGCAGATGTATCCATCAACTACATCACTTTTAACTCTGCCACCGACCTGATTGGTTGCTTCAAGCAAGAGTACAGATTTACCAAGCTTCTCTAATTGTCTACTTGCAGTTAAGCCTGATAAGCCAGCACCAATAACAATGCAATCAAAATCCATGCTATCTAAATGATATTTCTCGCGCCTTGTCGATAATTTCAGCCACACTAAGTGCTTCATCGGTAGTGACGGGCCAAACTCCTCCTGACAAAGCTTGTTTCACCTGAATATAAAACAATGAATAATTACCATCGACACTTGGGTAGGAAATTACTTTATCTCCAAGGTGTAAAAATGCTTCACTCTTTGTACTTTCTGACCACTGGCCACCCTTTGGATACTTACCACTTCTTAAAAGTGGCTCTTGCGGATCTAAATCATTAATGATCAATGAGCCCTTATCGCCAGTAACTCTAATTCTTGGTCCTGGTGCGCCATTAATGGCACTTGCAGAAAGATAAGAGTCAACACCACTTTCGTGTTTTAAAACTAAAGTTATATCGTCGTCAGATCCTCCTCTAATTGAACGAACTGATGATGAAATTAGCTCTGCTGGACCAAACCAATCGAGCGCGGTAGATACCAAATGCGGCTGGAGGTCTAACAGATTTCCTCCCCCTTCACTTGCTGTCTGGCTCTCTCGCCAGGACCCAGGGGTTAACTCTGGTTTAAATCTTTCAAATCTTGAATCAAGTCTAAAAATATTACCTAAGGTTCCCTCTTTAATAATTTTCTTAATTGTCAATGCATCGCTATCCCACTTACGATTGAAATAAGTTGTAACGGGAACATTTACCTGCTTTGAAAAATCAATGATTTCTTTAGTCTCTTTAAGCGTTCGTCCCATTGGTTTATCAACTACAACTGGTACACCTGCTTTTAAACCAGCGATTGCCTGTGAGGCATGAGCATTATTTGCAGATGCTACAACTAAAAGATCTAGATTTAACTTAAGCAACTCTTCAATACTTTCAACCACACTAATCTCAGGAAAATCTGAAATAGCAGCTGCTTTGCGATCTGGCTTTGTGGTTAGTGTGCCGGCAACATCAAACTCTGCAGCCTTAAGTAAGGGTGCATGAAAATAGCGCCCAGCTAGGCCATATCCTGCAATACCAACCCTAGGCGCCATTTTTAAAAATGTCCTACTTAATGTTTTCGTACTGCAATTTAGATGGCCACCAGATCTTTGGACCAATTACATGCACCAGTGCTGGTACTAATAGAGATCGAACAATGATTGTGTCTAGGAGT
>Ga0208091_1000346_pt1 | contig 9093 bp, 20 predicted proteins | sample LakMenEpi26Oct12_FD_150736 | JGI IMG/M metagenome (GOLD analysis project Ga0208091, IMG submission 150736) | Freshwater microbial communities from Lake Mendota, WI - 26OCT2012 deep hole epilimnion (SPAdes) | ecosystem: Environmental > Aquatic > Freshwater > Lake > Epilimnion/Euphotic zone ...
TCTACAACTTCCCATTTATCAGCTTTATCTTCTGCTCCTTGAGCCTTGAGCAATTGTGCAGTTAAATCTTTTGTACTCCATCTCGTCATAACTAAAACGATTCGTCCACCCGGTTGAAGACGTTGACGTGGACCTGAAGTATACCATTCATATGCTTTCTCAAAAGCTGTTGAAGAATTTGCATCTTGTTCTGAATGTGGATCATCAATAATGAGTAGATCAGCACCCCTACCGGTTACCGCACCTTGGACACCGACAGCAAAGTATTCACCACCTTTATCCGTTTCCCAACGACCAGCGGCTTTTGAATCTTCTTGTAATCTTGTATTAAATATTTCTCTATATTCAGCTGAGTCAATTAAGTTTTTTGTTTTACGACCAAACCTAACTGCAAGTTCTGCTGTGTGAGTTGCTTGAATAATTTTTAATTTAGGATCATTACCAATCATCCATGCAGGTAAAAAGTAAGAAGCAAATTCTGATTTAGTATGCCTCGGTGGCATATTGATAATTAATCTTTTTAATTCTCCTGATCTTAATCTATTAAATTTATCTGCAATAGTTTTGTGGTGGGAGCCTTCAATAAAATCTGGCCAAATATATTTTACAAATGTTAGAAAATCAGAACGAATATTTTTGTCTGTATTCTTTTTAATAGACATTAGAAAATTTAATTTAACTCTTTTTCTAACTTCAGGGTCTTTAATATTATTTATATTTCTAAGTTTTTTTAAATTTTCTTTATCAAGCATAATATAATTATGGTACCTAAATTGTTTTTAACACCCCCGGGGGTATAAATCCATAGGTAATTTTATAACCTATAGGGTCCCCTTATATGGTACCTTAAATATTTTTTACCCCTCCCCCCTACTTAGAATAAAAGTAATTTAGAACCCAAAATGAATTTATTAACTATAACTATGTAAATCTTAGACTAAAGGGTATGACTGGGACCCCTTTAATTGATTTACCCTCTCCCCCCTCCTTAGAATAAAAGTAAATCGTAAACCCATTGGGACCTCTATGGTGGGGGGGGGGAGTCCTTGGTGGGCCCCGCCCACATGTATATATTATCGGTAAGGGTGGGCCCCGCCCACAAGTATTTAATAGTGGTAAATATATCACAGAATATCCTATTGAATTATAATACAAATATCTTTGATATAATGTAAAATAGTTCTTGCATTAATATCCTATATAATCTATGATGAAATCATAACAACGAAAGAAACAATATGGAAAAGAAAACAAACACACTAACAGTAGAAACTAAAAATCTTTATGGAAATGATTTAGTTTATCCTGTTTGTGATAAGGCAAAATTGTTTGCTAGTATTGCTAACACTAAAACATTAGGAGTTAATACAATAGTGTTAATAAAAAAACTTGGCTATAATTTTGAAGTAATAGGTAAAACAATATGAACCTTGATACTGAAATAAATATAACTGATAACCTTGCTCAACAATTTGTTGAGCAAGGGCTAACAACAAAGGAAAGTGAAATACTTTCCTTTATTATAACAAAGTGTGATGATACCATTATGGATATTGTCGAAACGTTTGAGGAGAGAGAAACAACAAAGGTAGTTTATGCTTGAAACAATAAATGAGTTATATGATTACTTTATAACTTTTGCCTCGTTGTCCTTGTTGCTTGTTGCATTATTCTATTGGATAGTTTTATTAATCAATAGAAAACAAGAAAAGGACTTTGATACAAAGTATAGAGAAACACGAAAAAAATAGTCTTAACAACAACGCCCAGATAACTGGGCGTTGTTCATTCTTAACGAAAAGAATTATTTAGCAATTTGTGTAAAGGACTTTGGCACACGAACCTCAATTTGTGCCTTGTTAAATATATTCTCTAAGTTCTTCCAAACGTCATCAATAGACAAGCCAGAATATAAAGTATTTCTAGCGTCCTCTATTCCATTTTGTAGATATTTAAAGAACTTGCCCTTTTCAGAGTTTTTATATTTTTCTTCAAGTTCTTGCTGACAAGCTTTTTTAAGATTACTTATCACTTCATCTACAGTATCAGCACGGCTTGAAATCGACCAGTCTCTAATGTCTGACCATTGATTAACCTTTTCAAGTAATGCTTGTTTTCTCTTAATAGCATTTTGATTAAGAGCGGTCTCTTTTGCGTCTTTACTTAACTTAAAGTCCTGATACTCCTTTTCGGCTTGTTCAGCATCTTTAAGTAGTTTATCAAGTCTTAAAGTAGATACGAACTTATTAAAGTCCTTCTCTAATTGTTTACCTACTTCAAGTTCACACTGTGAACGTATTGCACTTTGCTTTTCTTGGAACTTGTTATTTATAAGTCTATCTAAATAATCAAGTTCTTGTTTTCTTATTGGTCTCATGTTTGTTTTCCTTTCGTTGTTGTTATGGAATTATATCCTATTTTATCCTACATTGTCAAGCTCTAAATTAATTTTATTTTTTTTTAAGGTGGGGTGGGCCCCGCCCACAAGTATTTAATAGACCTGCGACAATATGTCGCATTGACAAGATCTTCGGTGGGCCCCGCCCGCAAGTATTTAGTAGACCTGCGACAATATGTCGCATTGACTTATTTGAATTCATTGACCTCGAATCATGGAACTTGGAGAAATTTATTTGTTGCTATTATTTTAAATGTAGGATAATATATGATTCTAAAAAGGGTTATACTCCATTGGAGTTTGCGTCTGTAAGGCGCCCCTTCATCCCACCAGTGTAGCCATTATATTTTTTTATATTGGAGCACTGGAGTGGGTTTCTCAACGAAAGGAAAAAATGACTAAAAAAACGTACTCAATTGTCGCCTACTACAAGGACTATATGTTCTATGAAGTGGAAGCTGCATCTCCAGAAGAGGCCAAGGAAATCGCCTTAGCCAACAAGGAAGACTGGGAGCGGCCCGACAAGGAAGTGGAATGGGAGTACTACCTTCCACCCGTGATTGAAGAAGTTAACGAAGTATAATTCTAACGGCGCCCTGACCAAGGGCGCCACAACCCCAATAAAAAATAAAAAATCACAAGCCTACAAGCGCAGCTAGCAAGTTCACAAGTGTATATATAAATCCCTGGTGGGCCCCGCCCACAAGTGTTTAGTGTTTTTTTTTATTTCTTGGGAGGGCCCCGCCCACAAGTGTTTAGTGGGGTGCGACACTATGTCGCATTGACATAACCTTAGGTTGCAAGCGCCTTGAATCAGGGTTCAGGCAACAAGGCACAAAATAAGATTTGACAAGATGGGAGAATCTAGGATATAATTGCTGCGAGTACTACGTCGAGAAATACATATAGAAATATATGACAAGGCCTTTGGCTGAATTTCGGTAGTACTCACTAACGAAAGGTAATAAAATGATAATAGATAAAAACAATGAAGGCGCTTGGCGAATATCTGATTCTATTAATGGATATTTAGAAACCAAGGTTTACTACTTCTACACTAAAAAAGAAGCGGTAAAACTTTTTAATCAATTTAAAAAATTGATGAAGAGACAAGAAAAAGTAGAAAGAAAAATAATATGGAAGGAGACAGTATGAAACTAACACCGTTTGAAATAGCCAATATATTGGATGCTTTAGAAGAATGGTTTGTTAATGTTGTACCAAAAGAACTATCTGAAAAAGACATCGGTTTAGATGATTACAGGTATTCTATGATACATAGAAAATTAACAACCTTTTTAGAACAGAAAGAGGAGAAAAAAATATGAGCCACTTTTATGGAAAGATATCTGAGTCAGCAAGAAAGACTCAGCCTACAGCAAGAGCGCATCACTCTTTAAGAGTTGAGGCGCAGAGTTGGCAGGGTAAAATAGTAACACGTTTAAGACGTGAGAAGGATGGAGACTATTTTGATGTATGGAGAGAACCTCACGGCAGCAGCGGCGGGGATTCCCTTCTGCTGACTTCTGGAAGGCTAGACCTTGCAGATAAATTTCCAAAGGAGAATGCAGCATGAATAAATATCAAGTTGAAACATACACTCTTTTTGATGGATGGGTTAACTGTGAAACTGATGGTGATGGTAAGAAGGTTTACTACAGCACCGCAGAAGAGGCGCAAGACTCTATCAATCAATCAGTTAAAGAGTGGAATGAAGACATCGACAGTGGCAATAATGAATTTGGTACTCATTACAATGTTGATGAATATAGAGTTATAAAAGTAAAAGATTAAAGACTTCCTACGTTGTAAAAGGGCCCGTGTTCATCGGGCCCTGAATATATTAATATTTAATATTTAAACCCCGCTCGCAAGCGGGGGAGGAGCAGGAGCCTTGGTCCAAGGCGCAAGCATGGCTCGCAAGCTTACAAGCAGCAAGTTTACAAGCGGTTTGTTTTTTTTTTTTTTTTTTTGGGTGGGCCCCGCCCACAGGTTTTTAGTTGGCTGCCTGCGACATTATGTCACATTGACAAGATGTTCTTGGACCTTGGTCCATCCTTCAGCAATACAGGAACAAGGCTCATGGTTTGCAAGCTGCATGATCTTAGAACCTTCATAAAGTTTTATGGTACAAGGACCGAGGGCCTTTTGCAGGATGAAAGTATTATTAGGATGACGGACATGAAAGCTAATTTGATGCGCTGAGAGGATCGGAAATTCACCCTTTGTAACCTTCAATTCAATAGTAAAAAATTTACCAGATTTGTTATAGCACAAGAGATCTGGAACACCAGCCGAGGCCCAAGACTCAAGTCTTGTAAAGGAAATTTCAGTTATGTTTTTTTTAACTTCGTGCCAAAATTTTGACTCTGGTTTCAATTCAAATTCAGGTTACAATTGTATTATGAAATTCGTTTAATCATCTTACCCATTTCCCATTTTGTAGGCTCCACTGTGATGATTAATCTGTGAGATTCTCTAACACCAATAATTTTATTTTCCATTAATTGAATACCTTTTACATCAAAGGTTTCTCCATTAGGCATATAGACTTGAACTCTTGCATTGTTAGCAACTTCAGATTCTATCATAAATTTATTTATTATCTGTCTTAAAAATCTACCCTGCATATCTATTCCTTTTTTACCTGGGGTTCAGTATCCGGATAAATCCTTCGTAAGCCAACCCCAGGATCATTTTTGGAGATGAATGATTATTGCATTTATACCAAAGTTAACCTATAAGATCAAGTGTATGGGACAAGTAAAAAGACTTACAGAAATGCAGATAAAATTCGCTCATGAACTAGTAACCAATGAGGGAAGAATGAATGGGACTGAAGCAGCCATAGCTGCAGGATACTCACCTGATACAGCTAGGAATGCTGCCTATAAACTTCAGAACCCCAAAATATGTCCATTAGTTGTTCAATACATTGGAGAGTTAAGAGCAGAAAATCAAAAGAAATATGACATTACTTTTGAAAGTCATATTACAGAATTAGGTAAAATTAAGAATGAAGCTTTGAAGAATAAAGCCTGGAGCGCTGCTGTTAATGCAGAAGTAGCTAGAGGCAAGGTTGCCGGGTTATACGTTGAACAAAAAATTATCAGGACCGGAAAATTAGATGATTTATCAGAGGAAGAATTAGATAAAAGAATTGCAGAAGTATTGGATGAATACTCTCCAATCCTTGAAGGTGTTGAAGTTGATGAGCTAAAATCTGATGTTGTACAAAAACAAAAAGATATTAGATTAGGAAAACCTCAACGACCTCCAAAGAAAGAAAAGATTTTAGTGAACTATTCTTCTTCGTCTTCGTCTTCATCAGACCAATCGTCCGACTCATCGGAATCAGAATCACAATCGTGATTTTCTAATTCTTCAGCTTTGTCTCTGATAGAATCAATATCTTCTTGTATTCTATCTAGTATGTCTTGGATTGTTTCTTGTTTTTTCTTGCCCATATCTTCTCCATTTTCGTTATGTTAGATAGCGGAATTACCGTTCGATCTCCAAAGTTAATTTCGCCAAGATCATTTATCTCATAGGAAGAAAATATCCATAAATATTTTTGTGTTTTCTTAAAAATAAAACCAATTGAAATACAATGACTTACAGATAATTTATCAAATTCAACTTCTGAAGCCCATCCAGAATCACTACAAATATCTTCCCAAGATATTTCATATAGGTCATAATTGAATTTATTCATATAAATCAATCTAAATCATTTTAGATATTATTTATAGGGTCATGTGGTGCTTTTGATATTTAAATAAGTGGCTATTTTCCTTGTTTGTGGTGTTTGTGGTGTTCATGTGGTGCTCCATGTGGAGCTTTTAAAAACAACATTATCTATGTAAATCAATGACTTAACCTATTTTGTGGTACTATTAGGGTTCATTTTAGGGTAAATGAAAAAAATTTTTTCACTTTACCCCTCCAGACACCCTCAAAAGCACCACAAATTGATGATTCTCTATACGTACCAATGATTCTAATCAATTTCAAAAGCACCACAAGAACTCCACAAATGAGGAAATACGCCACTAAAAAACACCACACGGGCTCCACATGGGCACCACAAATGTGTGACATTTATGCAACAAACACACTTTTGCCACAATGTTGCCTTAATCTTGCCACAATTAGCTTCGGCTTTCCATTACCATCTCATAGGCAATGTCGCTTGGGTCCATGTTCGTGACCAGTTCTAAATTCTGTATTTGTTCTATTTTGTTCGCAGCTTGAGCCTCGGTTATTTCATTATTAACCAATAACTCCTTTACAACGTCAAGTTGTTTCTCAACCATTTGAGTTGCATAATCCTTTATACTCATATTTTATCCTTTAGTTATATGTAATTGATTCTGGTCCATCACCATTCATTACTTCTTCTATTTTAAATTTAGCATGTTCTTTAAAAGCATTATCTTTTTTTTCTACTTTCTTTAAGTAGTCAGAATACATTTCTATTTCAGTCCAAAATACTACAAAAAATATAAGATAAGATTTAACAGTAATTATACGATCGGCTTTATCTAGTTTCATTATTCTTTTTTGCATCTTTCTTATAAAGTTAGAAATATCATCTTGAATTTTTATAAACTCTACATCTGTCTGTTTCATCCATGTCTCCCAAATTTCTTATTGAATGGAATAATAGAGTCTTTACTTTCTGGTTCTAAAGTATCACATTCTAGTTCTTGTTCCTCGTTTTCAATGATTGTTCCTACATATTTAACATCTGTATGTTCTGGGTCTGCATCAACATAAGTGGTCTCGCATACCTCAAAATCTTCATTAGTTAAATGTCTATTTATTTTATCATGAATGATTCCTCCTTTATCTAAACAGATATCAAAAGCTTCATCTCTATTATTTGCCTTAACATATTGTTCTACAGTCAATTGATAAGTATGTACTATTCTATAAACTTTTTTGTTTTTATCATCTGACCATAATTTAAATGGTAGTTTCATATTTTCTTTTCTTTCCAAGAATTAATTATTCTTTCGTTAGTGCTGTTATCAATGTAAACAGTCCAATCTTTCATAGTCACATACATAGACTCTTTAGATCGAACATCTATTTTGATACCTTTTATATTCTTAATTATTTTTTTCATATATTTTCCTTTCTATATGAAACTTTATTATATGTGGGATATTATGTCAAGCTTTGTTTTTATAATATTGATCTACTCTTTTTAAGAACTCATGTTGATAATTAACAAACTCATTACCTTCTACCTCAAAACGCTGAAAAAGATTGTCTTTTGTACATATTAGGACAACACCTCTGTCTATTTTAGTACCATATATAGTGTTATGCCCCATTGCATATGCTGCTAGTTGTAGAAAATAGTCAGTAATCCATTCCTTTCTTTTTGGCTTGTTGCTTTGTTTAAAGTCTATTATACTCTCTGCCCCTCTATAAACACCTGCTAAATCAGTTGCTCCTGCATACAACCCTGGATAATGTATAGTAACCTCAGAACCCCAAATCTCTTCTAAATCCTTTAAACCGTTGTCAATGATCTGTTGGGCCATAGTATGTGCGTTCTGGCCTATATCAGTCAAATCTAAGTGATTTTGACCCAATATATAGCTCTCTAGTATCCTATGCATTGCAGTGCCACGTTCAGCTGCTTGGTCCTTGGTCCTTGTTGCTTCATCAGCTCCTACACGAGTCTTCCATGCCTCAAGCGCTGCTCTTTTCTCCTCCGTCTGTGTAGCTGCAAGAATTGTTGTCACAGATGGTAGTTTCTCATTCCCTAATTCATAATGCCTTTCATCCTTAATCAAGGACCTTGAACTCGCCGGGTATATAAATCTTTTATTCCATTTCATTCTGCTGCAGGTTCCTCTTTGTTAGATTCATTATATAAAAATTTTATTATCTCTTTACTAATAGTAACGGTCGGATCAAAAGACATATCTCTTGTGCAGCTCATTAACATTAATAATATAAATACATATCTCATAACTATATTAAACTAAATAAAACTAAAGTAATTACTAAATTCAAAATTAGTATTTCCATTATAATAACTCCGGTTGTTTAGATTCATTAAACTTATTATCTTGATTAAGTTTTCTTTTTATTTTTTTATATTCTCTACCATATATTCTATTTTGTTCCTTTTTTTCTTCTGGTAATTTTTTTATGTTTTCTCTTTTTCTCATTTTAGTGCTTTCATATCTTTCTTCATCGTATAATTGTATGTAAGTATAAGTAGTTTTACAAAATTCTGTATAAGCAGAGTGTTGTTTTTTATGAAATCGAATAACCGCTCCTGAAAACCAAACAGAAAACTTAAGTTTTTTTCCTTTTCTTCTATAAGATTGAGGATTACTTTTTTTAACTATTCCTGCTTTATTTTTAGTTTCAAATTGAATGAGTTCTTTTTTTATATAATCTATGTCTTCAATTAACCATGCTTGATAGGCCTTATAAATATCTCTTGCATGAATATTATAAGGAACCATTAAATGATAAGGAGTAACTAACCCTTTACTATTTAAAATAATTAATTTTTGATTATCTGTTAATTGAGATGCTTTGTTTAATTCAGGTAAATATTTTCTAACTAACAGTGTTTCATGATGTATTCTAACAGAATCATAACCTAATCTTTTAAATCCCTTAATTTTTCTAATATAATTAAATACAGGACCCACACCATAATG
>Ga0208091_1000347_pt1 | contig 9064 bp, 2 predicted proteins | sample LakMenEpi26Oct12_FD_150736 | JGI IMG/M metagenome (GOLD analysis project Ga0208091, IMG submission 150736) | Freshwater microbial communities from Lake Mendota, WI - 26OCT2012 deep hole epilimnion (SPAdes) | ecosystem: Environmental > Aquatic > Freshwater > Lake > Epilimnion/Euphotic zone ...
CGCTGGGTGTTCGCGCCGCCCAGAAGGCGCTTCGAATCGCGAAGATCGAGCGGCAGTTCCACGTCGGCATCGGACTCGTTGAGGATCACGAAGATCGCCTTGTACCCCTTGCCGTTATCCAGCGGCCGGCGATAGACGGTGACACGCACCTTCGATTCGTCGCCGGGCTTGTCGCCCATGCGCACCTGGGCGTCATTGCGCCAGAACGGCAGCTTTTCGATGTCCGCGTCCTTGAAAAACCCGAATTGGCCCAGCCGTCCGAGCAGCCGCACGGCCTGTTCCTTGTGTTCCATCGGCACGTAACTGATGCCGCCTTCAGCGGCACACAGTGTACCGCCGGGCATGACCCCGAAATCGTGCAGCAAGGCCACCCCAAGCATCTGCCGGTCCAAGCACGGGTTATCGCCGGAACCCACGGGGCTGATGGCTGGCACCATCGTGGCGGACAGGCCGGTGTAGTTCATCGCCGCGACGCGATAGAACGAGTTGGGGAAGGACGTGATCAGGTCGATGTCGTAAGCGCGCATCAAGGCGCCAGCGTCGCCCCAGATGAGACTGTTCCACATGAACGACTCAAGCAGGCTCGCGGCCTTGCCGCTGCGGGTCTGGTGTCGCAGCGGAACGTTGTTCTCGGCATGTACACGGGCCAGACGCTTGTACATGTTGCGCTGGTACTGGGCCAGGTAGCCGGGATGCCAGGGAAGTTCGTTCGTGCGGACGGTGGTCAGCGGACGCAACCAGGCGTCCTCCATGGCCGGGTTCTGCGACGCCGGCGCCGGCGTGAACTGCAAATACCAGCCGACGCGGCGGCCGAGACGAACGAGGCGTTCGAAAAAGAAAAGAGCCTTGTCTTCAAAAAGCCGGTTCTGATCGGGCAGGTCCAGACCGGCATGACCGCCGAGTAACATGTAACGAAAGTAGGGTGGCTTGTCCTTGCGCCACTCGGCGCATTTTTCATAGGGGATATTCGACGGCGCGCTGGCCGCAGTATACCAGGCCTTCTCCAGTTGCTTGGCCCCGGGAGCGTATGCAGACCCCTCATCATTCGGGTCCGCTTTAGGGTTGTACCCTCGATAAATCGTCACGCTGTTCGCCTGGTATTCCTCTCCGGCGTTGTATTGCCAGGCATAGAGGCGCGCATTCTCCGGCTTGGGCTTCGCCGGATGGGTCAGAATCGAGAACTCGATCGTGTGCCGCCCCTTGACTTCGGCCGGATGGTTGACGAACACCACCCGCCAGGTCACGTTGCCAGCCTTATCGCGTTCGAGCTGCATCGCCGAACCGTCCCGATCCAGAATCCACCCCTTGTCGTTGCGCGCGTAGTACGACCAACTGCGGTCGTCGCTGCCGAACCAGAACGAGGGAACGAATTTGGTGTAGAACAGATCCAGATTCATCGCCGTGCTGTCCCACAACACGCCGGTCTTCTTTGGAAGGCTGTGCTCCAGACGCTCGTCGAATACCGCCAGATCCACGGCGCCGGCGATGTCAGCCACCAGTTCGAGCCGGTCGATCTTCACGGGCGTGCCGCTGCCGTAGTTCAGCGTGGCGTGCAGCGAACCATCACAGTCATAGCGCGTCTGGAGATCCGCCTCGATCGGACCGATCCGAAGTTTGGAGGCATACTCAATTTCGCTCTTCCAGGTCCGCACGGCCTTGGCCGGAGTCACCACCTGAGCGGGCACGCGGTTGCCGCCGATCACGGCCTCCAGGCGTAGCGGCGCGCGCAACTGCGGGCCGCGGCCGATGGCCAGCAGCGTTTGCGGCGATACGGTAGCATTCGCGCCGCGTTGTTCCAGCGGCAGCTCGCGCGGATCGGGCCGGATGTCGATCTGCGCCGGCAAGCCCGATGCGTCGAGCGTGAAGCGGTGCTTGAGCGTGTCAAACCCCTTGCCGTTCGGCTGGATCGGCGTGAACGGCTCCCACACCCGGTCATCAAGCCCTAGCGTGTTCTCCATCCACGGCGCCTTCTGAAACGATTCGCGACGATCATTTCGGTCGTCTTCATCCGACATCATGGACAGGCTCGGGCGATCGCCGCCACCCTTCTCCTTCTCCCAGGGATGCAGATCGACCCCCTCGCCCTGGATGCCTTTACCCTCGGTTTTAGCGGCCGTGAGGTTGATGAACGGCTTCGTTTCGGTCTGCGTCGCGACGATCTTCATGTTCTCGTCGAACAGCAGGACCGTCACTTCGTAGGTCTCGCCGGGCTCGATATCGGGCGCATCGCACAGGAAGGTGGCAAAGTCACCGATCAGGGTCGTCTTGAACTCATGAACGTCCGTCTGTTCCCCTCCGAACACCCTCTTGACGATCAATTGCGCCTCGACGGCCGTCTTCACCTCATCCTTGGCGCCCGCGATGCCACGGTCCACCACGGCCGACAGCCGTTTGGTGTAGGGGTCGACATCCACCCGCAGATCGAAATCGGGATTGCGCGGCGGCCGCAGTTTCGCGATGATGTCGACGCGATTCTCGCGGAACGTCGCGCCTTTCCCAGCGACTTTGACGTTTATCTGGGAATCCATGAGATGGAATTTGATCAAGCGCGTGAGGAAAAGCGTCTTGGCCGGCTGTCCCATGGAGCGCACGTCGAACCAGAGCACGTTGCCTGCGGTTAAGCCGGGCATTGGCTGCCGCAATCTCACCACTTTCGTTTCGCCCGGCTTCAGTTGCAACAGCCCGTCCGGGATTTCCTTGGATTGATAGGTGGAATACATCAGCTCTCCACCGGTCTCGATATGAAACCCGATACGCACCGTCTCGGACCGGGTATTGTGATTCTTGACGGTCATCTGCATGTTCAGGGCGCCGTCCATGAGCGGGCCGATTTCATTGATCTGGAAAATCGGGGATTTCGAATCGAACACCAGCTTCATCTTGGTCGTATTCCAACCGTGCGCGTCGAAGGCGTTGAAGAACGCGCCTTGGCCGCCGATGCCGCGCGCAAACCAGACGCGGAAGGCCGAGCCGTCCGTGGGCGGGATCGTCACCAACGGTCGCCCATCCGCATCCTTGGCGTCGTAACCGGCATAGCGCAACGATTTCAGCGGGATTTTGTACTCGATCACCCAGCGCCGGCCATCGGCAACCGATTTAATGTCCGCGCGAGGATCGAACCGCATGTCATTACCGGTTTCCTTGCTCCAGTACCAGTCGGTGACCATGCCGATCGGATTGACATCCCAGCGCAGCAACCCGCGATTGTACCCGTCGGCCAGATCCTCAACGGGGCGGATCTCCAGCTCCGTATGGTCGTCGAACAGCATGCCGTACTGCGGGTGTTCCAGCGTGTCCTTATAGCGGCCGCGCGCCCTGAGCCACGAGTCGACCGGATAGATCGGCGATGACCAGCAGAAATAAAGATACTCGTTGTCGTAACCCGAGTAGACCTGCAATTGCGTCTGCGGCGGGGCCATGTTTCTAAAATCGCCGAACCCATGGTCGTACCAGAATCCGGACAGCGCCGAGGCGTCATCCCATTCGCCCGGCGACAGGATGCCGTCAATCACAGGCGGCTTGGTCAGGAGCGGTACCCGCAGAATCGGCGTATCAACCTGGCTGGCGGCACCGGAGGACGTTGGCACGGCTTCCGTCTCCTGCGCCGACAAGGACACAGCCGTTCCGAATAGAAACATCAGGGCCAATAGACGCATAGCAAGGCGCTTCATTACTTTATCTCCTCTGTTGCTGATCTGTCTCACGGCTACTCCTCATCCGAGAATTGCGCCGCTTCGACCGGCGCGGTGCGCGCGCCGCGAAAACTGTAGGTGACCCCGGGATCCGGTTCGACAAACGTCATCTTTCCGCGGGCCGACGTGCGATAGAAACCCGGATCGCCCAGATTATCCTTTGTCAGAAAAAGGTTCCACCCGCCCCGCAACCCGACGCCAACCGCATCCTTCTGCGGCCAATCCTTCGGCAATTCGGTTGTGCCCAGTCCGTGCGTGCCCTTGAAGGTTTTCGGATCCCACCCATCCGTCTTGGCAGCCGTCACCGGTCGCTCACGCGGCCAAGGAGCGCGCCTCATGCGCGTTTGGAGGCCCCAGAAACTGTGATGCGACTCGTCCGGCACGGGCTGGCGCGGTCCGCGCATGTATTTCTCGAACTCCAGTTCCGTAAACGGCCGCAAACCCGCCCAGGCCGCGAAGGGCGCGCCACGCTCCCAGCTCAACCAACGCATCCCGGACGTCCATCCCCGCGCCACTACGCCGTGCGTGGACTGGGTCTGCACGTAGATAGTGTCCGGGCCGGTCCCTTCGCGAGAGACGACTCTGGGGTGAGGTTTGCCTTCTTCATACGTCCAATAGGAGCCGGTAAAGTACCCGCCCTCTTTATCATAGAGCGCATCCGCCACCTGGGCAGGCACCGTGTTCAGGAAGGTCACATAGTCGCTCGGATTGATCGAATCCTTCATGACATAGAAGGCCTTATAGCCATTGGGGAAGGTGGCCGGGATTTCGCCTTCCTCCGGTTCCGCGCCCCGGGCCCAGAGCAGGCCGGGCTTCTTGCCGGTCGGAATCGGACCCGCGTTTTTCACCAGATACGCCGGAAACTCGGCAGAATCGTCATCGCCTTCATGCACAACAATCGCCGCACTGCCGTTGGTATTCCCGAACGTTGCGGATCGCTCCTTCTTGGGCTCGGGGTACTCGTACCACCCGGCTGGCTCCGTACCGCCCGAACCCAGATAGAACGGTCCTTCGGCGATGTAGACCATCCGGAGACACACCGCGATGATCTGAACCTTCGTGTCCCTGCCAATGCCCGTACTTTTGGAAAGATCCCAAACCGCCGTGACATGGGTCAGCAGGATCGAACAGGGGGAACTCTGGCCGGCCTGCCGGACGAACATGCCGGTGAATCCGTCCTCGCCTGCCGGCACCAGAAAGTCCATCTTCCGGTTGCCTTCGCTGGCGTAGCCCTTGGGATTCAACTCGCGGTCCGCCGCCAGGCGGATGTGCTGCCATTCCTTCGCGCCCTCAGGCCGCACCTTGAAGAATATCCAGGCTGCATCGTGGTTGAAATCGTTTCGCCAGGAACCGATCCAGTTGGCGTCGAACTGGATCGTGGCGCGGTCTTTGTCGCCTGGCACGATCCTGACGTTCGTGATTTGCCCAAGCGCCCCCGGTGGTTCTTTCACCCGATGCGTGGTGTCTTCCACGTTAACCAGAATCTGCGCCTGCGCCGTACTCGCCGCCAGCCAAAGAGCGCAGAGCGCCAGCATGCGCGCCAACCGGCCGTCGTTTCCCGCCTCATGCCTTGTTGTTTTCTTCATCATGTGCATCCTTTCCGTCTGCCTGACGGCTCTCTCCTGACACCTGAAACCTCATCTACTCCTCCAACACGAACTTCGAGTAGAACCTGGTATTAAAAGGTTTCGTTATGACCGGTGCCCACTGGAACCGATAGCGCAGCCCCTTGCCGTCGTTATCCATAAACATGAAGTAGTAGCAGCACTTCCCCCCTGGCGCGAGGCCGAGGTCGGTCAGCGGCAGACGCAGTTCATAACGTGTAACCTTGGCAGCGTCATCCCGCACCACAGCATACTTGGCGGTCTTCGACACGTTCTGGTTCTTTCCAGCCACCGGAGAAAAAACGACGCCGTTTGTCGTCAGCGCCAGCCAAAAGCTCGTCTGCACCCCATTCGTATCGATCAGTCCAACATTCATGGCGTCGCCATCCCAGATACTGGCGGCGGTGTTCGTGTTGCAGTGCACGTCATCCGTCACCTCGGCGGCGACGCACAGGGCCTCGTCGTCCCGGCCCAGGTACGCCTTGACGCTCATGTCCTCGGGGCCACGCCAAGGGTCGGAACAAAAGAGCGAGTAGCTGCGGAAGTGCGCCGGTTCGATCGTCGAAGGCTCGTTCAGGGTCAACAGTGGCTTGTCCCACTCGTCCAGCACGCCATCCGCCTGCATGGGTTTCTTCAGGCGGGCGAGTGAAACGGTCTCGTCCGCCGCCCGCTTGCTGAACGGCGTCATGGTTGTATCGCCGGGAGCCTGGCCTTCCAGCTTGGTTCCCGTGGGTGCGGGGGCGGAACGCGCGCCACGCCAGCCGGCGTATGGGTCTTTGTTAGACCGGTCGAAACGCGCGTATAGCGGACCCACGCGTCCTGAAATGAGCAGGTGGACGGGAAGCCATGCCCCGCCCGCCGCGTAGGCAGCCGTTTTAGGGATCGGGTCGCCACGGATGATCACGCCTTCCAAAAAGGAGGACGGCCAGTCTGCGGGCAAGTCGGGCGTGCCGCTTCCGTGCGTCCCGGCGAACGCGCGCCCCGTGGCGTCGCCAATGGATACCACGCGCTCAAAGGCCTCAAGAATCTGCACCGAGTCCACACCCCAATAGGACGGGGTCGCCTGATTCGGAGCCGCCAACTCCGGGCCGCGAATGGCTTTTTCGAATTCCAGTTCCGTCATGGGCCGCAAGCCCGCCCAGGCCGCGTAGGCGGTTGCGTCCGCCCATGACATCCAGGGACACTTTCCATCCGGGTCTGTGGCTGAATAGGTGTACTTCGGCGACTTCCCTGCGCGTTTAACGGCGGGGCCGCCGCCCTCGATCGCATCGCCATGCCCGTGTGGCCAATAGCGGATCTTGGCCTGCGCGGCCGTCAGCGTGTTCAGAAAATCGGCATATTGCCCCTGCGTTATCCACGGGTACTTCATGCAATAGAAGGCTGCATAGCCGTTGGGGAATGCGGCCGGAATCGTCCCCTTGTCGGCAGGCTTGATACCCACCGCCCAGAGACTCCCCTCCTGCTTCCCGGTCGGAATCGGGCCGGCGCCGGTCACGAGATACGCAGGAAACCGCTGAGGCGGTGAAATCGTTACCCATGAGTCCGCGACAGGGTTCTTGGAGTACTCAAACCGCGTTGTGAAATCCTGGCCGTCCTTGCGGTTGTATCGGTACAACCAGTTCTGCTCCATGCCGCCCCCGCCTCTAAACTCAAACGGGAATGGCTCCTCCGAGCCCCTGCCCACGTAGAACGGCCCTTCGGGGATGTAGACCATCTCGACGCCAAATGCCCGGATCTCAGGTTTCAGTGTCTCCGCTGTTGCTGGTTGGATGTTCGTTCCCCACTCCACCACGGCCGTTACCTCGCGCGTGTCCACCAAGCCGACGCCGTCCTGCGCGCGCCGCACAAACATACCGGTGAAGCCGTCCTTGCCATCCGGCACCACGAACTCCAGCGGCGTGCCCTCTTTCTTCTGGCCGTAACCCGCGGGGTTCAGCACTTTATCCGCCGCCAACCGGACAGGCTGCCAGGCGGATGTTTCGTTGGCCCGCACCTTGAAGAACACCCAGGCCGCGTCATGAAAGACCCCGTGGCGCCAGGAGTTCGCCCAGACGATGTCAAACTTCACTATCGCGGTCTTCTCGTCGCGCGGCGCCACCGACACATTCTTGATCCGCAATCCCTCCACGCGCACAGCCGGCGCCACGACCACCGCCTTGGTCTCGCTCACCGGGGCATCCTTCTCGTCGTCCTCGGCCTTGGCGGACTTCGCATCCTGCGCGTTCGCCGCACCCGCGCCCAGCATCAATCCGCAGGCAACCGTGATCGCCCGCACACAAGCCAATGAGTGTACATTACGAAACCGACTCATGATCGACTCCTTTCATCAAGCATCATCCATTATTCAACGACGTTTCTGCGACTCCTTTACGAGAGCCAGACAACAGGTTTCAGGTGTCAGAAGGAATACGAGTCTGAATGATGTACTGCCGTCACACCGAGACTTTACACAAATCTCGCTCGGTTTGAAAAGCAAGTAGTGTGCCATCGCATAATCTTCCACGAAAAGTTACGTAACTAGCGATTGCCAGCCTGTTCAGACGTCGCCACAAGCAGCATCGATGCCGATATGCCCACTGTAGCACACAGATCGCCTGTGCAGTGCTTTCGAATGTATGCGGACGACAGAGCTTCGCTCGCACGTGCGCTCCTGTCGAGACCCATCCGTAAACGCTTCCTTGATTGCCCCTTTCGTAAAAGTATTACGCACCAAGATCCGGTACAGCCTTCCACTTAAATTCGGCAAGCGCCATCATGAAATTACTAATTCATGACGTAGACATTGTACTATTTGGCCAAACTGAAGAAAACACAAAAAGTGCTTGCAAAGCAGAAGTCGTTACGTAACAATATTGATCACATGGGGGGGAAAAGCAGATGAGCATCTCAACTCGAAGGCTGGCGCAACTGGCGGGGGTGTCGCATGTGACGGTGTTTCGCGCATTGAAGGGGCGCGACGCCGTGGGCGAGAAGACCCGGAACAAGATCCTGACGTTGGCGCGCAAGCACGATTATCCGCTGCCGCCGGTGCGAGCGCAGGAGACGCCGAATCTGCTCAACGTCCTCGCTTCGCGTATCTACATCGAGTGCGAGGATTCGGCACAGGGATTCAACCATCGCCTGTTGGCCGGCCTGCTGCGAGGCGCGACTGCGTGCGGCGCAGAATTGGCCAACTTCCAGCCGCTAGGGGTAGAGCCCGATACCTGGCCGCTGGTGGTCGCACGCCAGGAGGTGGACGGGGTGGTGATGTCGCTGGGCAATGAGTTCGATCAGCATCCGACATTCCCGGCGCCGGTGCCGGCGGTATTCATCTTCTCCGGACCCGAGGGGGCGGACGTGGTCACGGTCGACGACTTCGACGCCGGTATGAAGCTCGGAGCACATCTCGCCGCGCTCGGGCACCGGCACGTGGCCTATATCGGATTCATGAGCAACATGTCCATCAAGCGTCTTTACGGGCTGCGCTCCAGCCTGCACTCGGTCGGCGGTTCGGCGCCGGACGAATGTGTGTTCACGATGCTTCAGGGCGGCCCCGTCGATTTCTGCGGGTTCACCGATCGGCTCCTCGAAGCCGCACGACCCGGCAAGCGCGGCCCGAACGGAATCACGGCCCTGATGGTCTACAGCGACTTTTTTGCGGCGGTGGTGATCCGGCGCCTGCGCGAGCGCGGCGTGCGGGTGCCCGAGGACATCAGCGTGGTAGGCTTCGATAATGTCCGGCCTGCCGACTACGACGGCCCGGCCCTGACCACAATCGCCATGCCCCTG
>Ga0208091_1000349_pt1 | contig 9022 bp, 14 predicted proteins | sample LakMenEpi26Oct12_FD_150736 | JGI IMG/M metagenome (GOLD analysis project Ga0208091, IMG submission 150736) | Freshwater microbial communities from Lake Mendota, WI - 26OCT2012 deep hole epilimnion (SPAdes) | ecosystem: Environmental > Aquatic > Freshwater > Lake > Epilimnion/Euphotic zone ...
GGCCAGCAATTGCCGAAGCTGTGACGCGGACAGATGTGCCGGATTGAACAGCTTCGAGCTGCTCACCGCCAGTGAGAGATGTAGCCGCCGGAAGATTCGGGATCTGGATATTGCTCAACGTAGCGGCCCCGTCTGCGGAACTTGGTTAAAGTTATAAGGCAGACCAGCATTCGACGTAACCATTTTCGTCGTGCTTGTCAGCAAAGAACCAGCCGATAATACAGGATTAAGCTGATATGTGAAAGCCGTGGCTGTCGTAACAGTGATAGTATAGAAGCCGTTTGCAGTTGCTTCCGATAGTCCTTCGACCGTAATCTGATCACCTGTCGAAAGACCATGCGCAGATGGGCATGTAACTGTTGCAAGGCCAGCGCCATTAGAAGCAACAGACGTCAGCGGAATTGAAACATAATACGCAGAAACGGTTGTTTCATTTGTCTGCAACGGCATTACGGCGTTTTGATCAAGACCCGGCTGCTCGTTAAGGTCATAACGAGTGCCGCCAATTTCCTGCGTTACGCGATTGTCATCGGATTGAGTAACTCGAGGATCTCCACCCGGAACAGGAATGCCTGTTTGAGTATTTGTCGTATTTCCTTGAGTGATCCTATAATCAGTCTCAGCCGTCCCATAATCTTGAACGCGCGGGTTCAAAATCGGCGTCGGGTCCGCCGGTAACACGATGGCGCGCAACTGATTTTGTGGCACATCATTGCATGTGTCACAAACAAGAATGCGCTTATTAATCAGAGAAGCGCCAGCCCAATCAAACTGCCATTGAAGCTGATTGTGGTTATAGAGGATCCCGCATCTATCGCAGATACCAAACGCCTGCGGATTGCGCGAGCTTACTCGAGCGCGGCCATGCGGCCTCATCTCCAATACCCACTAATTTGAGGCGAAATATATTGATTCGCCGTTTCGACGTTTTGTGTCGCGGCAATCTGATATGCTTCGTCAGCCATCGCTTTCATGGGGGCGACTTTGTCAGGGGCCCAGATAACCGCAAGACGCTGTGCTAAACCATAGGCCATTGCTTCTAGCCAAATTGGCGGAATATTTAATTGCTGTGTGCCGTTCATATTGGCATCTTGAATGCGCTGAACAGCATAGTATTCCAGATATGTTTGAGCCCCAGTTGGCACAGGCCACAGAGTAATAGTCGGAGAAAGAAGGCGATCAAACCAAAATACAGTAGGAAATCCCTGCTGACCTTTATTTGGATACGACGCATATTCCGTGCGGCTGATCGGCATAATGATTCGATCAGTAATGCTGTTCCCATCAACAGTTCTGATAAAAGCATCAAGGATAACGACAACGCTCGGGTCAACAGGATAAATGGCGTCCCCAGCCGTTAATGACGTTTGGACAAGCTCAACCTGCCAAAGATTTACGCCTTGATTGCTCCAGCGCGTGAACATCATATTCGTCGCGAGACGCGCCGAATCCATATGTTCTTGAAGCAGAGCTGTCGGGCGAACGCCGATCAACTGATAGGCATAGATCGTAAGCTCGCCGAGCGACGGATTAAACGTGTATGTGCCGCTCGTTGACATGCGAGCCCCTTATATTAGATCGGGCCGTTGCTGGATTGCAGAACGGTCGCCGTAGCCGACCCGGATCCACTATTCAGAAGAACGCGGACATATCTCGGAGCGCCGGTGAAAACTCCATACTTCGCCGCAGCCGCGCCAACAAGATTCGAGTCAGAAGAACTCAACCAAGTGACGCTACCGATGGCGACAGGATCTGTCGGATCGTTCGGGTCATCAAGCGTCGTCTGCACGGTGTAATTGACGGTGCCACTGACGTCGACCTGAATGCTCCATGTCGCCGGGGCCCAATCATCGAGACGGATCCAATAGCTGCCAGCAACGCCGTTTGTGCCGACAGTGATGCCGGAGGCGCTTGTCGAGCCGCTTGTGACAATAGACGTCACTGTCGCGAAATCGAGCGTCGTGGCGACAGTGCTGCCGCTTGTGCCCGTCAGCGTTTCGCTGATCGATCCTCCAGTGAAGCTTGTGCCCGTCACGGTGAATGTGATGCCGCTGTCGTTACCGACATTGGTGATGAGAACACGTCGAGGCGTATCGAGATATGCGACGCCGCCGGTGACAAGAGATCCGTTAAGAGTTACAGCAGCCGCACCAGTCACCGTCTGACTTGTGGCAATGTTGTTGGCCGAAGCAGAAGCAAGAGGACCAACGGTCACAATAACAGGGCGCATTAGCTTTTTCCTTTCGTGCGCCCGGCTCTCGCAGCCGCAGCGTTATCAACTAAATTCGGATATGTGCGGCCAGCAGCGCGAGCCCTAGCTTTCGCCATCTTAACACCTTTTGCGCTTAAAGCCTTGTGCTTTACGTCTTTAGGTGCATCTTTTTCCCAAAATGGCTTGCTCATCAGCAATCCCACTTTCTGAGAGATTTATTGATCCGACTATTCGGATCTGCGGCTTTTGCGGAGCCGGTTAATTTCTTTTTCATGCCAGTCATGCGGGCACAAAATGAAGAACGGCGCGATGCGGATTTTTCGCTTTTCGCAGCCTGTTCTTTTGAAACAGGTGGCTTGAGATTATGGCCTTCAGCCTTCGCCGATGCGCGGCCCTTGGCGTTCAATCCGCCTTCAGGATTTTTACCAGCCTTACGCTGCCAAGCAGGGCTCTTCGCCATAACCGTCTCCTGAGAGATAGGCGGGGCCGAAGCCCCGCCATCGATCTTAGTAGTGCGACGCCTTACCGCGCGGCGTGCCGGCCTTAGCCGACGAGAAAACGCCGCCGCCCGAAGCGCGGGCCGGCTTCTTGCCCTTAGCCGCAGTCGACATGACGGCCTTGCCGCCCTTCTTCATGCAGCTTCCGCCCTTCTTGAAGCCGTCAGTCTTGTCATCGGCGTCCTTGATTGTCGAAGCCGGACCTTTGTAAGCACCCATTGTAGCCTCCATCACTCTATCGGCGAAATCTCTGCGCTGTCCGCGCCTAATGATTTCGCAAGTTCGTCCAAACTTAAACCGTCTTCGTCAGTCGCTAATTCTATCAGATGATCGATCAAAGCCAGAGCGCCAATAGCCTGCTGATGAACAGCAAACGCATTATCGCGCTGACGGACGATATCTTCTTTCTTAGCGAGCAAAGATTGTTTCGTGATCATGTTACGCCGCGTTCGAGACCATGATGTAATACGGCGTTCCAGCCGCAACAATCTTGATCACATGCGAAACAGCCGCAGACGACTGAGCACGGAAGATCGTGCCAGCAGACGGAGCCGGAAGATTCAGAAGCGAACCAACCTTTGTCGTGTTGCTGTCAGTCACGCGGATAAACGCCGCAGAAGCCGGGAGCGTAACGCCAGAGGCGAAGTTGCTGTCCAGTTGCAGAGCCGCAAGAGTGCCGCCCGGCGATGTAGCCGTGCCGCCAATTGTCGCGCGCAGAGCGTTAGCAGCGCCGGAGATTGTGCCGGTCGAATCAATTTCGGCGCTAATATGCGCACCGTTGATCGTGCCGCCAGCAGCAGCGCCGACACCGGTCACAACCGAGAACGCACGCAGTGTTTCACCCGAACCACCAGCGCCCGTGAAGGTCAGCTTGTCGTAGGTGAGACGCGTGTCGCCGCTTGTCGCAGCAACAGTCGCATAATTGGCGAACAGCTTCTGATCAGCTGTTGTGCCCATGCTGTAGGGAGCGGCATTTGTGCCAACGCCACCTAACGAGCCGGCAGCAGCAGAAGTGCCGTCGCCGATGTAGAAGCCGTTCGCAGACCATACCGGTCCTGAAAAATGTGTATCGGCCATGAGGCCCTCCGCTTAGTTGTTCGCAGCGATTCTGAGGTCGGGCTACCTACTGCGAAACACCAACCCACAAAGCAAAGACGGGGGCTTTCGCCCCCGCCGTTGGATCGATTACGCCACCGGGAAGGAGCCGAAAATCGAACGCCAGTTGTAGTAGCCGAAGCTGTAACGCTCGTAACCTTTGACAAGCAGATTGTCGGTAACAAAATCGACCTGCATATCGGTTTCGAACTTCACGCGCTCCATGTAGCTCAGGCCGTCGATGTTCGTCAGCAAGAACCACGCATAGGCGGACGTCAAGAAGTCGTTGACCATGTAGCCTTCCGGCAGACCGCCGGCAGTCATCATGATCGCGTTGACGTCGTTGTCCGCTGTGCCGGGACGCAGTTCCGTCTTTGTCAGACGGATCGCTGTCGGCTCGAGAGCCGGCGGCACAACAAGACGACGGCCACGAGCGAAGACCTTCAGGCCGGCCTGATCTTTGAAGTTCGTGCGGATCGCGATCATCGCGTTCAGCAGCGTGCTTTCGTTAAGATCAACGTCGACTGTGGGCTTGTTCGCAACAGTGCCGCCATCAATCGGATGGTTCGTCGCGCAGAGCGAGACGCCGTCACCACCAATGGAAGCATTATACGTCGTGGCCGTGTTGAGCACGTTCGCGCCGTAGATTTCCTTGGTCTGCTGGAACGACTCGATGAGGCCGAGGTTCGACGGCATAAACTGTGACTTATACAGGTTATCGTCGATGGCCTTGCGTGTAATCGAATAACCCAGAGCAATTTCTGTGTGCTCTTGGTTATAGACGTAACGCTCGCCGGCAGCGTTATCAAACGCCGTCTGCGCACCTTCGGTCTTCAGCTGAGCCAGACCCAAGAAACGCATTTCAGCGGTGCGCTCGAGCGCCATCTTGGAATCGTGCTTCGTGAAGATCTTGTCGTATTGAGATGGGATCATCTCATACTTGCCTTCAATACCCCGCAGGCCGGGGAGGAGAAGGTCTTTAATAGCCGAGAGATTAACAGCCATTGGTCCTTACTCCTTAAATGCCGTTGAAGTTACGCGGCAGAACCCAGTTAAACTGGACAATCGCCCAGTCGTAGGCCTGACCGTTCGACAACGTGCCCTGCGAACCGGGCGGAGCATCAACAATGCTCACAACCCGGAAGGGGTTGTAAGAAGAGTATGTCGCCGTGTTGAGGGTGCTCGAGTTGAGGTAGGTGGTCGACAGGCCATTGGCCGTGTTGCCCGAACCTGTGGTGAAGCCAATCGTGCCATTGACCGCGCCCAGCGCAAGGCCGGTGGAGTCTGTCTGGACAACGAACTTGGCGTTCGGATCGTTGATGATGTAGCCCTCAACCGTCTGGTTGGAAGCAACATCGCTGCCCGGCCAATAGTTCGACCAAACAGTGCGCTTCTGCGACGTCGAGAGATACTTGCAGCCAACGAAAACGCCGATGATCGGGGTATCCTGATCAGGGCGGCTCGCAGAGGTGCTCGGAGCAATCGCCACACCGCCACCGGCAGTCGGAATTACCGGATCACCGAAGAAAATAGCGGTAGCATTGTAAGCAATGCTAACGGCGATCTGCTCATACGTCGGGGCAGACCCGTTACCGCTGTATTGACGGAAACCGAAAGGCGCATCTGTATTCGCCATAACGGAATCTCCTTTTTACAGGAGGCTCTGTCATCGCGCGCCGGGGCGATTATAGAACCGGGAAAAGTTAATGCTCCACGCCGGGGGAGCTCAGGCCATTTTTCAGACTTGGCGTAATTATATATTGACAAGGCATAAAAGTAAAATGGTGCCGGCTATTCAGCCGATTTACGTCTCCAAGGACGTCCGTGGCCCTTATTTTTATTTTTGTATGTATCTGTCTGGCTGTGGCAGTTAGGGCAAATTAGCTCAAGATTAGTAATTATATTATTATTATAATTTCCATCTATATGCTCTAATTCCAAAATAATAGGTTTATTATTCCAATTTTCAATTCCGCATGTTTGGCACTTATGACCTCTAATTCTAGTTAAAGCCTTACGTCTCGAGGCATTAGTCTTATAAATATCTGGCTCTCCAGCCGTAAAAAGACGATCTAAATTAGAGGTGGTATATTCACGCTGACATGCATTTGAACAGAATTTTCCAAATGAAGAATAGTGATATCGTTTTTCGATACCGCAACCTAAACAAATAAAAGTTTCTGGTCTTAACGACATTGGAGCCCCCACCCGGATTTGCGCCGAGCTTTACCGCTTACAAGGCGGTTACATCGCTACCTATGTTTTGAGGGCGCGTCAAGAGCTCTCAATTTACCATCGAGAGCTCTACTATTAAATCACTTCTCTGGTATAGGCATAGCCTCGTAGGACTTCTTGATGTTCGGCCTGACGCGAGCGTCGTCACGGGTCATCGTGCCATCCGGTGTTCCTGCAATCTGCTGCTCCTTATGCCGCACCTGCAGACGAGCCTTGCGCAATTCAGCCGCGCGACGCTCGTCGATAATCTCGGTCGGGCACTGCATCAGGATCATGCCCTTGCGCAGAATCGTCTGGCTGTCTGTTTTATGCGGCATCATCCAAGGATGGCGAGCCGCTGGGACAGGCTCCCAGCCCGAACGCAAAAGCTGGATCTGATAGGCCGGATCTTCCTGACCCATCGTAGTGTGACGCTTCCATTCATACGTCCAGCCATCAGGGATCTCATCTAGCGGGATGTAGAAGTCATCCTGACCTTCGACAACGTCGCCAAGATGCTCTCGGAGCTGGGCGGCGCGCTTGGCGGCTGCAGCGCGGGAATCTTCTTCGCGCATAGGCGGTCTCATCGGGTTTTCATTTGCAGTCACTGTGACTTCTGTGACTGATTCTTCGACGGCTTCACGCTTCACTTTGGCGGCGGAAGCGAACTTGCCGGGACGACGAGAGATAGTTTCCATTTTCAATCCTTAATGGCCGTAACGGCCTTCTTTCTGCAGTAGAGCTTTATTCTTCGCGTATTCTTCAGGCTTCATGCCAAGCGCAGCCGCCGTTTCAGCTTCTGCCGCCGTCAGGCGCATGACATTCGGACGCGAAGATCCACGCGACACAGGTGCCGGCGAAGGCTGCACAGCGCGCTTTGGCGCAGCGGCAGTAGACATCGGGCTTTCAGCCGATGCGCCCGTGCCTTGCTCATCCATGTTCCTGCGAATGCCAAGACGCTGATCGATGAATGCAAAGTATTCATCCGAATCAGGCGCAATGCCGTCATCGATGGCGTCTTCGTGCGCGCGGAACATCTTGCGGATCTCTCGCTCGCTCTTCAGATGTTCGCGAGATTCGCGCATCCAAGTGGCCGAGCGCGGTGAAACCTGCGCAGCAAGCTGATCGACAAGATCACCCTGCGGGACAGGCTGCAGCGGCTCTTTTTCAGCGGCTTCAAGGCGCTCTTTCATCGCCTTTTCGCCCTTCTTCAGCTCAGAAAGCTGCTGCGCATTCATGTTGAGATCCGATTGGATCTCAGCAGCGCGCGCATAATCCTGAAGATTCATCGCTTCAGCATATGCATTCTTCAGTTGCTCTTTTCTGCCCTTCACCGTCTCGATTGCGTTGACGACGAGCTGATAATCCGAGTCGGATTTCTCAACATGAGCCTTTTGAGCGCGCGTTTGAGCCTCTTGAGCACGACGTTCAGCCTCTATGCGCGCATTTTTCTCGCGCTCGAGGTTCTTTTTCAGCTCAAGAATGCCTTCTTCAGGCGAAACTTCCTGCTTTTCTTCTTTTTTTGCTGATTTTTCTACTTTTTCATCAGCAATTTCGACTTCCGGCAGCGTTTCGTCCTGATTCTTCGCGTCGTCAAGCACGACATCAATACCATTTTCATCTTCAGCCATAGATTTTCTCCTTACCAAGCAGTGTCTGGCGTCGGGATGCGCATTTTCACCTGCGTATCGGATAGCATTCTGCAAAGAACGCCATTCACTGTGATGCTCCAACCATCGGACGGGCGGAAAACAAGCCAATCATGCAGCGCAAAGCTGGCGTTGTTGAACCACTGACCGTTATCGTCTTGGAATGCAGCCGGACCCATGCCCACAAGCAAGCCAACCTTACCCTGATATCGATCTTCATTGACCGTTTCGTCCGTCAGAATGATTCCGCTCTTGGTTTTGTTTGGCCGGATATAGACCGCAACGAGCACCTGATTGTTGAAGATTTCAATACCAGAGAGATCACCGAGATCCGTCAGCAGTTTTTCTTTCGGATCGATTTCATGTTCCATAACCATAGGAGGCATATCTTTTCCCTTCCTTACCGATACTTCTCTGCGCAAATCTTATCAGCTTCATCAATAAGATCGGCTACAGCTTTGAGGCCGGCAATTCTGCCAGCCAAATGCTTATATTCTTCGATTGATTCGACGTATCCGTTAGCCATAGGCTCTAACAGTCTCTCAATCTCAATCTGAACTAATTTTCGCAGCTCGTTTTGATAAAGCTGCGTTGTCGTCAACGCCATATCCAGTCCCCTTCACTGGCCTTCCTAATGTAATAACGGGGACCGCTTCAAGGAAGGGGCGAAGCGGTCCCCTATCGCGCTAATTGCTCAACGCGAATTACTTTTTGCCTTTCGCGATGTCTGTCTTCTGTAGACGACCTTCGCCGCTGGCGGCACCGGCTTCCATGTCCTTATAGGACTTGGCGACCTTGGTGATTCGGCCACCTTCTTTGCGGGCCGGAGCATCCTTGTGCTTGCTCGCAATTTCGGTCTTCTGCAGACGGCCTTCGCCGCTCGCAGCGCCAGCTTCCATGTCCTTATAGGACGAAGCCTTCTTGGTGATTCGACCACCGGCCTTGCGACCCGGAGGAAGCAGACCAGCGCCGGGCGGCATCGGAGGAGCGCCCATCGGCATAGCCGGCGCAGGAGCGCCAGCAGTCGGCATCGGCGGCATACCATCACCGCCAACCGGCGGCATCGGAGCTTCAGATGGATGTTTCATCGGTGTCTTATGTCCAGCATTGATGTTGATGACAATGTCGGTTTTCGCGCCTTTGCTTTTCGCTTTCTTGCCGCCCTTCAGAGCGTTAATCAAGCCGCCAGTCGCGCGCTTTGCACGTCCACCCTTCTTGTAGTTCTGCGATTTGCCGAACTCTGTCTCATCAGACGGAAGTGTGCTGCCGCTGCCGCCCTTGGCGATATCGCCCAAAGCCGCCTTGTCGCTGCTCGAATAGGACGACGTGCGGCCCTTGCCGACTTGGCTAAGATC
>Ga0208091_1000362_pt1 | contig 8721 bp, 5 predicted proteins | sample LakMenEpi26Oct12_FD_150736 | JGI IMG/M metagenome (GOLD analysis project Ga0208091, IMG submission 150736) | Freshwater microbial communities from Lake Mendota, WI - 26OCT2012 deep hole epilimnion (SPAdes) | ecosystem: Environmental > Aquatic > Freshwater > Lake > Epilimnion/Euphotic zone ...
GGTGAAGTGGAGCGGGAGTTGGGGAATAAGTAGAAGAAAAGGGTAACTACTCAGGACATGTCTCGCGACGGCAGAACCCGGTGGACGACTACGGCGACGACTACGGATAACGAGGAGAATTCCGAATTCGTCCACCGTAGTCGTCGCCGTAGTCGTCAACCGAAACGGAGAATAAGGAGATGCAAATGAAGCAGTTCGTATTCGTGGGTGTCTTGGTTATGAGTCTGGGGTTGGGCCTGTCGGCCCAGGCCGACGTGACGCTGTCGAAAATGTTCACCGATCACGCCGTGCTGCAGCGCGATCTGCCGGTGCCGGTCTGGGGCACGGCAGAACCGGGCGAAAAGGTGACGGTCAAACTGGGCGTCGCCCAGGCTGCGACCGAGGCCGACGCCCGCAGCAACTGGTCCGTCCGCCTGCCGGCCCAGAAACTCAACGCCACCGGCCAGGACCTCGTGGTCATCGGCAAGAACACGATTACCGTCAAGGACGTGCTCGTCGGCGATGTGTGGCTGTGCGGCGGGCAGTCGAACATGTGGCTCCCGCTGAAGGACTGCGACTCCAAGTCGGACATCCCCACAGCCGACTACCCCATGTTGCGACGCATCGGGGTGGTGGTCTGGCTCGGGAACAGTGCAAGATTTGACGAGAAGCCTCTGTGGGTGCCCTGTACTCCCACCAACGCCGGCAGCTTCAACGGCACGGGTTTCTACTTTGCGCGCCGCATTCAGAAGGAGACGGGCGTGCCCATCGGCCTGATTGATACCAGCATCGGCGGTTCGCCGATCGAAAGGTGGATTCCAGCCGAGGGCTATGCGCTCGAATCAGCGGTGGCAGATTTGCCGGCTTCGAAGAATGGGAAAGAGTATACCAGTGACTTCTACAACAGCATGATCAAACCCGTGGTTCCCTTCGGCATCAAAGGCGCGATCTGGTATCAGGGCGAAGCGAACGCCCATACCGGCAGACTCTACGACTACAAGATGCGGGCATTGATCAAGGGCTGGCGCAAGGTCTGGAATCAGCCGCCTGCGCCGGGATCCGGCGTGCCATGGGGCGAATTCCCCTTCTACTTCGTGCAACTTCCCCCTTGGGACAACACCGCCAATCCGGCCGGCACGGGTGAACGGAGCCAGGCCGGACTCCAAATTGCGCAGATGCGGAGCCTGCACATGCAAATCACCAACACGGGCATGGCGTCCACTTACGACATCGGCGCCGGCGGCCTCCACCCCTATAACAAGTTTGACATCGGCGAGCGTCTGGCCCTGTGGGCCTTGCGTAACGAATACGGCCAGAAGAACCTGGTGGTCAGCGGCCCGATCTACAAGGCGCTGAAGATCGAAGGGAACAAGATCCGTATCTTCTTCGATCATGTAGGCAGCGGGCTGATGGTCGGACGGAAGTCCGGTCGCGAGCCAACCGTGGAGGTCAAGAACGCCACGCCGGGCCGGTTCGCCATTGCCGGCGACGACCAGAAGTGGGTCTGGGCCGACGCGGTCGTTGATCCTGCGGCCAACTCAGGACTGGCGGCTGACACGGTCGTGGTCTCCAACACCAACGTGCCCAACCCGGTGGCCGTGCGCTATGCCTATGGTTACGGTGGCAACCTGTACAACAGGGAGGGGCTGCCGGCTTCGCCCTTCTGCACGGACCAGTGGACGCTGTTGCGGCCTGAAGGAAAGAAGCTTCTGCTCCTCCAGGGGTGGCCGCAAACCTGGGACACCGAGTTCACTCTGCAGGCGCCTGATGATACGACCGTCGAAGGAACGGTTCGCGGCGGCAAGCTCGTGAAGCTGCGGGTGACCCCGGCCGCGCGGCGGGCCGACGTGGTGGTGGCGGCCCCGTACCATGATCCGCTGGCCTTTGAAGCCGATCCCCCCGGCGGCGAAGCGCCGTTGTCGGTTCGTTTCGACGCGACACAGGTCACGAGCGACGCAGGCAGGATCGTTTCGTACGAATGGGATTTCGGCGACGGCCGCACGGCCAAAGACGTGACGGCAACGCACGTCTACGAAAAGGTTGGAACCTATATGGCGACTTTGCGGGCCAAGGCCGGGAATGGGGAAACGGAGGTCGCGAGCCGCGTCATTACGGCGACGACCGTGGATACAACCGCGCCGACCGTTGTCGCCGTGACCGCTCCAGACCGGCCCGGACGTGGCGTCGTTGTCACCTTTAGCGAACCCGTGCGGCAGGAAGAGGCGGAGGTGGCTGCGAACTATACGATCGAGCCGGGAATCAAGGTGGCGTCGGCTTCGTTGAGCGCGGACCGAACGAGGGTGACCCTGACCACGTCGCCAATCCCCGGGCTTGGCGAGTATTCCGTCACAGTGAAGAACATCCGCGACCGGGCGAAGAAGCCCAACCTCCTTGCCGAAACCCGAAAGACGTTTCGATACGCGCCACTGTTCGCGTGGTGGAAGCTGAACGAAGGAGACGGATTCGTTGCGGCGGACTCGTCGGGGAACACGTTCGATGGCGCTTTGATGGATGGCGCGATCTGGACGAACGTGGCGGGACGCGTCGGGCCGAAATTCGCAGGGAGTTTTGTGAAGTGCGAGACAAGCCTGGAGGGGTTGGCCGTGCCGTTCTCGATCGCCTTCTGGGTCAACCCGGCGACGGCCCAGGTCTGCGATGTGGTGAACATCTTTGGCAACATTGGCTACGCCGCAGGCGGTGTTTTCGGGATGATGATGCAACAGGAACACAAGACCAACCGGTACACATTCGTTTATGCCGACGGGAAGAAGAGTAGCGGGCCGGGATCGGTGCGCCTGGATGCCGGCCAGTGGCAACATGTAACGATCGTGTGCGACACTGAAAAAGACTTTTGTTACGTCAACGGCGTGGAGCAGGCCAGCGGCAAGGGGCTGGGGAGTTTTGCGCCCAATTTGAGCCAACCATTCTGTCTGCCGTTTAACTATCTGCCTAACGCGCGTCAATTCTACGGTCTGCTGAGCGATTTCCGCATCTACCGCACGGCGCTCTCGCCGGCCGAGGTGCAGGCGGTGATGAAGGAGTAGATGAGCGACATCGGCACAGCGCTTCAACTGGAGCAGGTTTCCAAGCGGTACACGGGCATGCTGGCCGTGGATGGCGTGGATTTCGATGTCCGCGCCGGCGAAGTGCATGCCCTGATCGGCGAGAACGGCGCGGGCAAGTCCACGTTGATGAACATCATCGCCGGCGCGTTCGCGGACTACACGGGGCGCATTCGGATTAGCGGCCAGGAGGTGGCGCTGCATTCGCCGGTCGCTGCGAAACGGCACGGCATCCAGATGATCCATCAGGAGCTGAGCCTGGCCCGGACGCTGAGCGTGGCCGAGAACCTGCTGGCCGGACGGTTGCCGGCGCGCCATGGGATTTTGGACCGGAGGGCGCTCGGGGCGGAAGCGCGCGCCCTGCTCAAGCGGGTCGGACTCGACTCGCTGGATCCTGCGACGCTGGTGGAGGACATCGGCCAGCACGAGGCGCAACTGGTCGAGATCGCCAAGGCGCTCGGGAACCGACCTTGTATCCTGGTTATGGACGAACCGACCTCCGCGCTCAGCCGCGACGAGGTCAAGCACCTGTTCGAGATCGTCCGCAAGCTGCGGCGGCAGGGGCTGGCGATCGTCTATATCTCGCACCATCTGCCCGAGATCCTGGAAATCGCCGACCGGGTGTCGGTGATGCGCGACGGCAAGAAGATCGCCACACGGGAGATGTGTGACGTCACGCAGGCCGACTTGGTGGATATGATGGTGGGCCGCGCGGCTGCCGCGGATTTGTACTCCCGCAAGGCGCGCCCGGTGCCAGGCAAGGAGAAGCTGCAGGTCCGGGGGTTGACCCGCACCGGCGTGTTTCACGATGTTTCGTTCTCAGTCCGCTGCGGGGAGATCCTCGGCATCGGGGGCTTGGCGGGATCCGGCAGGACCGAACTGGCGCGGGCTTTGGTGGCGGCGGATGCGCCGGACGCGGGCGAACTCCTGCTCGACGGATGTCCGATCCGACCGAAGCGCCTGAGCGATGCCATCCGCCTGGGGATGGCGTATCTGCCGGAAGATCGCAAGTCTCTGGGTTTGGCACTGCGACTTTCGTCTGGCGAGAATCTCCTGGCCGCGTTGATTCCGAGGCTGACCCGGCGCTGCCACTATTCCGCCCGCCGCGGCGCCGGCACGTTGAGCCGATTGATGGGGCTGTTGCAGGTTCATCCTTCCGACCCGCAGGTCACGGTCCGCAACCTGTCCGGCGGCAACCAGCAGAAGGTGCTGCTGGCCAAATGGCTTGCGGTCGAACCGCAAGTCCTGATTCTCGACGAGCCGACGCGCGGCGTGGATATCGGGGCCAAGGTCATCATTCACCGCGCCATCGAGGACGTGGCGGAGCAGGGGAGCGCCGTCATCCTGATCTCCTCGGACCTCCCGGAACTCGTCTCGCTGTCCGACCGCGTCCTGATCCTGCGGCACGGCCGGATGATTCGCGAGCTGCCGCGGGAGGCGCTGAGCGAGGAAGCCGTGCTTCTGGCCGCCAACGGGGGGATGGGGGATGCCTGAGCGCGTACACTCCCCCACCCGCTCGCTGGGCGGGCTGTTTCACCGGGCCGGCATCTTCGGCGCCGTGGCGCTGATCCTGGTGATCGGCGCCCTGGTGAGTCCGAAGTTTTTCACGGCCGGCAATCTGCTGAACACGGTGGACAGCGTCATGCTGCTGGGGATCGTGGCGGTCGGCGTGGCGTTCGTAACGTATTCGGGGCATTATGCGGACCTGTCCGTGCCCACCACCATGGCCTTTTCCGGCGTGATGGCGGTGGAGATGCTGCGCTTCGGGTTCGTGCCGGCGTTGCTCGCCGGGCTGGCCACCGGATTGGGCATCGGGCTGGTCAATGCGCTGATGGTCGGCAGACTCCGCGTGAATCCGATCATCTGGACCCTGGCGATGTCCTATCTGACCATGGGCGTGATGCGCTGGCTCTGGTCGAATCAGCAGATCTATCCGGACGTGAAGGGCGGCGATACCGGCGCGGGAAGACTCTTCACGGAGCTTTATCGGCATGAGGTTCTGAGTCGAATCCCCCTGCCCATGGTCATTCTGGCGCTGTTCGCCGTGGCGGGGCATTACGTGCTCACGCGGACGGCCTTCGGGCAGCAACTCAAACTGGTGGGATCGAATCCGTCCATGGCCGCCATGACCGGCGTGCGGATGCCCCGGACGGTAGGCTTGGCCTTTGTGCTCTCGGCGCTGGCGGCTTCGGTGGGCGGCATTCTGATCACCTCGCTCTCCAAGGTGGGCGCTTACTACAACGGCGAAGGCTACGACTTCGACGCCGTCACGGCCGTGGTGCTGGGCGGCGTGATGTTGACCGGCGGACGCGGCAGCATGCTTGGCGTGCTCGGCGGCGTGCTGATGCTCGGCCTGATGAGCAACATCCTGACGCTGCTGGGCGTGGACACGTTTGCGCAGCGGATTGTCAAGGGTGCGGTGTTTCTGGCTGTGGTCGGGGTCAGCAGCCTTCTGGCCCGAAGAATGGGGCGTGACGATGCGTAAGGAACGGATCACCTCTTTGCTCGCGGCCCTGGATCGCCACCGGATCTATGTGCTGCTGGCGCTCGTGTTTGCGATCATGCCGTTCGTGGCCCACGGCTTCGGCACCGTCAACAATCTCACCACCGTGCTGAAGTCTTCGTGTTTGAACGCCACGGTGGCCATCGGCTTCACGCTGGTGCTGATCTGCGGCGAACTGGATCTGACCATTGGCGCCACGTTGACGCTGGGCGCCATGCTGACGATCGGGTTGCAGCCGCACCTGGGGCGGCCGGGGAGCTTCGCGGTCGCCGTGGCGGCCGGCGCGCTGGTGGGCCTGTGCAACGGCCTGATCGTCACGAAGGCCCGTGTGAACTCCTTTATCGCGACGCTGGGGAGCATGACGATCCTGCAGGGAATCCTTTACATCTACAGCCACGGCTCCTCGGTGAGCGTGACCGGTCCTGCGGATTTCAGGCTGGCCGACTTTCTTGAAAAGCCGCTCGTTCCGCTGCTCACACCGCGGGTGCTGATCACCGTGGCGCTGGTGGCGTTCGCGCAAGGCGTCTTGACGTGGACACGGATCGGGCGCAACTTCTTTCTGGTCGGTGGGAACCGGGAGACGGCCTGGTTCTCCGGCGTCAACCCGGCCCGTTACGTCGTCGGGGCGTTTGTGGTGTCGGGTGCGGGCGCCGCGGTCGGCGGCGCGTTGTTCGGTTTGAGCATGTGCTCCGCGACGCCGAATCTCGGCGCCAGTTGCCTGATGGACGTGATTGCCGCGACGATTGTCGGCGGCACGGCCATGACCGGCGGCAAGGGAAGCGTCTTGCGCAGCGCGCTCGCCGTGCTGACCTTCACGGCCATGTTCAATGGCTTCAACGCCCTGGGGTTTCCCAGCGAGTTGAAAATACTGATCGCCGGCCTGGTGCTGGCGCTGGTGGTCATACACGAGGCGGCGGCCGCCCGGCGGCATGAAAAGGCCCGGGGGCGGCGGCCGATGTTGATGGAAGAACTGCGGAGAAAGGCTCCGCCACAAGAAAGGGAGAGCGGAACATGAAGAGTCAGATCAGGAATACGGTGGTGCTGCTGGCGGCGGGCGCGATGCTGGCGGGCGTCTCGGGTTGCGGCAAGCAGCAACCCGCAGCGGCAGGTGCGGGCAGGGCTGATGCCGCGGCCAACCTGGCGGAGTCCCTGAAGGTTGATCTGTCGGGACTCAAGTCGCAGGACGGTCAGCCGTTGCTGCTGGCGCTCGAAACGAAGCCGCCGCCGCCGCGCCCCCAGGATCCGGACGCGCTTCCGGAGACCGACCCGGGCCACTGGTACGACATGGAGTATGCGGGCTGGAACACGGCGAAAGAGAATATTCCGACGTCGCCGAAGGATGGCGCCATCGGCAAGCGCGTGATCGCCATCATCAATGGCGACCATCCGTATCTGACCGCCTACAGCGCGGGCCTGAAGAAAGTGGCCGAGGCCTATCGGATGAAACTGCGGATTCTCTCGCCCAACTGGAAGGTGGACGTGCAGAACCAGATGCTCGACGAAGCCGTGAACGAGAAGCCGGACCTGATCATCCTGATCGCGCTCGACGCGAAAGTGGCCATCCTGCAGGTCCGCAAGGTCAACCAGGCGGGCATTCCGATCATCCTGAGCAATATGCACCCGGACAACGAGGCCATGCGCTACGCCATCTGCTGGACCGGGCCGGATGACTGGGGGCAGTTCCGCATGCTGGCCAAAGTCTGGGCGGACAAATTGAACCGCAAGGGCGGCGTGGCCTATGTGCGGCATGCGCCGGGCGGATCGCCCTTCTTTGCGCGCACCTTCGGGCCGGTCAGCGAACTGACCGCCTATGCGCCGGACATCAAGACACTCGACATGCAGGCGCCGGGATTCGAGGCGGCCAAGACGCAGCAGGTGGTCTCGGACTGGATCATGCGGTTCGGGGACAAGCTCGTCGGCATTTGCGCTGCGGACGATTCGGCGCAGGCCATCGGCATCGTGGAGGCCTGCAAGAAGGCGGGCCGGAGCGACATCGTGGTGGTGGCCGCCGGCAACAGCAAGGTGGGCATGGATGCCGTCAAAGCGGGCGAGATCCACGCGATCACGTATCAGTCCGCCGAAGCCGACGGCGCCGTGGCGCTGAAGGCTGGTGCCGACTGGTTCAACGGCGTGACGGTGGAACCGGTGCGTTACCTGCCGAAACACGTCATAACACAGACGGACGTGGACACGTTCCAGCCGGCGCAGTGGTAGGTCTAGCATGAACTCACGCGAACGAGTATTGACCGCATTTGCCCATCGGGAGCCGGACCGTGTTCCGTTGTGGTTCGGCATGTCCCCTACGTTCGTCGCCAAGGCTCTGAACGAATTGGGGCTGAAAGACGAGGAGGCTTTGCGCCGCCGGCTCGGCGACGACTTCAGGCGTGTCTTCGCCGCGTACGACATCCCCAAAACGCCGCTTCCCCAGGGGGTGGTCAGTCGCACGATCTTCGGGGTGAACCGGTTGGGATACGAGTACGGGCAACCGGCCTCGCATCCGCTGGCGGACGCCTCGCTGCGGCAGATTCACGACTATCCCTGGCCCGATCCGGCCTGTGTCAATGTCTCGGGAATCCGGGCGGCGGCCAAAGCCCGGCGTGATGAGTTCGCCATTCTGGGGGGCGATTGGTCGCCCTTCTGGCACGACGCGATCGATCTGCTGGGCATGGAGAACCTCTATCTGAAGATGTACGACGAGCCGGAACTCGTTGACGCACTGATGACGCACCTGGTGGATTTCTATGCCGGGTCGAGCCGCAGGATCTTCGACGAAGCCGGCGATCTCATCGACATCTTCTTCATGGGCAACGACCTGGGCAGTCAGACCGGCCCGCTGCTGGGCTCCGAGTTGTTCGGGCGGTTCATTCTGCCGCATCTCAGGCGGCTGATTGATCTCGGGCATGACTACGGTCTGAAAGTGCAGATGCACTGTTGCGGCGGGTTCGCGCCGCTGATCCCGCAGATGATCGAGGCAGGGCTGGATGCTTTGCATGCGATTCAACCTGATTGTTGCGGGATGGAGCCGCAGGAACTCAAGGCTCAGTTTGGCGATCGCATCGTGTTCAACGGCGGTATTGATTCTCATCATGTCCTGATCGATGGCACACCCGCGAGCGTCCGCGAGGACACGCGGCGGGTGCTGGAGATCATGAAGCCCGGCGGCGGATTCGTGGCGGG
>Ga0208091_1000384_pt1 | contig 8312 bp, 16 predicted proteins | sample LakMenEpi26Oct12_FD_150736 | JGI IMG/M metagenome (GOLD analysis project Ga0208091, IMG submission 150736) | Freshwater microbial communities from Lake Mendota, WI - 26OCT2012 deep hole epilimnion (SPAdes) | ecosystem: Environmental > Aquatic > Freshwater > Lake > Epilimnion/Euphotic zone ...
CTCGCGACCGTCACGGTGGACGGCGGGGGAGTCGTGACCGTCAGTCAAACCAGGTGGGGGCCGATTGACGACTTGCCGGGAACCGCGCTGTATAACTACTCGATGAACAGTGCCAGCACGACCGCACAGACGGACTACTGGGATCTACTTGCGACAGGCAAGGGAAAACAGGCGGGTGGCGTCACCGACCTCGCGCCGACTTACGACTCCGTTCAAGTTGCTGGTTATGGCGGGTGGGCGCGATTTATTCAGGATGGCACCAACCTCAAGATTTTCGCTCGCGGAACTACAATGAACTCCGTCGGGCAGATTACTTATATCGGGCCTGAATATGTAGCATTTAACAGGCCCGTTGTCTGCGAGACTACCGTGGACGTGCTCGTGGGGCTGCGGCTGAACGGCACTGAGTTGCAAGGGCAGTACAGAACGATCACGGTGAACGCTGTGGCAACACCTTCCCCTGAGTGGGTGAAGCTGATCGACCTGACAACCTCTGGAACGACGATAGATGTCTCGTAGGTGATTCCGCCCGCCCCGTAGGCGCGCATCGCAGTCAGCTCGGCGTGTAGGTGATCCGCTTCGCAGCCGCGAACGAGTTTTTCCAGACCGGCAGACGCTCCGGCACGATGGCAATCTGCTCCTTTTGCGATGCGCCTTTCAGGTATTGCAGCGTTTTCCAAGTGTCGTCGTCGATCTCCTTTCCGATCAATCCGGTCAGCCATCCCTTTTGCGCCCTCGTCACCCCCAAAAGAGTCAGTTGCGCCGAGTTAAAGCCGATTCCGTTTTTTCCAATGGAGTGAAGGTTTTCGCGTGTCAGGATCATTCAGTCCATTTCCACCCACCCCGCACGCTGGCAAGCGAAATGTCGTTGACGGGACGCTCCAAACCGCGAAACGTCACGCCATGAACTCCCTGCAACGCTTCATCGCCGACAACAACCTCGACGGCAACGCCGTGCTGTCCTGGCTGCAAACCGCCATCCCGAACCAGCCTGTGTCGGACATCTGCCAAACCCCCGCCGACGTGTGCGAAAGCGACGCCGTTCGCGCTGTGGCCGTGATGATGGAGCACAAGCGCAGGAGGGCGAAGTGAGCACGTTCAGGGAGAGGCTGGACAAGATGGTGAGTCTCGAAGCCGGAAAGACGGACATGAAAGCCATCTGCTTTGAACTCGCTCTTGCGTTGATGGAATGCAGTCACGCCCGCGCTGCGATGCGAATCGGAATGGCGAAGATCGCTGAAGTGGATGCGTACGCGCTCGCCCTCGAACTCGCCAGCGAGACCATAAACGCCGTAGTGACGAAAGAGAGAGCGCCGTGAGACGTTCGCCGCTGCGCCGTGTCAGCACCAAGCAGTCCGCCCGGCTCCGCATCTACGCCAAGCTGCGCACCGAATACACATGAACATCCATCGCTCGCTTGCGCTCGTAATTTTCTGACTTGACTACAAGCCGCTTGTGCATAAATTCTATGAATGAATCAAAAACTATTTCACGATACTTGGCAAAAATTGGTGCGCGAGGCGGGATGTCTGGAACTGGCGATTCAAAGCGCCGTCCAAAAGAGCACTATCGGAAGGCCGCTCGCGCAAGATGGAGCAAAGCGATCAAAGAAAGTCAGCCGGTGCCGAAGCCCAGAGCAAGTGCTTTCTGATTTCTGGAAGCGGGTGGACATCCGAGGGACGGGCGAGTGCTGGATCTGGAAAGCCGGAAAAAACGGGAAAGCAGCATCAAGTCAATACGGCGTGATGTGGATCGGTTCAAAACGACACAAAACACACCGTTTTGTTACTGCGATCTCTCACGGCGAAATAGACAACAAAAACCGATTCGCGCTCCATAGGTGTGACAATCCACCGTGCTGTAACCCTCACCATCTTTATATCGGAACACCCAAGCAAAACTCAGCCGACTGCAAGAATAGAGGAAGGCTTAATTGCGACCGCGGGTCAGATCGCTATTGCGCAAAGCTGAATGAGGCTCAGGTCGCTAGAATCAAAGCAGAAGCGCCATTCCGCCTGCGCGGATGGGGAAGAATGATCGCCAGAGAATTTGGAGTTGGATTCTCTGCCGTAAATAACATCGTAATGGGTCGCAGATGGAAGCACATCCAGCCACCGCCACCCCGCACAGGCGCGGGCGATGGGGCTGCTGAAATAAGTTGACGGGGATTACTGGGGAGGTATGGTCGCGGTGCCGTGAACAACGGCGGCTGCGTTGAAACAGTCAACCCAAGACAACTTTGCCCGCCTCGTGCCGCAGTCATTCGACTCGGTTTCAACCACGGGGCGGGCTACCCTTGCCGAAATATGAGCGCAACCAACCGCGGAGCGATCCGCCGAGAATCAGACTTCTACGCCACGCCGCTGTCGGCCTTCACCCCGCTACTGCCGTATCTGGACAAGGCAGCGCATCACTGGGAACCAGCCTGCGGCGACGGACGCCTCGTTGACTCCATGAGGCAGCACGACATCGAGTGCGACGGAACCGACCTGAACAGCGGACACAACTTCCTCGAATCCACCAGACAGGTGCCCGTCATCATCACAAACCCTCCGTACAGCCTCGCCTTCGAGTTCTGCGTCAAAGCCGTCACGCTCGCACCCGAGGTCTGGATGCTTCTCCGGCTGAACTTCCTCGCCAGCCAAAAACGGCGAACGTGGTTTATCGGAAACGAGCCGTCCGCCCTGTTCGTGCTCAGTCACCGCCCGTGCTTCACCGACGACGGCAAAACCGACGCGACAGATTATGGGTGGTATTTTTGGGGATCTCGGCACAAGGGCATCATCCACCTTTGAACCGATGAAGCTCCAACCCGAACTCCTGCTGGTCGAGCCGATCCCGCTCATCCCGCTCCGCATCCTCCTGTTTCTGTTTTCCGTCTCATCCGGCGGCGGTGAATGCACGCCCGGCAACGCAGCCATCATGCGCGCTGTCGGGATCAGCAAGAACACCCTCACCAAATGGATGCGATGGCTCAAGAAGCGGGGCTGGATATTCCGAGTCGCCAGAACACAAACCGGAAACCAGCGCATCTACATCCGTGTTCCACACCGCCTCAGACCAGCAAAACCAGCCTCCGTTGTAGCCACAACCGAGGCTCAATTCAAGGTCGTTTAGGGCATTCCCGATTCCCAACAGGGGGGCGACATCGGGATTCCCAAGGGGATGGAGTAAACTGGGACATCGGGAATCGCTCCCAACAGGTTCAAACGCCCCTTGGCTCAAAGAAAATCCCTCGCGCGGATTCTTCCTCACTTTTTACGGTTCTTCCGTGGTCTGGTCGGTGGCTTCGCGGTTTGGTGTCTGAGCCGTACCAGCCAGCAATGTTCCACAGCGCGCGTACGGTACGCCTCACCAATGCCTCACCAGCCCACGTACGCCCCCGATACACCCAAATACCGCCAAAGGGCACGCCACGAGGCTGCCATGAAGCGGTACGGCCATGTACGGGCACGGAGGGCAAGGCTGGCACGGTACGGCCTTGGAGCGGCCACGGAGATGCGCAGCCTTGGAGCGGCAAAGGTAAAGCCGAAAAGTCGCCAGAAATTTTTTGGAGGCGGGGTAGCTTATAGAACGCCATTACGCATTCGCCCCCACCTCCCCACCCTCCTCCCCTTCATCCATGCCAGCCAGCGCGTGCAGGCCGTACCGCTGGCCCACGCTGCTGCATATGGTGGCCCTTGTTGAGACTGGACACCACAAGAGCAGCGCGAGCGTGTTCCACGGCGTGCGGTACGGCGGCTTGAACCTGTTGAGGGGCTTAACATCCTACAACAGCCAGCATGTAAAATGGATGTTCCACAGCGGGACGGGACGGAGCGGATGATATGCGACCACGGCGACATTGACAGTGCCGGAGTGGACGAGCGCGGGATGTTCCACAGTTCCACGTGGAACGTTCCACAGTGCAAGCTAGATGTTCCACAGCATCCCATTTCTAGCTATCTTCCGTAGCTGGCGAGACTTGCGCAGGCAATGCGGCACCGTTTGCCGTGCCGGCTCATCGCGTGCGCGGGAGTGATGTTGTTCGGTGCCGTGCGGCGACGGTGTGGCCTGGTTGTCGGTGTGGCGTGCTTTGCCCGTGCTTTGCCCGTGTACGCGAAAAACCCGGCGCGCGTGAGGCGTGCCGGGTTTTGTGGGTGCGGGCGTGCGCTAAAGTCCTAGCTTTGCGAGCATATCAGGGGCTTCCCGGAGCAGGTATTTGCGCGCGTGGTGGCGTTCCTCATCCGGTGACAGGCGGGCCGTGCGGTTGCGCCGGCGAGCGTTGCGGGCGTCGTATAGCTCGCACATCGTAGCCGGATCGCGGTTGATGCGCACGGCGGCGACGGCTTGCCACACGCGGGCGTTTGAAGCGCGGAGAAGCGCGACGCTCACTTGTCCCCCTTTCCGGCGAGGGCGGCGAACGTGCGGGCGTAGGTTTCCAGCGCTGGCCCGGTCAATCTGGCGAGCTGCAAGGCGGCATCTGCGAGCATTCCGCGCAACGCGGCGATCTCCGCGGCGGGATCGCCCATGCCGGCGCACGCGTTGACGCAGGCGACGATCCGGCGGGCGTTGCTGTCCATCTCATCTCCGGTCCGTTTCGTGATACGTCCGGCGTCCGCGACGAGGTAACCGTCCGCGGCGTGGATAAGGCGGCACCCGTGTTGTGGGAGGTCCGCGCTATGATGCCACGGCTCCGGCGTGTGCTGGCTCGCGGGCCGCTCCACGATAGCGATCGCGTCCCCGCGCTCTATCGCGGCGGTGACGTGATGGCGGAGACGCATCAGTGGGTGCCCTGCATCGCGGGCCGCGTTGGTCTGTGTTGTGGATGTATTCACGAGCGGAGATTGGCGGATTCCGCGAGTGTTGTCAACGTCTATTTCGCGGAAATCGCATTTTCTTTTTGCTGTGTAGTCGCGGCGTGACTACGCCACACGCCAGACTCGCACGCCGTCGCCCTCGCGCTGCGTCGCGGTTTTCCATTTTCGTGATCGCCCCCACGACATAAACGCGCTTGCTTTGGCTCGGTCGGCGAGGAGTGTTGAATCACCCGGAAGCATGCCGTGCAGTTCATCGTACCAACGCGCGCGTCTCGGCTTTGGTGTGCGTGTGGCAATGTTTGCAGCCCGCAAGTTAAATCCGATTTCTGGATCGGTCGCGCGCAGTTCATTGATCCAATGTTGCTCGCGCTCAATGAGAACGACGGGCGCGCATCGTTCGAGAATCTCTATGGCAAAATTGATCTTGCCGGCGGCTCTGATTGCCTTGGCGATCATGGATGTATCAGAGGCCGCGCCGTGATCGCCGTATCGGCGAGCGATGTCTTTTGATGCTCCAACGTAAATCTTGCCGGTTGCTTGGCAGCGCAGTTTATACACTCCACACACGCCGCTCAAAGGGTTGCGCGTCCGCACCGTCGGTCCCGTGGGGAGTGGAATATCGTGCGAGATCATTTGGACGATTTCCGTTTTTTGAGCCGCGCGAGAATGCCCTCCTCGGTAACAGGCCACTGGCGGCGCTTGCTGGCAGCGCGCTCTATGTCCCAATAGCAGCGCGGCGGAATATCGAGGACGGCGGCGCACTCGGCCTGGGTCAAGCCAAGGCGTTTACGCTCGGCGATGAGTTGATCGGTGAATGTGACGGGTTGTGGCGGTTGTTCTGTAATCATGCCAGTGACGCTACATGCCCCGTCTTTTTCGTGCAAGCGGATTCCGCAAATTGCAAAAAGCGATTTCCGCGAACATTGGCACGGACTTTGCTTGGCGACTTCCGCCGACTTTCTGCCATAGGTAAAACGCGGATTCCGCGCATTGCTGGCACGGGCTTTGCTTGCGAGCCTCTGAAATTATTTGCGATTTCCGCGAAATAGTAGTTGCGCGATTTCCGCGAGTGATTATTCTCCGCCTCGTTCAGCAGTGCATCCCGCACGGCTGGCGTAACTCCGAAAACTCCAACTCATCCCGACAATGAAAAAGACACTAACACCAGAACAGACAGCAAAGCGCGACGCACGCCGCGCAGCATTCCAGGCGCTCGCAAAGCGTATCGCAGCCATGACACCGACGGCGCGCGAAGCACTCGCGGCGCAATCCCCCATCGTCAACGTTGAGGGCCGGATGCTCTCCGCATTCAATCAGTGCATGATCGCGATGCAGATTCCATCCGCGACGGTCGTTGGCGGTTTCCGGCAATGGCTCAAAGCGGGCCGCGCGGTGATGAAAGGACAGCACGGCGCTTCCATCTGGGTGCCATGCGGCGCGAAGACGACGGACGCAAGCGGGGAACAGTCCACCGAGAAAACGTTCTTCACGTCCGGGACCGTCTTTGATGTTTCGCAGACCGAGGCGATCGAGGACGCGAACGAGGACAGCGCGCCCGGCACTTGGGCCGACGTGATCGAAACCAACGCAGCACTCCAGCCCGCTTAATTTCCAACTCATCCCGACAATGAAAAACACGATCAACCCCACCGCCCTTTATTGGGCATCATTCAACCGCTTCGAGTTGCGTATCTCCGGCGAATGCGTCATGGAATGCTCGCACTCCGGCCCTTGCGACGGCGACGTTGCGCGCCACGCCCCTAAGGTCCGCGCGCAAATGGAGGCCGACAACTTCACGAATCGCCCCACGCCGGACAGCATCCGCGCGGAGCTGAAAGAATATGGCGCATGGGACGCGGAGGAACTGGCGGACGACGATCAGAATTGGCTCCGGCTTGTCTGGATCGCCGCTGGCAACGTCGCGGATGAGAAAAGCCCAGATTGCACGGCTCCCGTGCCCGCCTAGCCCGTTCCCGTCGCTCTCCGGCATCTGTGCCGGGGAGCGAGGGGAGCGAGCCAATTCCGGCAGACTCCACAAACCAAAAAACACACAGCCGCACGGCACACTAAAATGAAAACACTGAACCGCAAAGACAACAAATCCACCCGCACGATCCGCTTTTTCGACCGCATGTCGAATCTCGGATTCACCCGCGCCGAGGCGGACACGCTCCGGCTCGCACAGTTGACACTCCACCGCTGGGCGGAACTGGAGTGCGGAGACGGCAACGATCACGCCTCTTGGGCCATCGAACGCGATGAGGAAACCGGCAAGCCCTACATGGTGACATATCCGCACAACGGCGCATCCCGCCGGCATCGCATCGCAGATCGGGAAGCGGGCGCGCTCAAACGGATCGCCGCGGTCCTTGCGGAGCATGGCACCCTCTGGAGCTATCACCAGACCGATCCCCGCGGATGCGCGCTCTATGTGGGCCGCGTCGCGGATCTCATCGAGCACGGCACCGGCAAGCAGATGGACATTGCATCGTGCTACAATCGCGGGATCGCCGTTGTCGTCGGCTAACTTTCACCACTCCACACGATGAAAAATACACCGAACGCACAGCTTATCGCGGAACTTGATCCCGACGAATATGACACCGAGGCCGCGAAGATTGACGACCGCAACGGCAACTTTTCGCCGGATCGGGTGAGCGACTACCTGCAAACGAACATCGTCCTTGAGAGCCTAGCCAATGGGCAATTCACGCAAGCGAAAGCACAGTGTGAAGAATACGGGTTACACTATCCAAAAATGCGCCGCGCCGCAGGACTTGACCCGTTCCCTGGCTAACCGACCCCGCACAACCCGCCCCTTGCACATCGCATGGGGCGGACGTGCGGAGCCGATTCCCGGCACCGCTGAACCAAACAACCCGACAAGATACCATGAAAACACAGACGAAAATCGACGACCTAAAAAAACACATCGCCGCCGAGTCCGCACGTCACAGGGCGGACGGCGATCTTCACGTCCTCACGGCGGCCCTTCCATCGCAGGGGGCGGAATGCTGCCACGCATTGCTCGACCGCTACATGACGAGCAACAACGCAGCCACCGACGCAGCCGCCCCGCTCGCCAAGCTGCCAACGTCTCGCCGGGAACTCGCCGCCAGCACCGCAAAGGCCGCGCTTGAAATCGGACGCAGGGCCGCATTACAGGGCGAGTCTTACAGCGGAAAAACAGACTACCGGGCAACGTGGGGCGATTCCGCGAACCCCTCCGCGGGCACCTACACCGACAAGGGCGATCAGTATTCTCGGGGATGCACCTACCGGAAGATCGACGCGGATCACGTCGTACGCCTCTCGCCGGAGTGGTCGCCGCTCCTCGTCGAGCGCGAGGAGTTGCGCACGCTCTCCGAGCGCGAGGGCTTGTCGCTGATCGGCATTCACGAAGACGGGCGATGCACATGGGTGAAGCGCAAAGGGAAAACCATCACTTCCGAGGTTGGATGGATCGCCTTTTTTGGCTCAATCTGCTACCACTCCACGATCTCACAATCGGAT
>Ga0208091_1000386_pt1 | contig 8241 bp, 7 predicted proteins | sample LakMenEpi26Oct12_FD_150736 | JGI IMG/M metagenome (GOLD analysis project Ga0208091, IMG submission 150736) | Freshwater microbial communities from Lake Mendota, WI - 26OCT2012 deep hole epilimnion (SPAdes) | ecosystem: Environmental > Aquatic > Freshwater > Lake > Epilimnion/Euphotic zone ...
CAACAAAATATGGATTTTCTGAACTCTTATCCCCATTTATCACAATTGAACTACCCATTTGAACCCCTAAAGTTAAACCGTATACTTTTTCAAATTCCCAAGTTTTAGTCACACTTAGTCCGTTATTTAATGTGAAACCCATTTTACCAGTATTCAAGTGAAAATACCAATCATTTCTTCTATAATATAATGAATATGTTTGCTGAGTTAAATCAAATGTCAAAACCGCATTTATACCAAAACCTTTACCACCATTCACACGACTATATCCAATACCTGTACCATATCTCCAACCACTCTCATAAGTAGGGTTTTGAATAAATGCAAAATCGGCAGAAGTTAAAATTGGGTTTGGTTTAATTATTGAACCTCCACCAAATGACCTGCCCTGCGCTCCGACTATATTATTTTGTGTTGTTCCAAAATCCTCAGTTGGTGAGTCTTCTGCCGGTGGTGTAGGTGGTGGAGGAGGTGGTGAAGTTTGACTAAACAAACTAAACGGTATTAATAGTGTTAATAATAATTTTTTCATTTTATTATATATTTGTTGTAGTCAGTTGATATTGGTTTTTTGTTTTCAAAAAAATACTTATCGGTTATTTTACCATATTTAATTGTTTTAATATAAGAGTCAGGAACTGTCGCCCCTGTTGGTAAAACTATTGAGGTTTTAGAAAAGACACATCTTATTTCAACAACCACATTTTTATTTGTTTTTGCCAATTCTCTTTCTCTTGCTTCTAATAATCTCCAAGTTGTTCTATTTAAATTTTCTTGTTGTAATGAACAGTTTAAATATGTGAAAGTTTTGAATAAAGTTTCTTTATCACAGTTAAAATCAGCTGCAGGTGCTAAGTGACCCTTATCGTATGGGTTATTTTCATAATCTTTATTATCTGACGTAAGAATTGAATCGCAAGTATAAAAGTCCATACCTTTTCTTGATGCGGCACCATTAGGACATTGAACAGTATATCTAATAAACTTTGGTTGTTGTAATTTTTCAGAATATACAATCTCAAACATATTTGTTTTAATGTAGATTGAATCTCTTAATGTTTTTTGACTTAGAAGAAATAATGGTAAAATAAAAGTTAAAGTTAGTAATAGTTTTTTCATTAGTAATTTACTGTTGTTTTATATGCGGGGGCAATTAAATAGTAATTAACATTACTCCCACTTACTGGTGAGTTTATTGTTATTGACGAAACACCAGGGATTGACAATTTTAAGTTGGTGGTATTTGTGTTCAATGTGGTGTACTGTGCTGTAGTATAAAATCTTGATGGACCCGTACCTATCCAACTTGGTAAAAAATTAATTCTTTTTAAATTAATGTAATTTTCATCAGCAATATTAATCCTCCCATCATTATTAACATCATACCTGTTGTAATGAATACTTTTAGTTTGTGTTGTACCTAATATAAGTTTTGATACTTCAATCATATCTGTTGTACTTAAAGTTGTTACTGGTGTTGGTGCGTCCATTTGAATATACCACTCCACTGATGGATTTGTTAATTCATTAAAACTCCAATATCCAAGTGAATTTGTATAAACAGTTCGAAATAGAGACCAAGGAGTGTAAGTAACAACATAATCAAATTCTAAAACATATGGTAGTGATACTCCATTTGGTAAATCATTCCACAATCCTCCCCCAACAAATTGAGCATAATCTTCACTTCCTGAATTGTTTGGTTCTCCACCATTCCAAGAAAGATAAGGATTTAAACCAAATCTATACGATAAAGACATATAACATCTATTTATTTCATCTAAAGATAAGGCCGTATTGTAAACTTGGAACGCACCCAATCTGAATGAACCATAAGCCCCACTTCCCATATTTGTTGCATCACTTAAACCTATTGCAAATGTTTGATTACCTCCACCATCTATATGTGGGGCGAATCTTAAAAAATTAACCGAACCAAAACTTACACCGTTTCTATAACCTCTCATAGTTGTACCATCGTATGTAATAGCAACCATGGACCATTGATTCAAAGTAATTGGTGTTGATAGTTGTGTTATACCTGTACCATTCCAAAAACCAACATTAAGAGTATTACCATTGGTAATTTCCATAACCGATTCATGCCACCCTGATGAAGGTGATGAAACACCTAATTCGCTAACAATAACCCCATTACCTGTTGGGTAGACCCACGCCACTAAAGTTATAACCTTAGAAGACCCAAAGTAATTTGTTAGACTCGGAGTGATTCCGTAAGTGTTAATTCCATTAAATGTTAAATATTTACCACCAGTACTTGTATAAACTGGTGTGTTTGTAAGAGACATGTTACTAGCATTTGTTAAATCATTAAGTGTTGGTCCTGAAGTATAACTTGAAACGTCATAATTATTCACCCTTCCATTTGTAACATAATTTTCAGTCCATCTCCATCCACCTAAAGGTTCTGAGTAAAAAGCACCTGTATTATCTTGATAGTATCCAATCCAACCTGAAGGCCAAGTATTAAATAAAAATGAATTTTCAGCCGCATTAGATATGGTCGCCAAATGTCCATTCATTGCTTCACATGCGGATTTTGCATTTGACCAAAAAGTTGTGGTGGTCGACCTATAATATGAGTGTCCGTTATAATTTGTTTGAGATGTAAACCCATTCATAACTGGTGTCGTTCTTTTATATAATTTTACAGGAACATTTACAGCACCTGTTCCATCAGCATTATAAACATAACCCGAATACGTAAAATTTTGACCGTACAAATTTATATAAGTCAAAAATATTATTGTCCAATTAATAATCTTGTTCCACATGTTATAGTATAATTTAATGTATTAACTTTTATCGCCCAAGCACCCCCACCATTTATATTAAATTTGAATCTTTTGGTTATTGCAATGTTAGTACCAATTGATGGTAGAATAACATAAGGTGATTTTAAAACTAAATCATTGTAATAACTTACATAGGGTGAATAAACAAATAGACCCATAAGTTTTACGTCAAATCTTCTACCGAATTTTAAATCGTACATTCCACCACCTATGAGTGCTGTACCTAAAAAAGAGGTTTTATAAACTTGACCGTATGAAACTGTTCCCATATAAACCGCCTTTAATCCTGGTACTTTAGGAAACATAAACATTTGACCTCCAGCTAAAGTCCCATAAAGTGACCCTCTACCTTCAAAACCTAATGATACTGTTCCCGATAATAATCCCATAGATTTTTTATTTATCCAGGCATGGTAACCTGTTAGATTAGGCCCTCTTTGAGCTGACACATAATCAAGTAATCCGCCCCGAGCAGTTTGTCCGTCCCATCTCATATTGTGGTAACCTCCTGTTAATTTTAATCCAGTTGTTACTTCTGAGTTTTGAAAGTTGAAACCTACAAAATCACTTGATGCAATTACTGTAGGTTTTCCCCCTTCTTTATTTTGATTTATTGTTTTGGTTGCCCCTTGTGTAATGTTGGTTTGTCCTCCCCCTTGTTCTTCAGTTTGGGTTGTGGTTTCTTCACTGTTAGGTGAATTTCCACCATTACCTTGGGAATTTGAATTTACATTAGTTTGGGTATTATTTGTTGGTGAGGTATTTGTTGTTGTATTTATTTCTTCTCCTTGCCCATTAGTTCCTTGACCATTCTCACCAGACCCATTCCCGTTATTCCCCCCAATATTCCCGCTATTATTAGTGCTCCCATTGTTTTGATTAGTATTATTGTTTTGGTTGTTTATAGACTGGTTAGTCTGTGAATTTCCATTTTCATTTGTTCCACTTTGAGTTGTAGTTCCTCCTGCTTGTGTTGAAGTTTCATTTCCAACATTTGTAGAAGAGGTTCCATTTGTTCCGTTGTTTGAACTTGTTTCATTTGTTCCAGTAGTGGTCGCACTTCCTTCATTATTGTTACTTGTTCCATTTATTTGGTTTTGATTGTTATTGGTTGTGGAGTTATTATTATTATTATTATTTGTTGTTGTTGTAGTATTATTTGTTGTAGTAGTATTATTTGTAGTAGTATTATTTGTAGTAGTATTATTTGTAGTAGTATTATTTGTTATATTATTTCCACTTCCATTTTGGGAGTTGTTCCCGTTTTTTTTGTTGTTTTTTTTATCGTTTGCCTTTGAGCTTGAGTTTGATGAATTTGATGCTGCGGTCAATGTTCCACTTAGAAAATCCGTAGCACCATTTGATATATCCATAAGAGCGGATAATGAATTTATTAATCCAACGGTATTCAATGCAACGTCTTGTGCAATGTTAATAGAACCTGCGAGTCCAACAATTTCAGAACATGGTGAACCATCAAATTGTGAAAAAACATTATTAGCCCAAGACTCAAAAGTACCATCGACAAAATCTTGTTGTGTAAAGTTTTCTATAAAACCATAATACCCAACAGTGACAGAGCCATTGATGGGTACTATAATATTTTTAACGTTTCCAGTACAGGGGTCGGTGTATGAATAGTTGTATGTTTGCGCGTTTGAATTGTAGAAATTAAACACAAAAAACAGTACGGATATGAAAATTTTTATTTTCACCTTGGGAATACGCCTTTCGTAATTAACCGTTTAACCACTCTTGATGATGCGGTTTCTAAAGCTTTTTTTGTGGATATACCTATTGTTGATTGGTTAAATTTTACATCGTCTGAAATGTCTCCCAAAATTGATGTTGTTTTAATAGTAACTGCTTCACCTAACCCTGAACCAACAATAACTTGACTTGTTTCTGCATCTACAAATTTAATTTGAAGACCTAATCTTGTGGTTTGATTTACAGTCTGTTGACCATTTACTTTAACTATCTCATCTTCAGAAACACTAAAATCGTATACTTCAATATAAACAAAATATTTTGCCAAAACTACATTTCCTTTTACTTCAATTTTGTTAGACGAAACTCCCTTGTCTGATGCTTTGTCTTGTGCAATCATTCTTTGTTTTATTTCCTCTTTTTCTTCAGTAAAAATAAATCTATTTGTATACTCCAAATATTCTATAACAATATTTGTTACACCAAGACCAACTCTTTTATCTTTAAGTTCGGGATATAAAGAATATAATTCTTCATTGATTCCTATTTTTAATAATTGTATTGGTACTTGAATAGTGTCGTTGTATTCTGCAACTGAATCAATTGATTGTTTTTTTTCAAAATCTGCAACATATTGTTCTGTCTTAACAGAGCCAATTCCCCCTCCGTTTTGAGGGGGTTGAGCTTGTATTGTTTTACATCCAATCAATAAAAGTGGTAATATGTAAAGTATTTTTTTCATTACCCTTCTACTTCTTCGTCTTCTTCTTTATCATTTTGTTTACCTGACAAGTATTTGTCAACTGAAGCAATACCAAATGAACCTAATGTAATCCATAAAAATCCATCATAAATAAATTTATTGATTGGCATTTCTTGTCCATGTAATCCTGTGTAAATATCCACAGCTAAACAGATTACCATCATGATAAATGCTCCAAAACCAACGATTGATTTCTCGTTGATGTCGTTTTTGTCCATAAACATTCTTACGAAGAATGATTTTTTTGTTTTCTTTTGTGCCATTTTATTTTATTTATTGTTTATTACCAAGACTCTTCCTCTTTTTTAGGTTGTGGTTGAGTTGGTTGTTGAGCCGCAGGTTTTTCGATGATTCTTTCACGAACCACACCACCACCATTATTGTTCTCAGTTTTTTGTTTATTTTCTTGGTTTTGTTGTACATTTATAGTTATAGGTGCTTGACCTCCAGACTGTTCTGTTTTTGTCTCCTCTTTTGGTTCTTCGTCACCTCCACCATATAACATAACACCTAACCATGTTCCACCACCAGCAATTACTGTTGATAATGTACCAACGATGGTCTTTTTTAATCCTGACCACGTTCCGTCGTTTGTGTCTTGTGTTTCTTCTGACATTTTGTTTTTGTTTATTTTTAGTTTATTGTTTTACAATTTTTGAGACTTTAGTTTCTCCGTTTTCCATAGTTAATGTTACTAAGTAAAGACCTCTTTCTAAACTCCCTAAGTTTTCAACATAGTTATATTCTCCGTTTGGTAATTGAGTGTCAAAGATTGTAATTAACTTTCTTCCAACAACATCAGTTATTGATAGGTTTGCGTTTGTGGTTTCTTTAACTTCAAATGATATTGTAACCTCATCAACAACAGGATTGGGTTTTACTGAAATAGTGTTTCCAATTACTTGACCCATATTACTTTTTAATACTTGAAGGATTCCGTTTGTTGGTGTTACTGTTAAATCTTTTGATTGAACATTTCCTGCGAATTTTAAAGAAGTATAAAGAGGACTTTCTTCCCAAAGCGTTTGTGGTTGTTTTGCTATAAATTGTAATTTAACAACCTCATCACCATTTTTTAATGTTTGTTCTCCGTTTGTTATGTCAAATCCACCCCAATCAACTTGATTGTTATTAGGATTAACATATGTAATCCATTCCATCGCATTAGATGTAGAATATATACCTTTAAATTCTAATAGTTCTGAATTGTATTTTAAACCGAACTGAAGTGATGACAACTCTTCACCGTTAGTGAAAACCTTAACCGGTAATTCAACCAAGTTTCCTGCTTCAACTGTTATGTGAGGAACATTTACTTCAATTGTTGATGTTGGAAAATCGTATTCAACTTTTGTGTCGATTACATTATAGATTTGTGATTCCAATCCTGGTATTGGTCCAACCAATACTTCAATTGGTGTTACACGAGCCATGTTATAACCTGTACCGTTGGCATCTCCAGGAACCATTACATAATATACTACAGAGTCAGGTTGACCTGGTAAAATATCAAATGTAAAGTTAGTCACACCGGGGATTGTGGATGTGTAGTTGGTGTTAGACCCATTGATAGTTGCAAATTCAGATGTGGTAAAGAATTTAACATCTTTTGTATTGTTAGGCCATTGTGTAAATCTACCTGATACTCTACCGAACACACCCCACACGTCAGATATAGTTGTATTATTAGAACCATTCACGTCTGCTGTGAAGTAATCAAATCCAGTCATAGTTCCATTTCCTAAAACCCACTGATTGATTAACTGAGCATCCGTTGAAGATATAATATTACCAACACCCATAGTGTCTCCTTGAATTGCAAGTCTTACATCCCAATATGTTGTATCTAACGGTACTGAGATATTAAAGTCGCCGTTTATGTCTGTAACATAAGAAGAATGTTGTGTCCAAGTGTTTCCACCGAATGGTCTTCTTTGTAATGCTAAATTTAAATATTTAGCCGGTGACCCCGTAACGTTTGTAAACGTTCCGTGAAATGCGAAGTTCACAGGAGTAAATACACCACCATAGTTATGAACACTTAATGTTGTGTCCATACCGTCTTGTTTTGCAGCATATGGTGTAAAAGTTTGTGGTCCTGTCCAAGTTAAGTTAGAGATAGACGCCAAGTTATTGAATGTTGCGGCCGGAGCATGAACAAAGGTGATAAGAAATCTTTCACCGTTTGGTATTGTATACGTTGCACTTGGCCCTGTATAAACTAAAGTAATTGTGATATAACCATTTGCGGTATTTGTAATATACTGAAGGTCTAAGTTCGCAGATGGTCCGATTAATGAAACAGTTGCATTTGTAAAAGCAACATTATCATAGAATACTCTAAACTGAACTCCCGCAAATTTTGTAAGAGTTGTATTTTGTAAAGTAATCTTCGCATCCGTTGTACCTTGTGCTGTTGTTCCAACTTGATACTGTGAAGCAATAATTCCCCACAATCCGTTTGATGGTGCCACTGGTACTTGTGTATATCCAATAAATGGTAAAAATAAAAGTAATAAGGTTAGGTAATAGATAGTTTTCATTAAAGTATTTTAAAATTTTTATTTTATGTCAGAACTTTCAATTAATGTGTAAGTAAAAGAGTTTCCGTGTTTTTCACGAGCCTTTCTACAAATTTTCATAAATTCTTCAAAGTCCGCACTTCTTTTAAACACTTGACATCCTTCTGACCAATTTTCAACATAAGTTGAGTCAGCACCAGCCTTGTGAATGTTAATACCAAATAGACCTTCATCTACTTTGTTTTCATCATAACTTAAGTCTTTATTTGCGTCACGATAAACTTTAACATTTTTTGCTTGTTTCAATGCCTCATACTTACCTTGGTGGAGTCCAATTCCGTGAGAACCTCTGTATTGTCCTTCAACCAATCTTGCAACTCCTTTAACGTTATGGTATTCTAAAACTCCTTTTTTACCTGGGTCGGTTGTT
>Ga0208091_1000388_pt1 | contig 8236 bp, 18 predicted proteins | sample LakMenEpi26Oct12_FD_150736 | JGI IMG/M metagenome (GOLD analysis project Ga0208091, IMG submission 150736) | Freshwater microbial communities from Lake Mendota, WI - 26OCT2012 deep hole epilimnion (SPAdes) | ecosystem: Environmental > Aquatic > Freshwater > Lake > Epilimnion/Euphotic zone ...
CACAGCTTCTGCTTTTGTAATTTGTCCCCACTTAGCAACCATAACTTCAGCAAACTTCTTTTGCTTTGGTGTTAAGTGTTGTGATAATTTTAATGTATTTGGAAGTTTACCCATACAACCATAATAGGTTATAAGCACACGCCTTGTCTAGTTCCGTTGTCCGTTGTTCGTGAACCACTAATCTTGAGATTGCATTTCGAGTACGCTGTTCCTGATTATTTCTTACTGGTATATATAAAATAGGGTATAACCCTTATATTTCCTAATTTATAGCCTAGGAAATTAGCAAATGGTTACTAATTTTCAAAAACACAAGTAAAATCAACCAAAGACACGCAAAGACAGGCAAAGACATCGCAAGTGTCTTAGACTAACCCATTGATTTATATATACAATATGGCAAATTTTACCCCCAAAGACGCAAAGACAGGGGGGTATGGGTATTTTTATTTTTAGGGTACCCCATCCTATATATACTGTCTTTGATATAGTTTTTTGCTTGATTATTCTTTAATTACAATGACTTAAGCAAAGACATTTGAGATGTCTTTGGCTGTCTTAGAGGTGTCTTAGATAGTCCTCTCCTGCTCGGAAATCTAACAAACCAAACAGGAGAAGAGCATGGTGATCTTTGGCTCACCATGAAAGCCTAATTACCAACAATCACGGAGGTTAACCATGACGGGACAATTTCACATAACAAGGTTAATTGCCCCAAAAGTTAATTTATTTATTAATATACCAATGTCAATGGTTATTTTTTATAAAAAGACTCGATAGTCTTGAAGTAGTTTTCCCAAGCTGATTTAACATCTGTTGTCATGTCTTGAGCAAACTTTGTCCAATAAGACTTTATATCTGAATAGTTTAACATGTTTTTCTCCTTTAATTAATTTATTCTAATATAGGTTGTGTTGTGGAATTTTCAAGTGGTAAAGAGAAGGCCTAGTATTGAAACTAGGCCCCCTACAACTTAAACAAAAAGAAAGGTCAAATATGAAAATATTTGAGCCTTCATACTACTTGTGATTGTACTTGTAAGTCAATACCTCTACTCATCATCCGATTCATCATCTGAATCGTCAAAATCGTCAGTATTTTCGCTAGTTTTATCTCTAATAGACTGAATGTCGGCTTCAATTCTATCTAGGATATCTTCTAATGTTTCTGCTTTTTTCTTTTTTGCCATGTTTCCTCCTTTGTTTTAGGGTTGCAATCTTAGACTATGGTTTTAGATGAGAGCAATACTACTCTTCAAATTTTGTTTTAAGCACTTCTTGTCTAACCTTTTCAAGGCTTAATTTAAGTTCTCGTTTAAGTTCTCTTGTATCTGCTGCATGAAATTTCATTAAAACTTTATAATATTTGCCCCAAGCATTTTGTCGCTCATTGAATTTAATTTTCTTTTCTTTGATTGCTAAATTATATCTTTGTAATACGTATTCAGGTTCAAACCCAGACATATAACAAATAGATTCAAAATCCTTTTCGTTAGAATTTTTAAACCATTCATTCGCTTGCCATTTTGCTATTGCTGATTTCTTATCAGATGCATTACACAACACATCTTCGAAAGCGTTCACAAGAACTGCTTGCCACAACTTTTGTTCTGGTTCGTGTTTGTTAGTTTCTAAAAGTGTACTGGCAATTTTAATGCCCATAACTTTTAATAAGCCTGGAGAGTAACTCACCGTAATACCTCGTTTCTATTGGTAGTTTCCTTTCTCTGCTTATGTCATAACTGATATGTACTTGGCCCATTAATAAGCGTGCCTCCAAAGGAGTCAATTTTGTTGTCCCCTTTTGTAAAGCCATGAATTCTTCAATGAATAAATCTAACTCGTCCATAGTGTAATCATAGTCCCTTTGATAGTGATTGGATAGATTTCGCTTAAAATTTTTAATTTCCATCGCCAATTCCTTGTCTCGAAACATTCTTAACACCTTGTCTGGTATTTTCTTTTTCTTTGTTTTCATACACTTTAAACCGCCTTATTACTGCAAAGTTACTTAATCTTTTTTGTTTAGTTTCTTCCCATACTTTCTTAAATGTAGGAATTAAATAAGGATCAGCATTTTGTTGAAACCCCATTGAATCTCCACAGTATAACAGAAATAATGTTGAAGTTACTCTATCGTATTCGGTTTTATTTAATCGTGTTGCTAATATTTCAAGTGTCTTTGTAAACTCTAATTTTGGATCTACGGTTGTTGACATGATACGGACTCCTGATTAGGGTTGAGGTCCGTTGTTCGTGTTTCATTGTTCGTCTTGCTTGGATAAAAATAACCCGCACCACTGCACTCGTTACAAGTAACAGTTCCTTCACCTAAAAAAATAGTGATGTATCCATTACCTCGACAATGATTACAAGTTTTATAAATTATATCCATAAAATTAATTACTAGAGGTTATTTGTTGTTTTGGCAAGTTCTTTTGTACTAAAGTTCTCATTATGTTGAAAGATTCCCCCTTATTAAAATAATCTTCTAGTCCTAGTTGATAGCAGTATTCCTTGGCATTATTACCTTTAATGAATATCTCAGTTAAGTCCAAACCCCATTTTTTCATTGATCTTGCTATGTATTTCGCTCTTCTTTCTTCTTCTTCATAGGTAGTTTCACTTCCATCCCAACTAGATTTACCATGAAAATGAAGCGTTAATGAATGATTTGCTATCATAGTTTTAAATCCTTGAATTGCACATCTAATTCTAAAATCCATATCTTCACCCCCACAGTTCGAAAATGTATAGTCAAAATAACCTACTTCATTATGCACTTGATATGGAATTCTGCCTAAATATAATTGCATAAATATTCTCTCCTGTAAGTCATCAAACTTAAATTTGTTTTGATGAAACTGAACAATATCCTCTAAATGTTTTTCTTTTCCAATATATTCTTCAATCTGCATACATGGAGATGTTTTGAATTCTGCAGCATTGTATAAATAATTTATATTACAAGCAGGTATCAACACAGCATCATCTCTTTGTTTTAATGGTTCAAACCAATTTTTAGTAAACACAATGTCGTTTGTTATAACAACAAAATGTTTCTTAAATCTTTTAGCTATTCTTAAACCTTTATTAAAGTTTTCTGCCCAAGACTTTGGAGTTTTATTATTAATGTAAATATCTATTGGATATTCTTCCTTAAATGCATTTGTTCCATCATTATTAACAAATACAAATATATCCCCTGTTTCTAATTTTGTTTCTTTAAAAAAAGAATACAATGCAAGTCTTGAAAAATTTTCTGTATTGGCAGAGCTTACAAAACAAAACACATGGTTCATATCTTTTTCTCAGTCCAGGTTTTAGGGGTCTTCTCATTTATTATTTCTAAGTCTAAGTAATAATTAAAAGGTTTTGCTCCACGTTCTTTTATGTACTTATAAGTTTCTTCAACAGCTTTTTTTAATTTAGTTGTTGTTTTATATTTTAATATTTTTCTAGCTTTATCTGATGAACACACAGCGTGTTTAACTTCTTGTGGTCTATCTGGCACATAAGTAAAAGTTCCATTATAACCAGTTATGTTTGCACATATCTCAGCTAATTCTTTTACAGTTGTAAATTCTTCATCTGGTCCTATGTTTATAACTTCTTTGCTGCCGGCATGAATCATTCTAATTAAACAATACACACAGTCGTCCACATATGAAAAACATCTTGTTTGTAATCCATCTCCGTAAATTATTGGAGGATTACCTTGCATCATTCTATTTAAAAATATTGAAACCACATTTCTAAATGGATCATCATATTTTTGTAATGAACCTATAATGTTATGAGGTACTGCAATTGTCCAATCTACTCCATGAGTATCACATAATATCTGCAACATTTGTTCCCCTGCTACTTTGGATACACCATAAGGATCTACTGGTCTTGGTTTCATATCTTCTGTAAATGGAGTTCCTTGATATCCATATCTTGCCATAGAAGAACAATAAATTATCTTTTTAACTTTATTTTGTACTGCAGCAGTCACTACACCAACTGTAGCCATTAAATTGTTTTGTGTAATTGTATAAGGTGAAAACACAGAAAGGCCTTCATGAGGAGTTGCAGCGCAATGATAAACAATATCCATACCTTTGGTAACTAACAACATTTGTTCTAAATTAGAACAATCATATTTAAATGCTTTTTCTCTTGGCAACCAACTCCAATTATAATCATCTCCCCCAATCATGTTGTCTACACCATAAACATCATAACCAAGTTTAGATAATTTAATACCAATATGAGATCCTAAGAACCCAGCAGCTCCTGTTATTAATATTTTCATAATTAATATTGAATTTCCATTACAGGGTTTTCTTTAGTTGATTCATTATAAATGAATTTAACAGTTTGTTTTAAAATAGTAGTTCCAGGATCAAAAGATATATCTTTTGAACAATTAGTTAACATTAATATAATAAATAAATATTTCAAAGCTTTCCTTCTTTTTTAAATCTTTTTGTTTTTAGTTTTACTTCATGTTTCCAAAGCCTGTAATTTAACCAAGAAGAAAACTTTTTAAGCAATTTGTAAATCATTTTTTCATAAGGCTTATAAAAATTATTCCAAGAACTATTATAAGTATGATCTCTGACCAATATAATGCTTTCATTAATTCAATCATTTATAATATTCCAATTACTAATGCTGAAATTATCCCTATAATAATTAACTGTATAATATCAAAGTCCATTATCTTTTCTTCTTTCTTTTTGTAGGTTTGTTTTTTTGATTACCAAAAACATCATATTTTTTCTTATATGCTGCAATTAATTTTCTTATTGCCATTAAGTAACTAGCTCTAGTCATGTTTTCCATTTAGTAAATTTTTAACATAAACTTCGACTGTTTGTTTATTTTTGCTTGCTTGAAAAGTTATATATTCATCAACAAGTTTTGCAATAAATGCTGCAGGCGCTCTGTATTTTTTATCACACAAAGCTTTTATTATGTCGTATTTATCTTTTCTAACTGCCACTGATTTCCATTTTGTATAGTCCATATTTCTCCTTAAAATAACCAAAGATAAAAAATAAATCCAAAAAAAATTAAAGATAATTTTGGAACTAATATTAAAATAGTTATTAATATATTTATTAAATATCTTGGATGTTTATTTTCCATAATTAATGCCTTCTTTCTTTTGTTTCTTCTTGCCTAGACTTTAATTCGTCTTTAACAAGTAATCTAGCATAATGTTCTGTAAATGGAAAATAATCTATTCCGTTAAATTTTAATGCTATATTTGTTATTCTTAATATAGCATCTACACATTCTGGGCTATCTTCTGTTATCGGAAGACCTCGGTAGTCTGTATCGTACATTCTACTTAAAATAGATTCCATCTTTGATGAAATATCTGCCCACGCTTTACTTTTTGTTTTCATATCTTATCTTGATATAATGAAATGTAGTTAGATGTCAATAGATAGTATTGACAATAATGTTAAATCATTGATATTATTACATTATGAAGTTGTATCGTTTTATCGCTAGATATGCTGGTCAACGTATAATACTTGACGTAAATGGTACTAGTGATGATGAAGCGAAGAATAACTTTATAACAAAGCTTAGAGAAGGCGGAGGAAATTGGTATAAAGAAGTTACTTATAGCCCTTCCAAAGTCTTCCTAACATATGAGGAGATAAATGATACTGCAAAGTCAGGAATCGTTGTTAGCTAAAAAGATGGTTTTGGAAACCAAGTGGAACCAAAAATATCTTGAGCAAGGAACAGAAACTCTTGATATGATGCAAATTGATCTTGAGCTTAAAGAAATTAAAAGAAGGCTTAGAGAACAAGATGTATTAAAAGCAAGAGAATTATTATTTAATACTGAAGAAGATTTAGATATCGCTTCTTAGTTTAATTAAATAAATTTTTGCATTTACTAATTAATGCATTGAGAAAGTCATCTTTAAATATAAATTCAAAGTCATTCATTGGAATATTCTCTTTTTCATTTTTATATACTAAATCATTTAATCTTTTGAAAAAAAGAACTTCATCTTCTTCTTCCAATACATAGCACAAAGCGTGTGTGTAATTTTCTTTTTTAGCAATTGTTAATCTACAATTACCATCCCTACAAATAAATCTATGATTATCTGTTTTTTTTAATACAGGTGGTGTAGTAAATTCTGCTTTTGCATCATTAATATTTTCAAAATCAATTTGTTCAATATTAATCGCTTCTATTTTGTTTTTAAACAATAAATATTTAGGCCAAAGTGTTTTTAACATTACATTGCCTCTCCCCAATTATCTCCTATTGCCACATCAACCTTATTAGGAACTTCTAACTCTACTGAATTCTCCATTACGTTAATAATATTTTTTTCATCATTTTCAGACTCTACATTAAAACATAACTCATCATGAATTTGTAACATTGGTATATGTCCTGCTTTATAACAATTAACCATAGCAATTTTTACTTGATCTGCTGCGGATCCTTGAATTAACCTATTTAAAGCTTTGTATGTCATTGCTCTTCTAGCAGAAGATAAACTTCCATGTTCCATAATATATTCTTTTTCAGTTAAAGCTAAAAACAATCCATAGCTTTTTGGTTCATATAAATTAAATCTACATTTTCTTCCACCAATTGTTTTAACAGCACCTGTTTCTGATGCTTGCTTTTGAACTCTATTGGCTAATTGTTTAACAAAAGGAACTTTATTATTGTATTCTGCTAAAATTGCTTTTGCTTCTTCTACTGTTATTCCTAGTTGTTTAGCTAACTTAGCTTGTCCCATTCCATAAAATATACCTAAATTAATTGTTTTAGCCTGTGTTCTAGGGATATTAGCCATATCAGCTACAACCTGGTGAAAGTCAGCATCGTCTTCTCGGTAAGCTTTAATTAATACATCTGCTCCTGCAAGACCACCTAATTTTTTATCTGTAGTCGCTGCATAATGAACAACCAGTCTTGGTTCTTGTTGTGAATAGTCAAACGATCCCCACTTACATCCTTCTTCAGGTAAGAATAACCCTCTAATTAATTTACCATATTCCTTATTTCTAGCAGGAATTTGTTGTAAATTAGGGTTAGAATAGGACAGTCTTCCAGACACTGTTCCTCCAGTATCAGATCTTAGTTGATTAATTTCAGCATGGATTCTACCTTTGTGTGAGAATCTTAAAAAGCTATCTATAAATGTTGAATGAAGTTTGTTTACTTCTCTTGCTTCTCTAATTAATTTTGCAAGTGGATGTTCGTTGTTCGTGAGCCAATTTGTAGTAAATGATGGCGCTTTACTTTTTTCAGTTAAATCATATTTAATTCCAACAGCATCAAATGCTTTAGCAACTGATCTAGCAGCCCATATGTCTACAGCTACTCCTGATAATTTTTTTATCTCTGTAATTAAACTACTCTCTAATGTTTTAAATTGTTTTTTTAATATTTCAGCTTTATCTAAATCAATTCTAATTCCAACCTCTCTCATTTTTATTAATATTGGAAGCAGCTCCATTTCTGTATTCCATATAGTTTGTAATTGTTCTTTCTTAACAAATGTTTTTAAATGATGCCAAAGTTTTAAAGTAAGGACAGCATCTTGTTCTGCATAAAAACCAACTGCCATTGCAGGCATCTTCCATAATTCAGCTTTAGCATCCAAACCTCTTTGCGCTGCTTCTTCTTTTAATTCTGTTTCAGATTTCATCTCACCTAACATTTCTATTGATAAATTATTTAAAGAATAACTTCTTCTATTCTCATCAACCAGGGCAGCAGTAACCATCGTATCAATGATAGGTCCTTTTACTTCCCAACCCATAGATCTAATCCAACCTAAATCGTATTGAGCGTTATGCATTATTTTAGCAGCATCAGTTTTTAATACTTCTTGAATCCATTTAAATACTTTTGATCTTGGTAAGTTGCCTCCGCCTTGGTGATTAACTGGGTAATAACCTTTAAAAGAACCTGCAGCTACTGCAATACCAACTATCTCTCCATCTCTTCTAGCCCAACCAGTTCCAAGAGTTTTCATATTCTCGTCTCTTGTTTCTAAATCTATTGCTATTTCATCTTCATGTGAAAGATCCGGAAACTCACTTGGAGTAACCCATTCTGAATTAGGTATAGTCATATTAATTTGATAACTCATCTTTATAATCTCTTTCTAAAATCATTTCTAAATAATGTATTGCTTTTAATATATCTTCTTTTTTTCCTTTTAATTTGTGCCTGCATATGTACTTGATTG